>JAABUI010002265.1_pt1 | contig 10714 bp, 16 predicted proteins | sample 5559111 | NCBI WGS metagenome assembly JAABUI01 (sample SAMN10711870, study PRJNA513365) | rock metagenome | isolation source: Antarctica rocks | place: Antarctica: Victoria Land, Buttleship Promontory
TAGGCTGCGAGAGCTTAGGGAGCCGTGGTGATGGTAGGAGAAATGGAACCGATGTCGTGGGGTCGCAGCGTGAGCGTTCGGCAAAGAGGGGCGAGCGGTGTTTGTGCTTTTGATGCAATTTGGCAGGAGGTTATCGAGGCTTCGTCACGGTTGAGAAGTGGCAAATGACTGAAGCGACGACTACGAACCGGTACAATGTGACCCCATTCGGAAAATTGCCTTGATGTCCCGATTCACTACATAGCCCACATGGCCGAAAGCAGTCGGCTATTTCAATACTTATACAAGCATCTACACAGAATCGACCGATTATCAGAGCCCAAGCGCTGGCCTTGGTTGGATCGAAGCGAATCGACAAAGGGATCCGCGATAAGTTACCATTCAGGAAGTGACTTTGTCGAAGACTTTGTGGACGTCAGCAAATCGACGACTATTGCTCAGAACCACCCCATCAGCAATCATATAGGTCGACTACATCTGGCTAAGTGGCCTCAGTGATGTCCGACACCCTTCCAGACGATGCCTGGATCAACGCCTTCCTCCCCACCCCGCCCCGACCACTACTCATTGCCCTACAACGGCGTCTGCAAGCTTCGACCACGCATGTGAACGCCTTATCCGAGTTGTACAAGCAACGAGCAGCTATCGAGGCGCAATATGCCGAAAGTCTGTCAAAGCTTGCCCGTGCGGCCGAGTCTGGCGGATTGAATGGGAAGAATGGGATCGAGTGGGATAGAGCAAATGGAGAAGGGAAGCTGTGGGATAGCGTGATTAGCGAGATTTCCGAGGTGAGATTCTTCCACAGACCTGCTTGCGCTTTCCTGACAGTGGCAGACATCAACCTCCCACTCGACCCTCTCTGCACTCCTTCGAACAGACTTCGAGCAGCCTATCCGGGATCTGCCGAACAAGATCGTAGCCTGGCGTCGGATCGGGGAGCAAGACTCGTCCCTGGAGAAGACGCTGAGGGAATATGAGAGGACCTCTGCGAAGCTGGAGAAGGCGTCCGGGAAGACTAAATCCGGCAAGGCGGACCAACTGTCTTCCGAGCTCAATCAGCTCACCTCGGCCTTGTCATCCCTCTCGCCAATGGTTTACACCACCTATCAGCGGTTGGATGAGGAGCGGCTTAGGGGTTTGAAGGAGGTGATCATACGCTGGGGCACGGTGAGAGGTGATATGGCCACACGAGACGGTGAAAGGTCGGAGAGGGCGGTCGCCTCCCTTATCGGATGGGAGACTCCGGATGAGGTGATGGCCGTTGGCAGAAGGCTTGGTGGGACCGGAGGTGCTGGGCGAGCGGGAGGTAATGCTCCGACACCCAACAATGCTACAGGGACACGTGAGTGTCTTTTGAACTCATCTTTGCCCAGCTTACAACAAAAAGCTCGGTCCGATCGCAGATTGTCTTCCGTCACATCTGGCACTGGAGCTTCCGACTTCTCCCCACGTCCCAAACCTCGGCAGAATGGATCTTCCAGCGGAAATGTCAATACGACTACCCCGTCGTCCTTCGCTGGTGGTATCAAGTCCATGCTGGGACGGACGAAATCCACAATAGGTGGACCAGCTCGTGGTAGGAGCGCTAGCGCTGCAACATCGGTTCGGAGCGGTCGACCAGACGGCGCTTTCGAGGCCGTTGGCGAGGAAGACGTCTGGCTACCGCCGAGGCCCGCTCCCCCGCCAGTCGATGAGGAGGGTTTCTCTGTTGCGCCCGCTGATCGGCATCGTAACCCTTGGGAGGATCCGAACGAGCTCGTCCCGATACCCGCACAATCTCCTGGAGTCATGACACCGAGTGCTGCTCCTCCGACCGGTGCTGCCTTTGCTCAGACATTCAATTCCTCTCCAGACGGCTCGCAGGACAATTTGTCATCATCCACCTCGTCGCAGCACAACGCGCCTCGTCTGAATCTTGCTATGACACAACAACCGATCCAAGAGAGCGAGGAAGAGCGGCAAACAGCGCTCCAGAAGATGCAGCAGACCCTGGCCATGCCGCCGCAGCAACCATCGCGGCGGGGAACGGTTACTCGCGGCCGACGAGACGTACGGAACACCATGTTCGGCGGTGCGTCGGAGGACGGATCGACGATGGTCGGAAGTACGGGTATGCCTACTCCAAGATCGCCGGAGCCGATGGGCGATGCCCTTGCTCCGCCTTTGAGGGCTCCGTCCACCAACGGCGGGTACATGAATGGTATCGACAGGCCGCAGCAGATTACTCGACAGTCGTCAATGTCATCTGTCACATCGAACAACCCGTTCGATTCCCCGGGTCTCGCCGCAGGCCTGTCCCCATCCGTGATGGCCACTGCGGGCGAACCAGGTCTGCGTGCCAGCATTACCGAGACAGTCAATGTCATCATGCGGAGTTCTGAAATCCAGCGTGTCCAAATCACCGGCGAGATCCACTTATCCTTGCGCTTGTCCTCGATGTCTCAGACCGGTGGCCCGATACACATCCGCCTTACGTCTTTCGAGCAGCTCGAGAAGATCGCGCCCAATCCAGCTTTCCTCGCGCAAGTCCCCGACAAGCCAGGAGAATACTTCCTCAACTCCGAGGTTCTTTCGACAGCTACCCAGAAGGGGTCCGCGAAGGGCACTTTGCTCTTCAAGTATCAGGTCCATGTGTCCCCTGGCAAGGAGAGGACGGTGGCACCGCTCATGCTTGAGCCGGCTTTCTTGTGCAAGGATGGAGAAACGCGGATGATCCTCAATTACCGAGTCAACCCTGATTCTGCTTTGTCTTCCGCCAACATCTCGAATCTATCCTTCCTCGCTACCTTTTCGCCTGGTGTGAACGTCTCAAATGTGCAGGCTAAGCCTGCAGGAGGAGTGTGGTCCCCATCGACACGACGAATGACATGGAACATCAACGAGATGACGGGAACGGAAGGCAAGATCATCGCGAAGCTCACTACGGAGCCTGGAGGACCGATGGGTCCGCAGGGTGTACAGGCTAGTTGGGCGATTGAGGGTGTCCTTTGCAGTGGACTGGGGATGGAAGTGGTTGGTGGGGAACTGGAGGGAGGTTGGCGGTTCGAGGAGGTCAGGAGGGGTGTGACGACGGGGAAATACTTGGCGGAACCGGTCATCAACTAGACAATCAATCCCGGGGAGGAAGGCAGGAAGAGGCGAAGATCTGACACGTAGAGAGGGAGTAGAAGGAGAATCGGGTATCTTTAACAATAATCTTTGCGCAGCAATGCGGAATCAGCAATATCTGCGAAGACTTCTGCCTGGTTTCAAACGGAGGTAAGCAAAGGAAGGAAGACGGATGGACCACCTCCCAGTCCGCTTGGACGGCTTCTCTTCTGTCGAAGCTTCAACGCGTTTCAAGTTTTTCGCGCGAGAAGTACTGTTCATTTGACACGTACGATCTGATTGAGCTGAATCGAACTGAACCAAATGTCTCTCGCCCCGCCGCGGTCTTGGCCATCATGAAGCAATTGGGGTATGTCCCGTCTTCTCCTCTGCTTATCTAGCATTGATCAAGTAAAATAGAGTATCAGCTTTTCTACCGGGTCAGGGGATACTATCGTGGTCTCCTCCGAGCCAAGAACAAGCGGGTGCAATCCGACACCGAAGCCAGCTCGGAAGACACCGATCCGGAGGAGGACTCCAATGCAGTGGCGCGCCGCCGTGAGGAGAGAGAGGTACGGAAGGCGATATCTGAGAAGCGGGTGAAGAGGTTGAGGCAGAAGGGAAGGCTGGTGGAGCAGCACCGTACCGTCGATCAGGTGACCGAGTGGATGGACGGGATGGGTTACCAGAACAAGGTGAGGCCGTCGCAGCGGAGACTCAGGGCAAGGTGGATTGTCAGCTGATCTAGTTTCCTGATAGGATTTTCCCTGGCTTGAGGAGATAATCAAGCAGAGTGAGATGCTTGAATTTGACAAGTCAAGGGATGAGTAAGGCTCGTAGTCACTCTCTTGGGCGAGACCTTCTGATCTTGTAATCTCATCATGTGCATCATTTCTGTCAATCGAGTCGTCACTTTGTTTGAAGGCTGAGGGTCTAATATTATCCCGCTGTGACACCTCCACCTGCGTGGGATTTAAGTCTGGACATCCAGAAGTCTCGTCAAAGCCACACCGTCCCAAAGAATGCCACGAGCAGGCAAGACCTCAGTCCGTGATGGATAACAGCTTTGTATTCAGTGGCGCCCTTGCTCGAGGTCGGTGTGGCAGCGGAAGCGGTGGATGTAGCGCTATTGCTGATGATGGCCGTAAGACCGCCGTTGGCAGTAATGGCAGCTGCTGACGCGGGAGGATACTCTAAAGGCGGCGTAAGACCGGTCGGGGTGTCATTGCAGAAGTCTTACGCTGACGACGCAGCTGAGGGGTTTCTCATCGTATTGACAAGAACCGCATCGATGATCTGAGCTGCGTTAGCATGCACATTGAGGGGAAGCAGAGGACGTACATGGACAACCCCGTTCGCGACCGGGATGTCGCTCCGGAGGATTTGCCCGGTATAGCCCCTACCTTCGTCGCAGCTCCCTGTCGTGTTTGCAGTAAAACCGCAGAGCCTCCCCGCTGGAGCTGATGAGTGTCGCCCCGTCGTTCAGTAGAGGGGAGTAGAGGACCGATCCATTGACAATCTAGGTATAGATTTTGAGCCAATATGCTTGCGACAAGTCGCCAAGACGTACGTGTTGCAGCACGGCGGTAAGCTGAGTCAGCTGAGCGAGTTCAAATTCGCGGACGTAAACGCCGCGTTGACGGGGACGAAGAAGGTGCAGCCGTGGCATGTGGAGAGGGAGTCGTTGAGACCTAGCGATGACACGGCGGCCAAGAAGGAGGTGGCGCCGAGGTTGGCTGCTACTGCTAGGCCGGACATCCCCAACGTATGCAAGACCGAGGGCGGCTGCCGTTTCTTGTGTCAAAGGTGGCCCGTCTACGAATTGAGGTGACTGACCACTTGAAGGATCTGCAATGCCCGGTCAGCGCATCTGGCAAGGATAAGAGGGACTTGCCCCATCCGTGGGCTGGGTATACAGATTATCATTCGTGATCAAAGCCCCGACGCTCGTGACATTCACCGAAGCCTCGCGAACGAGGGTGGAGAGTCCATTCGCCTGAGCCGCCCTCGTAGCATCATCGGCGGTCTCGAGGACGATGACTTGCGACTGACTGACGGGCAGGAGGACAGGATCGCCGCGCAACTCGGTCGAGGCGATCATGTGCTCTCTGGAAGGAGGTACATCGGTTGATGAGTTGATGGTAGCGGACACGATCTGCGGCACGCGTCAGCTCGCTCAGCTGGACCTAGCTTTTCGATGCCAGACGTGATACGAGAGGAGGGAGACGAAGTCCTCCGGTTCTTGGGGATTGGTGAGATTGCTTGACTCCCACGCCTGCATCGGTCAGCCGGAGTTTCTCCCGAGGGAACGGTGCCGGCCACGTTGAGGGCGTGTTGCGAAATGGGTGAGATTGGCGTTGATGAGCATGACTTGGAGACGAGCGAGGTACTGGGTCGAACTGCCATTGGCTTCAGCAGAGGCGCTCGAAGGGAAGAGAGGGATGGTGATGAAAAGGAGGATCACTGAGAGCGTTGAGAGCATTGTTAAAAGTATTTGTTTGTCTTGAAAGTTCTCGTCTGTCACGGACAGCGATATACCTACTGTGAAGAGACCTCAGCCGAGGGGAAGTACGACGACGGTAAGCGCAGAATCCTCGAGACATCCATACTCCATCAGTCCAGAGCACACGGGATTTGCCTCATGTTCTCGCCGGATCAAAACTTTCCCCTGTCAACTCGTCATGGCGATCTGTCTTCAGGTACGGCCCGATGAGAATCAAGAAGATGATGGAGCAGGGACAAAGGGACACCTATAGAGGCCGTCTGGACCGCGGCCTAGTACGACTCCTATAAGCCCCTGACAGAAGGGATCCTTGTTGACGATTTAGGTAGGAGCAGGGTGGTCGAGGGTACAGCTTTGATCTCTGGGAAAGGGAGAGGCGCTTTGAGGAGGTCAGATTAAGCGAGATTCATCCGACAACGGATCATATCCCGAACTCCGTCAATGCAGTTCCAGGGGGGTTCGTTTCCTGCAAGCGCTTCACAACAAGAGCAGATCATTTGCAAGACCCGATGAGAGCGTCCAATATCAATCTTACTTCCATCATGACTGCACGTCCACCTACTTCTCCAGACCCGAGGGCTGATGCGAAGAAGCAGAAGACCGGGGCTGATGTGAAGAGTCTGTTAATATGCTTCGTCCAAAGACCAGAAGAGCTAACAAGGTGCCTCTCTCTGCAGAGAAGGTGTGCTTGATGTACGTCTCTCTACCAAGCTAGCCTGGCAGTGTCTTGTCACGAGGTACTGATCGAATGTCTATTCTCCTCCCACTCTTATTCATACCCTTGTTCGTCAAAACAACACCGTTTGTCCCTCAGCGTTCACGATGGCTGGGGATTGTCTGAGGCGGAGAAAGGCAACGCCATCCTTCATGGTGATACGACTCACATGGACGCCATCCGGGATAAGCATAACTTCGTCGAGCTCGAAGCGCATGGTCTGGCGGTAGGGCTCAATGAGGGTTTGATGGGGAATTCGGAGGTTGGGTGAGTAAAGAGTTGGTCACCCGCTTCTGAGGTGGACTGACGCCTGGTAGTCACTTGAATCTCGGAGCTGGACGTATAGTATGGCAAGACATCGTCAAGATTGATCAGAGTGGGACCGCATCCACCTTCCTTTGGCTGAGACTGATCATTGCGCACACAGCAATCAAGAAGAACGAGTTCGAGAAGCAACCCAATATCGTCGAAACCATGAAGCGCGCCAAATCCCATGGCGACCGTCTTCACCTCCTCGGTCTAGTCTCAGACGGTGGGGTTCACTCACACATCACCCACCTCTTCGCCCTCATTCGCTGCGCGAAGGACTATCAGATCAAGAATGTCTACATCCATTTCTTCGGGGACGGGCGGGATACTGCACCGAGAAGTGCGACGAAGTACATCAAGCAGCTCCAGGACTACACCAAGGAGCAGGGTATAGGAGAGATCAGCACCGTGGCGGGGAGATATTACGCCATGGACAGAGATAAGAGGTGGGAGCGGATCAAGATTGCCCTGGACGGGCTGATCAATGGGGAGGGGGACAAGTGCTCAGAGGAAGACCTGGTGAAGACTGTGCAAGCGGGGTACGCGAGGGACGTAACGGACGAGTTCATCAAGCCGATCATCTGTGGCGCAGCGGATTCGCGGATCAAGAGTAGGGCCCCACAGCTTGATGGGATGTCGTTGCTGATACCTCCTCGCAGAGGGAGATACCCTTTTCATGTTCAACTACCGGTCCGACCGTATGCGCGAGCTCACAAGCGTCTTGGGCCTGCCCGACAAGCCGATGGAATTCTCCATTCCTGACGATCTCGTAAGCTTGAAATCTCGGCGTGGATCCCAATAAGCTGAACAATTTCAGAACATTACCACTATGTCCAAATACAACCCCGCTTGGAGCTTCTCCGTTGCCTTCCCTCCTCACAGTATGGCAAACGTCCTGGCCGAATGGCTCGCCAAGCAAGGCGCCAAGCAATGTCATATCGCCGGTCCGTCCGGTGATCTGCTTGATGGCAACATCCGCTCATGTTCGCAATTTAGAAACAGAGAAGTATGCTCATGTCACCTTCTTCTTCAATGGTGGGGTCGAAAAGCAATACGATAACGAGGACCGGCATATGATCCCTTCACCAAAAGTCGCCACTTACGACAAACAACCCGAAATGAGCGTGCAGAGCGTGGCGGATAAGGTCGCGGAAGTCGTCAAGTCGGACCAGTATGACTTTGTAATGTGCAACTTCGCACCGCCCGACATGGTAGGTCCTCTTCTACTGCGGCTCGCTGTCGAGTCTGAACAAATCTTGTCAGGTCGGCCACACCGGGGTGTACGATGCTGCAGTAGAAGCGATCGGGGCCACAGACAAGGCAGTGAAGACGGTCTATGATGCCTGCGAAGAGGCAGGATACGTACTCTGCGTGACGGCGGACCACGGGAATGCTGAGCAAATGATCGACCCGCAGACCGGCAACCCACATACGGCGCATACAACAAGTGCGTTGTCCTCTAAGCATCACTGATCGGTGCTGATGAAATCATTAGACCATGTCCCATTCATCGTTACGGGGGACAAGGGTGCGCTGGAGTTGGCAGGGGAACAGGGCACTTTGGCGGATGTGGCACCTACGGTGCTAGCGATATTGGGCCTGCCACAACCGGAGGGTGAGTTCCGAGATCTGATTCGGAGCCGTCCTGACGGCACCTCTAGAGATGACTGGTCGTTCTCTTCTCGCCAAGCAATAGATGCTAGCGCCGAGCGACATCAGATAGCAATTGACGTGCACAGATGCAAGCATAGTGATACAGACAATTTGTTGGGATTCGAAACGGAAGACTTATCAAAAGCTGCGGGGATTGGACCCGGATTCTTTATAGGCGTGCCAATCATTGCACTAAACACCCGAAGGAGACATCCCAGGAAGCCTTCATGTCGGGGGGGGTCCTATGGCTATATATCGGGGCGAAAGGGGCTCCCTCCCTCCCCTAGGCTCAGGTATGACTGACGCCATCCTCGGACCCATCCTCTGGTGCTCACTCAGTCGTCTCCCGTATCCCCAGCGTGTTCCCTATCATCCCCCATCCAAGACCTCGTCGATGTGTCCTTCGTCCATCGTCGGATCTTGGTTGACTGTGCTCGGGGCAGCAGCGGCATCTCGGATTCTTGCGCGGTTCTCGCGGGCAAATGTGCCCCAGATACGTGAGGTGAGGGTGACGGCAAAGTTATGAGCGTAAAGGCTATCGGTAGGCAGAGCGCTATATTCGAGGAGATCACGTGACTGTGCCTGAACGTGTTTCAGCGATGGTGAAAATGCATCGACTCTCCCACAACGTTGACTTTTGACTGGTCCATGTCTATCTTCGTCAAGACTCATCCCGTCCGCCGTGCAGTAAGACACGTGACATCGCGAGATATTCAATATCCAATTCGAGCTGCACGACCGTGTCGGCAATGCCTCTTTCAGCTTTTGAGCTCGCCAAAGGTTCAATCGATCCGTCACTTGGCCGAGGTATCGAGCTCGAGCCGCCATCGTTCAATACTATTAGAACGTCGCTTCTTCAACGACTCATCCCAGCTTTCTTCAACTATCGAATCAGCTCATGGTAAGATCATCGAGGCGGCTCGAGTCAAAGTTGAAGCCTACCGTCTTGCCGTCGCCAAAGTCAGTTCAAACACCATCTGGACCCCTTTCAAGAGCTCATCATTGACTTCTGCAGGATGTGACGGATTCGAGTGTCGATGAGCAAAAAGCACGAGCTCAAGTACTGAAAGACGTCGGCCCGCTTGCCGCAGCTTGGGAGAGCTACCAGAACCTCCAAAAGGTCCGTCGTCCTAGGGGTAATCTGGATGACAAGCTGATTTGGTCTGACAGGCCATAAGAGACGTCCAACCTCACCTCTCTGACCCCGACCCTACCCTTCGCGAGATGTTCGAGTCCGAATCCACCTCACTCCAATCCGAACTCGATAACCTCCTCGCAAACCTCCTTCCTCGCCTCCTGCTCCCGCCTCTCCCAACGAGTCACCTCCCAACCGTCATATCGGTCAATGCTGGAACCGGCGGTGCTGAAGCAGCGCTATTTGCCGAGGAGCTGGTCAGGATGTATACCTTATTCGCAGAGAAGCGGGGGTGGAAGGTGGAGGTCCTGAGTCGAGCGGAGGGGCAGGCGGGCAGTAAGGGTGGGAATGGTGGATTGAGGGAGACAACCATGCGCTTTGAGCCTGACGTGGGCGATGGTGGAGGAGAAGCAGGAGGGGAGGAAGAGGTGTATGGGTTGATGAAGTGGGAGAGAGGGGTGCATCGGGTTCAGAGGGTGCCCGCGACGGAGACGCAGAGCAGGATACATACGAGTACCGCGGCCGTCGTAGTGAATAATTGGCACTGTGGGGAGCACAAGGGCTGATGGGAGACAGATCCTCCCGATATACCCCGAGACGCCGGATGAACCGCTCTTCGATATCAAGGACGTCAAGCAGGAAGTGATGCGTGCGAGCGGTGCTGGCGGGCAGGTGGGTCGCATCCCTGCCTTCCGAACCTAGCGCTCATGTGTTTGCTCAGCATGTCAATCGGACGGAATCGGCAGTGCGGTTGACGCATATTCCGACTGGGATATCGGTCTCCATGCAAGATTCTCGCTCGCAGCACCAGGTACCATACCTGGTTTGAGCATATTGAGCACATCGCTGACCGAGACAGAACAAGGCGTGGGCTTGGGAGGTCCTCCGCGCTCGTCTGTCCGAGAAGAAACATGATGAAGATGTCGAAGCTCGTCGTGCGACCAGGCGATCTCAAGTGAAGGGAGCGGATCGGAGCGATAAGATCCGGACGTACAATTTCCCTCAGGTATGGACCCGCTCCTAGCTTGTGCAGCAGACCAAGCTGACAGGAGATTGGCAGGACCGACTGACGGATCACCGGATCGGGTTCACGGTGAATGGCTTGCGGGCCATAATGGAGGGAGACGATCTGGAATTGGTCATCGGAGCGCTGAAGAAGGACCTGGAAGAGCGGAGGCTAGAGTCCCTCCTCCTTGACGGAGATGACATAGATTACTAGATCAAATATGATCTCTTCCTTCTCAGCTAGTCTTGCCCGCAAAGAATGCCCGCAGATCCTTCTGCTTGTCATCATACCCCTGGCTTCCGATCC
>JAABUI010002267.1_pt1 | contig 10706 bp, 10 predicted proteins | sample 5559111 | NCBI WGS metagenome assembly JAABUI01 (sample SAMN10711870, study PRJNA513365) | rock metagenome | isolation source: Antarctica rocks | place: Antarctica: Victoria Land, Buttleship Promontory
ATGTCCGCGCCCTGCTCTCCGCCAAGCTGCGCGACGTCCAGACACGACAGCGGCAGCTCGAAGCCCTCGAAGCAGAGCTCGGAGTCCTGATCAGCCGCAGCGACCGACTCGACCCAGCCGAATGCACCGACGCTCAGATCTGCCACATCATTACGGCCGCCCGGTAGTCGCACACCCCGATGAGGCCGCGCCCGACGTCCTCGATCTCGGAATTCTCAGACGAGACAAGATGACCTACACCGTCACCACCGACCACGCCGAGACCGGCGCGGGCCACCAACCACGACGACGCCCTCGCCGAGGCGCTGACCACCGTCCTGATGCTGCATGAACATCACGCCGCGGCCGAGTCGGGCACGCCGATGGGCTCGTGCACCGTCCGTGTCGGTGACGCCGAACCCATCCTGATCCGGGACGCGCCGCCCAGCGGCGACGACGAGCGGGACCGTGCCATTCTGGCGGCGTTCCTCACCCAGCTCTACCGCAGCCTCGCCGAGGATCCCCTCGCCAAGCTCCCGACCATCGACCCGCCGGGGCCGGCATGAGCACCGGGCGAAACGACTACCGATGCGGAACCAGGCCAACCGCTGCGCGCCCACTTTCCCGGCCTGGTGCCGTCCTCGCCGCCCACAGGCCCGCGTTGGGAGAGATATCCGGTGAAGCTCACAACGCCCTCCCCAGTCGGTGGCGTGGCTAATGCGTCAGTCGCGGGTAGCGGACGCGCCGACCAAGGCCACGTTCTTGTCCAAGGCGCGGCTGAAGTGCTCGTCGAGCAGGCCGAGCAGCTTCTGGAAGGTGGGGTGGTCATCGAACATCCACTCGGTGTGCCCGGAATCGTCCAAGAACACCAGCTGCTTGGGGTCCTCCGCGTGGTCATACAGCGCCTGTGCTTCCACCGGGTGGTGCAGCTGGTTGTCCGCGCCGTGCACGATCAGCAGTGGGCGCCCGGCGAGGCGGTGCACCACCTTCTCGGGGCTGAAGCGCAACAGCAGGTCCGCGGACTCCAGGTTGACGCCGCTGCCGAATCCGGGAGCTTTGTACAGCTCCTCGCCGACGTAGCCGTCGGTGCGGGTGTCCAGATTCAGCCGGACGATGTCCCACGGGTCAGTGATCTCGGAGCGGCCCTGGGTGGCGCGCAGGCCGCGGTCGGCTTCGATCCTGGTGAGCAGGCTGTTCCACGACGTTTCGTCGTGCATGTTGCGGGTGGAGCGGGTGCCGTCGCTGATGCAGTTGGCGGCGGCGACGGCGCGGACCCGGGGGTCCTCGCTGGCCTCGGCCACGACGACACCGCCGCCCATGCCCCAGCCCAGCAGCCCGATGCGGGTGGCGTCGACGTCGGCGACGACGGTGAGGCGGTCCACCGCGGCGCGGATGTCCTCAGCCCAGTCCTGGGGTGCAAGCCGGCCGCGTTCGCCTTCGCTGAGCCCGAAACCGCGGTAGTCAAAGGCCAGCACCGCATAACCCAACGGGTTCAGGGTGCGGGCGAACCGCTCGGGGTGGATGACCTTTTGGCCCTGGTAACCCGAGCAGGCCACGATCACCGGATAGGGTGCGCCAACTCCGCCGTCGTCGGGCAGGTGCAGGTCGGCGTCGAGGCGGGATCCGTTGCTGAAGAACGGAAGTGGGCGGGTAGTCACGAGAATCCTCCTGATATTGGTTGGTGCTGTGTGGTCGGTGGTGTGGGTCAGGCCGAGTGCGTCTGCTCGGCCGGTAACGGGCGGATCAATGCGCACGAGAGGTGCGCGGCGGCGGCCTTGACGTGCAGCCCGGCGGTGTCCAGGTTGTGGCCGAGGCGGAACTTGGGGGCGGAGATGTTCAGCGCGGCGACGACGCGGCCACGGAAGTCACGGACCGGGGCGGCGACCGCCACCAACCCGGCCTCGAACTCCTCGTCGGCGACCGCGTAACCACTGTGGCGGGCCCGGTGCAGCCGGGCCAGCAAGTCCTCCACATCGCGTGGGGCGTTCGGCGCCGTGACCCGAAACTCGGCCTCCGCGAGCAGGCCGCGCACTTCCTCGTCGGTGTGATCAAACAACAGGGCCCGGCCGGAGGAGGTGCTGTGCAGCGGCGTAGGTCGCCCTACCCAGCTGACGGCCTGAATGATGGCCCGCGCTGGACTTTCCGACAGCACGGTGAGCGCCTCGGGGCCCTCCAGCACCGACAAGTGGGCACGCTCGCCGACAACGCCGACAAGTTCGCGCAGTATGCGGGGGGCGATAGCGAGGAGATGCTGATCGGCGGCGCAGGCAGCCAAGGTGAACAGGCGCCAGCCCAAGCGATAGCCCAGGGTTTCCGGATCACGATCGACCAAGCCCGCATCGGCCAGCGTCTTCAACGCTCGCGACACCTGACTCTTTTCCCGACCCACCAACCGGGCGATGTCGATCACGCCGACGCTGTCCCGTTGGGTCACCGCATCCGAGCCCAAGGCGACCAAGATCGCGATCGCTCGCTGCAGCGAACTCGCTCCGTCATCAACCATAGGACGGAAGGGTGGACCCGCCACCACGTGACCGCAAGCACAGTTGTTCCATGTGCAACGGCAACAGAACCACTGCACCAGGGCCGCTTCCGCCCGAAGGCAACGATGGCCACCCGTCCCGACGAGGTGTTGCTCTCCGCGCACGCAGGGTTGCAGTCTTGTGCGGCGATGCGGCTGAATCGTGGCAGCGGCGGTGCCACGCTCGTGCGAAACAGTCGATGACGACGAAAGACAACGAGGTTCCGATGACTACCGGCATACCGACGCCCGCCCCGCGCAGTGCCGCCGCTGCTGAACAGGTGGTGGCGGCACTGCGCGGGGCGGGTGTCGTGGAGGTGGATTCCTCCAGCCGGCGGCGCGCCGAGTACTCCTCGGACGCGTCCAACTATCGGGTTGTTCCTACTGCGGTGGTCTTTCCTCGACATCGTGAGGAGGTTGCGGCGGCGCTGGGGGTCTGCCGTGAGCTGGGGGTGCCGCTGGTCGCGCGTGGCGCGGGCACCTCCATTGCCGGCAACGCCGTCAGTAGCGGGGTTGTCCTCGACTTTTCCCGGTACTTCAATCGGGTGGTGTCCCTCGATCCGGATGCCGCGACCGCGGTGGTCCAACCCGGGTGATCCTGGATGACCTGCAGGCTGCTGCGGCACCGCACGGGTTGCGTTTCGGGCCGGACCCCTCGACCCACGCGCGGTGCACGATGGGCGGAATGATCGGTAACAACGCCTGCGGGTCGCGGTCGTTGGGTTATGGCCGCACCGTGGACAACGTCATCGACCTGGATGTGGTGCTGGCCGACGGCCGGGCCTTCACCGCCTCCCGCAACCACCGCGACACCCTGCCCACCTCAGGGCCGCAGGCTGGGTTGCTCTCCACCCTGGACGCTGTCGTGGGTGAAAACCTCGCGGTGATCCGCACCGAGTTCGGTCGCTTCTCCCGCCAGGTGTCGGGCTACTCCCTGCAACATCTGCTGCCGGAGAACGGTGGTGACCTGGCCCGCATGCTGGTGGGGACCGAAGGCAGCCTCGCCGTCATCGAAGCGGCGACGGTGCGGCTGGTGCGGGCACCGGCGGCGACGGCGCTGGCGGTGCTGGGCTACCCGGACATGGCCACCGCCGCCGACGCGGTCCCTGCACTGCTGGCGCATCACCCGGTGGCGATCGAAGGGTTGGACGCACGACTGGTGCAGGTGATCCGCGCACGAGGACGCGCGGCGAGTGTCCCTGAGCTGCCCCGAGGGCAGGGCTGGCTGTTCATCGAGATGGCCGGTGCCAGCGAGGCGCAGGCCCGAGCGGGGGCGGAGGCGGTCGCCGCCGACGGGCAGGCCCTGGACACTGCGGTGGTCACCGGCGCTGCCGCTCGCGCGTTGTGGCGGATCCGGGAGGACGGCGCCGGGCTCGGTGGCCGCACCCCGGCGGGCGCGCCGGCGTGGCCGGGTTGGGAAGATGCCGCCGTTCCCCCGGAGCGCCTCGGTGACTACCTCCGCGGATTCTTCGCCCTGTTGGCCGAGCATGGGCTGGACACCCTGGCCTACGGGCATTTCGGTGAGGGGTGTGTGCATGCCCGGATCGACTTCCCGTTGCACAGCTCACCGGACCGGTTCCGCGACTTTCTTGTCGCCGCGGCGACGCTGGTCGCCGCCCACGGGGGGTCCCTGTCGGGGGAACACGGTGACGGTCGAGCCCGCGGCGAGTTGCTGGGCCACATGTACTCCCCGGAGGCGATCGCGCTGCTCGGTGCGGTCAAGCACGCCTTCGACCCGGCCAACCTGCTCAACCCCGGTGTCATCGTCGACCCCGCCCCCCTCGATGCCGATCTCCGCCTGCCCGCCGCCGGGGCGCTGCGGCGCAACCTCGCGTTCGCCTACCCGCACGACGACGGGGACTTCTCCACCGCCGTGCACCGCTGCGTCGGCGTCGGCAAGTGTCGGGCGGACACCACCACGGTCGGGGGGGTGATGTGCCCGTCCTACCTGGCCACCCGCGATGAGAAGGACTCCACCCGGGGACGCGCACGGGTGCTGCAGGAAATGGTCAATGGCACCTTCGTCGGCGACGGGTGGCGCTCGGATGAGGTGCACGAGGCGCTGGATCTGTGCCTGTCCTGCAAGGGCTGCTCCTCGGACTGCCCGGCCGGGGTGGACATGGCCACCTACAAAGCCGAAGCACTGCATCAACGTTACCGCCGACGCCTGCGCCCGCCCGCGCACTACTCCCTCGGCTGGTTACCTCGATGGGCCCGGCTCGCGGCCCACTCCCCGAACACGGTGAACGCCCTCCTGCGGGTAGGGCCGCTCGCCGCCGCCGCCAAACGCGTGGGCGGGATCGACGCCCGCCGGCCGCTGCCCCAGTTCGCTGAGCACACGTTCCGATCCTGGTTCGCCCACCACCGCCCCCCAAGATCGGGTCAGCCGGTACTGCTCTGGGTCGACACCTTCACCGACCACTTCAGCCCGCACGTCGGACAGGCCGCGGTACAAGTTCTGGAAGACGCCGGATTCGCCGTCCAGATCACCGAGAACCCTGTGTGTTGCGGGCTAACCTGGATCTCCACCGGTCAGCTCGACGGCGCCCGACGCCAACTCCGGCGCACCCTCGACGCCCTCGAACCCGCACTGATACGGGGTGTCCCACTCGTCGGACTGGAACCCTCCTGCACAGCAGCACTGCGCTCCGACGCCGCCGAGCTGCTGCCCCACGACCCGCGGGCCCACGCATTGCGCACCTCACTGCACACCCTGGCCGAACTACTCACCGCACACCCCGAGTGGCAGCCACCAACGCTGACCGGGGTCACCGCCGTGGCACAACCGCACTGCCACCAGCACGCAGTGATGGGCTGGGACACCGACGCCGCCCTCCTCGCCCGCGCAGGCGCCCAAGTCACCGCCGTCGGCGGCTGCTGCGGTCTCGCCGGTAACTTCGGTGTGGAACGCGGCCACTACGACGTCTCCGTGGCCGTCGCCGAAACCGCGCTGCTGCCCGCCGTGCGCGACGCAAACGCGGACACCGTGCTCCTCGCGGACGGCTTCTCCTGCCGCACCCAACCCGAACACCTCACCGACCGGCCCAGCACGCACCTCGCCGAGCTCCTCGCTGAGTACCTGGATATCGCCGGTCAGCAACCGAAACGATGACCGCGGGGGTCTCCTCAGAACAGAACGGATGGTGAACTGGTGCGGATAGCGCTTGGCCAGATCGACAGTGTGCTCGGCGATGTCGCGGCCAACCTCGAGCAGATGCGAGAACGGGTGAGGCAGGCGACGTTCGCCGGGGCGGATCTCACGGTGTTCCCCGAATTGTCCATGCACGGCTACTCACTCGGCCACGGCGGCGGTGACCGTTCCGTGTGTGCCCGCGATGATCGGCTGGCGGCGCTGTCAGAACCCGGGTCGGACGTCGTGGTCGGTTTCCACGAGGACGGCGGCCTGCGCACCTACAACTCGGCCGCCTACCTCTCCGCGGGTAAACTGCTCCACACCCACCGCAAGCTGTACCTGCCGAACTATTCGGTCTGGGAGGAACGCAAGCACGCCAGCCCCGGTCAGTCGATGCGCGCGTACGACACCCGCTTCGGCCGGATGGCCACCCTGATCTGCAACGACGCGTGGCAGCCGGTGTTGTCATGGCTGGCCACCCAGGACGGCGCCGACATGTTGCTGGTCCCGACCAACAGTGCCGCCGCATTCGGACCGGAAACCGTGGACGTCGTCAGCTACTGGGACCAGCTGCTCAGCTTCACCGCACGAATGCAGCAGTGCTGGGTGGTCTTCGTCAACCGCGTCGGCACCGAGATCGGCGCCAGCTTCTGGGGTGGCTCCCGGGTCATCGCCCCCAACGGTGAGATCGTCGCCCAAGCACCGTTATGGGAACAATCGTTGACCCTCGTCGACATCGACATAGCCGCGACGCGCCGCCGACGCCGGGAGGGGGTCGCACTCACCGGTGAAGCCCGCCTCGGCCTCATCGAGCGTGAGGTCCACCGCCTGATCGCCGAAGGCGGGGACGCGTAAATGTTTGACTTACACGTACATGCCGCGCCTGACGTGGTGGAACGCGCAGGCGACGACGTCCAAACACTCCGCTGGTATCAAGAGGCAGGCTTCGCAGCAGCCATCTGACCTCGGCGGTGCTGAGGTGGCCGGTGGCGAGCACAGCGTCTGCTGGGTGTGGGCGTCCGCGGTGGGCATCCCCGCCGCGCGCCGGGCCGGGGTCCGCAGGGTGCTGCTCACCCACCCCAGCTACACCGTGCCGGCGATGAGCCCGACCGCAGCCGCCGAGCTCACCACCCAAGGCGCATACGCCGAAGTCACCGCCTACAACTGCTTCACCAACCCGACTGCAACGCAGCCCGCCTCGCGGAGTTCATCCGTGCGGTCAGCTACGACCGCACCATCCTGTCCTCCGACGCCGGGCAACCCAACAGCCCCCACCCACCGCAGGCCCTGCAGCAGCTCATCGACGCACTCACCGGCGAGGGACTCGACCCCCACGCACTCCTTGCGTGCGCCTCGGAAATCCCCGAACGCCTCGTCACACCCTGATTCTGCCGGCCAGATGATTGCCAACATCCGTATCAGGGTCGACCCCGACGACCTTGGCCACCAGCTGACCAGCACACCCGGAACCCGGCCAGACTCAGCCTCGTGATTGCGACCCGACGCGAGTGTCCCTTTCGGAACCATCGCAAACGGGGCCCGGGACGAGAGTCAACAAAGCCCGGAATGCCCCCTTCGGTACTCGGTAGGGCCGCCGGGTGGCCTACCCACCCGGCAGACGTCCGCACCTCGTGAGTGGTCCCGCCCGGCGGTACGCGACGCCGGCAGCGTTTCGGCGGGCGTGGATGACCGGTTGAAAACTGCCGCGGCCGCGCGCGGGCGCGATGTGAACTTGATGCGCCGCCAGTACTTGCTGCAGCGCTACCTAGCGCGGGTGTTTCACGACCCGGCAAGCCCGTGGGTGCTCAAGGGAGGTACGGGGCTGTTGGTGCGGTTGCCGGGTGCCCGGCACAGCCAGGACATCTGACCTGTTGCATCCCGACGCCGAGTTGGCGGCCGAGGCGGTGGAGCTGCGCCGCGTCGCTGGTATCGGTGGGCTGGATCCGTTCACGTTCACCGTGGGCGAACCCACGTCGATGGTCGGGGGTGTGGCCGGGGCTACGGTGCGCGTCACGGTGTCGTTGGGTGTGGCGGTGCTCGACCGTTTCCCGCTGGACCTCTCGACGGGGCTCGAGCTTGTCGCGGGGCTGGAGCGGCACCAGCTGGAGCCGATGGTGGAGATCGCGGATGTGGCGGCGTTGCCGGAGGTGAGTTGTATCCGCTGCCGGACCAGATCGCGGACAAGGTCGCCGCCATGGTGGAGCGGCACGGACCCCGGGATCGGGCCTCGACGCGGTACCGCGACCTGGTGGACCTGGTCCTGATCGTGCGGAGCTGCGAGGTCGACGCCGCGCTCACCCGAGCGGCGCTGAGCGCGCAGGCACACCGCCGGGAGTTGACCCTGCCGCTCACGTTGTCCGCACCGTCGCCGGCGTGGGTGCCGGGGTACCGCAAGGCGGTCGGTGATGCCACCCTGCCCGCTGAACTGCGGAGCTTGGAGGCGGCACTCGCCGCGGCGGGACGGTGTGTGAACGCACTACTTGATGGCACCGTCACCCGTGGAACCTGGGATCCGACCGAGCAACACTGGCTCCCGTAAGACGATGGTGATGGCACCGTCCCGCCGCATGGATGCGGTGTAGGGCACCGGCGCGGGGCGCCGGCTACGACCCTGCGGGTCGCTTTGGTGCGGGGCCGGTCGTCGCGGCCGGGCGCCCGGGGTCAGGGGTAGGTGAGGGTGTTCGGGGTGAGGGCGGTGGTGGTGTCGGGTATCCCGGTCCGCCGCGCTGTGTTGTCGGCGAGGGCGAGGAGTCGCCGGATGCGTCCGGCGACGGCGTCTTTGGTCATGGGTGGGTTCATCATCTGGCCGAGTGCTTCCAGGGACACCTCACGGTGGGTGATCCGCAACGCGGCCGCAGCCGTTAAATTTTCGGGTACCTGGTCACCGAGGATGACCAAGGCGCGTTCTGCCCGGGTGGCGGCGGCCGCCGCGGCGTGGGTGGCGCGGGTGTGGTTGGCGTCGTCGAAGCCGGGCAGCCGGGGGCCGGGGGTGTGCTCGCGGTGGTGGGTGCGCTCGCGCGCCCAGGTGGCCGCGGTGTCGGGGGCACCGATGGTGGTGAGCAGTGTGGTGATGGCGTCGGGTTCGCGGACGGTGACCCGGTCGACGCCGCGGAGGTGTTTGGTTTTGGTGGTGATGCCCAGGCGGCGGGCGGCTCCGGTCAGGGCCATCGCGGTCTCCAGGCTGGGGCAGGTGATGTCGAGTGCGGGGAAGCGGTGGGGTTCGGTCAACGAGCCGGCGGCGAGGAACGCCCCCCGCCAGATCGCGGCGGCGTCACACACCCCACCGGCGACGATCGGGGCGGGCAAACCGTGGATGAGCCGGCCCCGCGGGTCGGCCAGTCCGGTGCGCCGGGCCAGTGCGGCGGCGTCGGCGGGGGTGGTCACCCGCAGCCGGTGACGGGTGGCGGCGGGGTACCCGGGCGTAGGAAGGACCTGTAACTGGGTGGGGTAGCCGTACAGGGCCCTGATCGCGATTCCGAGGCGGCGGGCCAACAGGGTGGTGTCCAGGTCAACCTCGATGCTCCACCGCCCCGGTTCCTGGTGCACGGCCCCGGCGAAGCGGAGCAGGGTGATGGTTTCCGCGCGCCGACAACAAGCCGTGGTGGGGGTTGTCCTGCTCAGCTCGTCGGTGAGGGCGGCTGTCATCAACACAGGTGCACTCTCCTCTCCTGGGCTCGGGAAGGGCCGCAGTGGCGCTCACTCGGGCTGGCCGCGGGTGCTCGCTCGGCAGGGTTCTGAGTCCGATGGCGAGATCCTGGTGGCGGGGTCACCGTTCGATCGTGCGGGATGCCTGGTCGCAGCAACCGACGGTTGCCCGGGGGACGGAGAAAAGTGGCCCCACCGGCCGGACGCTCGTCAGCGGTCTCCCTCGGGTTGAGCGTTGAGGGCAGTGAGCTCGGCTGGTGACCCGAGCCGCCAGCTCGGCGGCGTCGGACGCCACCGCATGGTCAGCCTCGACAGTGGCAGCTCGAGCGCAACCGGCTCGATCATATGCCGATCACCCGCGTGTCGCGATGTGCACGGTAAGCAGCGTCTCGGTCACGCAGCACGTGGCTTAGGAGGCGAGGGGGTGGGCTTGTTCGGCGATGAAGCGTTGGAGGTCGGCGACGGTGACGACGGCGGGGCTTTGGGGGGTGCTGGCTTTTTCGGTGACCCATTGGCGCATGAGGGTGGTGGCGGGGACGCCGAGTGCTGCGGCTTGTTCGCGCACTTGGTTGACGAGGGTCTGGGGGAGGCGGATGGAGGTGGACACCAGGATGTCGTCGGTGGTGCGGGTGTCCAGCTGCGCGTCGGTGAAGTGTTCGGCGACGTCGGTGGTGTCGTAGTGGTGGCGGAGTTCGTCGATCTTGTGCTGGTCCATGGTTAGTGTCCCTTCGCGCGGAACGTGCGTTTCTCGTGGTGGTCATGTCGCGGGCGGTGATGATGTAGTCGCGGCCGTCGGCGGCTTCGGTGACGACCACCAGCAGGTATCGGCCGACGGTAGTGATGCCGAGGACTTCGGTGGTGTTCTCCCGGCCGGGGACCGCGAGGCGGGGCCGGGTGTAGAGGGCTTGCTCAACTTCGTAGGGGGTGATGTTGTGCCGGGCGATGTGGGCTTCGGAGTCCTCGGTCCACCTGATCTCCCCGAACACCACCACAGCGTACCACGCATGTGGTACATGCGGATGGCGTCGTCTGCTGTGCGGTAGGGGCGTGCCGCGAGGCCGCATCCGAAGGATCCGGGGGGTGCGGTGTAGGGCACCGGCGCAGGCGCCGGCTACGCCCCTGCGGGTCGTTGTGGGTGGTGCGGGGGGCGGCGTCGCGGCTGGTCGTTTCTTCGGCGCCGGGGGCAGTTGGCGATGAGAATGTTCCAGCGGGAAACCCCGCAGGAACGCGCGTACCGCGACTGAAGCGCCCCAGGTTTGATGCCGCTCCTGTTTGAGTCCAGGAGGATGAGCACCATGGCCAAGAAGATCGATGAGGAGCTGAAGGCGCGAGCTGTGCGTCTGGTCACCGACCACGTAGGTGAGTACCACTCGCTGACAGCCGCCGCGGCAGCGGTGGCCAAGCAGCTCGGGGTCGGCAAGGAATCGG
>JAABUI010002273.1_pt1 | contig 10685 bp, 7 predicted proteins | sample 5559111 | NCBI WGS metagenome assembly JAABUI01 (sample SAMN10711870, study PRJNA513365) | rock metagenome | isolation source: Antarctica rocks | place: Antarctica: Victoria Land, Buttleship Promontory
TTGATGTGGACTATGTGGTGGATCTCGAGCGTTTCTCTGCACCCTGTCCATAGTCATGGTCTGGCGAATGCCGCTAGATCCTTCTGATATTTGAGATTGGGGCACGAACACGCGAGAGTCTAGGGATGACCGAGGTTCTGAAAAGGCTCTGGTCCCTGGCCCTTGAACACGCGACTTCACCTTCGCGTGAGCTTGGGATGATTGCGAATCTGCAATAGCCTCTGTCTGGGTACCGTTCTCGTCGGGTTTGGGTACATCCTGAGATCTGGATATTTGGGAGCTACCGAATACTTGGACCGTTTTCTTGGTCGGAGAGGCGGCGACTTTAGCTCTGAGCATTTGCTTACGTGAAGGACTTGGCTGGGAGGAATGGACTTGGGAACCTCCAAGACGTGCCCGTGATATGGTTGCTGGAACTTCAATGTTCTCTTTATTATCTTCCGCTAGCTCATCAATCTCGTCCTCGTCTGCGGCTTCAACGTCCTCTTCGCGCTCAGTCTCGTCTTCAGTGATGCTACCCTGACAGCCCTCAGCGGGGGTATCATCTGATATCAAGACTGGCTCACTGGCCTGTGTTCCAGGTCTGCGAGGAGACGATCTCCCATTTTCTTTCCCTCGTCCGCCTCGGCCTCGGTCTCGGCGCCTTAGTGTAGACTGCGAACTTGCTGCAACCGCAGCAAATTGATTCCTCGCTTCCAGACTGTATTGCTTATGACGCAATCGTCTACGTAGCTCAGAGTCATTGTCAAAGTCATCATCAGATAGCTCGTCGGCGTCAAGAGCTCGCTCTGCTTTCCGAGCTTGAAGAAGTCTCTCCCTTGATTCTTGTGATTCCTTCATCGATATGTAGATTGTTTGAGGTTCTGTGACCGCACGTACCATGTTCGATCGTGGCAGATGGACCGGTGACGACATTATGCCAGCTGTCGAAGGACGTTGGAAGTCATGCATATCGGGTGATGGCCTTTCAGATAAGCCGTCAGAGGCAATGATATTTGCAAGAGGCGAAGTCGCAGCTTGCGTTGCTCGGAAGAGTTGACTGGCACTCATTACACCATCCATGCTGATGTGGCCGGCAAAAGGATTGATTGGTAGCTTTGGTGTTGGCTGCCCTTGTGAGGATAGCTCATTTTCCCTCTTCCTCTTTCTGCCTTGAGAAGCAGGCGTCTTTGGCGGCTGAAACCTCCTCGTTTCAGGGGATATGTCTGCGCGAACATCTTGAGGTTGAGACAGGGGATCAATATCATCTTCTTCAGCGACGCCTACAGGAGGATCTTCGTCCTCGCTGAGCGAGGGTGGCTCGAAAGCGGCGAGAAGATCAATGTGTCCAGGCTCGCCTTGCTGGAGAGTATGAGGGAAATCCTCTTGCCCTTCGAGGTAACTTTGGCTAAGCCGCGATGACCTTGCCGTCCGTTCCCCCTTGCTCCTGCTGTTGTATTGTTCGTAAATGGAGGGTGATATGGGCTGAGTGTCTCCCTCAGACTGGCTGCCGTTTGCGAGCATTCTCTTCTTCCAGGAATCGGGAATAGTACTGGGCAGCTCACGCTTAGGAGCAGATTGTTGTAGTATCTGATCTCTCGTGCCTGATATCTGAGGTTCCGCGACGCTGCCAGGCCATGGTTCAGTGTGTCCAGCGCTTCGATGACGTGACTGGTAAGAGGCTGGCTCCTCTCTTGTCGAATACTCAGCGAGGCTTCTCAATTGCTTATCTTGACTTTGTGTTCGTGTCGCGCTGTGCAGATCGCGATCCTGGGCCTACAGGGTATATGGCGTCAGCTTACTTGCATAACCGAGGTGACAAGCATCCAAGTTCACAGGGTTCCTCACATCAAACTCCGTCAATCCCAAAGCGAATGCTCTGAGTTGAGAGATATCGATACTATCCTCTTGTGTCGCCATGTCTGCCTCTACTGAATGTTTCGCATCTTTGATGTTACATTTTAAAGTCTCTCAATGTCGCACTCAGTGATTTCACGTCGCGCATGTTAAAGCCGGCTAGGACGCGCCGCACCGCGCCACATTGCACTATTCTAATACTAAATTATTCACTTACTTTAAGGTAGGTACATCTGTCAAGCTATTCGATATAAGGTCACTTGAGTGTGTTATGACTGGAATAACGGAATTTCCAAATTGGCCTGAGTCCTTTGTTACTTGACTTGAGTATATTGTCGCGTGAAGAACCGATATTTGAGGGGCCAATCCTCCGGAAGATGGCCATGGACCTCAAGACTCACCAGCCGTGGCTATGCATCGGATTCCAGTCCATTGCACCCCAATTGAACTGGCTCACAACAGAGTCTGGCGCAGCCCGTCCTTGCTCCGTCCCAAATCTTTCATAGCTTTGTTCCCCCATATCATAAAACATACCGTGGCCATCGAAGTCCATTGGCATGGACATCGGAAAGTCATCAATGCTCATCCCCAAAAAGTCACTGGATTGTTCTACATCATTCTGTGCATCCTGGGTCGATTGCGCCACTTGTAGTCTAATATCTGATACAATTCGCGGTGGGACCAGCGATTTTTTTTGATCGGCTGGACAATAATTCGCGTGCCTCCCAAGCCTGGACGACAAGTTTACCAATAATTCTTATGAAGGGGTTATCATTTTGCTCTTGAGTCATGAAGTGGGCCTCGTAATCTTTGCTTATGATTTCCCAAGTCTGTTTGGCGTGGTCGCCGCGAGGTCGCCTTCTCAATTCCTGAAAAATGTGAATGTATGCAGGAAATGGAAAATGGATATGAACAAACCAAAGGTAACCTTTGGTAAGGGGTGAAGTCATGAGCTTCGTATCGCACTCAAGCATGATCACTGCATGAGAAATGGCAGCATCGCGTTGCGCCTTCGTCTGCTCCATGACCGACCTTGGAAACCTTGAATAAGTCTCGAAGAGACGGTATCTGGCAAGGTGATTCGACCCCGATTTGGTAAGTAAATTCTGGGTGGACTTGATGCGTATCCTTCAACCGGACGATCTCGTGGTCGTCGAAGCTTCACTGGGTTGTGCCACCGCCAGGATATCTTCATCTTCTATATTTGGCTCCATGGGCAGTACCACCGCTAAGAAATCCCTTTCTTCGCATTTGGCCCCATATCTCCGATCCTCGTCCAATTTATACATAGCAACGCTCAGTATGTATCAGATTTGGACGAGTTTCATGGCATCATCTTTATCGGAAGACGATGTAGAGATTCGAGCTCCTCGTAGTGACGGATGCCTCCTCAGTGTTACTTTGTCTGACTAAGGGTTGGTGGAAATGATCCTCAAGCACAAACAATATTGCCACTTTTCCGACCATTTTCAACGACTGCTACAAACATGGACCCATTTATACGGTCTAGAAGCGTGTGACCCTACGTGCATAAAGTCTCATGCAGGAGCGAGGGGTTCCTACGGGTAGGTGCATGACCTCAACACGAGGAGGACCTCGGTCTCTGCGCTCCTAAAGTGGCCTTGTGGATTAGAATTTCTGTCATGCAAGAGATCCCGCTATACAATTTAGTCCTTACGGAAGGTATAGACAATTCGAGAGCGGTCTAATAATCCTAAATCTATTCTCTTGGCCATTATACTGAAATACGCCTAACCCTTAAGAAAAGTTGGAGAATGCAATTCCAAACCTGCAAGCTAATCCCTCATTTTGAGTATTTCGTCTCATCTCAAGATACAACAAAATCTCCTCACTATCTAGCCATCTCGTCGCCGCAAAAAGCCGCGGAACGAACAGCTTCCAAGGCCAGCTGGTCAATGAGAAGCGTCCGCAGCACCGACAGCACCGAAGGTTTTGGCGACGGTGTTCATAAAGTGTTATATATATGACCTCCTACAGGAAGGTAGCTAAATCTGTCTACTATAGAGTAAAAGTAAAGAACAACGAGAAAAAGAAGACGAAATGAGAAGGAGATGTGCTCCTGAACATGCGACGTCCCTCTGAGCCACAGACGCTAGAATACCGTCGTTGGCCAATCAAGTCCCTGCTGTACTCTCAACTGCCGACTATATCGGAAAATGATTTATGGAAATGGTATGAATTTACTTGTAGGTACCCAGTCATCCGTATGGCAATCTGAAGCGCATGGTCGGAGATGGAGCATCTTTCTACGTAGGTTGGGATGGGTTGTAGTGGTCCAAGTCTTGGTAGATAGACTGAATAAGTCGGTTGAGCATCATCATATCAGTTGAACGCACATGTTGGATCGGGCAGAGGTCTCGGACCGCGTTCTCACGGTAAATGGCTTGACAAGAAGCGTTTGACGTTAGGATATCATCTGTTGCAAAAAGGACACAAGCTCTCATCGAGTGTGTCTGCTACGCCATCAAACTGATGCCCCACGATCTATTACACCCATAGAATACACGTGTTACAAACATCTTATGCCCACTCTCCAAACGGACATTGACACATCCTAATGTCTCATCAGCATCTCTATGCGTCGTAACGAAAAAGGGATACAACTTACTTGTAAGATGTATTACACGTGCCTATATCACCCGAAGGCTCGCACACAAGGTTCAGACACTGGGTGTCGTCGGTGCAGGGGTAGTTGGCCCAGAGAACAGGAGACGGACTACTTGCAGGCGAGGTCGTCGTCGTCGGCGCGTGCTGCGTTGTTGCAGCGGCGGGAGCGGCTGGTGCGGTGATCACAGCAGGTGTAGCGATCGGAGTTGTTGACTCAATGATCGTCGGTCCGGACTGCGTTTCTGCTGCTGCGACCGCGGCGGCGACTGGTGTGGTAATACGAGCAGGTGTGACGATTGAAATTGGTGGCTGAACGTGTTTTGTGAATGGTGTTGTTGTAGCAGGCGACGCTACAGGGTCTATCGGAGACGAAGGAAGTATTGATGGAGCAGTAGGAGACTGGACTGGTGTACACACCGCTTGCCGTTTCAGAATCAGCAAGGGATCATCTGGCCAAAGCGCAGGCATTGGAAATTTCAAGTCACTGATTTGATAGGCGGCATTGAAGTTCGATATGAAGGTAGCATAGCGGTCGATTAGCTTTGGAGATTCGTTCATTCCGGCCACTGATACTGTGGGAATGGCTGCGCTGTATACTGATGCCGTGCTCTGAACAAGACTGTTCTGACTAGAAATCTTGCTCCCCAGCCAGGTACTGTACGCTGCGGCCCACGTGGGCGATGGCGCAATTGCTGAGGTGATTGGGGCCTGATTAGTGTCAATCTCACAACTGCCTTCTTGGCTGATGATGCTGTCGATGCCTTTGAAGGCTTGATATATGCGAGCGTTGGTTTGGTCGAAAAGCGAGGAGATCTGAAGCGGGTTAGGTCAAACACGAAAGCGAGACGGATGATGAAGTAGAATAACCTTTGGATGCTTGGCCATAGACATGATGACGGCTAAATTGGCTAATTGTTGAATGTTTTTCTCTATGCTTTTGGGGGAAGGCGGCATGCCCTCGAGATCAGGGTTCCAAAACTAACGAATTAGCTAGATTCCATCTCCAAATCCCCACCCATTGACGACATAAGGGGATTTTCGAGGAGAAATAGCTTACCTTTCCTTTTAAATTGTTGAGAGCAGAATCCATACCTAGAAAGTCTGGGTTGGTATATGATGGCAGTTGCGCAAAGATAGTATTAAGTCTGGTGCCTCCCGTGCTACCGTCTGGAATGTCAAAGATGGCTGATATCTCCTCGCAGCTGATTCCCCCAAGATTCTGGGCCGTAAAGAATTCGTCCAATATACTCACTTCGAAGACGTGATCAGTGTTCACGCTCCTTCCGTCACCACCTAGTTTCCAGGGGGGTTTGAATGCTGCAATGCCGTCAGAGTCCATGAATGTCCAAGCTGGAGCATCAAGACACTTGGCGGGATTGGTCGGAACAGCCCAGTAAGTCGCTGTGGCATAGAAATTAGCCATATTGAGGGCTGGAATGGCTGGTGGCTCATTATTCCCTATGTAACCTGGACTATAGATAACTGGTCAGCCTTCATTATAGGTGATCGTGCATAAAGCTAGAAGATAATTATGAAAGATGCCATGCTCTCGGCATTATATGCAAGGCCCTTTACCAGATTTGTTTGAGGGGAAGCGGTGGCGAATACGGTGGAATATTCTTACCCTGGGTAGTCCGGTTTTGAAGTGTATTGCGAGACCTGGCACACGCCGTCCGCGACAACCTTTGCTTTTACTGCGTTGTTTTTCCCTCTTTTAACATTAGAGAATCGACCGGCCAACCCTCGTTTCTTCGCATTAGTAGTGTCGTCAAGTGGATTTGGAGTCACCATAGGATTGTAATCATAAGTCATGCAGGCGTCACACGAGGGGCAGCTACTCGTCGCACTAGCCGTTGTCGAGGAGGATGGTGAATTGGTAGATGTGGGGGCGGAAGAGCTGGTAAGCTGACTGCTTGAGATAGCTGTACTGGACCCGGTAGCACTGGTCATCTGTGTAGTTGAGGGCATCGAAGTCTGCTGCTGTCGAGATCCGGTATTTGTTTCGTCGATGCTATTGTTTGGATCATCTGATCCACCACCACCACCACCACTACCACCACCGCCACCACCTACTCCAATGCCACCTCCCACACCAAAACCACCTCCACCCCCGCCACTACCTCCGCCGCCGCCTCCAGACGCCTTTGTGGAAGTTATGAGAGTAGTGAAACTACCTCCTCCTGCAGTGAAGGGGCCAGCGGCAGTCGTAGAGCTGTGGTCAGAACTAATAGTCATGGCCAAAGTCTGGGAGCCAGCGAGGGAAGAAGTACTGGGATACGAGTTCGAGACTAGCATCGAGGAATCATTTGAAGGACTCTGAGAATTAGATATCACTCCGGCCGATATCCCGGTGACAGCAGCGTATGAGCTAGTGATAGATAAACTCGTTCTGGTGAGAATTAGAGACGAATTCTGAAGGCTGTTGATCACAATGTTGCCTAGGCCTGAAGCGGTAGCGGTGCGTGAGTAAGGGAACGAAGTACCTGGAGCCGTTCCCGATGATCTTGGTTTGCTGGCCAATGAAGTAGCCGAGAAACCTGCTATGGCGTTACCAGCGTTGGTCGACCTAGAGAAAGAAGCAGCAACGGCTCCAGTGGTGATTACACGCGAGGAATTCCCACGAATGGATACCGGAGCAATAGAGCCGGCCCCTGTTTGGTATCCGGACGCACTATAACTAGTGATAGCGGACAGCCCTGCTGTGCCTGGCCCGAATGGCAAACTCGTAGATCGAAGAGAGATCGCTGCAGAGCCTGTAGTATTCTTTGATGCAGTCCCACGTGATAGGCTGGACCATGATTGGCTAATCGACGCATTCCATCTAGTATTGATGAGACCGGAAGATGCAGCAGCTGTCCCAGCGGTCGATAAGCGTGATGAAATAATGAACGCCGAGGATTTCAAGCTGTTACTGCTAGGCGCGACAGAGCCGGTTCCGTGGGTAGCAGATGTGGTGTTCCTCGGGTGGAAGCTGTAGGATCCAGTGGCCACTGGAAGAACTGTGCGAGGTGCAGTACTTCGAACCAGGGAACCGTCCACGAACACATCATGGGCCGAGTCGATCGAGATAACTATACCATCGATAGTCACAGCAGTGGCGCTTCGTGTCTGATGTGTGACACTAGGAGTTGTAGCTTTTGCACCGATATGCGAAATCGAGGAGCATAATATCCACACCAACGAGAAGAGGAAATGATGGTAAAATGGCATGATCATCGTTGCACAATCAAGGTCATATATTGAGAAGGACTCAATCTAGAGTCAGAGGGGAATTGTTACGCATGCACAGAAAAGAATCTTAAACTCTAAATCAAGTTATAGATAAGAAAGCATCCTACCAGAAGGCACTCGATAATGTGATTACTTCTTTCATAGAAGAGTATTTATGGTGACAAGACTATATAAGATGATGTACTTACTTGGGTGTTTCGAAACCAACATCAAGGCGGACGGCTGGGACCATCACCAGTACCGGTAGATGATAGACGTAGAGAGCCTTCCATTTCCACATCCCGCTATGAAAGCACGATGACATGCAGCAGCAACATCTTGCGATGAACACCTCGCCATCGGGAGATATGGCCCCCAACGCCGGAGGCCTGTAACACCGGCGCTGCGCGTATATCTCAGGCAAGGCACTGGCACAGCCTCAAGAAGACGAGAAATCGTATTTCGTAGCCGTTCCGCCACACCATGGAGTGTACCATCGCTGAACGGTAACGGCTTATTGCCTGTCCTCAGTCTGACTTCGAGAGCACCAGGTATTCCGTGCATTAGCTTGGTCAAACCTCACCTCGGTTGCTCTATACTGATTGGCACTTGATCTCAAGTACAGTATCTCATAAAATCAGCTTGCCATTCCATGATGTGCTCATCACAACTTGATAGCACTGATCTTGAAGTTTCCTCCGAGGCAGTCAGGGTCCAGATCCTTAAGATGAGTGACGGCACAGACCGCGATGGTTTGAGATGAAACAAATGGACGGGAAGCTGCAAGCCACAGTCACAATCTGTCAAAGGCAGTCGTCACAAACACGGGATGTAGTAGTATTACGGTAGTAGAGGATTGAAACAAGGACGGGTCCTCGGCCCGTTAGCGGGCCAATGATTCTCATCAGCCAACGCGCCTAATTTATGACTACCGTACCTGCATTTGAACTGTGCTGCCTGAGGGGCGAGAATCTTCCTGATCGGGGTTGAAGTCTACCTATCTAGGCTGAACATCAACCTTTAGCCGGCTGGGCTTTGCTCCTTATTCTCTTGGTGATTCTTCCTTTCCAGAAAACAGCAAGACTAGCAGAATTAGCAGCATTAGCAGCATGATTGTACCGATGTGAGGGGTGTGATTGGTGTGAGCTATGGCTGTTCTGGATTCCATAATTCCTTTGGCCGCACGTTGTAGCTGCATAAATCAAAGAACGAAATTTGAAATGCTGTCGCAACGTCAGTGGCAGTTGTGGCAGAAGAAATTCATCATCCACAGCCCTATCGGCTAAACCATGGAAATGTGGCTTGGCAGAAGAGCTGTAAGGCTGTCTGGCTAAGGGCAAGTGTACCATTCCTCTCAGACGATGCTATTCTCCCCATCAGCATTCGAAGATCGATCTAGGCCCGCAGTCTGAAAACGTCATTTTGGGTGTGAACAGAAGGAACTTGCTCAGATCTTTCCTACGTCAAAGGCATTTCCTGAATTTCTACACGTGATAGTAGAGACTTTCGCCCAAAGGTAGAGTAACATTACTAGCTCATGCAGAATTGTTAGTGGAACATGACTCTGGACCTTTCCCTACATACTTGAAATATGCTGAGATATCCCTGTTCCAAGAGGCTCATCTCGTAACTTTTATTACCACCCTGCCATTAGCATGACCCTGTTCTATCCTTTCGAATCAGCGGACGGATTCGGAGAACTCCGCGCGAAACCCTCATGCAAGGGATCCGTCGTCTGCATTCGAGAGCTCGAGGAATGCAAAATTCGTTAGGTGCACAGGACATGTGCTCATGCAAAAATCGCCTGCATCGAACACCGTACTTTTCGTTTCCAACTGCAACGCCATGTAGCCCGAAGACGCTATTCATCCAGAATGCGATCGAACATTCACATCTCCTATCCGTCATACTGGTACCCTTATGTACATCAAGCTTTCATATATACAACCATTTCACCATATCAGATCAGATCAGAGGGCCTACGGATCACGATCCCTGTACATCCAGAACTGCGCGAAAATGCACAAATCCAACAGCAGCGTACCCGCACTACCGATGAGCCAGCTTGCGTTGAGAAGAATATACCTACCGTAACCTTCCTGCCATTCCCCTTCCTCGCACCAGCCGCCGCGTCCAGGCCCAGACCCAGTTCCGCCATTAATGTTGTCGGCGATCCTCGCACAAGGGGGCTCGTATGCAAATATGCTCATGACATACGTGAGATTACCCACACAGGCAAAGAGGAAGAATAGCATACTGACGCCTTCGGTACTTTTGCGGCGGTAGTTGAGTAATAGTTGAGGGATGCGAGAACCGAGGTAGAGGACGGCGCAGAGATAGCCGAAGATTTGGCCCCAGAGGTCGAAGTGCAAGGGTTCGGACGCTTCCTTTTCGGGGGAGGGGGCGGTGTAAAGTTCATGACGGTGATGGTGATGTGGATATTGGGGATGTGAGGAACGTGATGAGAGCCACCAGCCTAAGACGCCTGCTGCACAGACGATAATGAGGGCGCTGATATTGAAGAGGATGGTGGAGAGTGTGGATCGCGTCTTTGACGGGGAGACGGCGGGTGGGGTGGAGGTTGGGTTGGGGGGAGGAATGAATGGCGTCGCGGGAGAGAGATGCGTGGCATCTACATGGCTACTGGAGAGACGCGAGCAGAGCGATGAGAAGGATCCTCGCGAGGAGCCACGAGCAGAGGGAAATTCTGCGTCTGAGATTGTGGGTCTGTTGTGCGGGAGTAAAGCTGACTGCTCTGTTGGTTCCTCCTCTTCAATTGCTTCTTCATCACTTGCAGGTACAGACTTATCGACTGGTGGGTCAGAAAGCGTAAAGCCACGGTAGTAGAAGCATTGGCCTAGAAGGATTATGTCTGCGAGGGTGTAGTAGACGGCCAAGATCATCATAGTGGGGAGGACGCCCTGGAGGACTGCGCCGAGGATATTGAAGACATCGCCGAGGAGCCAGACGATGAGGAAGATGAGGGAGAGGCCGTCGGCGGAGGAACGGCG
>JAABUI010002275.1_pt1 | contig 10682 bp, 13 predicted proteins | sample 5559111 | NCBI WGS metagenome assembly JAABUI01 (sample SAMN10711870, study PRJNA513365) | rock metagenome | isolation source: Antarctica rocks | place: Antarctica: Victoria Land, Buttleship Promontory
ATTCGGCGTCAGAGGCCTCGCATCACTCGAAAGGCGTATCAAAGAGATTGCAGCCCGTGACGACCATCATCATCCGCTGCTGCTGGCCACCCGGATAGCCAGCAGATCAATATCGTTGGTGTTCCACTCTTCGGTGCAAAATCGGTCCATCGAACATGCGCAGCGACGGATCCGCGGGACCGTTTTCTGTCGATGAACTCGTGTGCTTCGGTGGCGAACGGCCGGTGTGGGCTCCACCGATCAGGGATGTCTACGGGCGGCGAGCAGCGCCAGGATGCTGCGGTTCAGGTCGGCGGCCTTCCGATCCGTCTCGTCCAGGGCACGGTCGACACCGCGGAGATACGCCTGGTCGGCGCGGCGCCGTGCGACGGCCTGTTCCCAATCGCCGACCGTAAGGCGTTGGCGGTGGAACGACCGGCGTCGCGGGCGGCGGCGGTAGCTGCGGTTCGTCGGCGGTTTGCGGGTCGACGCGGTGGACCGCGCCCGGACCGGTGGTGTTGCCGCGCGCCAGATGGGACACCGAGTGCGGGGACAGCGGCCGGGGGTCGATCGCCAGATAGCCGCGGGGGTCGATCGGCGGCAGCAGCGGAACATCCCCGATCCCCTGAGCGATGGGGCGGCGGCTTCGGCACAGATGCGGCGACGCCCCGTCCACCGCGGCGGCGCGGTCGATCGCCACGGCCAGGGTGCGGGTGGCGGGTGGCGGGTGAGGTGGGCGCCAAGTGCAGGGCGCGGAGCCAGCGGACCAACGCGCACGGCCCGCGTAGCACCGGGTCGTCGTCGGGGTGGAGGGTGACCGACCTGATCGTCGTGTTGATGGTGGCGACTGCGTCGGTCACCGTGATGTCGCCGGCGGTGAGGGCGGCGATCCGCCGGTACGGCACCCCGGCCCCGGCCAGAACCAGCAAGGCCCGGTCCCGGCGGCCGAACCAGCCGTTGATCCAGCCGTGGGACGGCAGCCGCCGCAACGCCGCCTCCACCTGCGCTGAATCCAACTCCTGCCGTACCGGCCGGGCCGGCCGGCCCCGCAGCACGTCCCTCACCTGCCCGGTCCGCTCCGGCAGGGCGACGCCGGCGGCCCGGTGCGCGGCGTCGATCGCGGTCAGCCGGCGACCCAGCGTCGCCGCCGGGCAGTCGCCGAAAAACATCAGCACCGTCTCCGCCGTCGCGGGCAGCGGACCTTGGCGCCACGATGGGTGACGCCAGGCTCGTCCCGCCGTAGGTGTCGTACTCCAGCGGGCCGGTGGTCAGCGTGGTGTCATCGGTGATCGGACGGAGCGCGATCTGGAAACCGGTTTCGGGATCGGCCAGGTCGGAGATGTCGGGCTGGACCCTGACCCGGTCACCGCTGGGATCGGTGGCCAGCGCAACCGGCACGACACCCTTTTGGTATGCGGGCTCGGATTGCTTTGTGCTCGGGCCGCCGCCGGCGCCGAAGATGAACCGGCCCGGTAGGGGCGCCAGGTAGGCGCCGTTCTTGAACTGGTCCAGGGTGGTGCCCCAACCGACCTGGACCACCGTGGTGCCCTGGGCGCCGATCCCCTACGTGGTGCCGCCGACCGAGGTCGCCAGCGTGGAGATGAAGCTCGACGTCGAGAACCCGACCGACGCGGCGTTGTCGCCGGAATCGCCGCTGGAGTAGTAAAGGCCGATGCCCTCGCCCGCTGCCTGCGCGTCGATGTCGATCTGGCCGATGAACTGACCGTCGGAGTAGTTGGTCTCGGTGTCGCCGTAGCTGTTGCTGATGATGTTGGCGAGCTTGTGATCCAGGATCTTGGAAACCGCGATGTCCAGACCGCCGATGCAGTTGAACCCGCCGGAGTAGAGGACTGTGGCGCCCGGTGCGACTGCATAAGCCGACTGCACGTCGATGGCTTCCTCCGCCTGCCAGCCGGAGGGCTGCTGGCAGAGGGCTTGGTCCTGGAAGGTCCCCGGGGCGATCTGCTGGAACTTGGTCAGCAACGGGGAACCCATGGTGCGCATGTAGTCGTTGGTGTCCTGCAGGATGGTCGGTGACGCGTAGGCGTCGACGATGGCGATCGTCTGGCCACTGCCGTCGTACCCGGCGTTGATCTGCTTGTTGATGTTGGCCGCGGACCGGAGCTGGGCCGGCAGGTATCCGCAGGGATGATCGGCGCGGTCGTCCGGCCGTAGGCGAGCGGAACGCTCACCGAGTACTGAGCCCAGTAGTTCGAGCAACTCGGCACCGCGGCGGCATCAGCCGTCCTGGCCGGCGCCGTGGCGGCGGTCTTCGCCGTCGACCGGACCTTAGGCGAGGAGGTGGCGGCCGACATGGCCTTCTTCGCGTTACTGGGGCTGGTCAGCTGGGCGCGAGCATTGCCGAGGCTGATCGCGACCACCTTGCCGGCCAGGGCGGCGGGGACGCTGGGCGCGCTGGGGGGCGCCGACACGATCTTGCCCTGCACCCGGTAGTTGCGCAGCGCCGTCCCGAAGGCCGGCACGGTGGTGGCGGCCGGTCCGCGGAATACGATGTACTGCCGGCTGGCGGGCGGTGCGTAGACGGTCTCGCCGCTGTCTACCAGGTACTTCTTGACCGCATTGAAATCTGCCTGGGTGAGCGAGTACTTCGCGATCCACGCCTCTGGGGTCAAGTACTTCCTATACCGACCGTTGCCCGGAGTGGAGACGGCGGTGGCGAAGGCCTACGCTCCTATGGTGTCCCGCAGCGGGAGGAAGATCTCGCCTTCCACAGTGGTGTTCGCGGCGGGACCGGCATCGTTGGCGGCTGATACGAACGTCGGGACAGATCCGGGGAAGAACGCCCGGCCGGCGGGTGTCGCGCATTCGCCGATGAGCCGACCACCATCATTCAGGCGCCCAGGCACAGTGCTGCCAGCCCGGACACCCCCCGCTTGAGTGCTGTGACGCATGACGCCATGTACGACTCCCTCGTGACTGGACTAATGACGAACTGCTGTCGACTACAAGGCTCGAATTGAGCCCAGCTGAACCTAAAGCACGGCGGTGGGCTCCGCTAGAGGGAAGATCGGGTGTCTTTCGGCCAGTTAAGTGAAGTTCTTCCAGATCTCGGGGTCGTTTCCGTACGAATGCTGATCTGTCATCGCCGTGCGCGAGCCGGACGGCCACCGGGATGTCACCCCGCTGTGGCAGGGCGGTCATTACCGATTACCGGGCACGTGATTGCTTGTGCTGATACATCAGGGCGTCGGCGATGTTGATCAGCTCGGTCAAAGGGCGGGTAGGCGTGAAGGAGGTTTCCCCGATGCTGACCGACACGGCCGACAGGTGTACTCCCCCGACTTCGACTGCGGTGAGGGCATGTTCGATGCGTGGTCGCAACGGCTCAGACCGGTCGCAGTCGATGACCAGGAACTCGTCGCCGCCCCATCGGCCGACCGTCCATTGCTCGTCGGCGTTGGTCAGTCGCCGCGCGACCGCGCGGAGCAGCCCATCGCCGGCGGGGTGTCCGAAGGTGTCGTTGACCAACTTCAGGCCGTCGACGTCCAGCATCGCCAGGCGGCCGTCTTGGGTCGCCGCCTGCAGCTCATTCATGTACTGCGCGATGCCGGCCCGGTTCAGCAGCCCGGTCAGCTCATCACGGAACGCGGCGTCGGTGAGTTGCTGAACCCGGGCATGCCAGCTGCGCATATCTTGGATGCAAACCATGATCAGCCGTCGCCCGGCGACGGTGATCGCCGATTTGAAGGTGTGCACCCACACGGTCTCACCGTTGCGGTGCAGGAGCCGCCGAGCGGTTTCAGCGTGCTGCAGGGCGCCGAGGTTCAGCCGGTTTGCCAGCTCATCACGTTCGGCGCGGTCCGCGGGGTGGATCACCTCCGCGGCGTTCAAGGTCAACACCTGCGGCAGGGTGTAACCCAGCAACGCCGCGAACGCAGCGTTGGCGTGAACCACATTGCCCGCTTCGTCGTGCACCACCACCGGCAGCGGCGACAACCCGATCAACGGGGCCACAGCGTCGGCCGCGGCGAACTGGCCCAGTCCGCCTGTCAACTCCGCCGCGACGGTTTCCGCTGACAGGATCCGTGAGGCGCTCATCCCCAAACGTTCATCCATTTGCAGTAATCTACCCTTGGTCGGCCGATCTGGGGATGAGCGCCGACCCGGGAGCCATGGGATTCGCTCGATAGGTCTTCGCCGCTGCCTGGTGGTGGAAGCAGCGGCGCCTAGATAGCGGGGCTTGCTCCGGATCAGGCCGCCACCTGTCGTGTGCGATACCCATGATTACGAGCCTTACTGCTAAAAGTTGGACGTCAACCAGATACGTCCGGCACCGGCCCACGCCGAGTTCACCCAGGAGCCGACCCACCGCTCGCCTGCCCGGCCCGCATCGTCCTCCGCCCGGGGCGGCCGCTTCGTGACGGTTCCAGTGAGCTCCGGCCGCTGCCGGCGACGGTGGGTGGGTTCTGCCATTTGTCGGTGTAACCGGCGACCAACCCGCCCAGCAACCGGCTGATCCTCTGGTTCGGTGTTTCGCCGGCCGTCGGGCTCGAGATGCCGTCGGTGATCATCCGGGCCAGCGCACGCGATTGGATGTTGGCGTGTTGGGAGTGCCATCGCAGTACCGCGAAGGCGTCGACAGCCGTGATGCCGTGGACCAGCATCAACGCGCCTTTGGCCTGTTCGATGTCTGCGCGGGTGGCGGCCGATGCCGCGACGGCGAGTTCGATGTCGGCTTGCGTGGCGGCCCGCTGGGCGTCGGTGATGTCGACGAAGTAGCCGTGCACGTCGGTCACCGCCCCGTGCTGGCCCACGGTTCCCTGACCGATGGTCACGACGGTGCGCTTTCGTTGGCGGGCGTCGATGATGCGGTGTCGGCAGCAGTAAGGCTGGCCGGTGGCCAGCACCGCGGCCATCACCTCCTCGGTGTGCGACCGGTCATCGGGATGCTTGTGGGCGACGAAGACAGCGCTCGTCGGAACGATCTCACCCGGCAGGAACCCGTGGATCTGAAACAGTCCCGGCGACCACGTCCAGGTGTCGCTGACCACCTGGTAGCGGAACCAGCCGACCGGTTCCCGGACACCGCCGGACATCGCGGTCACCGCCGGCACCAACGAATCCGACATGCCTGCTTCTCTCACCCTCGATGATGGAACGCCGCTGGACCGAAGTCGTCGCCGCCCACATTGGGCTCGCTGCCTCCCAGTCCCACACCGGCCGCGCCACCGCCGGGGCCGGTTCGACCGCTGCTTCGTCCGCGGCGACGACGGCGACGAGCTCGTCGACGTCCAGCACCTTGTGGTGTGCGAGGCCGGTGTCGGCCTGCCGGGCCAGCCGGGAGGTGGAGTGCGCGCTCATCGGCCGGATCGGTAGGGGTAGGTGTCCCCACTGGTTGATCGGCGGGAACAACACCGCATCCAGGGTCTTGTCGTCGATCGGCTTCGGCGCCTGGCAGGGGTGGTGGCTAGCGGAGGTGACCTCCTCGGCGTCCTTCAGGAGTTTCTTCACGCGTTTGTGTGTGGCCTCGGTGTGTGAATCGCCAAATTATCTGGTTCTGGCACAGGTTTCGTGAAGCTGATCGGCGGTGACAGTGCGACCGGTGTTGCAGATGTGCCGCGCGTCGCGTTCTGGCCGGGTTGGTTGTGCCCTGGACCAGCACATCCAGCGCCTCGACGTCGTCGTGCGGGGAACGTGCGGTCCGTGGGCCGCGCGACCACGATGCAGCCAGGATCACGGAACTTGAGCCAGAACCACTTACCGTGCAAATTCACAGTCCTACTGGGCCAGCCTGAAGGTCGAGTTCTACAACCGGCACGTCTGGCCCACCAAAGCCGGCGCGATGCTCGGCGTCGCCGACTGGATCGAACGGGTCTACAACCGCCGCCGGCGGCACTCCGCGTTGAACATGCTCACCCCGGTACGGTTTGAACATGCGGTACCGGATGAGTGCGCGCGGCAAAACGTCCAGACGCCCACCCGCGCCAAGCAGGCGCAGCGCGAAGTCCCAGTCGTCGAATCCGGCTGTCATGGTCTCGTCGTAGCCACCGCACGCGAGCCAGCGCGACCGGCGAAACGCCACGCTGAACGAGCAGTTATTTCGTGCGAGGAACGCGGTGACATCGCCGCCCAAGGGACGGAGCACCCAGTCAGCGACGCCGAAGGTGCGCAGCCAACTCGAGGCGGCGACGACCTCGGGATCGACGAACCGCGCCCCCACAGCGACTGTCCAGTCCGGCTCCCACGCGTCGTCACCGTCGAGCACCGCAACGATGTCAGTATCGAGCAGCCGGACACCCGCGTTGCGAGCGCCACTCACCCCGCGGTTCGGTTGCTCCGCGATCTCGACACCCGCAACGTCGCGTACCTCATCGCCGATTCATGTCAAGCTGCAACGGTCTGAATGTCGGGGCGGCGATGCTGCCAAGCGGTGTCCTCGTCGTATTTTGTGGCGGTTTTGAGGCATCCGTGCAGGATGCCGACGAGCCGGTTCGCGAGTTGGCGCAGGGCCGCGTGGTGGCCGATTTTTCTGGCACGCAACTCGTCATAGTAGGCGCGCGCACCGGGTGATCCCGTCAGCGCGGAGAAGGCCTGCAGGTGCAGCGCTGCACCGAGTCGCCGGTTGGTGGCATACCGCGCCATGACGACGCTCTTCTTCCCGGACGCCCTGGTGATGGGGCTCTGCCCGGAGTAGTTCTTCCGTCCGCGGGCGTCGGTGAACCGGTCTGCGTCGTCTCCGAATTCTCCCAAGACACGTGCGGCCAGAATCGGCCCGCAACCCGGCTGGCTGAGATAGATCTCAGCTGCTGGGTGACGAGAAAAATGGTCGGCCACCACCACCTGCAACTCCGCGATCTGCATGTTCAAAGCAGTGAGGATCCGGACCTCGCCCAGAACAACAGCGGCGAATGCCCCGTCGATAGTTGGCGGCTGCTGCAACGCCGGAGCCCGGAGCAGCGCCATGAGCGCGGGTGTCTTCGTCTCGATGTGGTGCCGGCGCGCGGCACGCAATGCCGAATCGATCTGCGCTCGCGTCAATTTCGCGGCCCGCATCGGCGACGGTGCCCGGCCAAGCAGTATCAGCGAGTCTGTCGCGGCCAGATCCTCAAACGCCTCCACAGCTGCCGGAAAGTATTGCAGCAGAGTGGATCTGAGGCGCAGAACGTGTCGTGTTCGCTCCCAGATCGCCGTCTGGTGCGCACGGGCCACCAGCTTCACCGCCTCGGCCAGATCGGTGTCACCGGCAATCAGTCGGTGGTGATCACGATCAAGCCGCACAATCTCGGCCAGTACATGCGCATCCCCGGCATCACTCTTAGCTCCGGAAGTGGAATGCCGTTCCCGATACCGCGCCGACGACAGCGGGTTGATCGCGAAGACCTGATAGCCAGCCGCCCGCAGGGCCGCCACCCAAGGGCCACGGTCAGTTTCAATGCCAACGAGCGCCTGACCAGCGACCTGATGGGGGTCCAAATCAACCCAGGCCGGCGGGGCATGCTGGGCGACCAAAGCGTGCAGGGCAGCGATACCCTGAAGTCCCTCCGGCAACCTGGCCTTGCATAGCCGCCGCCCGTCTGCGTCTTCGATCTCGATGTCGTGGTGATCTTCGGCCCAGTCATCTCCGATGAACAGCATCCTGGCAACAACCTTCCTTGGTGTCCGGACAGAACAACGTCACAGCAACCCGGGAACCTCTGCAACCTAATGATCAAGTGCTCACGCCGAAGCGGGCACGACATCCCATCAGCAGTTCGGTCGCCGGCGAACCGGCGGGCGCACGATCTGCCAGTAGACCTCCCCGAAAGGGTGGTCTGGTAGGACGAGTGCTGACCCGCCGGCCGCTGCTGCGGCTGAGCCTTTCACAAGGGAAGCAAGTGGCCCGGCTTCTCTCATTAGGTAGGGAGCGGGCCAGGAATTAGTCCGCCTCCAAGACTTGAGGCATGCGTTCGCGACGTTCCTGCTGGACCAAGGTGAGGAGCTCAGGACCGTCATGGACCTACTCGGTCACTCCACGATCCGACTGCCGATACGTATGGACACGTCCTACCGTCCCGCGCACGAAGCGCCGCGGATGCCATCGATCGAGCGCTAGGAGAGCACAAAATGAGATTTCTCAGAAGTCCCTTGGCTGTAGTTAGGCTGTACTTGACCGGAAAAAATGTCCGATTCGAGCCTCTTCACGTCGAGAAACTGCAGTTCAAATACTGTGGAGACGAGGGGAATCGAACCCCTAACCCCCGCCTTGCAAAGGCGGTGCTCTGCCAATTGAGCTACGTCCCCTGACCCCGCCCCGGCGGCCGGTGGAGCCACCGGGGCGAGAAACTCAGCGGCGGGTGCGGCGGGAGCCGTCACAAACCGAAGGGCCCGACCGAAGTCGGGCCCGAGCCGCTAACTAAGGGGTGGTGGAGGAGCCGGTGGTGCCCGTGGCTTCGTCCCAGAGGGCGGCTTCGGCTGCAGCAGCATCACGACGCTTCTTCACCAGTGCAGCGCCGCCTCCGACCAGGGCGAGCAGGAGCAGGAGCTTCTTCATCGGCACTGTCCTTTCCAAGTCGTGGCGCTGGTAAAACCAAACATACGTGGGCCTGGGAGGACTTGAACCTCCGACCTCTTCCTTATCAGGGAAGCGCTCTAACCGCCTGAGCTACAGGCCCTCGAACATCGTTCACGGCGCCGATTCGAAGTCTCATTTTCGAAGGCGCCGCGACATCAGAGACTACCGCAACGGCGCGAGCGCTCCCAAATCCCGAGCCGGTCCCAACCCGGACACACCAACCCGGACACCTGAGACCGACTCAAACCAACCTCATCCCCGATCCGCACCGCCGCACGCAAAAGGCCGGCCACCGAGACAGGTGGCCGGCCTTTTGCCGAGCGCCAGGTAGAGAGGAGGTCAGTCGCGCTCGCCCAGCGTGATCTCGACCCCGCCGGACATCCCGGCGGCGGCGTTGTAGACGAAGGCGGCAACCGTCGACAGGGCCGTGAACAGCACGATGTTGATGGCGCCGATCACCGCCGTCACGATGAACACCCCGCTCGGTGTGATCAGCGGAGGGGTGGTTCCGGTGGTGCTGTCCGGGGTCACCAGTTGCTGGTAGGTCGAGTTGATCTTCGACCAGACGTCCATCGATCCGAGCGACAGGTACAGCACGCCGACCGCGATCATCCAGACGAAGAACATGACGATCGCCACGATCAGGCTGATCTTCAGCACCGTCCACGGGTCGACCCGCTTCAGCTGCAACGACGCCAACCTGGGCGGACGGCGCTGCCCCTTCACCTTGCGTGAACCGGTCGCCGACGTCGACGAACCACGATCCGCCGCGGCTGATGGCAGCGGACCCGATCCGCTGTTGGTGCCGACTGGGCCGGCGGGCACCGCGCCCGCCGGGCGGACCGGAGCCGCGGTACTCGCCGAGATCTGACCACCGCCCATCGAGCCCGCGGGTGTTGCGCGCGGAGTTGTCACTCCGTACCTCCGTCAGTGTCATCGTCAGTGTCGTCGCCATCGAAGTCATCGGATTCGACGACATCACCATCATCGTCCGTCGCACCCGGCTCTGGTACGAACGGGTCGTCGACGGAGGACGCATCGATGACGGTTCGGGTTCCCGTGCCACCGATATCTTCCGGTACGACAGCCGCCACATCGGAGCTGACGCCACCGGCGTTACCTTCGATTGCTGCTTCGATCACCGCATCGTCTCCGGCATCGGCGTTGCGCGCAATGGCAACCAGGCTGTCACCCTCGGAAAGGTTCATCAGACGAACGCCCATGGTCTGGCGTTTCGCCTTGCGAACCTCCTTCGCTGTGGTGCGGATCACTCCACCACCGGAGGTGATCGCATATACCTCAGCGTCCAGATCCAGGATCAACGCGCCGACCAGTTTTCCGCGTCGACGGTCGTACTGGATCGTCAGCACGCCCTTGCCGCCCCGGCCCTGGACCGGGTATTCGCTCATCTCGGTGCGCTTCGCGTACCCACGCGCGGTGGAGACCAGCACGTACATGCCCTCTCGGGCCACGTCCATGGAGAGCAGTTCGTCACCCGAGTTGAACCGCATACCCAGCACACCGGAGGTGGCTCGGCCCATCGGTCGCAGTGCGTCGTCGGTGGCGTGGAAGCGGATCGACTGACCCTCGGCCGAGATCAACAGAAGATCGTCGTCCGAGGAACACAGCACCGCACCGACCAGCTCGTCGTCGTCGCGCAGGTTGACCGCGACGATTCCGCCGGAGCGGTTGGAGTCGAACGCCGTCAGGTCGCTCTTCTTGACCAGGCCGCCCTTGGTGGCCAGCACCAGATACGGCGCGACCTCGTAGTTGCGGATCTGGATGACCTGGGCGATCTTCTCGTCCGGCTGGAACGCCAGCAGGTTCGCCACGTGCTGCCCGCGAGCGGTCCGATTCGCCTCCGGCAGCTCGTACGCCTTCGCCCGGTATACCCGACCCTTGTTGGTGAAGAACAGGATCCAGTCGTGGGTCGAGCAGACGAAAAAGTGCGCGACGATGTCATCCTGCTTGAGCGCCGCCCCCTGGACACCCTTGCCCCCACGCTTCTGCGCCCGGTACAGGTCGGTCTTGGTGCGCTTGGCGTACCCGGTGCGGGTGATGGTTACGACCACGTCCTCGACGGCGATCAGATCTTCGAGTGACACATCGCCGTCGTAGGGCACCAGCCTGGTCCGGCGGTCGTCGCCGTACTTGTCGACCGACTCCCCCAGCTCGGCGATGATGATCTTCC
>JAABUI010002276.1_pt1 | contig 10680 bp, 16 predicted proteins | sample 5559111 | NCBI WGS metagenome assembly JAABUI01 (sample SAMN10711870, study PRJNA513365) | rock metagenome | isolation source: Antarctica rocks | place: Antarctica: Victoria Land, Buttleship Promontory
AACTCAGCAGGTGTTTTGGTGCACAGCAGAAAATGGGCCAGACAGGCGTAGCACTGCTGCTGTGATAGGTAGATTCTGCTGCTGCAGCTGCTGCCGCTGACATGGTTTTGTTCACATAACTGAATCACCGATCAAAGGCGCAACTTCACTGTGAGTTCCCCTGCACTTTACCTTTACAGACATGTGTCGGCAGGTTGCGTGACCAAACACCCAAGCTCACCTGACTTCATCAATCAGCAGGCAATTTTTGCAGCCAAGTCATCCTCTGTTACACCAGACGCTATTGTATTTGCAACATAACAAAGACAGAATCAGTCCTGACAGCATAGTCATTGCAGCAGGTGTCAGTAGCATATTGAGCACGCGTCAGCCATGCCAATTCAGCTTGAGCTAGCAACATGATGACCGTCATGCAGCAGCATACAGCCAAAGAAAGGAGGCATACATACCCCATGGTGATCCAGCTTCCAGCACAGAGGCTGCTGCTTGTGAACTTTGCGTTTCCTAATGTTGGGCTGTGCAAAATCCTGGAGGAGGTTAAACAGGTTGGCAGTGAGGGCCTAGTCCTCCAGATTGACAAGAGGCTTGGGTGATTCCGCCCACACCGCTTACGCAGCAACTCCTCTTCTTGTCTGCACTGCACTGAAGGCTGCAAGCTGAGCTGCACTTTGTCAGGAGAAATGTGATGCTGTAGACAAGGTGCATCAAAGCTTGCAAGGTGCGCTTGTTACAGTTGTTACACTTGATCAATGATCAACACCTGACAACACCGCCAAGGAAAGTCTTTGCAATCAGCATTGTCGATAAACCTGGAGGTCTGGCAAGTAACATGCACGTGTATACACCCACGGTGAATTTTGGCTATACAGCATTGTACATGCTGCATGGACCGACCCTCCATCACAACACGCTATTCCTGCAAGTTGCCCACACAGCACATATTCAGCGAGCTTGCCTTCCATGGTCACAACAAGTCACTGTTGAGCTGCAGACTTGCAGCATATGTGCAAAATACATCAACACCACTCTACTGAAGTGAACCTAAGTTTGATCCATCAGACAGGCAGGTGAATGATACACAGCACACACAATGTTTTATTATACACTGCACATTACTCAGCAACGGCAGTGTTTGCAAGTCACACCAGAGTTGAGCCACTTGTGCGCATTGATGCAAGGCTCTTTGTAGCAAGTATGCAAGCTGATTTGCAGAATTAGATCAGCAAATGACTGGTTGCAGATTAGAGCTTGCTAGCATACATATATGTATATACGTATATACCATCGAGCACACTGCTTGGTATCACCCAAGACAAGCTGAAAATGCTGATCAGGGCTGCAATGCTATGTGACCATGAAGCCTGACCTGCAAGTGGTGATCTGCAGTCATGACACACAGATTTTCACATAATTATAAGTGCAGCCCTCCAGGTATGCACATCCAAGGCATGCACATGCAGCATCACACTGTGATGATTGCCATACAGGCACACAATGCTTATGCTTGCTGCAGACATGCAGTGCTGCACAGCTCATGCTTGTTTGCATGCTAGTTTCGTAGTATACGTCAGCGTGACAGCACGACTGCAATGCCACATTGCAAGCTGTGGTGCATTTTACAACAGTTACAGCTGTCAAATGCCTGATGCTGTGAGTGGCTTGGTTGCTGCTGCTGCTGTGCAGTTCACTGGCAAACAATGCAAGTGACATTCACAGACGAGAAAGTTACTACAACTGTCATTCAGGTCACTGTCCTCCCAAGCCCTACAGTGATAAACACACCTCTTGACACCTGTTCAATACCATGTAAGCTTTGCGATAATGGTGCGTCATTCGGCTGTGTGACGTGCAGCAATCATGGAAGTCAGAGGGTATTTACACTGGACTCACTGGAGAAATTGCTCTGTGGGTTGATTACCCGCCAATTTTACTACCAGTATCCAGGGGAGTCAGTAATATTCCCGGGATGATTCGGGGGACGATCTGGGGTCAGCACAAGTAAACCTTGCGATGCTGTTCAGGCAGCGACCTCATCAAACAAGGTCTTTTGGCTCTGATCCTGGTGGAGTTGTGTCACAACCGTTGGGGAAGGCATTGGCAAGACTTGAGACTTAGCGTGAGCCCGTCGACTGGAAACTAGCAAGCTTGCTTAAGCAGCTGCTTGTTGCGTCGACTTGGTGCTGCCGCTCTAGGTGTACATTTTATGGTGCAACAGTAGTACGCTGTAAAGTGCGTCCTTGCGAGGGCCCAGCTGCGCCGGGTTCTGAGAGGAGTTTGATACTTTGATTACTTTGATCACGATGCATATGCCTTGCGTTCAAGCTTAAGTATAACGTGGTACGTGATAACGTGGCACTTGTTGCAGGTCCATATCTCCGGCATGGGCTCCGTCGGTGTCACCAGTCGAGCTTGCTTGGTGCATTCCATCCTCTTGTTGGGTCTGCTGCCGCTCCATGGAGTTTTAGGTCAGCACTCACTGCTCAGCTTGCAATCGGCGACGCCAAGTGCACGAGATATGCTGCACAAACCATTATTCTGTCGTGCGCTTTTCTTCACGAGTATGATACAAGGTTTCGAGTGCTTCAAACGCTCTATCAAGCTCTTACGCAGACGTGGTCAAACTATAGTCAAACACGCTTCGGTTGAAGCGTAAAACAATCTTGCTCGCCGTTGTTGAGCAGGTACTCATCCGAATGTGCATGTGCGATTGGGCGTGAGCATCCTGTGTCTGTTCCGGCAGCGGCCTTAAGTGCTGTTTGTTGAGGGCGATTCGCAAGTCTCGACAGTCATGACAGTCTTGGCTTGATGTCCAGCCTCAGATCAGATGTCACGCCATCAGTCTCGCAAACTGTTGACGGGACCATTTTTAGACTTTGTTGAAAGGTTTATCCGACTTGACTGAGCACTGCCTTCCTTCCTGGGCATGCAGGCATCCAGACTTTCGCCTATTGGGGTCAAGGCGATAATGTCGACACCACAGGTCCGAGAGCAGAGCTGCCCCTGGCGCAAGCTTGCACACACTGTAAGTCTGCCATTGGAGTGTTAGTTTGTGTAGCGCTTTGATCACATCTCCTGATCATTGCAACCTCTTGTCCTGACATCCTTGCTGGACTGTATACTACGTAGTGAGGCAGTACCTTGGCACCATTCACAAAGCAATACCAGTGCAGCAACAGTCACATCCTTGTCTGCAACACTGTCACTTTACTGCAGATGACGTCATCATGCTGGGATTCCTGGACATCTTTGGGCTGTGACAAGACTTGACTCAAACGCAGAACTTTGTCAATATTGCTTTTCATTCACTGTCAGAGACTCAGGCTGGAATTGCCTCCTGTCAAGCAGCAGGGAAGCCAGTGATCTTGTCAATTGGAGGAGCTGCAGGCAACTATGGCTTCACAAGGTGCGTATGGGGACCGGCCGAAGGACCCTCCAAGTTTGCGCTCACTGCATTTGTGTCGAGCAGTGTTGCTTCAGTTAGCCGTGTAGCATATTGCATGTATACAATAGAGTACAAGCACATTTCATCTCTTCTTAATGCTCAAGCTTTGCTGGTGCTCCTGGGAACCAAAAGTTTTGATTGATGTCAAGCGCTGTTGATGTTACTGAATAATAGACGGCTTTGGCAAAGCCTGGCAGTTGTTTGTGACAAAGGGTACGGCGTTATGATGGCATATGCATGAGGCAAAGATTGTCACTTGTTTGCATGCACTTGTTTTTTCAAAAGCTGGAGCTGAGGCATATTATTATGCAGCTCACACATGATCTATATGTGTCGTGCTTGTTGTTGCAAACACCCTATCACAATGCCCTAGCACAAGGCATGCACATTATGCAAGAGTTGCAATCCACACATTTTATGACTTCAGCCTCACATAATGTTGTCTGCAGCACTGCAAATGCCCAAGATGCTGCCACCCAAATTCGGAGCATCTACCTGGGAGGCACAAGCAGCACTCGCCCTTTTGGAACCTCTGTCCTAGATGGCGTGGATCTTGACATTGAAGCGTCCACCGGCAGTCAGTACTATGCTGCCTTTGTTGACCAGCTGCAATCGCTTTGGGGTGGTGCTAGCAAGAAGTACTATTTGACTGCTGTCCCACAGTGTAAGCTCTGCTGAATTTGCCTTTGTTGGCTGCCAGTGCCGGCTTTTAAGGCTCACCACGTCTAAGGCCCATGAAGGAATGTCGTGCTGTACTGTGAAGCCAACAATGGCAAGTGCATGACCAAAGTACAATGCAAATGCGCAGCCATGCCAACCACTCCTCTAAGCACCATGTTGCAGACTGCTTCCTGCAACTAGAATACATCAGCTTGTTGCAGCCTGCCTGTTAGTGACAGCTGCAGCAACTTGCAGTCTGCAGTTGCTTCAGTTGGACAGCTTTTCAAAGGCAGATGCACCTTGGCCTTGCAAGAACCATGTCATGCTGTTTGTCCTCCTTGCAATTCTAGCATGCAGTTGGTGTTCTGTCCAGTTGTTGCGTCACTCAGGGAAGTGAGAAATTGTGCATGCATATGCAGGCCCATATCCTGATGCCAGTCTGGGAGCAGTGCTGTCAAGCCGTACAAATGCCTTTGACTATGTCCTCATCCAGTTTTACAACAACAACTATTGTGAATACGGCAGCAATGACAATGCTGTTGTCAGCTCGTTCCAGCAATGGGCAGGTAAACTTGCAGCTGCAATGTCCCTTGTTATGTTGCTGGAGTTGCCCATGTACATCTGTCTTGTGTTGAACCCTGCTCGTCTGCTGTTGAGCACGCGTATGCAGGAATTTTTAGATATGTAATAGTATGTACCCTGTGCAATGGACGCATCCACCATACTAGTACAGAGTATGCTTTCACGGCCACCTTCCAGGGCATATTCAGTGCAAAGTCTGCACACCTGCCGTCATGGTCATGGACTCTGCAGCACAAGCTCGATGTCAGTTGTACAAGGACTAGTGCCGATCAGGCCTTAAAGGCCTGATGGACGGATGAGATATTCTTTGCGTAGGCCTGATCCCTGCAGCAAAATTGGCGCCAGCATTCCCTGCTTCCACAGCTGCAGCCGGGAGCGGCTACATAGCACCCAGTGCCACTGCTCAGACATTGCGTGACACCACCACCACAAACTTTGGCCTGTTCTCGGTTGGTCTTTTAGCTGCAACTCTTCTGCGTGGCTGCCCTTGTCGAGCATTGACATTGCTGACAACTGCGTGTATTGCAAAATGGATTGTGTACACAGTTGGGAGGCGGCCTTGACAGTGCAGGCATACATTAGCAACCTTGAAAGATACATTTGTCTGCACTGTGTTGGTGCTACACCCAGTGGCTAGTACTACAAGTATTTTTGTGTAGCTTCAAACAACAGCTGCGAGCCACGTTGATGTTTGGCACAGGCTGTGTCTGCTGCACATTGTTGTGTACCTGCAAGTGAATGCATGATTGACAAGTATGAAAATCAGCAAGTCGCTGAAACAAGTGACGCTGATTTGCAGGTTGGATATGACCAAAACAATGCTGCTACGCCGGGAACCTCGCCCTTTTGGAGTGAGCAGGTAATTGCCACCCACATCACGAGCTGCCCCTGACAGTTTTTAGCAATCCACATGACCAGTACCATTTTTCAATGCAGCTTCAGTAACATCCTTTGGAAAACAAAATGACAACAGCATACAGACACGCCCTTGTACCTTGCAGCTGAACACAGCAGCTGTGTAGGACTGCACTCCAAAACAGAACTTCTTCAGAAGCACGATTCGGAATAGGGGCTTCTGCTAACAGGGTGGGCGCAATAAAGAGCATCCAATTTTGCACACAATTGCGTTGAGCAATCACAGGCCTGAGAAGCTAGATTGTTACTTGCAGGTTCGTGCATTGTTGGGCTCTGCACCTGCCACCGCCGGCTCACCACCGCCACCGCCGCCAGCAACTGGCACACCAAGTTCACCATCTGTGACTCCTGCTTCAGCCTCTAACTGCCCTACAGGTAAACATGGTCGCAGTTTGTGACAGAACTTGCATGAACCAGGCACTCTTGGCATCTTGATCCCTCAACATCAGACTGTTTCCAAGGCAGAGTGATAACAATTGTCTAATATGGGATTGTGGTCTTGGGTGCGCCTGCCAGATTTGTTACACGGCTTTGATGCAGTGATCAGATGACTGTCATGCTGATCAGTGCCGGAAATGGCAGCTGATGAAGCTGAGCACTTTCTTACATGGGTCAGTTGCAGGTGTCATCATGCAAACAGAAATGCTTGATCCAAATCATTCTTCCAGACGATAATTTCTGGCCAACAGCTATTCCACCATGCTGTTTCTGTGCATGCATTAGGGCTGCCTGTACAGCAGCTTGTGCAGATCTGCTAAGCCATGCGCATGTCAGCAAGATACTCTTTACCTGTGGTGCACATACTGCAGGCACATCAAGCGATACATTCTGCCAAGGCAAGACTGGGCAGTTCTATGCTGACCCTTGCGACTGCACCAAGTTTGTGCAGTGTGCTAATGGCGTCACCTACCTTCAAAGCTGTGCATCTGGGCTGACTTGGAGCGAGTCATCACTGTGGTGTGTTACTGGTTCCTGCACAACTTCTACTCCAGCTTCTCCTCCAGTGGCACCTTCTCCGGTACACACAGCTTCCCCTGCAGTCCCAGCCTCCCCATCACCTTCTTCTGGAAGCACCACAGGAACCTGCCCAACAGGTGATGAGCATTGCGCTCAATCACTGTCAAAAGTCCTTTGCAAATGCTGCCATGCAGCTATACAGGTTTTCAGCAGTTTTGCAGGCATGGTCAAATGCTTGCAATCGCTCTTGAAAGGTTTTACCAAACTTTTGCAACACCACAGTAGGCATTGCTAAGTCCAGACATGGCAATGCATATCCAAAGCCATGTAGCTCTGCTGACTCATTTTCCCAGGCTGTTTGCAAGCAGTCTGTCACGTCATTCATTGTTCCATGTTTGCCAATAGTGTGCAAACACCTTGAGGTCCACTTGCCAGAAACTGGGATGAAGCCCAATCATACAGCTCTCCACACACAGCACCATTCCAAGGCAGGTCCTAGCAGTGCTCTGTACTACTGAAGCCCACACCATTGCTCAAATGGGCAACATGCACACATGCGTGTGGTGATAGATCCGTACTGATACACGCCTTTTTTGCCATGCAGGGGCCGCAGGAGACGCCTTCTGCCAGGGCAAGACTGGCCAATTTTATGCAGACCCCTGTGACTGCACCAAGTTTGTGCAGTGTGCTAATGGCATCACCTACCTTACAAGGCGTGGATCTGGAAGCGTGTGGAATGAAGCATCCCTTGGCTGCCTCCCGGGTTCATGCTCCAGCACAACGGTATAGAGCCATAGGATACACGTGGTCATCTTGTTCAATGTGGGCAGGACTTGACAGTCCTCATACATGTGAGGTCTCTGCTCTCACAGCTCCTGCCACACTCTGCATCACTCGATCTGATTGTGTCCGCACTTTGGTTATACCAGTCTTGTTATTATTCTTAATGATGGTGTTGTGTTGTGATCTACTCAGATTACCTTTGTCACATCATCTGTCAAGGCTGACTTGCATGCATGCAGGGTCGCAAGCTGCTGGCATCTGCAACACCCACCTGCCCGACAGGTGCTCCTCTTGTTCTCCCTGCACTCAGCCTGTTGCTTCCTCTTGTCGCTCTTCTTGTTCCCTTTCCCATACTGCTGGGTAATCCCGCGTGTGAGCCTATCTTGGGAAGACTTCTGTTCCAGCAACATGCACTGTGAGGTCAGAGGAGGTATTTATCATCATTGCTGCAGCTACAGCTGACCACTAGCAGCCTTGGCTTTTCTGGTCTGTGTATTATCATAAGGCACCAGTGCATTTCCTGTCTTGAAGTCTCCAAAGGCAGACTTACCATTCACGCTGTACAGCCCCTAGGTCATGCTGAATGCAAGTCCAATGGTCTGGGCCGCAAAGCGTCAAGTCCTGCATGCAATCTCAGCTTGCAGTTTGCAGCTCCTCCTCTCTACTAAACCCTAAACTCTATAAACTCTAAACCGTAAACCCCTACCACACATCACATGTACTGCACGGCTGCGCCATCATGTAACCATTATGACAAGGGCAAATGCCATGCTGCTTCCATGTGCAATACAGGAGCAGTGGGCGACACCTTCTGCCAGGGCAAGACTGGGCAGTTCTATGCTGACCCTTGTGACTGCACCAAGTTTGCACAGTGCTCCAACGGCATCACGTACCTTGAAAGCTGTGCTTCTGGGACTGTGTGGAGCAAAGCCTCTCTTGGCTGCGTTGATGGCTCCTGCTCAGCTGCACCGGTGACATCGTCAGCTTCCCCGTCAACTACTCTGTCACCTTCTCCTGCTGCACCCATCACATCATCAGCTTCCCCTGCTACTGTGTCACCGGCTGTAGCAGTAACAGCAGCTGCATCGCCATCACCGGTCAGCACTCAGACCGCATGCCCCACAGGTATTGATACTGTACCATTCCTGTTATACGATTGTGTTTGGCTTTGTCCTCTTGCATGCATGGGAGACAGACTTTGTGTGCACATCAATTTTGTGTAGACAACTCGAAAAAAATGGAGTTAGCAAAACAGTGGTTTGTGATGTCAGACTGTCCTTGATCACGCTGTTGTGCAGGTTGAAAGCTGTTTGCAGTAGCTTTCAACCTGCAGTAGCGTCACTGTGTCCCTTGACTGCTTTGCTGAATAGGTGGCTGATCTGCTGTGCCTACGCTGCTTCTGCAAAGACAGCTTGGATGCACAACAATTGTGTCGTCATTTGCAATCACGTCAATTCAAGCTTACATGCGATAGTCTCATGGCTTGTTGAAGCGGTCTACACTACTTGCCTGTACACATCTGCAGTTCACTACACTACAGCTTGTCTGAAGCAAGCCGCCATACGTGGCTTGGACTGTAGGTGCAGCAGGAGACACCTTCTGCCAGGGCAAGACCGGCCAGTTCCACGCAGATCCATGCGACTGCACCAAGTTTGTACAGTGCTCCAATGGGGCTACATACCTGACAGCATGTGGCTCAGGCCAAGTGTGGAGTGAGTCTGCCTTGAACTGTGTTCCTGGCACGTGTACCGGCCAAGCCACCATCTCTTCACCAAGCCCTGCAAACACAGCTTCCCCCCAAGCCTCCACTCTGACTACCCCAGCACCTGTCACAGGACTCAATGCCAATGCATACACAGCTGGGACCAGTGGCACGACTGTCTGCACCCAGTATGGAGTGTATTCGACCTCTGTTCTACAGAGTGGCGTGGCATGCCAGAACGAGATTGGCAAGTACGAACAGCAATTGGCACTGAGCTTGCCATTGCAATTTTGCTTGTGCGCCCACCTTGTGCTGCAGCATGAGGTGTTGCGTGCTGTTGTTAATTGTGGCTTCAAGTGACTGCAAGCTTGTAGCTTCAAGTGATGTAAGCTTGATGAATGCCTGTACATAAACCAGCACGCAGACACAGGAGTATGCACATACACCTGGACAAACTGCACAGTGATGCCGGTGCTTACGCATTGCTTAGGACATTTGCATGCGGTCTCAGAAGCTACATGGTGTGTCAGGTCTGCAGATGCATCTTCCATGGTGACCGCCTGGGATTCTGTAAACCTGCCGAGTTACAATGCCCAATGTGGACAGTGTGTTCACATCCAAAACCTGCAGGGAAGTGGTGATGCATATGTCACTGTCATTGACTACAAGGGCTCAGGTGGCAAAATCACTTCACAATCTGACTTGAGTATGCATATGCCCTTGGTCACCAGTTGGATTTTGCAAAACTATGCGCGTGTAGAACAAAACGTGGCCATGTTTAGGGTAACTTTCAGTCCCATTGCACTGTCACCAGAACTTGGTGCTCAGGTCCCTGTTGTGGCGAATCGTGTGGCTGTGCTGTTGTATAATTGCATGTTTTTATGCTGAACATGAGTTCTGCAGTGCTTCATGAAGCACTGCAAGCTGGGAATATGCACACACGCTTGCATGCTCATCTGTCAGTGCATGTGACACGGTCTAGACTTCATTGGCATGCTCTTGTGACAATCGTAAATTTAGTGCACTGAGCAACAGCATACCAGTCACTGATAGCTGTGTGTGCATATGCAGCTGGATTTGACCTCAATGAGGATGTTGCTGCATCCTTCCAGAATCTGATTCAGGATGGCCACGTCAGCTCCCAGTGGACTATTGTCAGCCCCTCTTTGTGCTCCTTTCATTGAAAGTGCTGGCAAAGCTTGTTGAGGTACAAGGCCTTCCACAAATTTCTTTTCTCAAAACATTCTCAAAACATTCTCAAAATATTCCTTTAGTATATTGTTTGAGAAGACTATTGGAAGTGTTTGAGAAGTTTTTGAGATGGGATATAGGAAATAACTTCCGATAAGCTTCTCAAAATAGTTGAATGTAATCGACCTTCTTTTTTTGAGAAGGTGATTCCCACTGTGACAAAGGAATGTTTTGGGAATGATTTGGGATTCCTCCTACGCCCAAATCGTTCCCATACTGCTTTGGGAAGGATTTCGGAAGACATTATTGGAATTGAATCATGCTTGCTCAAAGTCTTCTTCGGAAGAGTATGAGAAGGATTTGGGATTCCCCCTACGCCCAAAACATTCCCATAATAGTTTGGGAAGGGTTTTGGATTTCTCAAAAGCTTCTTGAAGAGGATGAGAAG
>JAABUI010002277.1_pt1 | contig 10679 bp, 13 predicted proteins | sample 5559111 | NCBI WGS metagenome assembly JAABUI01 (sample SAMN10711870, study PRJNA513365) | rock metagenome | isolation source: Antarctica rocks | place: Antarctica: Victoria Land, Buttleship Promontory
GACTGAGATCTTTTTCACGACCCTCAAAACGGTGACTAGCGAGAGCTGCTGAGGCTTGACATTCACCATGTTGAAGTTACTAATAGACACGGAGCTGATCCTGCCGCAGTGATGTATTCATATCTCTTTTGGTACCTAATCGACCATTCTCTGTTTTTGACTCAAGGTCGCGTATGTAAAGACGAGTGAGGAGGTCTGCCATGTCAGAGTCAGCTGGCCCGACAAAGAGGGGTATGATGTTTGAGCCATACGGCCGGTAATCCACTTGGCGGAATTACCATAGCTTTGTACGACGTCCAGCGGCTACCTCAGGGGAACTGTGAGTCACCCGACTCAGTGCTGAAAGCCCCTACAAAGAATCGCAAAGTCGTCTTTATGATTCTGCTCAGAACCAGACGAGACAAGAGCAGAGACTGCAGAACGCCACGATAGACACTTCAGCTGAGACCCTCTACAGCCTGCTTTGGCACAAGACTGGGTTATCTGGAATTGATTTGTTGCTTCATCAAGGATGACAGACAACGACAGCATCAAAAAAGACTTCACCCTACCTCCACCATCCCTGTCTGCTCACAACAAGCATCGCCCAATGCACAACCGGATAGCTTGCATCCCGGAGCCCCACTCACAATCTTGGACCTCCGTCAGGCAGTTGGGCGTCTAGTGGAATTATATCCTCAAGGAGTACGCAAGCTCGACCGTGTGTTCCCAAAATCAGTGACATTCGACGAGCGCATCATACCGCCCCTCCAACGATGGAGTATGTCCAAGACTTCCGCCCTTCTCTACCTCGAGTCCGAGGGCCTCTATGGTCAACCACGCATGCCGCAACTTGCAGTGGCAGCCTCTATGCTCCTGGATCGCGCTCATCAGGCCAAAATCCCTACATTATCTTTTTTCTGCGGTGTCGTGCCATCTCCTCGATCCTTGCAGTCCTGCAGCATCCCCTTCAGAACACCTCTCGCTCTGCTATACTCATCAATTCACCAACTCAGTCGTCAAATCCCGCAAGCCACGGAAATAGGACACATCCTCACCTCCACCGAGCTCGCCACCTTGGACGCATCCCCATCGAGCTGGCCCAAGGCCCTGCGTCTCTTCTCCCAACTCCTCACATTCGCGCCTCCCATGCTCCTCTGTGTCGTAGACAGCTATCATGCTTTGGACCCACGAGCGGAAGTGTCGCCTTGGACACATGAGCTCCTGAATGTTCTTAAGCAAAATATGAGGGTCGAGGGGAAGGTTTTCAAGATTCTCTTCACAAATTCAAGTCGAGGGCATTCGCTTCTGAAAGAGATTCCAATACAGAATGTGGTGATTATTAATGGCGTGAAGAAAGACAGCTGGTAGTGGGGTGCCGGCGGGAAGAGCATTTGTGAAATTTGACTTGGCTATGTAACGGCGTTGGACTGGATCGTATTGTCGGATTAGATTGATCGCTAGCAGCTTACATTCTCTGGTTTCCTCCTCGCTACTTGGAATTTCTCAATGCCTAACTCCTAATCCGAGTTTCCTGAATGCTAATACATCTCCGAGTCCTCCTACCGTTATCGACGCTGCCAATACTGGAAGCGGTCCTTAAAGTATATGTTTTTCGTTAAATCTAACCCATAAATCTCTAGACTCGTCACTGAAAATCCTAAAAATCTTAAGCAATTCTTGCGTCACTCTACCTTAAGACCTCGCTCAACTGCGGGCAGAATCCCCTAGAAAGCGCTTCTCTCCGGTAAAATTCCCTTCTTCGATATATCCGCACTTTCTTTTTCCCTGGCAGAGAATAGCCTTCAGGGCGCTGAGAAAGCTGGCAACTGTCTTCGAAGGTGGATCGATCGGATTTGGAGCTTGTAGGACGATCGAATGACCTTAAAAGTACTTAGTCGCCGGCGATAGAGTATCTACAGCTCCACCCTAGATTTTTCAAGCTGCAATGATGATTGCAATATATCGTTGGCGGGTACGCAGTTGGCACTGTTGAATCGGGTATTCAGAACCGTGATAAGAAGTGGTCATGTTAGGAAGTCGCGGATGTATACCTCAATTCCGAGCTTCAGTCAGACCTGATTGATCACTCAAATTCTGGAAAATCTGGAAACTAGTTTTAGTAGTATTAACGTCTCAACGTACTCATATGCATCTCGACATCACAACATCCCCCTAGCCACCTGCTCCTCCCTCTCTTCCCACACAGTCTTCCCACTACACCCACAAACCACCTTCTCATTCTCCCACGCCCCCGCACTCCTAGCCACAACCCCCATCACCACACTATCCCCATCCACCCCTTTCTCTTCTTCACCACCAGTCTTCTGCACCATGATTCCCCTCCCCACCATCTCCCAAACCCGCCAACCCACCTCCCCCACCAGCGCTGCCCTTCCATCCTCATCCACCTCCAATATCCCTAACTCCCCTTTCCTGTCTCCCTCCAATCCACTAAATACACCACCCATGCTCTCCACACCCTTAGAAATGTCTCCCGTCTGCCGTATACTAGCCACGTACATCCCCCTCGGCATCCCCGTCAGCGTGACATCTAGCAACGTAATCCTCTCAGACAATTGTATCAATCTCGCCAGTCCCCGCACCGGTGACGGTTCGGGCACTGATGGTGGGGTCAAGGCAGGAGGAGTCTCGAGAATGCAGACTGCGGCGCTGTTGGCGGTGCCGGAACCGCGCAGGATGGCGGTACGGCCGATCGATTGGATTGTGGAGATGATGGTTGAGGGCGGGGTGGTGGAGGTGGTGGTTAGGAGTTGAGTGGGAAGGGAGAAGCTGGTTGATTGTATGCCTTTGATTACATCGAATGGGTTTTGGTATGCATAGTTTCATAGAAACATACCTTCAAGCTTTGAGAGCGCACCGGAGATATCTTGTATACATGAATCGCAGTGCATGGGCACGGAGAATGTGGCTTCGTATGAAGGAAGCATCTTTTTGGTATTGCGGTCTACGAGGGTGTAGAAGAATGCTCCGGTGGTAATGAGTGCTGCACTTGTGTACAGGGATCTTTTCAGGAGCAAATTGCTCATGCTATGGGGCTATGGAGGAAGGAGGTAGAGGGGGAGGGGGAGAAGGTACGGACGGAGCGATTGGAGAATTGGGAGCTGCATGGTGGAGGTGATGCGGAGAGGCGGATTTGAAATCGGGGATTTCCTAATTGGGCCGAAGATGGTTTTCGAGCTCACGACAACCAAGCTTAGCATTTACGACTCATCTGCCTACCACTCCAATTCCAAAGCATAGACTCGGTCGCTTGGGCTGAAAATCGCGATACATCCTGCTCTAAGAGGTCACCGGTGCTCAAAGCAATTTCCTGTACCAATGCAGCGGTGACATCTACCCCATCATGTCCCAGACAATAGGCAGAGTTCGACCTCCCAAACCTCTGCATCTACCAATCACTAATCAAATGCGTCAATCAGACCCGTTTAGCCTACTCCAGAGCCTGGCACCACGTCTCCCTCTCCAGTTCCGGCACCCCACCCCTCGGCCGCCTCGCCTCCCAGATCGCCATCATTCTTATGGGGAAGCACAAACCAATCTGGGACCCCTCCACCGACTGCGGAGACTACGTCGTCGCCACCGGCTGCACCGAGGTTTATGCTACGGGCAAGAAAATGCAGCAGAAGCTGTACTATAAGCAGACTACGAGGCCTGGCGCGCTGAAGAGTCTGAATATGGAGGGGATGGTGAGGAAATGGGGAGGGGGGGAGGTGCTGAAGAGGGCAGTCAGTGGGATGTTGCCGAAGAATAGATTGAGGAAACCGAGGTTGGAGAGGTTGAAGGGTGAGCTGATCCAGCGTGCCTGTTCATGACGGTGACTTGCTAAACGGGATCGTCATAGTTTTCGAAGGAGAAGCACATCCATATAAAGCAAATTTCATCAGGTTCGATGGGCAGATACGGAAAAGAGAGCCAGAAGTACGGACAGAGACTTTAAAGCAGAAGTCAATATAGCATAAGCTGCTGGGCACATGATTTAAGAGGCAATTTCGCGCGTTTCTGGTCATATTATCTTGTGCTAATGTATTCCCCCTGATCGAATTTGCACCTTTAACATTACAGAGTCTTCAGTAATGCTGAATTCAAAGGCCCTCTCGCCAAAATCAATGATTCATGCAATTCCTAAAGTCATACACATTGTATGAAAGCCATGAATCGTAGGATCTCACCAGAACCAAATACCGCATCCATTACAGCCATCACATCCATTTTCAATCTTGTGATGCACCGGACTCCCATTCTCAGCACCCATTGAATCTTCAACTCATCATCGAGTTACGGTGCATTCGATCAGGCCATTGGGATCTGTTTGTGGTGCATAGACTTCAGCGTCTTTACCAGTGTTCTTAAGGCCCTTGTGCCAGCTCATGTCTCGTCTGGTGTCAGCAAAATTGTCTAGATCATGTTTCAGGAGGACTGACCTATTTCGAAATAATGTTTATTGGGAAGCGAATAATCTACCGACCCGACTTTAGGCACAGTAGCCAAAATTTGCTCGCACATCTTGTATAAGGTATTCTGGACGCTGGGGCTGCTCTCTGTTGCGAAAGTCTCCAGGGTGATCTTTCGAGCACCTGCCCACGCCTCATCGAACTCTGGTACTGCTGTCTTTACGGCTGCAAGACTGTCGAACGTGTTCCATGTCCATCCACAATCAACCTCAGTGCTTAAAATCCGGTCGTACACATCTGGGAGCGTTGTGTACTCGTCTCGATAGAAGTCATGGAAGGCTGATCCAGTGCTCTTCAGCACCAGAAGCCCTGCAATGGCAGAGCGGACTTTGATAGCTCCTCCTCTGTGGGCGGTCGCCTCAACGTTCCTAGTTTCAGAGCCATCACGCATGAAGGAGTGAGGATGAGGCTTCCCATCGACATCCATTCGAGTCCACCGGTGTGTCTTGACTTTCACTAGGGCAGTGTGGATATGTTTATAGTCCGCAATGAAATGATCGGCCACGATTGATGCAAACAGCTCGGGTGGTGTAACAGGATGTTGTTTTGCCATAATATAGATTGTGTTCTTCATAGTGTCGGTAGCCACAACGACACTGTTATCAGCTTTGGTGTAGCTGCAATAGATTAGCTGTGATATTTGAATCTAGTCATGGGTGCCTACGAGGTTTCAATATCGCCTTGCAAAAGCACACACACCGTCATCTCTACGACCGTTTGAACCCCTGTTTTCTCGTCCTTGTGTACTTTGTACACACGCACATTGTCTTTGCCATACCGAGCAGCAGATACCTGAGGCATGATGTTGTGGAATCGATGGTTTCGTGAAGAATCCAAGACACAGAATGATTCGGGTTGTTGCAGACCTGGTCACGTAGGCTTTGGATTGAACTGTACTAGCTGTCCGGCCGTATGCAGGATACTGTTACCTTCCCGATACTTATATGCAGTGGTGAAGCTACGTCAAGCATAATGGAGCTCGCCCATCCGCGGAGCACTTCAGAACAGTTACAGTTAGACGGCGACCTCCGATGCCACATAGCCATACAATGCACTGCAGCATATCGTAGATGGAGCTTTATCTTTTGCATCGCGTAGATTCCTAGCATGGCAATTGCTTAGATTCCGATGTTTCCTTCCACATCTTTCCAATCAGGCGACTCCCATGTGCAGAGTGAGTGTAGGCAAATGCGAATTCTGGGTGAAGATGTCCGATATCGTAACTATAACCGGACTAGCATTGATCGTCCCGGAGTTAAGGTAGGTGATCGTCACCCGCGATCCGTAGTGTGGACCCTCACTTAAGCTTATGTACCTGTACCTGTACCTCGAACAGACCAAAGCTTGATATTCAAGGAGCTGCTCCATGACATTGGTGATCGCCTATACTGCATTGTTAGCCACGGACTCCAATTTTGGACCCAAAGGTTGTACCATCTGGTCTTTTGGAAACAATCATTATCCTTGCTAATGGTGAGCTAGCACTCGGCTGGACCTCACTTGTGTGACCAGTGAACAAGAAATCACTTGTGTGTCCACATATACAATTAGACCGCGTTGGTAGGACGCCAGTGACTCAACGGTGCTCCAATGGACATGCCTGGTGGACGAAGCAATCCTGTACGCTGGAAGCTCGTCATACACGCGTCACGCTGAATGAGATGTGATGAGCCAATATACCGGACCAGCGGCCTCTGTGACGCCAACGCAAGCCAATATCTTCAGACATGGCCGCTCGCTGTCCCATCAAAGCGTTGGAGAAACCAAGGGGTCCAGAGATGGGGGTTACATCCCATTGAAGGAAGGACAGGATGGTCGATCGCTTGCCAATGCCTTGCAGTTTGGCCCTCGAGGTGCTTCACTCGTGCCATCAGCGCAACCTCCTGGCAGTTTTAGCTCCGACTTGAAGACTGTGGTATTGCCTAGAGCGGGCACACCAAGGGCTGACCTCGGCACCTTCACCAGTGGGGATTATTTTGCTAAGGAAGGAACAGCATCTTCCGAACAGAGACAGAAAGAGCTTCGAGACAAGATCAACAAGGAAACGAAGATCAAGGTTGGGTCAGAGAATCTTTTGGAAGCTTTGATCTCCAAGAACGCAAAACAGACCAGGGACCAAAGGCAGAAAGTGGAGTCGGAACTTACCTCTTCTAATCGCAAGCTGCTAGAGCTCAATTCCCAGCTTGAGGACGAGATCGAAATGTCGAAACGCCCGGTGACCCCGAATAGAGATCGCCTCTCGGGCCTCTTTCAAGGCAGTCCGATGAAGTCACCCACTAGAGATAGCCGAGTCTCACAGGACCAATTCTCGTTGATAGAGCAGGAGTCAGAGTCCCCAACTTACATCCTTGCTGAAATCCTGCAAGCATTGGAAGTAGAGGGTATGCAACCTGACTACTATGTAGAGCGAGCAAACAATTTGGTCAATTTGTTCAAGAGATATCCGACATTGAAATACGATCTCGCCTGGCCAATCTTCGGCCTCCGCGTGCAGACTATGCTCCTTAGTGAAAGCCGAGAAGTCGTGGCGGCTGGATACCGAGTCACTCGACACGCGATTGCAGATACACGTTCACTACAAACCATCCGTGGTCTCAACACGGACAGTCTCGTTATTTTGTCATTGATCAAGGAGAACAAGGTCAGTATTGAACGCGAACAAGCACTAAAGTTTGTCCGAGCTTTTTTAGACGTGAAGGGAGGCGTGCAAGAGCTCTCCATTGCAGTTCTGAGGACCATTGTCTCTGTTGCAGAGCACCACGAAGATCGCCTGAGAAACATGAGCCTTCTAACACTCTCAGAGATTCTTATAAGAGATCCTACTGCCGTGGTGACAGCTGGCGGAATAGCGCCTCTTGCTACCGCACTTGTGGATGGATCATATCATGGACCAGAAAGCTTAGCAATGAACTTCCTTTATTTAAGGGACAAGCCAAGGCAGCGAGCTGTTTTGCAGTCAGATTACGAACTGGATTCAATCTTTACGCCATTCACCGATCCTTCAGTTGCACATGGACATGAAGAGAAACTCAAGCTCAGCGCAAGACTACTCGCTGCCGTGCTGAAGACTTGGCCTGGTCTTTTCAGCGCCACCCGCCTAGACTTCCAGGGCATCAAGTCTCTGTTGCAATCATTGCAGTATCCTGTGCCCTTAGCAAAGGATCTGATATTGGATCTTCTATTCGATGTGCTCCACATACAGCCCCCTTCCTGGACCTCGTCTTTCCTGGCTGGGCGAAGACTGACCACCTATGGCCGGGTCGCAAATCTCAAAGCTGAGACCGGTGATGCTGGCCCTAGAGCAGAGGTAGAAGAGGGCACTACTTTCAGCCTCATGGACCATTTTACAACTCTACTTCTAGCATGTTTCATGCAGTGTGGCCTAGTACAGGTAACTACGTCCTGTGAAGTGATATCACAATAAAGCTGATGTCTATCTAGGCCCTTTCCGAGCTTGTTGAGGATTCCGGTGATTCCAAGCTCACGAGAAAAGGCACATTACTTCTGAGTGAGGTATTGAAACTTGCAGATCATTGCCTGCCTTATTCTGCCAGTGCGAGTTCTCAGGTCTTACCCGCGTTGCTCTCAGAGTCCATCGAAGGGGACACGGATGAGGGTTCAGTCGCTACTGGAACAATCTACCAAATCTACAGCGTCAATCGAACAATGCAGCGCTCTGGTCTGACTGCCAAGACTCCACAATCATATACATCAGGCAATGGGAATACTGAAATCAGCAGTGCTTCTCGTTCAAGTGAGCCTGCCAAGAGCAAGTTGAGTGTAGACATTGACGAGCTTGAATTCCGCGCTCTTCTCCTCGAGACCCAAGTACTCACAACAGCGAACTATTTGAAGTGGAAATGGGATCTGATACAAGATCTTATAAATGGTCCGTTGCTCAATCCCAAGAGGCTCGAGGAATCGATCAAAGCGAGCAAATTTATGAAACGACTCATCGGATTCTACCGGCCGTTCAAATACAGATTCTCAGAGGCACGCAACACCAAGCCCAATCAGCGCTATGTGCGTGTAGGGTGTGCTTTGGTCAAGACGCTTATACAAAACCCAGAAGGAAACGCATATCTAATGGAGAGCAAGCTCTTGAGACAATTGGCAGAGTGTCTTGCGCAGCTTGACAGACAGAGTGGATTGACGTCAACATCACCGCTCTTTTCTCCCTACAAAGTCTCAGAAACGCTTACCGGAGGATATTTCGCTATTCTCGGTGCAATGAGCAGCGATCCTAAAGGTCTTCAGATGATCGAGCGTTGGCGCATGATTAACATGTTCTATCATATTATGGAATTAGACGGGCGTGACGACCTTATACGAACACTTCTAGGCAACATGGACTTCTCATTAGACAGCCATCTTCGAGTCATGTTGTCGAAGGCGCTCACCGCCTGCCCCAAAAACATACGCATCTTCGCCACAAGGTTCCTGCGAAAGTACGCAACATCTCATCAACAGGAAGCAAATGGTCAACCAAATTCTTCCAATGGGCCGGAATGGTCCATCCGTCTCCTGGTCACACAGCTCTACGATCCTGAGGTGCAGGTAAGTGAGATAGCGGTGCAAATCCTCGAGGAAGTCTGCAACCGGAAAGCACAGCTTGAGTACGTTGTGAGGTGCCGTCCGGCGTTGGATCACCTTGGTGCTATTGGCGCCCCATTGCTCCTACGATTCCTATCGACATCCTTAGGGTATCAATATCTTGACGGCCTAGACTATATCACTCAAGAAATGGACGACTGGTTCCTCGGCCGAAATGACAGCTATGTCACCCTAGTAGAGGCCTCCTTGTCTCGGGCACTCATGATGGTACCGGAACGACCAACATCAAGCCACGACGAACAAATGAAGACGCAGGATTACGGCACGGTACCACCGCACTTTTATAGAGAGCTGACAAGAACCTCTGAAGGATGTCAGCTACTGAGAGATTCAGGTCATTTCGATGTTTTCGTAGCGAACATTCAAGACTCTTGGCGTGAAGATGAAGATCCAGAGGCCATTACGAAGCTTAAGGGGTCACTATGGGCTGTTGGTAATGTAGGCTCGATGGAGCTTGGAGCTCCGTTCTTGCAGGAGTCAGACGTGGTCAATTGGATCATCAAGATTGCTACTTCTTCTGAGGTCATGACCATCCGGGGAACCGCTTTCTTTGTGCTAGGCTTAATCTCCCGGAGTTTGCACGGCATGGAAATTCTAACTGAATATGGCTGGACTGCTGCAACAGACCACTTGGGACGGTCGCTCGGTTATTGCTTGCCTCCCAGGTTGGAAGATCTCCTCGAGATGGGCTCCTATAGACAAGGCAGACCTCCTCAACGAATGCCCCCACCTGTTAGGGCAGAAGAATCTCAACAGGATGCTGAAGCTGCCCGAGCCATGGATCCCATCCATGCTCGGGTCCTTGCTCTGACGGCAGACCTTGGAAATACTGTGATCACTGGAAGAGCGGCCAACGATCTCTTCGCGTAAGCCGAACCTCTTGCACATTATCACAGATACTGACTTAGCCTAATAGCATCAAATCCAAGTCGCCCGAATCATTTACCTCTGTGGTGCTGTTTCGTAGGGTTATGCTTATACTCGAAAAGCACACCTTCAGCCTACGTACTCGACGTTTCATAATGTACGTTAACCCTTACAATACATGTTGCAGTATACTGATAGATATCCCTAGTGATCTGTTTGACAAATCTGTGATGAGGAAAATTGTGCTTGATGATGACTATGAGGATGAGTCCAATCTCAGTCCGATCAACTCGAGACTAGACACTCGCAACCGAACGACCAGCGATACTCGAAGTGCAAGATCATGAAAATAGTGACCCACATACGGAAAGACAAAAGGGCAGAATTCGCGAATCTTTGTCAGCATAGCGCCGGTGTTCCTGGATATGATGGCGGATATACCCATTACTCGTGTTTTTTTTATTCATGTTTGACGACGTCTAGGGAGGTGACCAACGAATGGTATGAAGCTGAAAGAAGCGAAGAAGTGTGAGCGGCTCTCGTCCTGACGGCTACGATGTGAGGAGGATTAGCTCCCAAGTCTACATCGTGTCTTTAAAGATACATCCTGTGCTCCATCCAGGTTATGTACATACTGGAGAAAGATTGCTTCAATACCATAGGAACATAGCACTCATTATCCACTTTGCAAGTGATATCATACCTTTGAATTGTGCTTCTTTACTCGTGTCATATCATACGATC
>JAABUI010002280.1_pt1 | contig 10669 bp, 9 predicted proteins | sample 5559111 | NCBI WGS metagenome assembly JAABUI01 (sample SAMN10711870, study PRJNA513365) | rock metagenome | isolation source: Antarctica rocks | place: Antarctica: Victoria Land, Buttleship Promontory
TAACTAATGAACCGTGCATAGCAGAGAAAAGAGAACCACCAAATACACCAGCAACTCCTAACATGTGGAATGGGTGCATTAAAATGTTCAAAAATGTTATACAAAAGCTCTTTATCTTTTGCTCTCCGAGTTTCCTTGGAGTATCGGACTATATCATAAAAAATACAACTCAAACACTGACCTTGACAAAAAATGTTTGACAAAAAAAGTCTCTCTTTTTTTGTTTGCATTTTTTGTTATAAAAAGCTTAAAAAAAAAGAGAAGTATCAACCTTTTTTTGTTTCAAAAGCCTTTAGTCATTGTTTTTCTTTCAAAGAATTTGTATTTTTCCTAAGCGCTCGTGGAGTTTCATAACCCTTCCTGGGTCGTATACTCTAGTCTCTGAACCTTTATTCCATTCCTGGAAGACTTGGCTGCTGATTGGCATACTTTTAATTGATGTATTTATTAATGATTCTAAAAAATTTAAAAATTGAAAGATGGTATTATTTCTATAACCATACTTATCATGAAAAGCTTTATGAACAACTTTACAAATCAAAATACCATTTTCTGGAAGAAAACGAAGAAATTCTAGAAGTTCTGGTGAAAAATCTTTATTAAAAAAATAAAAATGATGAATTACTAAAAAATCGTTTTCATTTTTAGTTGGTTTGTATCCCGTTAGAGCACAGTCGGAGTTCCATTGTTTTTTAACCATCTTTTCGCAAACTCGATATTTTTTCGTTCGTCGCCATTCATTTCCAATAATACGAGTTTTTGTTTTTCTAGTTTTTGCGCTTTCTTTCATTTGTTGCAGACTCTTTTTTTTAAATATTCTATTTTTTAATAGAATAGATTTCTTTTGATTTCCACAACAAGATAACCCAGTGCGACTACGTTTATAATTAGTAAAAGTAGTAGTAAAATGTTGTTTATGATTTTTACAAAAAATAACTAATTCACTTTCTTTAGTTAAATACTTCCAAGTAACATAAACATGATTACGTAAAGAAGCTAATTGTAAAATATTTAGCTTTTGTTGATTTTTGAACTTTTCACTATTTTTAAAAGTCATGATAATTCTTAATTTTAAAAATTTATAGTTTAGCTTTCCAGCAATTCACTTAGTTTTAAGAGCACAACAATATTTTATGCTCAGCTTGGAATACAATCATGAAGTTGAAAGTACCTGAAATACCTAGTGGCATTCCATCACTGAAAGAACCTTGTCCGATAGGGTAAATAATGAATACAGCAGTAGCAGCTGCAACTGGTGCAGAGTAAGCTACAGCGATCCAAGGACGCATACCTAGCTTTTCAACAAAGTGTTTCCACTCACTTTATAATAAAAATAAAAGTTGTTGAAATGGACTATATTATCATCTTTAAAACAAAATGATCAAAAGGCTTGTATCCCCTCCTTTTCGTAGAAAAGGAAGCGATACAAAAGCCACGAGATTTTTTAGTAAAGATGTCGGGCGCTAATAGGATTTTATTGTTGGGACTCAATCCTTAGTCTCTGAACGTTCCGGGGGATCAAAAGCCCATCCCCGGCTTCGCTGCTGATTGCCATTGTTAGTAAAAAGAAAAAAACTTAATATTCCTGTTTAATTGGATTATTATAAACAGTTTTTGTACCATAAAAAAGATGATAGTCAACAAAAGTAGATGAAAGTTTTTTGAAAGGAATAGTAATGCCATCAATTTGTATACCCCACCTTCCCAGATTACCTTTTTTCTGTACTATACTTTTTTCAGTATAAAAACCAGTCTTTAGCTTTTGTTGTTCAATTATTCGTGCTTTACCACCAATAATTCCAGCTTTTCGACGTTGATTAGGTAAAGTTAAACTTATATTTTTATTGAGACGAGCTAACCATCCGGATTCCACATTACGTTTTCCTGCATTTTTGTAACCATGCTTTTTTTGCCATAGGGTATTAAAAAAAAAGAGACTTTTTGCTTTATTTTGGTCACTTGATTTTTTACCACCTACTTTACCTGCAAAACTAGCCATTTCGATTCGAGCTTCTTTAGTCATCCCTTTCATAAATTGAAATGCTATCAGATCACCTTTTTGTCTATATGCTAAAAAACGATAATAATGAGCTAACCGATGATCAACAAAACTGCATCTAACAATATTTTCATCTATTTTATAAGTACCACCAGCGTGTTGTGGTAATATTCTATGTTTTTCTAATGATGTGCTATCAAGATATTTTTTTGTTTTTAAATATGCTATAAAAGAGAGATAGATATCATTTTTATTAATCATAGTAAGTTTTTTGCACGCAATTTATTTTTTTTTGAAAAAGAAAACAACTTTGATTCTTTTTTTTTTCTTAAAACATTTTTTTTTTAACAAAAACTAACAAGAAGGGTTCCAGCAATTCACCCGATTTTCTGTAAGGGTCACCCCTAATTCACAAACGCAGTGTGATACAGCCGCCTAAACTTAACGGAAAGATAATTCCCATTCACGACCCATGTAACAACAAACACCTAAGAAAAAGTGACATACAACTAATTGGTAAGGACCACCGTTGTATAACCACTCGTCTAAAGATGCTGCTTCCCAAATTGGGTAAAACACCATATCCATGTATTTCTACATGGGGTGGACTATCTCATCAACCTAATAGAAATTGTTAAAGTTATTAGGTTGCCGGGCGCTAATAGGATTTTATTGTTGGGACTCAATCCTTAGTCTCTGAACGTTCCGGGGGATCAAAAAGCCCGTCCCCGGCTTCGCTGCGGATTACCATTATTAAAAGCTTCCAACCATAAAGTTTCAATCTTTTCCCATACAAAACTTTGATAAGTGAACATTCATTTTTAATCTTAATTGTTGCTTATTATTTGAATTTTTCTTCTTAGAAGCTTTTTTTGTTTGGTAGAAATACACTGTTGAAAACTTTTTCATTTTAGGCTTCCCGCAATTCACCCAGTTTACAAGTACTGTCACCAATACAGGGCACTTTTATTACAAATGCAGACCAATTGCGTTTGAAGTAGGAACAACAGCACCAGAAATGATGTTGTTTCCGTATAATAAAGAACCAGATACTGGCTCACGGATACCATCGATGTCCACAGGAGGAGCAGCGATGAACGCAATGATGAATACAGAAGTTGCAGTTAAAAGAGTAGGGATCATTAAAACACCAAACCAACCGATGTAGATACGGTTTTCAGTGCTAGTAACCCACTCACAAAAACGTGCCCAAAGGCTAGCGCTTTCACGTCTTTCTAAAATAGCAGTCATAATAATTTTTTAATAATTTCAATAGATTATGTTAATTAATGAAAATTCTTTACAAAGAACAATACCTGGACAAACAAAAAATCTGATTTAAAACAAAAAAATAATTTTTGAAACAAAAATAAGAAGTGTATTTGAAACAAAAAAAGCTTCGCTTTTTTTGTCAGGTCAGGTCAGGTTTTGTTAAAAATAATTTGCTCAATTAACAACTTCACAAACTAAAATTTTTAATTTTTGTTTAATTAAAAAAAAAAGGTTTTGTTAATTATATTATACCACAAAATACAATAGATTTTCAACTTTTTTTTTATAAAAAAAGTTATGAAACTTTACCTGACAAAAATAAAAAAGTCTTTAAACTTTTACGAAATCAAAAGTTATCTTTTGTTAGGCAGTGAAAGTTTAAACTCTTTCTTTTGTTAGGTAGTTATAGTTAAACCCTAGGTTCTTGTTAGGCAGCAATAGCTAAAATATCGCCTTTTGTTAGTAAGTGATAGTGAAATGTTGATCTTTTGTTAGTTAGTTTTATTTAGTGTTATTCAACTGCTAGCTTTTTATTATTCAGTGTTAGTAAATTATACAACTTCCGTTAGTCAGATCTTAATATTTGTGAGTTAGTGTTAGTAAAGTTTTTACGTTTATTATTTAATGTTAGTCAAAGTATTAGGCACTTTTTAGTCAATGCGAGGTAAGTCTAAACGTTTGTTAGTTAGTGTTAGTAAAATGTTGTTAGTCAAAGAGAGCGCGTGTTAGTTAAGCTTTTCTATTTGTTAGTTAGTGATAGTCAAGTCTAAAAAGTTGTTATTTAGTGTTAGTCGAATATTGTTAGTCAATGTAAGCTAATTTTAGTCAACCATAAACATTTGTTAGTTAGTGTTAGTCAAACTTTTTTAGTCAATATTAGTCAATCGTTTTTTTTTTTTCAAGCATTTTAAAAAACTGACACCCTAACCTGACAAAAAAAGCTAAACAAAAAATGTAAAACATAGCGATGACAAAAACTTGAGACCTGACCTTGACAAAAAATATTTTACATTTTTTGTCAGTGTTTTAAACGTAGTTTTTGTTAGAGATCATGGTTCGATCATTCTGATCCAACAATTATTACGCATAGCGCAATCATGGTTTTCTAACACTGACACTCACTTCACTTTTGAAACAAAAAATGTAAACAAAAAAAGAGAATCTTTTTTTGTCAAACATTTTTTGTCAGTGTTTCAAACGTAGTCTCACTAAGATATGCCATCTGCGGCTATATTTTCTAATAATGGAACTAATAATGGAAAAATTGTCAAGTTGTAAAATAACTAACTTACTGCTACAAGAGCCTTTGTTTGTGTTATTAATTTGTTTGTTATATTGAATAATAAAGCTTCAAATGAGTCTGCAATATATATTTTTAAATATGTCTTTACACTTTCTAAACTTTCTAAAACTTTATTTAAAATTTAAACTTTCCGAAATATCCGGTTTTATTAATGTTGAGACTGCTTTTAACAAATTATCTAATTTTGAATAAAAGTGTTTCTTTGAATTATTAATGTTTCTATGATGTGAAACCGATGATTAAATTGTAATAACAAAAGTTGACAATTGAAACCTGACACTGACCTGACAAAAACCTGACCTGACAAAAACAAAAATATTATTTTTGTTTTTGTTTCAAAAAGTTTCACTTTTTTTGTTTACATTTTTTATAAAGGTCAGGCTTTGTAAAACACTGACAAAAACAAAAAGAATGCTTTTTTTAAATTGAATTCTGAGAAAAATCTAAGAAAAGAATTATTTACAGTAAAAATGAAAATTTATTAATGTATAATTTTCTTTGGTAAATAAAGTATCAAAATTCTACCGGTAAAACTTATAAAATCTTATTCAAATTCAAATAAAATATAAAGTATAAAAAGCGGGTATAGCTCAGTGGTAGAGCATCTCGTTGCCAACGAGAATGTCGCGTGTTCGAATCACGTTACCCGCCTTTTTATAATAAGTGTCTCTTTGTATACAAAAACTTTTTTTTACCTATACAAAAAAATCAAAAAATAGGAAAATTTGACTCTTTTTTAAACTTTGGGTGGAGGCAACAGACTTGGTATCTTGGTATTTTGGTATCTTTGTATCTTTGTATCTTTTAAAAAAATCCAACTATACTTAAGAAAAAAACAATTAAATATTGAATAATATTCTTGGATTCAATGAAGTAAGAGTGGCAATGTCAAGGGGTTACGCTTAATATAAATAAAAGAAAGCCTTTTAGGGGATAGTTCGTCCAGTTTTTTAAGAAGTTATAAATTTCATAACTGAAACATATAACTTCTTAAAAATATAACTTCTTAAAAATAAGAAAGGTCATATTGTTTTGTTTTTTTTTTGTAAAATTTTATTATATTTTTAAAACAATATGACCTTTCTTATTTTTAAGAACGTTTTGCATAATAGTAGAAACCATATTAGCTACAAATTTTATATTCTCAATACAATTTACGATTGCTTGAGCTTTTTCTTTGTTTTTAGTCTTTTTGTTTCGTGTTACGTGAATTTTGTGTTTAGGCCCTTCATCAAAAACTGTCTTTGCAGCTTTACGAAAAACGGGATCCTCAGAATCTGAGGATCCCTCTTCCAAATTAGCCACAAAGTCTAAGTTTGATTGAAGTGCGGTTTCTTGCTTCTCTAAGATATTAAAGAAAGTTTGTAGTTGATTAAGCTTAGTTTCTCCGAAACCGCTTTCGTTTAACAAACTTCTATCATTTGTTTTTGTCCGAAGTTCCTTTAAATCATGAATTCCATATTTTTTAACTACAAGATCGGCCAAAGATTCTGTAAGCTTTGTTTCGTTTTTAGTTAAAAAACCATGCAACTCTTGTGCCTCTACTGTCTCAAATTCAGGTAATTTACGATAATTGCCAGTTAATTGATCTTCTATCAACTTTTTATTTAGTGCGTCGTTATGTGCTTCTAAATATTCAAACTTGACAGGATCTTCCAGACCAAATTTACTAAGAACTTTTTCTTGCTATTTTAAAGTTAAAACCCGTAATGGTTCGGGAAGCCTATTACCAACATCCGTTAAACCTATAAATTCAGCGTGCTTATATAAAACGTCATCTACTAAATCTTGAGGCATCTCCTTTACAGAGGAAAATTTAGAACCTGATTCTAAATGTTTTTTAAACAATTTATGAGTCAAACTTTCTGGTTGTAAAAGCCGTTTTTCATCTTCGGGAGACAGTTCGTGCGTAAATTCTTTTATTTCATTAAATCGTAACTTAACAAAACTTTCATGCCGATCTTGAATATTTTCTAGAACATTAGCACAGTCTGGAGAACAAAATTCAGCCAATGTTTTTATAAAAGCGCCTCTTTCGCCAGCAACTTTTCGAGCAAGATCAGCACTTAAATTTAAATTTTTCTGTATATTTTGACCTACGACAGTATTTCTTAAAATTTTACCATCGTAACGATCTTCTAAATAAAGTGGAGTGGATAATTTATTTTCCAACAAAGAGTTAAGATTATCCTGGTCACTAAGAGACGCCAACTCTGCATGGTAAACCATGAATTTTTCACGAGATGTTAAAGTAGGATACCTTTGGTTTAACTCTTTTATTTTGACTTTATGACAAGTACTGTAAGCTTTGTTATATTCTTTGGCCGGCATATGATATAAGTCGGCCGAAGGACATTCACTAATCTTATTATGAACCCGTTCTTCTAAAGTTTGTAAATAATTGTCAAGACCATGGCTATAATTAATATCTACAGGTTCTGCAAAATTAACCTTTTCTTTAAAGTCGTGAGCCGGGACGGGTACTTCAACACACCGTGCTTGATCATTGGTCGATTTTGTGTCTAACAATCTTTGTTTTAAAGCAGCTCTTAAATTTTTACGTAACCAATGATCTCCTTCTATTTTGGATTGATAAGTTAAAGGGTTTAAAAGTTCCTCAGTCGAGCCTACGATATTTTCAATGAGAGCTTTCTCGGAACCAGGGTTTTTTGTTATATCTAAAACAGTTGTGCGTAGATCGGATAGAACTTCATCTTCTGGCCGAGTTTCTTGCACTTTACTTAAAAAATCTTCTGAACTTAAGGCAACTGTAAAAGAAAGAGGGTTTTTATTTTGTTTTTCTAAATTTGTTTTTATTTTTTTACGTAAAGTAGATGCTGTATTATAAACTGGAGTATTAGTAAAAGTATTTAAATCGTCCTGATTTTGCTCCCCAGTAAAAAAGACTTTATAGTCTTTTTCACTAATTTTTTCAGCTGTTTCCAAAATTTTTGTATATTTTGACAATTTGTTTAAAACTTCAACATTGTTTACGTGGACCTCAATAGATTCGTCAGTAACATTCGAAATATCGCCAATACTTGGAATACAGTTATTAGCGTTGATATCTGAAATACTTTTATTATCAAGAGCATTATTTAATTTACAAGCCAGATCATTGTGAACTAGCGTAACAGCTTGATTATAAAAACGTGAGTTTTCAAGGTTGTTTAAAAGTGTTTGGTTATGCGTGTCAGCAATTAAATGTGCTAAACCAGAAGAGATCAAAGTTTCTGAGTCAAAAAGAGGGTCTCCGTAATCTATTTGTAAAATAGGCTGGTTTCCCTCGCTTGAGTTAGCGATTTCTTCTTGCACAACACTCGTTTCGCGGGCAAGTTGTGTCGTAGGTAGAAAAGGATCTACAGAACTAAGTTCATTGACCGAGTATTCCCCTGACACAAACCTTTCTCTTTGAATTCGGTTACGAGTTTCAAAAGCATAATTTTTAGTTTGACTAGGCTTTACTTTTTTTTGATTATTTTGATTTTGGAAAAAATCAAATGAAAAAGTAAATTCCAAATAATTTCTCTCAAACAACTCTGCCTCCGTTTGAAGTCCATTTGTATTTACTGTGTTATCTCCATCTTCAATATATTCAATCGAAAGAACCTTCTCTGTGCTAGAGGATGGCATTTAAGCTCTCGAGATCGAAAGAACCTTCTCTGTGCTAGAGGATGGCATTTCAGCTCTCGAGCTTGGTCTTGCAACAGGTTCAGAAAGTGCTTGAGCAGGCTCAGCTCTCGTAGGTAGCAGCGGATTTACAAATGGCCCTTTACTCTGTAATGACCAGCGTGCTGCTACCATAGAAATAAATTGCTCCTGATATCGTTTAATAAAAGCACTTTGAGGAGAAGTTTTAAAGTGTTCTAATATTCTACCCGTGACTTTTCGAACAGCTCTAGAGTTAGTCATACTGTCCGTTATCGTTGCAAAAGGAGAATTGCTAATAGGTGTTGGAAAAGGGTAATTGCTAATAGAAGAATAATAAGGTTCTTGAATAGTCAAATTACTTTGAATAAAATGAATAGCTGAAGAAGACAATTCTGGAGGATCTTGAATCTCTGTCAAAGGAATATCTTGAATCGATACATTTTCCAAATGAGTGTCTTGAATCGATACATTTTCTGCTTCTGCGTATGCTGCTTCTGCATATTCTGCATTTTTAATAAAACAAGTAGCTGGTGGTGGCGGGCTCACCATTTTATCATTGTTTGTTAAGGAGACTCTTTTGAAAACAACGGTAACGACTGTAACAGAAATAAAGACTAAAGCAAATTTAACACGTTGAATATCAATTTTTTTCATATATAACAAATAGTTATTTATAGATAGTTTATAACAAATAGATAGTTGTTTCGAGTCGAATTATAAGGTTTACGCAGAGTGGATAGAATCATCTAGAGTCGTATTCGTATGTATCTAAGAATTGAGTTAAATCCTTGAAATTTTGTTGAGATAAACTTTTCTCGATTAAAGTTTCTATTAAGGATTTATCAACTTTTAAAAAAGTCAGAAGATTAGTAATTCCTTGAAAATCATAAGAATAACTACTAAAAGCAGGCTTTGTATTAAAATTTGTATTAAAAAATGTATTAAAAAATAAAAGGACTGCAATTTTAAATTGAGATTTGGTTTTTGTTTTTATTAAAAATTCCATGACATCGAGCTCGTTCAGCAAAGTCAAAACAGAATTAGTGGTTTCGGTTTTAACAAGAATGGGGACAATACCCACCCATTCTGCGTAATCTAAAGACATATTTTTTTGTTTATAATTTATTTGTAAATAATTAAAAACAACTGAAATTACTAATTGATTATAGTCTATTTGTTTTAGATTTTCGAATAAAATAAGAGTTTCGTCTGTTTCAAATATAAAATTATTGTTAGAAAAAGAAATAAAATCAATAAGTTCAGGACTTGACTGACAAAAAGGAATACCATTTATTAAGACTTTAAGTGGTTGAGAATTTCCGACCCATAAAAAACGATCTTTGTCATTATTAATAAAATCTTCTGTATTAAAAAAATCATTTTTATTATTTGGTTGTTTTTGTACTTGCATATTTTTTTCTCATCTACTATTGTACTATTACTATTGTACTATTGTACTATTACTATTGTACTATTACTATTGTACTATGTGTACTATGTGTACTATGTGTACTATGTGTACTATGTAATTTGTAATTGATAAAATTTATAAAAATTTTATAGATTTCTAACAACAAATAACAATTGTCAGTCTTTCAAAATGCAAAATGCTGACAAAATGCTTGACAAAAAAAGCTCAACAAAAAAAGCGAAGCTTTTTTTGTCTCAAGCTTTTTTTGTTAGACAATTGTTATTTGTTGTTAGAAATCTATAAAAAACAAAAAAACAGAATTCTTCGTTTTTTTGTTTAAGGTCAAAATCAATCGAATTATTAGTATATCTTATTATATTATATAAAAGTGTTTCTAGGTATTTTTTTTAATATAGATAGTAATAGTAGTTTTACTTTATAAAAAAATTTTTGGTATAAGAAATATAAGATTTGTTTTTTTTCTATTTTTCAAACATAATGACGGTATATTATTTTATTTTACAACATTTGTCTTATTTTTTATGAAAAAAATTCAAAAACAAATTATAAATCAAAAAATAACTTTGAAACACTGACCTTGTGTCTTTTCAAAAAGCCTGACAAAAATAAGATTTGAAACAAAAAAAGCCTTACAAAAAAAGCTTTGCTTTTTTTGTAAGGCTTTTTTTGTCTCAGCTTTTTTTGTTTCAAAAGCTTTACTTTTTTTGTTTAAGAAGAATCCATTATCTTTCTTTGGGGCAATGCCCCAAAAAAATAAAAACTTAATAGCCAAAAACTTTTTTAAAAACTTCTCGAACTTTTTCTCCAGAATCTATAGATTCTAAAGGATCTTTTCGTAGTCGATGTCTTAAGCATAAAGGGATTATTCGAAAGATATCTTGTGGTCTTACTTGAGTCCGGCCTTCAAAAGAAGCTATTGCTTTGCTTGCACGATTAGTAACAATGTCTCCTCGTAAACCATCAACATTTAATTCAGAACAAATTTGTGATATTTTTATTCGAAAATCATAAT
>JAABUI010002282.1_pt1 | contig 10661 bp, 13 predicted proteins | sample 5559111 | NCBI WGS metagenome assembly JAABUI01 (sample SAMN10711870, study PRJNA513365) | rock metagenome | isolation source: Antarctica rocks | place: Antarctica: Victoria Land, Buttleship Promontory
CTGTACTCATAGTGCTGATTCGAGACAGTCGCACTAATTAGCATATAGATAATTTCAAGAATACCAAGCTGTGAATGCAGCTTTCACGCCTCTCAATCAAATCCCAATGCGCAATCTTGAGAGCGGAAGTCTGTGAGAAGAGGCTGAATCGACCATGAGGGGACCTCCATTATAGGAGGTGCCTGTTCGCGAGAGAGACTAACGCTCACGATATCAATTATATGGTTGGCAGATCCTCTGCACGATATCTAGGTCATTCAACAGAAACGATGTAAGATCTTGTGGTTTGAAAAGTAAGCCATTTGAATGAATGTGAAAGCCTCCTCCGGAGATGATTTGAGCCTTTGAACTTTCACCTCCTTGTCCTATGAGGTTTGGTCACCTCCAAAGAAGTGTGTCCTCTGTGTAACAATCGGAAGTGCGCTGTCAAGTACGTATTAAGTCTGCTATCAGATCCTTCGTACCCTCTGAGGCAGATGCTGCTTGCAGTCCTACAGCCATGCGGTAAGCGTAGTCTCTTTCAAAAACCGATTGGGCAGTCACAAAATTCTGATTTGCTACTGTTCAGAGCAGCACTTTGAGGCCGTGATGCTTTTATGCCTCGGGTTCTCTTTTCACAACAACGCTGCTGGACTGGTATAGTCACCACAGGAAGCCGTTCGAAATCTCCACAATGTGGTCGCCTGAGCTCCACATCGTTTCTGGAACGTGATTTGGCCTTTTACCCATTATCATCTACTTCCCCACCGTCGAGAGTCTGTCTTCTATCCGGTAAGGCATCCATTTGGCGACCATGTTTTTGCGACCGTTCGGAAGACAGTGGTCATTAAGCCCAATTGTGCTTGCATAGACAGCTTAGCTCCGAGCGCTGGCGATGGAATGTGATGCAGGCTATGCACCTAATCCATACCATCCATTGTTACCATACCCTTGGCTAGTCAAGAGATAGTGGCTTTCTATGATCAGCTAGCAACTCACGTCGACGGATAGCTTTTTAAGAGCATCCCGACTGGATATTTGCTTCCTCAGCCTATGCGACGTTTTCTTTGCTTGTTGATCCTCAAGAAGCAAGCTGTCACGACTTTCGACATCAGGGTGATGTGCGAGAGTGATCAGATGCAAGATCGCTCGAATTATGCCGTAGGAAATGTGCCTCCAAGGCTTTTGTGCCCGATCCGATGACACTTTTCTCAGGAGCTCTTTTGGCGAAACCGGCACTTTGAGAGTCTAGTCTGAAGCTCTAGATACTTAGGCTCTTTTGTATGCGAACATGTCCTTTCGCCGAAGTTCGGGCTCATCGAAAAGCAGACAGGCTGCTTCGAGTAGGCGATTCTGAGACATCACCCAAAGACCTCATCGTTTTCGAGCCAAAGCACAGAAGCGATCCACCTTCAGGTTCAAGCATGATAGTGCTGCAGTGGAGCTTGTGGTTACGTAAGTCTTCAATGACAGTACATCTCTCGTTATCTGTTGACTGTGGTAGTTTTTGAGCACATGTTTCGGGGTGGATCAAGCAAAACCCTCGCAGATCACTTGAGGTAAAATGATGGATACGAGTCATCTCCTGGGGCTGGGAGAAGGCGGAAGAGCTCTTCGTTTGATGAGTCGAACAATAACACAGATGACTGAGACCTAATTGTTGGAATGATTGGCACAATTAGGACTGCTTCGATGCCCTCACTAAATCTCTGATCACTTCCGTCCTCGGATTCGACCAAGACGGTTAAATGAAGAACGTTATGCGACCACACAAGCAGGTGGCAAAATCCGCTGCAGGACCTAATGTATATCATGTTGTCCTCAGGGAGATTCATAACAATCGGAAATATATCAATCAGATCTTACGGAATGATCGCAGGCCTCGTATCGGCAGCACTACTGATGCTAGGCAGAACGTTCCCAATAGCGCTAGGTGTTTACTCCAGTCGTGGAACGAGGTCTGCTCGTGTACTGCAGTCACGACACCTGATATGCCTTCTTGGCTTGGTGGAGCCCTAGCATCATCTTCCTCAGAGGCCCCGACCAGTCGTCTATGCAATGCATTCGAACGATCCCAGGTAAGCAGGGATAGCTGAAAACGGCCGAGAAGCTAGGAGGGTTGTGCAACGAGCGCGCAGTCGTGTAACCCGAGCCTCCCACCAGACTAATACCTTCGCACAGAGGACGGAATGTTGGCTTCTCCTGCTTGAGTTCAAACTCCGACCGCAGATTACTACGACCGAAAGTACCAGTGAGGTCCTTGTCAATGAGTATGTCAGACCCTCAATTTGGAAGGTCTCTTGCAAGCTTCAAGACCATATCGACAGCCTTGTTGGCCGCGAATTTACAGGCACAAGTCTAGTAACCTCTCTCTCTCTCTAAAACTGATTGGCGAAGGGCATAGTGTATATGACAATTGTTCGACTGCAATTCCCCAGGGCGAGATGCAGGCTGGGAAACAGGAAACTTCAAGGGTGCTTTGTTGTGAATCGTGAGGCTACATGATCAGCATACGGGGTTTGTAAGCTATCACAATTGCGCCCAATTTACGTCAGGCTACATGTTGCCTGTTTGCCTCAACTTACAGCCACTGTTTCATTGCGCCCAGACTTTAATAATTGCTAAACCATGGCAACCCCAATCGGGATTTTGGTCTCGTTTCATTCCCTGATCTAAGCCTTAGAGCTGAAGTGAGCTGGGCAACCCTATCCATCGCATAGTGATAGAAAGAGTTTGCAGCCCAGCGCTTCTTATTCTCGCAACTAACAGGCAGATGTTCCAGAAGGTAGAGTTGTGATCCAGCTTTGGAGATTTTGACATCGGGCATGATCAAAAACCATGATCAAGGCATCTATGGAAGCGAAGACGACTTGCGCAAAGCACAAGCGTTGGAGACTCTATGATCCGATGCAGTCGGCGGTTAGGAGTACTGCAGGGATGTTGGTTGGCCTCTTCTGATTGGTCAATTAGATGTAGGCGATGTTGGTGGCTGTGGCATAGTGTTGGAAATCAGGGTCTTCAGCCCTATGCCAAGGTTTTGAGACATAAAAACCACATCCAACTTCTCCATAGCATAATCAATCAACCATACAATCATCAAATATGACGTTTCAATTGCCCCTATTCCAACACATAGAGCATCTATTAAGCAGCACTTCTCCTTCCCATCTCATCTTCTTTTTCTCATCCATTTTGGTTCTTGCTCCATAGCAGATAGATTTGCCCACCCTCCCTCACCTATTGGTGGAGCTCATGTATATATCACTCCACACACACCGTCGCTGAGACCGTGGGGGTTCTCGGTGCTGTGGACGCTTCTCATTGGCCAGCTGGCCTGGGAAGCTGTTCGTTCGGCGACGCCTTGCGGTGACGAGATGACCAAACAATTTGAGACCTTGATACACCATGTGTTTGCTCCACCATGAGATGAGACGAAGCACTCCCAATGGTACACAGGCTTTCTTCGAGACCCATCTCATCAAGTTCGTCTCCCACTGAATTTTCCATTCCAGATTCCAGAAGTATGTCAATTTGGTGGCTCGAGGCCGCTGAAAACCCTCTAAACTCTCATATGGATCGCTGAGGGAAGCTGCGCCAGCATTCCAAGGTATCGATGATTGCCGCGGAAGGTATACAGAATGAAAACCCGTGTCTCGAGAGGTATCAAAGTAGGTGTGAAGTAGATGGTGGACGAATATCAGGGTATCTGTGCTGGGTCACAAGTTGACACTGACCTAGAATTAGTGGAGTGCTTATGGAAGCCATGATAATATCCTACAATATTTGAAGTCCAAATTCTCGACTTCATCTTTGATGGCATCTTAATTACGTGCGATTTCCTTGGTCTATATTGTTTCCGTGTTTTGAATGATTTTCCATCCCGTCGCATCCCCCTCAGGGATATATGAGTTGTAAAGTCTTATCCCACATTGTATGTTTGGCTTCTTCACTTTCCAAGAAAAGATGCTGGGATGAGTGGTTCAATTGATTGACATATAAGCCACCTCACGTTTCCTGCTGCAAAACCGCTTGTAATCAAAATTATTAGGCCGTGAACTCGTAAGAAAATGAACACAGAAATCAAAGAACGCGCTTTTGCCTAGTGGCATCAAAACCCCGTAAACTCCTCGTCCTCGTCAACGTCGCTAGCAGCGAGCTCTAAGCCCTCGCAGTCCGCCACCGTAACCGTTTGCCTCCTGCCAACATCGGCAATCCCTTCCCATTTCACGGGGATCTCATCCAGACCTCCTTGATCGAGCGCGTCCCATTTGTGACCCAAAATGAGCCCTTTCCATAGCCGAAAAGCCTCCTTCTGTCGTCACTCGTGGGCACAAAGCGTTTTTGGAAAACAAGCTCGCAGGTCCACTCGAAGCCTGTCTGGTGAAATTTTTGCCACTTTTTGTGAACTGGCGTTGTGTCGGAGAATATGTTCCCCAAGGGAACGGCGCAGGCGCAGGGTCCGAGTGATGCCTTTGACATAGCAAACTTGTTAGAATTAAACAGAGTCCGGAAAACCGCCGTGCGCTGTTTTAGTGACGACGTGCGCCAAACTGCGATCCCCCGGTGTTCTCGAGCAAAAGCCTGAGGCCGTGATGATAGAACTTCATTATGGCCGTGAGGAAGTCCGATTGCCACGCCATGACTCGTCTTCTATCGCCCCCCTTCTTGGCTGAATGAGTTTGGTTGCGAAAAGCCGTGAGGAATTTGGCGATATCATCTTCCGAGAAGAAATGCTGGCGGACATAGAGCGCCGCCGCCATAGTTCTGAGAGCGTCATCCTCGTGTAAGTTTTCCACCAAGTGGTAGACGCAGGCATTGAAAGACGAACAAAGTCAGATGAGAACAAGTCCACAACCCAAATGAAGAGGGGAGAGGAGGAGGGATAAGGATGGAGTTGTTTGAAGTCCGCTCAGCCTTACCCGAACCGCTTACTTAGACTCCGAGTACGTAACGCGCTAAGTATCCCCGCGTGTCTCGGCATACGCAAGCAACGCCAAAACTCCTAATCGGTCCAGCAAGGCGGTGAATTTATACAGGATCAATCTCGTTTCTCATCAAGGTCAGAGTAATCCTACTTTGCCTGTGACGCAATCAGCCAAAGACTCCTAATTGTTCATGGCTCACCTTAACTTGTGGCATTATCGAGGGATAAGTGGAGGAGGCATGTCATTGAATATCATATCACATTGCTAGGTGTCTGCAAGAGCCCGAGTCTAGATAAGTACACTGCCATATCATCCGACAGCAAAGATAGATATATACACGCGATGAATGTCGTCTCTGCAAATATTCGTCCCAAAAGATGTAATCATGTAGACACCAACCATATCAACGCTCGAGTCTGTTTCGGTTGCTGGACAATAGAAGAGCTGTGTTTAAAGGGCTGAGAGAAGTCCGCACATTAGACAACAAGTCCCACAATTGAAGAATATGCTGCACTGCAATGTTCTTGGGATCGCCTAATGCGATATCCCGGAGGTTGAGGCGCACCCAACGTAGCCTTTGAGGACTATATTCAGCGGTTCGGCGTTCGTCTTCAGCGAACAGATGAAGCTGTATCGGCGCCCAGTCGTCATCCGACAGATCCTGTTTCCAACGCTGCTCTGCGTCCGGAAACATCAGAAAAATGTTGAGGTGCATGAAACATTGGTGCAATTCCTCGAAGGACTCCCGCAGGACCGACCACCCGTCCACACCAAGCACCGAAATGAGGACGGATTCTCCTTCGTCAGCACTTTGGAGCCATTCGTTAGCGGTGTTGTACGGCTCAAGAGGGTCTCGAGTAACTTCTTTCCGCCGATAATGTGGAAGTTGGATTAGAGCATTGGCCGAAGCTCGGAAAAAAATAGTCGCATCTGGCAGAGACAACCCTGTGACTTTCTTCACGGCGTTATAGGCACAATTGTGCTTTTGAAGATCCGTTATACTGTCATTGGTGGCGTTGGTGGCAGAGGAGTGTCTGACTAAAGACAGATACCTTGAGCCTTGACTCAATGGTTGGTATGCGACATGATCCAGAGATGGAACGCCGTCTGCCCCCGTTAGCATTGTTTAAGTAGTAAGGTAAGATAAACTGACTCCACTTTGAGAGGTCTCTCAGGTATCGCAAGAGAACGAGCATTTGGGCCTTGGTAAGCCATCTTTCCAAGTGTGTGTTTCGAAGAAGGCGTGGAAGATGTCGGGCTAGGTCTTCGGCTAGCCAAATGCATGTCCTGGAAGCGTAGTCCAGGACGGGGTCTTTGATCAACGTTGCCCTCAGCAAACTTATCTGGATATCGTTCTCCTCGAGATAGATCCTCAAAAGGCGGGCTCGTTCGCGGCCAGTGAAGCGTTCGGACCAGGGGCATTGGTGACCAGGACGGCCATGTTTGTCCCATAGCTTTTCCAGTTGGTCATATTACAGGTCTCCCAGCTTCTAATACTTCCTGAAAAGCGCTGGCCAGTCAAAGAATTCTGTATACGGGTCATGGTCAATAGTGGCGTTGGACCGAGGCGTACGATAGAGTGTCATGAACGACGCGTCCTCCAGACCATTATCCTCTACTTTGAATAATTTCCGCTCATCTGAGCCTATTATATGTAAGCACACGAGGATGGATGAGATGAATGTTGGGGGAGTACTTACGATCCCTCCACATGGTGCCCATTAAGCCCGTAATGATATACAAGCCGTCTTCATCGTATCTAGCGGCGGAAGAGTTTGGCTATTCTGGTGGGTTGGGCCGCTCCGAAAAGGCCCCCTTGGCTGCTTTTGGTAGGGTGAGCGGCGATATCTGTTCGAGACCGTCCTTGCCGGAACCCTTAGAGTTAGGGATGAAGTTGTTTGGGATGGAGTCGTCCGGGGTGGAGTCGTCTGGGATGGAGTCACTCTTTGAAGCAGCGTCTTCAGGATCCATAAGGTAATTTAGATGCATCTGGCGTCGAAGTCGTCGGGTATTGTCTTGCACAATAATGCTAGCAGACCTTACGGAACTGTATTGGTTCTCACGAACGGATCGGCTGTCGTTTTCCAGGCTACTACACGTATTAACCTTCACGGCGAAGTAGCGATACCCAAATCAAGGTTTACCTTGACCAGACTGTTTTTGTATGTATTGTCCATCGGCACCTGTGGCTTTTATCCGCGAGCCCACCGGTCTTTTTGATGAGACGATTGCGCCCTTGGTAATAGAACTTCATAATCGACGACTGAAAATTTGTCTGCCATCTCATCACTTGTGTTCGGTCCAGCTCTTTCTTCGCCGACCTCTTTTGGTTCCGTGTGGCGGTAAGAATGCGAGCGATACCGTTCCCTCGAAGTGATGCTGTCGCACATACAAAGCGGCAGCCATGACTGTATATGCGTCGTCCTCGTGGCCATGCTCGAGGGTGTCATTAAAAGAACCCCGCGGGGCCGGCGGTTTGGATTGCCATTGGTTTGTCAGGGGAGGTGTCTTCAGCTCCGAGTTCGCTTTCGTCAATTTTAGCCCCTTTGTCTTGCTTGCATCGAAGCGAGCAGCATCGACGATAAAAGGATTGGCCGCCGGGAGGCGAGACAACGGGCTGGGATTGGCGGTGATGTCTGTAAGGAGGGGCGGGGTCTGAAAAGGCCCGCCAGGGGAGTTTGCAGCACCTTTGGATGCTTCGTTTGCCCCGTGAGGTGGCTCCTTCTTGACCACTTGGCGCGATTTAGCCTTCCGCGATTCTCTCGCCTGATGGTAATGCGATTACTTCGCAGCAGCATAGCGATCAGCTGCAGACGCCTTGCGGCTTGTGTGGTTCGCCATACTGAGCGTGGAGAAGAAGAATCCTTGAGGGATCAAAGGAGTAGTCAGTCAATGGCCATGGTGCAGAGCATGGTTGTAGAGAGGAAAAGGTCTGAGCGAGGTGAGTTGTTGATCATTAAGGAAGTGAGGTCTCCAAGGAGAGTGGAAGAGAACAGTGAAATAAGGGGTGGGGTACGGGGCTAAGTGAATGAAGTGAGGTGAGTGAGGTGAGGACACGGAGACAGGCGTAAGGAATTCGAATTGGGCGATGAGGTATAAATTACGCAGACGAGAGGTTTAGACTCACCAGCGTTGCCGGGGCCAGCACAGGAAGAATGTGATCTTGTTGCAAGTCCATGAAGGTTTAGCCACACAGATGATTAGTCTCTTGAAGCAACTTACAGTCTCAATATATTCTCGTTGAGGAGAGACTCGCTGCCGTAGAGAAAGTCAGAGCAGTTGCGGAAAGTCAGGGCTGAAGACATTGGTCAGTTGACTGGGCAGAGGGTTGAAGAGATCCTAGCAGCGTACCCAAACTTTGGAGTGTAGGTATGGAGAGAGGCCAGCTCTTTCGAGGTTCTGCAGTAGCCTCTCGGCATTGATGTTGACTGCGTTATCGCTTGCAGCTATTACGAGAAATGGTAAATTCTGGTCGATACAGAACTTGAGGACTCGCTCAATCGCGCAGGTTTTCCCCGTGCCAGGGGGCCCTTCGAATATGTAAACCCTTTGATCATCTGCAGGTCCCATAGATACACAGTGTCGAAAGGCATTTGCTTGCTGCTGGCTACGACGTGAAGTAGTAATGAAGTATTCAATCGCAGGTGTTGTAAGGAGAAAGTCCAAAATCCAAGAAATTTGAATGGCTGTGAGTCAGAGCTGATATGGAAGGACAGACAGGGAGGATACCCACCATTACAGGGTGTCATCGCCTTCGAAACCGGTGAGTTCGTCCATATGTTCATCATTGTCCGTATGGCCGGCTTAGGAAGCCTCAGGCATCGCGAAAAGCTCTCCTTCACCGGAGTCGCGAATGTCCTCCAAGTCATACCCATCTCCATCGCGAACTGCATTCTCGGTCACTTTGGCCCGACGGCCAGCGTCTGCAATACCCATCATTCTGACGGGAATATCCTCGATACCGCCAAGATTCAAGGCAAGGATCTTGTGATGCTTCGGCATACCTTGCCATACTTTGAACGACTCAAAACGGTTTTCTTTCTTAGGAGCAAGACGAGTCTTGAAGACGTCCTCGCATGTCCACACAAACACTGTCTTGTGGAAAACCTGCCATTTCCTATGCGTGTCTGTCTTGTCTGACCAAATACCATCAACCGGGAGAGCGGCTGAACATGGACCAATCGAGGCTGCTGTTGTTGCCACAGGATTACGATCAAAGGAGGAAAATACCCATCTGCTGCGTTGGTGATGCTGAGCGCCAAACACGAAGGCCTTTGAAACTCGTCACTAATTCGGTTAGAGCCACTTGGTAGAACTTCATTATTGCCGATTGGAAGTTCGTTTGGAGCCGCATAATGGCGCGGCGGTCCCATTCTTTTTTCACAGACTGCTGTTTCACAACCTGCAAAGGCATGATATACGTCCCAATATCGTTTTCACTAAATTGATGTTGGCGTATATACAGCGACATTGCCAAATGGCGACAAGCGTCGTCCTCATGGCCGAACTCGACGGAGGTGTCGAAATAATTAGTCTCAGCCGCCGTGACTAGTGGTGTGGCAGGGCCCGTAGGGGTTGGACCATCGTCAAATGTATCAGTGATCGAATGCGCGGCTCCACGCTTGAGCTTGACTAGAACTGCCGCTTTCAAGAAGGGATTGCCCTGAGGCAGTTGGTCAATTGTAAGAGGGTTCGCGCCCGAAGTATTGCTGGCGGGCCCAGACGATTTGCGGCAGTTCTGGGATCTGCAGTTGTGTTCGGTAGGTGCTTGTTAGCTTTTCTCGCCTTCTGTCGGTGAGCTGCGATGCCACGGTGGTATGCCCAGACGGGGCTGGTGCTTTTGGCATGGTGTGAGAGGCGGGGCAAGCTAGAGAAGTCAGATGAGGTTTCACATCTCTACTTCAGCTCAGAAGAAGTCATATCAAGTGCAACACGCAACAGTAGGAACCGTAGGAACAACGACTTACTTGATGATAGATGCAATGAGACGAGGATTTCCTGGCGATGGTGGCTGGATGATGATGAGGAGGAGAGGTTGTAGAAGAAAGAAAAGGGAGTGAAGTGAGGTGAGGTTGTGAGGCGAGGCCAAACGGGAGGAGTGAATCCTGGATAGATGGAGTGGCGGTGAGCGCTCCACGGGTCGAACAGCGGCACTGAATAGATATGGTTTGATTAGATCGAATGATGAAAGATAACGGTGAGATGTTGCACTATATTGCGCGGGAGTTCAGTGCTAGGGCGCAGGCGGATGAGCGACGACGGCAAAGCTAGTCAGTCTCTCCCGGAGAAGAAAGAAGGGATTAGGTCTGAAAGTGGTAGTCAGCAGACATACAGCTTTTTGCAAAAACACTAGCTACCGCGCTAGTGGAAAAAAATAATTTGCGCGACTATGAGAAAGAGGCTAATAAGTGTAATCGAGTATATAGCTACTATAGACCCTTTAAATAGCTATTAAATAGATAGAACTAATAGATAATTATTAGACCTCGCTATTTACTAAATACTATCCTATAGAGTCTAATGAATCCAGGCTAGATTCATTTGCGGGCTACTAAGGATTTGCCCAGGATTCATTACGAATCTTAAGTCAAATGCATCCAGGGTCGAACCTGGCCCGATCTTAATAACTTTTAGCGCGTTGTAAAGCGCTGACTCAGCGCTTTAAACTGATGAAAAAATTACCTTAAACGGACTAGTATCGATAAAGTTATTAAGTCGCGAAGCTGGCGACTTTTTGGTGGTTTGGACCCTGGCGGG
>JAABUI010002283.1_pt1 | contig 10659 bp, 8 predicted proteins | sample 5559111 | NCBI WGS metagenome assembly JAABUI01 (sample SAMN10711870, study PRJNA513365) | rock metagenome | isolation source: Antarctica rocks | place: Antarctica: Victoria Land, Buttleship Promontory
CCCAGGCCATCTCGACAGTCCAGAAGTGCGAAATAGGCAACGTATTGACTCGAGTATGGACCCGAATAGTCCTTCAAACCTGGCACTTCGCCACAACGATCGCCAAATGGAGCACCAACATCAGTATGAACCACCACCTATAGGTGTGGATTTCACTGGCTATCAGTTGGATCAACGCCAAGATCAAAGACGGAGGCCTTCCAGCCATCCACAACAACATCTTCCTTCATTATCGAGCATCCATGACCCACCTAATCAACACCCTGACCCCTTGTCCCAGTCCAGGTTAAGTCCATTTCCTGGCTCGTCATCCAGGAAACGAAGTTACGACAATTCAGAGCGTGACAATCCTTCACCATCTACACCACAAAGCTCAAGCACCAAACGTCTGAGCTCTATTTCATCACTACTGAACCACCCTCAGATGGGTTCCGACGATATGCCCATCGATCCGAACCTATCAAACATCGCACCCAATCAACAACCACTGCACCGACACTCGCACCCGGAATCTCAACCTCACAGATACCAGCTGCCACCGCCTGCCCCTGACGGTCGACCACGACAGAGTACCAGCAGCGATCCAGGAGGTTGGGAATTGAAGGAGAGGAAAGCGAAATTGAAAAGGGAGACGGATCAGATAAGAGAGTTATTAAGAGCGAAAGAGAGGGAATTGGAAGAACTCGATGAGCTGGGCTGATCACATGGGTATATCCTATATGCATTTGATTTGATAAGCTTGGAGATACCATCATGTTGGCATAAATTGGAGTGGCGCAATATTTTAGCGAAGATAGCATGCCAACCTACGAATCTTCCTTCGTTTGCTGTTTGGTGTGCAAGCTCATCACCTGCGGCCATATCTTCTCTCGACGCGGATTTTTCCGCTCTTGCATGCTCTCTAGAAGCGAGCGTCAGGGGCCGAGGAGCGCAGCAGCACAAAGGAAAAGTGGAGATTGGCTGAATAAGCCAATCTAGCAGCACAACTCCGGCACTTTGGTCTTCTATTCTCGCCACGAAAATTACATTCACCCAAAATACTCAGCCTAGCTTGTAGGAGGGGCTGTCACCACAGCTCCCAAGGGCAACAGCATCAGCAAGGAACAGCTTTCAGTAAATTGATATCCTATCAGAGAACGTATGCCTTCACTGCCCACCGCCCGCCATCGGTTTCAAGACTCTCAATCTGCAAGGCCTTAATTACCAATCCCACTTCGCTATTCAATCTCTCGTGCGCGATGTACTTCACAATGACCATCTTCTCCGTGAATTCACCTCAAATTCTTCATCTGAGCATTCTTGAGGACCAGTCGATGCAGCCCGCTGGGTGCAAGTATACAAAGCATCGTTGCCCGAACGCCCTCGAATACCCTCATAATCCAAAAGTTCTCGCTCCTCATCAGTAACCGCAAAGCGCCCCCTACGAATTCTGCCCTCACTGTCGTCCGAAACACTGATGTTGAGGGAGCTATCGGTCGATTTGGAGCTGCTAATGCTGATAGAGCCTGACTTCTCCCATTCTTTACTGACAGAACTCCCTTCGCTTGACTTTGTTGCAGATCCGCGGTTGACAGCGGTCACAACGGGAGATACACCGTGCCGATAGGAGAAGGCGTCCCAACGAGTTTGGTCACCGAGGGTAGGATCATGCGTGTTTTCGCTCTGGAGAGGTGGCTGGTCGCTCTGGTCTCTCTCCTGCGCAGCGTCTGTCAGAGCGTTCGCTGAACGCTTTTCCTCCGTATCGTTTTCGCAATGCTCTTCTCTATCACCCTCAGAGCTACTCGTACCCCCAATCTCAGTGTGAAAAACATCTGCTCTACTCCTAAGGGGCTGAGGAAGCCGAGGAAGTTGATACCTCCCAGTGGGAGGTTTGAAATCTGGGTCGAATATTAAAGCTGCGTGAAGAATGGGTCGGATTCCGGGGCTACGGCCTTGTCGATCGAAGTCTGGGAAGGATTGTTCCATCGATTCAGACTCGTGTAGGTAGGCTTCCATGTTGGCTACAGAGCCGTTCAGCTTAGATATGTTGAGTGGTTATGTACTGGATCTGGTTTCGTTCCACAGATCTTTGAAGAATTTTTGGAGAACTCTGAATTGATCATGATTAACAATGACATGGAGAAAAGCAGATGTGAAATACTATTGTGTGAAGTGTTGGTACTTTGATGTTGATCATGAGAATGACATTGTGTGTGATTTTATTGTTTTATAATGATTGTCTATGTCCGAAAGAAAATTGGGTTGACGAGGTGGATGGTAATGTGTTACCAGGGAGGACACTTGAGGTTCAACGAGGTAGGAGAATTCGTAATCGGAGTACGTTGTGACAAGGAGTATGTTTGTTGTTATTTACGCCCCTGTATTGATTGTCCATAGCGGCCACTAACAAAAAGTAGGCGCATCTCGAGACGAAACGAGCGTTTTACCGGAGATCACCATCATGTTTAATAGCACTGGCACCAAGTCGTAAATGGGTAATAGAACGTCTTCCATTATCTCTTCGCTTTTTCTACAAAAACCTGGACAAAGCAAAAGCCAAAACAACGCCAGCCATGGGTATCCATAATACACATATTGCACGCCACCTGTGGCTCTGTAGTTGTTTCTCCCCAAATCCCAAAGCTTTCCATTCAGAAGGTTCCCACGAACGGGCCATCAAAACTCCAGAAGCGTTGATCAAGGTTACTCACCAAGGAGTCTTCCAAATCACCTTCTTTATCACCTTGCATGCAAGGCCCACAACAGCCAGCCCGATGAGTGGCCCAATCATCTCCGCTTCCAACCACTTCATGTGGATACCGTCTCCGTTCTCAACTTCGACCACATCCCCAGCTTCCATGGCTACTGGCTTCTGGTGTTGCGTTGGTGGAATATCGGCCACAGGGTAATGGCAGACCGAGAGGGATTTTGACTCTGCTGCCTTTGATGGTGGTGTATTGGCGGTCGTAGCCGAGTCGTCGCCTACGTGCACCGCTTGCATGCTATTTCGGTCTCCTTCAATTCCTGTTGCTCTGGTTTCGTTTGCTGATTGCTCGACGGGTTTTGCTACTTCCGATACTGATGGGGCCTTCACCCATCGCATCTCCCCAGCCTTCGACCAACCTTTCCTAAAAGCATGCGTATCGCTTGTAGTATCGATTTGCAAGGACATTGATGCACATGCGCGCACGAGATGCTTGACATGCTTTTCAACCGGCGACTCGATGGGATGCACCACTGCGGACGCTGCAAACTCCTTTGGCTTTGCTCCGGCTTGCGCAACCAAATTACCTTGGAATTCTGTGTCAGAGAAAGGGTCTGACAGCGATGAAGATCGTGAGTGAGTATTACTGGCGACGTTTGACGGATCCTCCGAAGAAGATGATGAGCGTGAATGAGGCTTCATCTCCTCTGCTGAGACACGCTTTGTGGCCACGAAGGATGAAGAGACTGCGAAGTCTCTAATATCTGAAGACGATTCATTTGCGCCGAGATAGTCCTGGTTACTCAAAGAACGAGCCAACTTGCGAGACCCTGGAGCTTTCCATACTACAAGCTCTTTAGATGAAGTGGCTTCATCGACATCCGACTCTGTCTCTGCGATAGGAGAGACAGACGGCTTGAAGGGCCGAGATCGCCGGACACGCTGTATCTCGAGCATAGAGCCTGTGGACGATGCCGATTGTGGAAAGGTCATGGGGGTCGCATTTGCTCGGGTCTGTATGGACGACTGTGCAGGCCTTGAAGCGAAGACATCTTCGTCATCCTGAGAATTTCCTGCGGGCTGACGATTGGTGGGAATTGGAATTCTAGACCTTGATAGCGGATTGAACACAGCGCCTACAACGAATGTCTTCTCTGACGAGTGCTCACGCAAGACCGACCGCCGCTTTGCAGCATTGCAAAATTTCTTGGCTCCTGTCTCGTCATCTGCCTGAAATGCCAGGTTACGTCTCGGAGTCTCATGAACTCCAGATTCATTCACTTCCCAAGAGCCGTAATCTTGCTCCTTCGAGGGACTCTGAATAGGGGTATGAACTTCGTCTATCCTGGACAGAGCCATCTTTGATGGAGAGATATACCGTCCATCTTCTAGCGAATGCAGAGCTTGCTTGCCAGAAGCGTGTCTTGCAATTTGGCACGATTCTTCATCAATGTCGGATACCTTTTGCTCAAGATCCTCGGAGCTCTGCCGCTCTGGTCTATGCTTGGACCTTTGAGAGGTGTTGGCTTCCGAAAATTTCAAGAGTATGTCCGCCTTTGGATGCTCGAACAGAGCGGCCTGCTTGGTCCAGATGGAGGCGTGATCGGTCATACCATTAGCACCGTCAAAAGATTCTTGGTCACTCTCTACATCGGAGCCGTCATCTCCATCATGTTCGTCGACGTTTGGACGGAGCATTCGGTGACTGGCGGTTAGCCCTGCAATGCGGTCCCGGCCGTGTTTGTACATAGCTTCGATATCAAACTCGTCCGGACTCGACGGAGGCTGATCACTCTGGATGTAGACTTCGTTGCCTTCTTCCGCAGGTACATCGTCCGTATCAAACAGGTCCAGGCTCGACTCCACATAATCGACTGGCTCCCGCTCAAGATCAGCATTGCTCTGAATGTCTGTCTCGGCTTCCGAGCCACTGGCGTCCTCATTATCAGTGGCAGACTGCGGAGTAATCTGCTCATATACATCGCAAAGCTCTCGTGCTTCTGCTTCAGCATAGTCCACCGTAGACGCCTCCTCTGCATCAGCTTTGATCTGTACTCTGGAAGAATCTCCATCGCTCTCTTCTTTTTTCGTCGAGTACTCGTCATGTTTTGAAGCCTGAGGTTCGATCCACGATTCTATGCCGGCTTGGTCCGTGACTAGCCGGAGGGGTGATGGTCCGCAATTTTTCGTATCCTTCCATTCCTTCTTCTCTTTCTGCTTTCGGCTGGGAAAAGGACGACCTTTACCATCATCATTAACAATGATATCCCTATCTTCATCTGACCTCATGAAGTATGGCCATTGTAAACCCTTGTATTTTGAGTGCCGGCCGCTGAAATCTAGGGTTGCAGAATCCTCGTAGCGCCCATTAGCGAGCATAGGAATGTCCTCATCGCTATCGTACGTGTCAGAGTCCCATGATCCATGGGATTCGTAAACAATAGAGGCTCTTCCAGTTGCCAGATCCCGTAAAGCTGTCCCCTTCCATTTCCACTCAGCATGGCCGTCTGAATCTATGATCTGCTCATTGAACAAATCCAAGTCACCATCGAATTCGAAAGGATCGATACGCTTCGCTGCTTGTGACTTAGTCACAGCTTTGCAACAAACGCGATCGCGAATTGGTTCTTGCCGACTGGCAGTGACCGCAGCAAAAAGAGAAACGGACGACGGGGTATTCGACTTCTCGTGGAACCACTGTCTTTGAAAATTTATATGGTGTTCGCTGACATCGACCTTTTCATCTCCAATGAGAGAAGCCGTGCGATCTGGAATATTCTCGTTATGGTTTTGATGATCTCTGAATCTGGTGTCGTTCCAGAAGAAAGGACTCCCACCAAAGGCTTCGATAATCCATGTCGAGGCTGAGGGTGCACGGTCCAGCCGCTTCCGTGGTTGTAGAGGCGGCCTATGTTCATACAGCTCAAGGAAGAAGTATTGCCATTTCACACAGGACGCTGCCAGCTCTTCAAGATGAGCTGCATACTGTTCATGGCTGAGGCATGAATAGACTGGCCAGATTTCCTCCGCTGAAAGACGCGCATATGCTTTGTTGAATTGCTGAATGATGCCAATTATGTAATCAGGAATTTGGTTTGAACCATTTCTAAGGTTACTGACAGCTATTTCCAGCACACGGAGCTCATCAACCCAGGGAAGACACGTTCTATGCGCAATGCCCCGGTCCCAAACTTGATTGTACTCGGTGTTCAGCTGGCGCATGAGGTCGACTGAGACTTCGGTACCGAACTCAATTGGGGAGTTTATCGTGGCATCCAAAGGAGTCAAATCTGTAGGAGGAGCGGATTGCTGCGGTTCATTGGCTGTGGGAGTAGCCAGTAAAGGGTTATATTCACCTTCATCATCGCCAAATACAGCACTGATGTCGAGATTGTTTCTGCTTGACTGACCGGAGGAGTCTGAAGCTAAGGCTGGGATAATAGCTTCTTCGCCGTAGCTGTACTGGGTATTTTCTTCTATGACAAAACCTTCTTCAGGAGCTCGCCCAATCGATTGATCATCCGGCAGTAGTTCGCCAATGAAACCGTCCTCGGAATTGGCGAAGGTGTCTTCATTATGAAAGACGTTGTCGTAACATGTAGTATGGGGCGGAAGCTCTACGCCAACATCAGCTTCAGTCTCAAACGAAGACTGTGAGGACTGAGCATCATTCATTGACGATTCCTCGGAATGTATTGCTTGAGACCTGATCGTAAAGGATTCCTTGACATTGTCAAGATGATTCAGTGCATCTGTTCCATGGGATGGCTGGACCGGGGATTTCTGGATTTCATGCAAGACCTCCCGAATGATACCGTCTTCATCGATTCGAAGTGCACCATGAGGAGAAGGCTGTTTAGGCGTCCGATATTGAACGGTAGAGGCGTCAAAGGCTGGCACTGGGAGATCGTGCTGTTCAGAGTTGGTCACAAGATCGTCAAGTGGATAATGATTTTCTCTCCTGCTCTCTGAAGTGAGAAACGAGTCGTCCCGTGTGTCCAAACGCTGATGACGTAAATCGTACCATCTGTCAACACCGGGCAAAATTTTGTCCCCACATGGAGATAAAGGCGACGCCTGTGTAGACACGGATTTGGTACTCTCAGTTTCAATAGACAGCGGCGATGCAGCGCTGGGCGAGATCGACGTAGCGGGAGTGTCCAGAATTGAAGTAGTGTGGTCATGAGGACTGGAAGTTGTGGGCGTCGCTTCTCCTGATACCTCTTCTTGCGATGTTGCGACTATAGCATCCTTCAGAAGGGATACAATGTTGATGTCCGGATTAACAATGGCCATGCCAGATGCAAATGTTTGCTTGGTTAACCTCGAACTACTGCCTGAAGCGTCAGCATGCTGGGGCTTGAGCTTAATGTTCGCTGTTCCCTGTGCATACGATCTGGCAATACTACGACGTGGTACAGCTGTAATCTTTCCGTTCGAGAATTCTGCAAGACAGGTCAAGTACTTTGGTGAGTTGGGATCTCTGATCTCAAGTAGCTCCTTGAGAGACACATGGCGGTAGCGACTTGCTACATGAATAATGCCCGTTACCTCGTCAATTCTCACAGAGTATTGGTCTGGGCCGTCTTCGGGGATTGCGGTCGGCAAGAGGAAGGTGTGCTCATCGTAGGTTTGGCTGATGCCATTACGAAGAATTGCATTTGCATGATAGCAGGGGACATTGAGCTCTGTGTTATCCTCGAATCGAGCCATCTGTGCCCGTCAGAAAATGTACGCGCTCAACGCCACGGTATCAGATGCTTACCTGGGGGCCCTCTGTCACCATACCCCAGGATCCCTCTGCAATTTCATACCCTCGCCTACGAGCCTAGGTACTTATGTGTTAGTTATGAAGAACGGGACATGGACTGGATTGGGCTTACCGTGCCACGAAGTGCTGCTTCCATGAGCGGTATCCATGAATTAGACATGATCTTCCGATGGTGTGTGTGAAGAATTCAAATATACCCTTGGCTATGAAAGTGGCCAAGTGGTTGTAGAGAGAACCCTGCAAGATAGCAACAACGGCGTTGGCGATTCTCTAAGCTGTGAGAGAGTTGAGCGGCTCAATAGTTGCAAGGCTCGAACTTGCGTGATATTCTGAATGTCTTGCTGGGAAGCTTTACTTTTTAAAAATGCAAAGCTTTTCAAGAGATATCCAGTGTGTGAAAATGTGGAGATGTGGAAAACATGTTGGATGCTGGCAGAGGTTATATGGCGCAGGATGAGCTGAGGCTAAGACGAGTGTTGGAGACGTCGTCAAGGGGATTGTTAACGTGACGTACTTTGACTGATGTTATGGTGTTATACACCCCGCCCTCAGCATGTCAAAACAAGACCAGCATCTTCCTCCAAGGGTTCTCCCTTTGCAGCCGTCCTTCTAATGCAAGACGAATCTGTCGGCCTCGTCTGGCAGGTTCGACACATCGTGGTCGTAGCAATACAACAACCCATCCACACAGTGGAGAGGCTTGGAACCTTCGAATACTTCAGAGTTCATATAACCTGGTGTACTTGGTAAAGAACGAATGGCAAGTCTTTTAGAGTGGGCAAAGAGACAAGCTTCGATATATATATGTACCTACAAAGAACATATGCCTCAAGCATGCGATGCTCGCAATAGACAAAGGAAGTTCATGTGCCTTTACACTGCGCCGAGGAATCCTCAAATTGGGGCTTTTGAATTCTTGATGCAGGGTGCTCATAGCGTGCTCTCGCGGAGATTACACAGGAGCACTCGTATAGGAAAAGATAGCATGCACAGCTAATCAGGAGCCAATGGTGGTACAACGCGGACGAGAAGCGCCAGAAGCTACGATCATAGTGATACGACAACTTAATCAGCAATTCCCGACGCCGCTTTCTCAGCCCATCAGGAGACAGGATGAGAACACTGAAAAGGGAGCATATCCCCAATTATGAGGTCGTAAGATGGCTTCATTGTGCGCACAGAAGAAGTTTCGCTGTCCGAGACGGAATTCAAGCTAGATCTAATCAGATTCCCCAAGCGAGCATTGCTTGCGATAGATAAGAAATAGTGAATCGTAGATATACCAGATGATCAGGGTATATTATTTAGTGGAGCCTTGATCGCTTGGGAAGTTGTAAACTTCAGGTGTTTTTATATGAGACAATAGAGCAGGAAGTGAATGAGATGACATAGCTGGAACGACGTAAATTGTCCAGGCTAGATGAACAGATTTTTCATCCACAAATACAATTTTAGTATTACCCCCCCTCAATAGTAGCATTGTAGGCCGTTACAGGCTCAGTGCCGAACATAATTTGGGGAAACAGTACGGATCGTCCACAGAGATGCATTGTCAGAATTTGACGTGCTGAAACCGGTGAGAACAATGATGCCTCTACAGATTTGTGGTCGATGAATCTGGCCCGTACTTGGAGCAAAATTAAGCGACGAATTGCGCGCGGCTGCTGAATGATCCAATCAAATCTGTCAGTGGGGATTCGATGGTTTACACTTAAATATCTCGTATTACCGGACTTTCCATACCCCAAGGCCAAGCGGGAAATGATAGCAATTGCGTATGCTTTCAGGAGGGACTTATCGCCTTCTTACTAGATTTCCGAAGTCGCCAAAGCTCTCCTTCACCCCACATACCATCTCGTATATACCTCTCATCTCTCAAACAGCAAAGAGGGCAATGGCTTCTGCGATGGCAAAGCGTCTCGATGGGAAAACAGTCGTCGTGACAGGCGCGTCCTCGGGTATTGGCAAAAGCACAGGTCTCGGGGCTCAAATCGACTATCAGCGCATGCGAAGCTGATACAAACCAGCAATGGAATTCGCTCGCACGTCGCCCAAAAACCTGAAGCTAATCTTGACTGCCCGAAGAATGGATACCTTGAAACAAATCGCAGAAGATATCAAGAAGGAGATTGGTGAAGGCGTGAAAGTCTTGCCAGTAAAGTTGGACGTCAGCAATCCCAGTGAGGTAAAGGGCTTTGTGAATTCTTTGCCCACTGAGTTTCAAGAGATAGACATTTTGGTGAACAATGCGTACGCCTAATCTTGAATCTCGAGAGGACGCTAGAAGCTGGCTTTCTGACTTGCAAAACCGGTAGGGGCCTTGTAAAGGGCGTAGCCAAAGCACCTGACATTGCGGAGGAGGACATTGAGATGATGTTCTCTACCAATGTGACGGGCCTGATCAACATGACCCAAGCCATTTTACCAATCTACAAAAAGCGAGACAGTGGTGGCAGAGGAGACATAATCAATATTGGCAGCATTGCGGGTCGAGAGGGTTATCCTGGCGGATCGATCTATTGCGCTACAAAGGCAGCCGTTCGGACCTTTACGGACGCCATGCGGAGGGAGCTTATTGCCACAAGGATAAGAGTAATGGAGGTATGTTTTATCTCGGAAATTCTTCCCGTGATAGTAGATTAGACTATGTCATACATGTGTCAGGCTACCCATACCTATCTAGAACCAATACTTCTTACAGATCGAGTCACACTGATATAGCGATATACTAACTCCGAAAATAGATCGATCCTGGTCAAGTTGAAACTGTAAGAATAGCTATGAATAACCAGGCACCTAAGCTGATTTGGACATTAGGAGTTCTCAATGGTGAGGTTTTATGGCGATAAGGCAAAGGCTGACGCTGTCTATGCGTACGTTATATTACAGAATCAACGTTCAGTGCTGACCGTTTCCCAGCGGCTGTGAGCCTCTTACCCCTGATGACATTGCAGAAGTAGTGGTATTCAATGCAGGGAGAAGAGAAAACGTGGTTGTGGCTGATACATTGATTTTCCCAAATCATCAGGTGAGTTCCACACAACTAAGACTTATCCTAATCTACTGGCGGTCTTGTGTTCAAGCTGCAAATATGACCTGTTCTGATTGTGCGCATCGCTGATTGTTCTGCTAGGCTGCTGCCACTGTCATGCACAAGAAGTCGTGATCGTCATGTCGGGAGCTGACATTGGCGAGGCTGAATTGG
>JAABUI010002284.1_pt1 | contig 10654 bp, 7 predicted proteins | sample 5559111 | NCBI WGS metagenome assembly JAABUI01 (sample SAMN10711870, study PRJNA513365) | rock metagenome | isolation source: Antarctica rocks | place: Antarctica: Victoria Land, Buttleship Promontory
AATCCGGCACCTGCCCAGGTGACCAACGGGCTCGTTGCCGAACCCACGGCCAGGATGAGCCCCGCCACAACAGCAGATCTATCGCGCGAAGGGAGGGTCGGCCGTCTCAAGAAAGATCGAGGCTAATACGGGCGCGGTTTGAGGTCGCCAGCCCAACGGATCTCTTCCTGGACACCGGCCACTGGGGCAAAGGCGTCGCCTGGATCAACGGCTTCAACCTCGGTCGATACTGGAGTCGCGGCCCGCAGCGCACCCTGTTCGTACCGGCAGGACAAATCCGACGCGGCAAGAACGAATTGATCATTTTCGAACTGCAGGCCATGACAGAGACTCAAGCAGCGTTCGTGGCCGCTCCTGTTCTCGGACACGAGGAAGAATGAGGCGCGCCAGGCCCCGTGTTTCATAGTTCGGTCGCATCTGTCCCACAAGCCGAAACCCCACGCTCGCAGGAAGTATTGCGGCACACCCACTTCTGTTTGAACCACAGCAGGTTCGGGAATCCGGGCCGACCTTTCACGTCAACGCGACCGACTCTGGATAGTTGAGGGTGAGCCCTCGGGCTTGGTGGCGGGCCAGCTCGGCTGGAGTAGGAGACCAACAACCGGTCCTGCTCGTGGAGTGACAGGCGAACACGGCCTCCGAATTTCGTCCCGGGACCACAGAATATCGACGGGGTATTACGCGCAGGTGACGGCTAATTCGCCGGCCAGGCTGTTAGGGACTTTATGGCGTTACAACAGCGAGGTTACGCGGTAACAATCGCCTCCTAGCATTTGGTTGCATGAAGGCACAGCGGTATGCGCAGGATGTAAAGCGGTTTGTAGTGCGGTGTCGGCCGTGACGAGCGTCGACGCGAACCCGTATGCCTGGCCGTATGACGGTGCCGTGCCGATGGAGCGGACGGCGCTGCTCAACATCGACTGGCAGGTGGACTTCTGCGGGCCGGGTGGCTACGTCGATGGGATGGGCTACGACCTTTCCCTTACCCGCGCCGGGGTGGAACCCACTCAGCGGGTGCTGCGGGCGGCCCGCCGCGCCGGCATGCTGGTGCTGCACACCCGCGAGGGGCACCGACCCGACCTCGCGGACTTGCCGGCGAACAAGCTGTGGCGTTCCCAGCAGATCGGTGCTCCGATCGGCGGGGAAGGCCCTTGCGGCCGGATCCTGATCCGCGGCGAGGTGGGCTGGGAGATTGTGCCTGAGTTGGCCCCGATCGCCGGCGAGATCGTCATCGACAAGCCGGGCAAGGGTGCGTTCTACGCCACCGACCTCGACCTCGTGTTGAAGACCCGCGGCATCACGCACCTGATCTTGACGGGGATCACCACCGACGTCTGCGTGCACACCACCATGCGCGAGGCAAACGACCGTGGCTATGAGTGCCTGCTGCTGTCGGACTGCACCGGTGCCACCGATAAGGACAACTACGCGGCTGCCCTGCACATGATCACCATGCAGGGCGGGGTGTTCGGCGCGGTCGCCACGTCGGAGCAGCTGCTGGCAGCGTTGTGAGCACCGCGAGCACACTGCCTGCGGCGCTGTCGTCGGGTGCGTCGGCAGCCGCTCGGGTCGAGGTGGCCTACGCCGACTTGGCGCGGGGTGAGCGGCCGGAGGCGTGGATCGCCGTCCGGGCGCGCGCCGAAGTGTTGGCGGAGGCCACCGCGATCGATGCCCGCGTGCGCACCGGTGCGGTGCTGCCGTTGGCCGGCACGGTGTTCGCGGTCAAGGACAACATTGATGTGGCCGGCCTGCCCACGACCGCCGGCTGCCCGAGCTTCGGCTACCGGCCGCAGGAGTCGGCCCCGGCGGTCACTCGACTGACCGCTGCGGGCGCAATTGTGATCGGCAAGACCAATATGGACCAGTTCGCCACCGGCCTGGTCGGGACCCGCAGCCCCTACGGCGCGGTACGCGACGCGCGGGATCCACGAAGAATCTCCGGCGGGTCGAGCTCCGGCTCGGCGGTCGCGGTGGCCCTCGGGACGGTGGACTTTGCGCTGGGTACCGACACCGCGGGTTCCGGGCGTGTCCCGGCCGCCCTGCAGGGCATCGTCGGGATCAAGCCGACGCTCGGTCTCGTGCCCGGTCTGGGAGTCGTGCCCGCGGCCCGCTCCATGACACGGTGAGCGTCCTCGCTCCCACCTTGAGCCTGGCCGAGTCGGTCACCGCCGTGCTGTGCGGTCCGCATTCGAACGACCCTAGGTCGCGGTCCTGGCCAGCTGATGCCCCCCTCGCCGCCCGACGCCGCCCGAGGGTGGGCGTTCCCTCCTCCGATCAGCTGGTAAACCTCTGCGCCGCGCGCATCGGCCGTTTCGCACAGACGACGCAGCTGCTCGTCGAGGGCGGCGCGGAGCTTGTAGTGGTCGACGTCTCCCCCTTTCTGGCGGCGGCCGAGTTGCTCTACGGTGGCGCGCTGGTGGCCGAGCGGTACGCGGCGGTGGGCGCGTTCCTGGACACCGAACCCGATGACGCTGATCCCATAGTCGCGGCAATCATCGGCGGGGCCCGCGACATTCGGGCGGCGGCGATGGCCACCGACCTGCAGCGGCTGGATGAGTTTCGGCTGTCAGCCCGCGCCATGTTCGCCCACGTTGACGCCCTTTTGCTGCCGACGACGACTGAGCACCCCACGATCGCGCAGGTCCTTGCTGACCCGGTCGGGGTCAACGACCGGCTTGGGACCTACACCAACTTCGCCAACCTGCTCGACCTTGCGGGCGTGGCGGTCCCGGCCGGGCAGGTCGAGGGCACCCATTTCGGTGTCACCGTGCTGGTCCCGGCCTTCCACGACCGGGTCGCCGCCGACGTCGCCCGGCTGCTGAGCGCGCCCGACCCGCACCAGCCTCCGGCTGAAGTCGTCGTCGGAGCCCAGCCCGCGCTGCCGCTCGTCGTGGTCGGTGCGCACATGTCGGAGCAGCCGCTGAATGATCAGCTGACCGAGCACGGCGCCCGGCGGGTCGGGTGGGTGAGCACCGCAGCCGAGTACCGTCTCTACGCCCTGCCGGCGACCCCACCCAAACCCGGCCTCGTCCATACGCCAGGGCGCGGAGCAGCGATCCGCGGTGAGAAGTGGTTGCTGCCCCCGGCCGGGCTGGGCACCTTCCTCGGGTCACTGGCACCACCGCTGGCCCCCGGGCCCGTCCAACTGTCCGACGGCGACTTCGTCACCGGCTTCCTCTGCTCCGCAGCCGCCGCCGAGACCGGCACGGACATCACGGCCTACGGGGGGTGGGCTGCCTTTCTGCGCACAACTCCTTGATTCCTGCCTTCTCTGCCTTCTGAAAGGACCGCCATGTCCAACACCGTCACCGCACCGGTCGAGCACCGGGGCCTCGAGTCGGAGTTCGAGCACGAGCCTGTACCGGCCGGGCACCGCCGCTCCCTGGCATCGGTCTCGGCCGTGTGGTTCGGGTTCCCGATGATCCTCACCAACGCCATCTTCGGCGGCACCATCGTCTACGGTCTCGGCTTCTGGCGTGGCCTCGCCGCGATCCTGCTCGGCAACCTGGTGCTCCTCACCTACGTCGGTGCCCTGAGCTACGTCGCCGGCACGACCGGCAAGAACTTCGCCCTCACCGCCGCCGAGACGTTCGGCCGCCGCGGCGCCACCATCGCCGCTGGTTTCCTTTCCACCGTCGTCATCGGCTGGTTCGCCTTCCAGACCGGCCTCACCGGGGCCACCCTGCACACCGCGCTGGGGTGGAACGAGTCCGCGATGATCTTCCTCGCCGGTGTCCTCTACATCGCGATCACCTTCATCGGCATCCGCGCGCTCACCGTCATCGGGGTCATCGCCGCCCCGCTGTTCGTCGTCCTGGCTATCGTGGCGCTCGTATTCGCTGCCCACGGGGGCGGATTGGCCGGCATCACCTCCTACACCGGCGGCGGTGCCGGCGCCGCGGTGCTCAGCATCGGCGCCGCCGTCACCATCGTCATCGCCGGATTCGCCGACTCCGGCACCATGACCGCCGACTTCACCCGCTGGTCGCGCACCGGCCGGGAGCCGTCCTCGCCGCATTCTCGGCATTTCCCATCGCCAACTTCATCTCGCTGCTGGTCGGCGGTGTCGTCGTCGCCGCCGGCGCCGCGGCCACACCCGCGGCCAGCGGCGGTGACTTCCTCCCGATCCTGACCACGCACGGACCGGTCCTGTCAGCGATCGCGGTCATCTTCGTCTTCGTCAACCTCGGGTCCGTCTGCACCCACTGCCTGTACAACGGTGCTGTCGGCTGGAGCACGATCACCAACAGCCGCATGCGCCTGCTGACGATCGTGCTCGGCGTCCTTGGCCTCGCGGTGGCCCTGGCCGGCGTGTGGAGCCACTTCGCGACCTGGCTGAACCTGCTCGGCATCTTCGTCCCACCAATCGGAGCTGTCCTCATCATCGACCAGCTCGTCCGGCGCCGCACGGCGCCACGGGCGGTCAGCCAATGGCGCGTCCAACCCTTCCTGGCCTGGGCCCTCGGCTCCCTCGCGGCGTACGCGGTGCACGTGTGGGCGTCGCAACTCAGCGAAGCTGTCGCAGGCATACTCGTAGGCGCGCTGGCCTACAGCGCCATCGAAGCGTTCACCCCACGACCCGCAACACGGCTCGCGGCCCCGCCCGCGACGGAGCCCGTCACGTGAGGCCGGCGACCGTAGCTGACCTCACCACCCTGTCGGCCACCGAGCTGATCCGCGCCATCCGGGCCAAGGAAGTCTCGCCCGTGGAGGTCACCGAGGCCGCGCTGCAGCGGATCGACGAGCTCGACAACACGCTGCACGCGTTCTGCGAGCTGACCGCCGACCGTGCCCGCTCCCAGGCCCGCAGCATCGCTGACGCGGTCGTCCACGGTGATGATGTGGGCCCCCTGTCCGGCATCCCCCTCGCGGTCAAGGACCTCATCGCCACCAAGGGGATCCCCACCCGCTGCGGCTCACCGGCCTACCGCGACTTCGTCCCCGACGAGGACGACGTGGTCGTGGAGCGGGTCACCGCCGCAGGCGCGGTGATCCTGGGCAAGACAACCGTGCCCGAGTTCGGTTACAGCGGCGTCGGCCACAACCCGATCTCGGAAACCGCGCGCAACCCGTGGAACCCGGATATGACACCGGGGGGTTCCAGCGCCGGGTCTGGGGTGGCGGTGGCGACCGGGATGGCCCCACTCGCCCTGGGCAGCGACGGCGGCGGCTCGATCCGCATCCCCTCGGCGCACTGCGGGATCTTCGGGTTCAAAGCCTCGATGGGCCGGGTGCCTGCCTACCCCGGCTGCCGCGACGAGCGCTACCCCGGCATCTCCAGCTGGGAGAGCCTCGAGCACATCGAGCCCATGACCCGCACCGTGGACGATGCTGCACTGCTCATGTCGGTGCTCGCCGGACCCGACCCCCGCGACCGGCACTCGCTGCCCGCCGGCGACGTCGACTGGCTCACCGCACCCCGCGGCGGCGTGCGAGGGCTTCGGGTTGCGTTCAGTACGGACTGGGGTTATCTGGCCGTCGACCCGGAGGTCCGCGAGATCACTGCCCGCGCCGCTGAGGTCTTCGCCACCGAGCTCGGCTGCGTGGTCACCGAAGCGGACCCCGGGTGGGAGGATCCGGCCGAAGCGTTCTGGTCGCTGGTGGTGAACGACACCGACCTGAGCGGGATGCGCGCCATGGTCGCAGAGTACGGGTCGGATATGTCCCCGCACCTGGTGGAACTGCTGACCAAGCCGTGGACAGCCGAGCAGCTCACCGACGGCCAGACCGCCCGCAAACGGCTGGTCAACCGGATGTGGCGGTTCATGGGTGAATACGACCTGCTGCTCAGCCCGACGCTCACCGTGCCACCGTTCCCCGTCCACATGCAGGGCCCGGAGAGGGTCGAGGGTCAGATGGTCGCCTCGACATCCTGGTTGGGCTTCACCTCACCCATCAACATGACCGGGCAACCGGCAGCGAGCGTGCCGGCCGGCTTCACCCGGCAAGGTCTGCCCGTGGGCCTGCAGATCGTCGGTCGCCACCTCGCCGACGCCAGCGTGCTCCGGGCGTCCGCGGCCTACGAACAGGCGGCGCCCTGGGCGGACCGCTGGCCGATCCGAACCGCGGAGGGCCACGCATGAGCGGGCTCGGTGGGCTGAACCCCTCACCCGGCGCGCTCGTCCTCGGGTTGGTGCAGGCCCAGGTGCCCGTCGTCACCGAACCCGGCCACCTGACGGACGCGGCCACGAAGACCGCCACAATGATTCGCGGGGCGAAGGAGGGCATGCCCAGCCTGGACCTCCTCGTGTTCCCCGAATACAGCCTTAACGGGCTGAACCCGAAAAGTTGGATGGACGATCGGCTGCTCTGTGACCTCGACGGCCCCGAGATCACGCTGCTGCGGGGTGCCTGCGCCGACAGCGGGGTCTGGGGCTGCTTCTCCTTAATGGAACGCAACCAGAACGGTGCGCCGTACAACAGTGGCGTGATCGTGGACGACGCCGGTGCCATCGCCCTGTACTACCGCAAGTTGCACCCCTGGGTACCCCTGGAGCCATGGCAGCCCGGTGACCTCGGAATGCCGGTGTGTGACGGCCCAGCCGGTGCGCGCCTGTCACTGATCATCTGCCACGACGGGATGCTGCCCGAGGTGGCCCGCGAAGCGGCGTACAAAGGGGCCAACGTCATCCTGCGCACCGCGGGCTACACCTATCCCATCCAGCACTCCTGGCGGATCACCAACCAGGCCAACGCCTTCTCCAACCTGGCCTACACCGCGTCGGTCTGCCTCGCCGGGCCCGACGCAACAGGAATCCGGTCCCAGGGGGAGGCGATGATCTGCGACATTGACGGAACGATCCTCGAACAAGGCGACGGGCTCGCTGACCGGATCGTCACAGCGGAGATCGTGCCCGCCCGCGCGGACGAGGCCCGATCCCGGTGGGGGGTGGAAAACAACATCTACCAGCTGGGGCACCGCGGTTACGTCGCCGTCGAAGGCGGTGCCCGCGACTGCCCATACACCTACATGCAGGACCTTGTCGCCGGGCGCTACCGCCTGCCGTGGGAAGACGAAGTGAAGATCACCGACGGCACCGGGGCCGGGTTCGGGCCGCCGACCGAAGCCCGAGCGGGCAAGCCCGACGCCGCACCGAGAGGACCGAGCGGCGGATAACCACCGCACAAGGACCAACAACAACAATGAGCAGCCGCGCTACGAACCCACCGGCAACCTCCACATTATGGTCGGCGAGCCGCCGGCCCGGGTGAGGTCCAGGACGTGGCTCGGTGCCCTCAAACTCAACGGCAGTGCGCTTGTCCACCGACCGGCAGATAGACCCCTGCTGAGCAGGAGCATGACCATTCGCGAACTCGGAAAGATGTTTCCGGCGGGGGTAACGTGCCCGGCGGGTTGTGTCCGCGCCGTCACGCGCACCACGGGGGTCACACCAGCTTTCACTGCCTGATCGCGCTGGTAATGCCTCCACGTCACGGTCCCACTAGATCGTGCGAGGTCCCCATCGTGTTTTACATGCCGGTTTGTGCAGCTGTGCTCGCCAGGGCGGCGAGGTTAGCGTCTGATCCGCGGGGGCCTACCAGACATACCCCTACGGGAAGTGCGTCGACCGTGGGGCCGGGCAGGGCGAGGGCGGGCAATCCGGCAATGCTCGCCAGGCAGGTGAGCCGCAGCGTACCGGCTCGCAGCAGTGCCTTGTCGGCGTCGGAGGAGGCCGTCGGTGGTGCTGGCGTGCTTGTCGCCGGCTGGATCAAGACGGTGCCGGGTGACAGCCGGTCTCGCAGCAGCCCGGCGGCTCGCATGAGTACCCGCTCGGCGTCCGCACGTTGCTGTGCGGTGATCACCTTTCCCCGGGCGAAGCGCTCGGCGATCTCGGGCTCCAGTGCATGGGGGTGGGTGGAGAGCCACTGTCCGTGTACCTGCCAGGCTTCGGCCGCCTGCACCAGCGTGAAGGCGGCCAGCCAGTGGTCGAGTTCCCCTTCGCACAAGCTTGGGACCACCTCCAGTCGTACCTCCAAACGGGCTGCGAGGGCGTGCGCGAAGCGGCGCACAGCGACTTCGACGTCCGGGTCCGCCAGGGCGAACACGTCATCGGCGACCAGCATCCGGCTCATGGGGACCCTGTCGGTGGGGGGAAGGAGCACCTCGGCGACTCGTTGGAAAGTCACCGCGTCGCGGGCCAACCACCCCACGGTGTCAAAGGACGGCGCCAGCGGCAGCATCCCTTGGACCGCCAGTACCCCGTGGCTGGGTCGAAACCCGTACAACCCGCAGTAGGACGCTGGCACCCGGATGGATCCAGCGGTGTCCGTCCCGAGCCCCACGTCGACCAACCCGAGGGCAACGGCGCTCGCGGGTCCACTTGAGGACCCACCGGGGATCCGCCCGGCGGCGGCAGGGTTGCGCGGTGTGCCGTAGTGGGCGTTGGTGCCGCCGAGGCTGTAGGCGAACTCGTCGGTCTGCACGATGCCGGTGATATTGGCGCCCACGGCGAGCAGAGACTGCACCACCGACGCGTTCGTGAGCTGAGTTGGGGATTCGGCGAGCCACGTTGGGTTGCCGGCACCGATGCGGTGCCCGGCCACGGCGAACAGATCTTTCACGGCGACGGTAAGCCCGTGTAGTTTGCCGCCCTGGGCGCCGCGAACCAGCGGCTGCCCGCGGACCCGCCACAGCACGCGGTCATCACACTCATCTGCTGTCGCCCGCCCCTTCGTCTGTTGGCCAGGCGCGGCGGTGGCCGAGGGGCTGGTGCTGACGCGGGCGACGGAGATCCGCCAACCCTCTGGACGCTTGACCCAGGCTTGCATCTGCAGACCTCGCGCACCGCCCGCGCGCACCGTCTCGGCGACAGCCACCGCTGCGCCGGTCTGCAGCGGTACGACATGCAGGCGCTGCACCTCCCGCGACGGCGCTCCCCCGCTGGCTTGCCGGAACCGGTCGATCGCTTCCCGCCCCACGAGGACCCCGTGGGCATCAGCGCGCAGGGTATCGGGACTGTCCGCGAACCACTCCCGCAACGCCGCGAGGTCGTTGCGGACCAGCGCGTCGTCGTACTCGTACACTGCTGCAGTCACCTCAGCGACGATTAAATCAGCGGTCGCCGAGTCGATGCCTGTGCTCACCGGCCTATCTCCGCCGACAGCCAGGGGAAGCACCAGGCTGAACGTGGTTCCTTCGCCCACCGTGCTGGCCACGCCGACTGACCCGTGGTGAGCTGAAACGATGGTCTTGGTGATGGCCAGGCTCAGCCCGACGCCCTGGATCGCGTTCGCGGTCGCTGTTGAGGCGCGGAAGAATCGCGAGAACAAACGGTCCACCTCGGCGGCGGGGATGCCGATCCCGGTGTCGCTGACGGAGATCAACGCCCTGCCCCGAGGGTTTTCGGGTTCGCGGGGCATCTGCGTCAGGGTCACCGCGACCCGACCGCCCGGCTGGGTGAACTTGATGGCATTGGACAGTACGTTGTCGCAGGCCTGACCCAGTCGGACCGGATCGCCCGAGACCTCCGTCGGCTCGTCGGTCATCGACAGCACCAACTGAACCTTGCTCAGCGCTGCGGCGGGCTGAGCGGATTCCACCGCGGCGGCAGCCACCTCCCGCAGATCAACCACCTGCTCCTGCAGGTTGAAAATCTCGGACTCCGCCAACGCGGTGAACAACAGGTCTCCCTCCAACCGCAGCAAACGACGCGCATTGCGATCGACGACGCTAAGACTGTGCAGCTGCTGCTGTGACAAGGGGTTGTCCTCGTCGTCGGCGATGAGCTCCAGGTAGCCCAGGATGGAGCTCAGCGGTGTTCGCAGCTCGTGGGAGATCAGACCGACGAAATCGTCCTTGAGCCGTGCTTGTTCGTGGGTCTTGGTGACATCGGTGCCCACGAACACGTATCCATCGACCTGACCGGCGGCGGCGTGCCGTGTCGTGACCGCCAGCAGCACGGTGATGGCAAGTCCATCCGTGGTTCGGTAGGTCCAGATTCCGGTCTCGGCATCTCCTGCATGGGTGCCGGCCACCATGGCGTCGAGCCCGATCTCGGCCAACGAGGTCAGCAGCCTTTGACCGCAGGTCAGCGGGTCCGCCGGCCCTGGCGAGCGGGGCAGGCCGAGGAAGAACAAGTGGCCCAGTGCAGCGACCAGATCGCGGCCGAGCAGGTCGTGGGCGGCGATTCCCAGGATTCGTTCGGCGCCTCGGTTGAATACGTTGATCCGGCCCTCGGCGTCGGTCGAGATGATGAACTGTTCGGTCACCGCATTGATGACGCTGGACAGCAGGGATGCTGATTCTCGTAGCAGCGCCGACGCAGTCGGCGTCTCGGTGGTTTGCTCCTTTGCCATCACTACAAAATACTGGGAAGCACAACCGCCGCCGCGGCGCGGCAGACACAGAACGGCCGGATCTTCATGATGTCCTCATTGCTGGCAGCGCCCTAGTGGTCCGTCTGTGAATTGATCTCGTTGAGGGTTGGCCGTCCTCGTCGGACTTTGGTGATGATGTCCTGGGCGGCGGCTTTCCAGATGAAGGGTTTCGGGTTTTCGTTCCAGTGGGCGGCCCAGGTGGTGATTGCGGTGCTCAGCCTTGATCCACCGCGACGGGTGTAGTTGATCTTGGAATCGCGTAGTTGATCTTGGTCCGCTTGAAACCTGTTGCGGGCAGGGGGTGATGGCCCGATCTGTGGTCGGTGTGTCCGGGCGG
>JAABUI010002286.1_pt1 | contig 10648 bp, 12 predicted proteins | sample 5559111 | NCBI WGS metagenome assembly JAABUI01 (sample SAMN10711870, study PRJNA513365) | rock metagenome | isolation source: Antarctica rocks | place: Antarctica: Victoria Land, Buttleship Promontory
ACAAGTTCCGGCCCGATGAGGGGTCAATATGGCGAATGGTTTGCATCGAGGAAGATGTCAGCAAAGATGGACATGGGCTAACCGGAAGTGGAGAGGCGTCCGCCGCGCTTGCCTTGAGCCGCAGTTCGTCATATACGCCGCGCAAGCTTCGAGGGACCTTCCAAGTACGATCCCTCGGTCCTACACCGCTACAGGATGATCCAGCGGACATTTGGAACTCCGGCTCTTTCTAAATATGGGTACTGCCTCCTAAAGAGGGCCAATGTTTTCCGGGGTTTTCCTGTCGGGCTGCCCAATTGTCCTTTCCTGGGCACTCCTCTCTCACAGCCAATGACAGCGAGACCTTGTTTTGGCAGCTGTGACGCGGCCCTCACGAAAGCGACCAGATGATCTGTGGTGCTTCAGAACTCTTTGGGAGCCATCGGCCGGGTGCTGCCGCACCTTGCGGAACCGTCCATGGCTCCGCAGAGTACCGAGTGCCTGTTATGGATCCCCAATAACAGGGACGCGTCGGGACATTGAGATCCCGAAAGGTCGTACTGCATCCGGTCGGCTGGCGTCCTCAGCATTATTCACATTACTCACAGCAAGGCTAGAAAATGTGCAACACATCGGATGGCCGCGCTTTGCCGTGGTTTCCCCCCACTTTCAAGTCTTGTGGCGTTAGGATAATTCATCCCGGTGACGTCGAGAAGTTTGTATCTCTTCAGCTTTCATTCGTGTACCCGGCGTGAGGTTACCGTCTCATCCTGGAAATGAGGACGAGGCAAGTGAGTAGCTTTTACAAGAACTTCTCGTTCACGAAATCTTTGAGATGACAATGCTGCCTTTGCTCTTGTGTTTAAGGCCTTGGATAATACCAGCCATCACACACCATTCTCCCTACGATCGTGGTCCTTCGATTCATGGTCACGGTACCGACTTCGTAAGCGAAGTCGATCAATGCGGGGGACTGACAAATGTCGATATGTGCGGAGCCAAAGAAGCTACAGGGTCCCCGCTCGAGGAGGCGTTTGGCATAATAAGTCAGGCGTCAGCAGTACCCTAGCACCTGTTCTATGTTATCTTGATCTCTTCTCCGTACTCAAGCTTTGCATCCTTGAATACTACCGCGCACATTTTCGAATGCCCGTGACCTACAGACATCCAATGAGCCCCCGCATGCCAACCAGAAAGTTTATGTACTGTTGTTGAGGTTTTCACAGGAACCGTCCTTATCTTCAGAATTCTGGTCTAAGTCATCCCGCATTGCTACGCAAATTTCGGGTTTCCGTCGTCGCAATTGAAGGCCCTTCTCGATCACTTTCCTCTTGGCAACGAGCAGCGGCGAGTCTGAGCATAGGCCATTGGCGACGGCTGGTTTGGTGCCACGTTTGCAGGATGCAAGTGATCTGCAATGCTGGTGATCTGAAGCGTAGTATCTTGCTAATTGTAGCAGCTTATGCAGTGGTCTCCTTCAAGTCGGAAACTGGTCCGAGTGGCTCTAATTCGTCCTCCATGAGAACAAGTCTTGTGAGGAAAAACTAATGACGCTTCTCCCCTCGTTGATGTTTCACCTCGAAATATCCCTGTCCAGGCCCAGTTAACCCCCTTCGACAGTCAACGGCTCCTTCTATGGCTTTAATGCCATCAAGGCCTCGCCTCAGAAAGCATCCATCATAAAGGCACCCCTGTAAGTTGGTTTTGGCCAGTATCAGCTATACGAAGCCGCTCGGGCTGCCGTCCTTCCCAATGTTAGATCCATTGCCGAAATTATGAGCACGGCCTTCAGTCAGACTGGTATGGCATTAGCTTCTGGAGCTTTTGATTTCGACAACAATTCTCTCGCACGTGTTCGATGGAGAGTCACTGTGACGTATTTGGCATGGTCATGACGGTTGTGGCGCTCCTTCTGAGGCGCACGCTTGGCGTTCGAAATCAACAACATACTAATGGTTGAGTGCAGGCCAGAGATCCAGAGAATATCGCTGCCCAAGAGAGGGGGAGGAAAGAGAGTTTTGATGATACTATCTCGAATTAATAATTATGATTATAGTAGACTAAAGTAGACAATGTGACACAATTATTCAATCACGAAGCAATCTATAATTCATGCTAATTAGACTCTACTCAAATCTTCTAGACTTCCAAGCATGAGAGAATGAGTGCCTACTTGTAGGAGCTGAGTTTAGGCTGATTAGGTCATGAATGCCAAGATGCACTTAGAAATTTAGCATATGCAAGTTTATCGGGATTCCTTGGCACCCTTTTCTGCACTCAGCCCCACCCCGCGACCGCGTTTTAGAAAAAAATCCGAAAAGAAGATTATAAAAGTGAGTAACTTTTACGAAAACCCCTGATAGCACGATCAAAATATAAGATAAAGGATAACATGCTATTTAAAATATACTCCGAGGAGCCTAAGCTGTAATTTGCATTCTTTAGTTAAGGCCTAATAAAGTTTTTTTTTAGATAAGTACACTGGCAATATGATTTTGGTGGTTTTCTTTAGAATGCGGTCGCGGGGCTGAGTGAAGAAAAGGGTGCCAAGGAATCCCGATAAACTTGCATATGCTAAATGACCAAATTGCCACCCTGGCTTAGTTCCATTTGGGGCGATTGGTGATTGCAAGTGAAACCGCAATCATTTCAGAAGTGACAACCATGCTTTGCTTAACCTCAACAGCAATACTACAAGCATGTCCGCAATTCTCTCGGCGGACGACCTCAATGATTTCATTTCTCCTGGTGTAGCATGTATCAAGCCGATTGAAACACTACCAAAACAGACACCCCAGGAATTAAATGTATGTTGCCCAAGCTTGACCCTCTGTGTGAATGCTTACATTCAACATAAGGCCTACGAAGTCACCACTGAAGACAAGGTACACAAGGAGAACGTCCCGCACGCTCAAATATCCCTAACGGACTGTCTCGCCTGCTCAGGATGTGTCACATCAGCAGAGGCTGTCCTTGTCTCCCTTCAATCCCACTCTGAAGTCCTCAGCGCTTTAGATTCTGGGCCCTCGGTTGATCTTGGTTTGCTTTCGGACGAAGCTGTGGCCCCACAATATGATGGCAAGCTCTTTGTGGCCAGCATTAGCCCCCAGGTGCGAGCAAGTTTGGCAGCTACCTATGGTGTTTCCGAGTCAGAAGCAGGATGGATGATCGATCAGCTACTTAGTGGACCGCGAGGATTATCGTCAGGAGGAAAACAAGGCAATCGTTTCATCTGGGTTGTGGATACAAATGTTATGAGGGAAGCAAGTCTGGTCCTTGGAGCAGACGAGGTTAGAGAGTCACTGCAACGCCATGTTGGAGGAGGGGACCCTACTACCCAAGATGTTTCGGTCACGACGCCCAAACCACCGATACTCAGTTCCGCATGTCCTGGCTGGATATGTTATGCCGAAAAGACGCACCCCCACGTCCTACCACATCTGTCACGCCTGAAGTCACCTCAGGCTCTGACAGGCACTTTCCTCAAGACAATTCTTAGTAAAAACCTGAACGTCAGACCAGATCAGATATGGCATGTATCAATAATGCCTTGTTTCGACAAGAAGCTCGAAGCCTCCCGAGAAGAGCTTACAGACATTTACTGGCGGTCCCCTTCACCTGAAATACCTCCATCACAACCAGTCCGCGACGTTGACTGTGTCATTACTGCTCGCGAACTCATCATGCTAGCTGACACGCGCGGCATCAGCTTTCCGACCCTTCCACGCCAGCCATTACCTTCTCAACCTCCCTTCCCCGACACTATTCTATCTAATTTCCTTTTCCCAAGCCAAAAACAATCACGCTCCGAAGTCCAGTCTCCAGAAGCAGGCACTTCAGGCGGCTACCTCCATCACATCCTCCAAACCCAACTTTCCCTTGTCCCCAACAGTACGCTAACCACCATACGCGGCCGTAACGCCGATATCATTGAATACACAGTCACCTCTCCCGACTCCACATCGCCCGTCTTCAAAACTGCACGGTATTACGGTTTTCACAACATACAGAACCTCGTTCGAAAGCTCAACCCTGCCAAGAAGAGTCGACTACCCGGCGGACGCGCTTCAAAGGCCAAAGCTGGGTCCGGTATGGAGTACGCCTACGTGGAAGTCATGGCCTGTCCCGGCGGGTGCACGAACGGTGGAGGTCAGATCAAAGTCGATGATGTACCTCTGAAGCCTGAAACAGCCATGAGTCAAAAACAGTGGCTGGCCAAAGTAGACGAAGCATACTTCTCCATGTCGGACAGCGAAGATGATGACGGTGACGTTGCTATGATGGGGCATGGATCTGCGAAGCCTGACAATGATGATAGGATCAATGGTATCTCACCTTCATATATCAGAAGCGTGCTGCATCATTGGTCTTCTTCTACCGGTATTGAATTGGAGAAACTGGTTACGACGAGCTATCGCAGAGTGGAGAGTGATGTTGGGAAAGTGGGCGGTGGGGAGAATGAGAGAGTGGTGGAGCTTGCGGGAAAGATTGGGGGTGGGTGGTAAAATGGATGATTTTTACGGCTGTATGAGGGCGATAAGAAATGAGGCGTTGATGATAGGTAGTCGAATCATGGGACACATCGTAGCGTGCATTGCAGGAGTATTCATAGATATAATCACATCTGAGAGGCTAGAGATCAATTCGTCCGAACTTCTAGCGACCTGAAATTGCCTAGGACGAGTGTTGTAGCTCTTGACATATTATTTGGAGGAACAAGTTGCAATGAAAGGATCGTTGATGAGTTCAATCCTCATCTCGAATTCACAGAATACAGTTCCGCGATAAATCCAACGAAGTTCGACTACCGCGTTCCTCCTTGCAAGGATCGATCAACAGAAAAACTCCTATCGCGAACACTATGCCTTTGGTCTTCTTTCCATGATCAGTGCCTAGGCTTCATCCAAGTCCTTCAAGGAGCTGGCAAAAGAGCCAGCGCCAATTTCAACATGCCAGCTACCGTTCCAATCACCGTAGTAACCAGCCTTCCATAAATGCTGACCTTGCTACTCCCCCGACAAGGACAGAAAATTTCCCTTTTTTCCCACCAGACAGGAAAGCCGGATTATTAAACGCAACTACAATATCCGGAATTTGCTGCACTTTTCTTAAGGTTATCCGAAGGAAGGATTGCAATGCCCGAGCAGACTTCTGCGAGGGTCAAGTGGAGAGTGATACTGGTCCCATGAGCAGTGAAGTGGATGCCTGCGGTCGTTGGTGGTGGTATTGGTCTTCAAGAGGAAATTGAGTTGGTATTGACTCGTTAGGCGTCGTGAGAGAGCCTTAGTCCTGCGAAGGACTGTAAGTTCGTCGATATGGGACTTCAGTGCTTCTGCTCTATTTGTGGTTGATTTAGACGCATGACTACGTGCGTTGACTGTGGATGTAATCCCACGATCAAGCTTCCTTGGGCAAGCCAGTGATGCTGCTGAGATAGCCTGCAGCTATCGAAACAGTAATAGTGGATATAGTTAACGCCACCGTCAGTTCGACGTAAGTTTTAGCGGTCCTATGACCGTATCCTTCAAATACGTGAGGGTGTGATTGGTGGACAAGTGACTTTCGACATCCTGTTTCGCTATTTCTTTCGTTGTTACTTTATCTTCGTACTGCAGAGCAGCATTGCATAAGACTCGCTTCGCAGGAGGGCCGACTCTGAATGGTTGAGAGTAGTGACTTTTAGATCTCGTTTGTAGTATTTGTCTCAGCATTTGCACAATGAACACCATGCCATGTATGAAGCATTCGGAGATATGCTGTAGCACCGGAGTGACTTGTCAAGTTCGACCGCCTCGAGGAGCAAAGCCAAAGCCTCCTCGACCGCTATCATCGGGATTTCTAGGATTCCTGATCGGCTGGATCTCATCAGGTATCGCCTTCGTCTCCTTCTTCAAGACGCTCGATGCTCCTGGCTTACCAGTATCATTGGGATCGTACAGTTGACGATTTCTGTTGCTCGCTGATGATGAAGGACGGCTGTCCCTCGTACCTTTATTCCTGCTATGATTTCTTGAGTTGCCATCTTTCTTTGCCGGAGATGCAGGATTCGGACCCGAGGCGGTCTCAGCCCCAAATAGCTTTTGTCGGACTTCTTCATACTTTTTCTGCTTCTCCTCCCTTTCCCGGGCGGCCTTCTCCTGGCGCTCTTGAGGGGTCAGGGCATTCTTCTTTGCATCGTCTTCCGAGTCATCATCGTCGATACCCAGCTGACCAATTCCTAAAGACGGATCTGAGCTGCCAGCCGGGTTTGGCTTTGGCTTGCGGCTCAGTACTTTTACTGCAGGCTTGAATTCTGATTTGAGGGGAACGACATCGTGAGTCCTCAGGAAATAGTTGTCTTGAGGATCTTCGGCGTCAGCCCATATCTGCCGGTTGAATTCTGCTTGTTTTGCTCTCTTCTCCGCCTTAGAGACCTTCGTGGCGCTCGCCGTAGGTTCTGCCTTTGGTGCTGGGGAATCGGCTTTGGCAATCCAATCGTCGTCCCATGCATCAGGCATCTTGCCACTCGGAAAATCTGTACTATGAGACAGAGTACGTAGAATAATGGCTGAATTTGGAATCGATACTCCAAAGTCAATCGAGCGTGCTATCTTATGTGAGTGTCGAGGAATGTCAAATTCAGATGTACTTGGTAAAGGTTCAAACCTCGGAGCTAAAGTATTCAAGGGTCAGCTGCGGAGCGGGGCGCGTTCGGGGTCTCACAGGGCTGCGTCTAGGCGGCTAAGGCTCCCTCCTAGCGGCCGGCACCCCGGAGTAGGGAGCCTCAGCCGTCACCTAAATAGTACTTGATTCTAAACACATTTTCTATTTTCTCCAACGGCTCTATCATCAATAATGTCAGGTAAGCCCGCCCTTCCCACAATTCTATGACACTTTCGCTAAGGTCAGTTTTCATCACTATCAGACCCAGACGGTGACTCCCAGATGCCCTCTGCCTCGTCTTCCTCAGATGAAGCCGACTCCGAAGCCATGTTCCCCGCCGAACTCGACCCACCTGCCTCTGTCGCGCATGATCAAGTTAACAGCATAGATGAGCAATCGTCAAGTTTCACGCCCCCGCAGTCACAAGACGTTGGTGAAGCCATGGATACCAGTGCTGCTCAGGCAAACCATTCTGCACCAGAATCCTGGAGCAATATGAGTGGCCAGAATTTGGGCGAAGAGGCATGGGTACCCCAGAGCGAGTTCGCAAGAAGCGCAGCAGATGCGCAATTTGAACCTGGTGCGGGATGGAACAATAAGAAGGCAAGGGAAGAGTATCAGAGAGCTATGGCGGTGATTGAGGATAAGAGCTTCAGTCTAAGTAAAATGCAGTGTGCCTCGAAGGATATGCTACCATACTAATAAAGGATGCAGAAGAATTTGGAGATCTGTTTGATGAGACGCAAGAGCAGCAACCTCGCGGAAACGAATGAAAGTGATGATTTCCCGAAAATGGAGAATACGATACAACTACGACAGTTCTGGGGGAGCATTGACTGCATAGCGTTAGGCGTTAAGATTGATAGGCCTTACAATCAAGCTCGGACATAGGACAGAGCTCATAAAGTTCAAATATTCTTTTATTGACAAATTGCCCCTACGTAGGCCAGTCCATGTAAACAATCACCAACTTCACAGATTTGTCACCTCCGTGGCGCCGAAGGGGCAAGACCTGGCACTCCAGCATACCTCTCCTCTCTCTCCGTCTTGAATAATATCTGGACCCAGAATTCCTTGCTATCTTCATCAAACCATGTCCAGAATCTCCCTTCTCTCCTGTCCACCTCCCTCGCCTGTAGCTTAAACCCACAAGTCTCATATGGTTCAGCTGCCACAAGTAGATATTGATAGTTCTTGTCCGGGGGATCCTCGATCTTCTGCTCAAATGCTGACATGAATCTCACTCTCGGGGCTACGCCTGGCGTGATTTCTGGATATTGTAATTGAAACAGTAGGCCGTGCTGCCTCGTCAACGGATCTCGAGTCTTCGTAATTTTGTATCCTGGCCGTCCAATTTTGACCATATTCCTCCGCACCTGGACTCCCATGTTGACGCCCAGCATACTGGCATCTTGTGCTCTTCCTTCTTTCTGTTCTCGTGCTGCTCTTCGGGCCAGATTTGTCTGATGCTTTCGGCCTTGGGTGTGGGCAAGGTATGATCCATCGTTCTGATGTACTGTCAGGCAGAGCCGGCATTCGAAGGAGCCGACGTGGTTTTTAAAGAAGTACGGATCTTTATCGAGGTCTATGGTTTCCAGTGCGAGCTTTCGGAGTCGCTCTCTTCGGTCTGCATTGGTCGCTGAAGTTGATGCTACTCCTCCACCTCCGAACTTTGATCCTGCTCGGTTCTAATTTCGTGTGTTAGCAATCGAACATCAACGGCAAGATCTCGAAACTAACCTGGTAATCCATGGCGGTTTATTTGATTGGAAAGGTAGGGTCTCTTTGCCAGATATACGAAGGCAGGATATGTGAGAGGTTGGCGAGCTTGCGGGGTTTGACTTCAAAGATCATTTCATTTCCTAATTTGTAAATCCATAGGGCTGATAGAAAGACATTTTGGGTTATAAGTCTCAACGCTGCAGTATTTAAGGTACTTCTTGATTTATTTCGCAGAGTCTGAGTTCGCAATGGAATCGGATCCGAGGCTAATTGTAGCTCACTGCATCAAAACCGTGGGTATTTGGAAGTCCGTCATTCCAAGCAATGACTACCCCTTATCCTGGTCAACGCCTATCGTATGATGGCGCTCGATGCACAGTCCACTACTATGGGCCTGTTGAAGGCACAATGGGCGAATGGATTGGCGTGGAATGGGATGATGCAGGTAGAGGCAAGCATAATGGTAGTCATCAAGGGAAGGATTACTTCAAATGTGAGCAAAGAAGGCTCATCCAATTCCTTTTTGTCACTTTCCTTTAGATTCATCGCGCCGATCTGTGTGATTTATTTTAAATGCAAGACGGTCTTCTTTCAGTACTCATGTACGTGCCGACCCAGGTCTCAGCGACTCTCCAACTGCAGCATCTTTCATCCGTCCCACTAGATCTAGTGACAAGCCTCTGAGTTTTCTCGATGCCCTTAGAAAGAAATATGCCTCGAGTGACAGTAATGACGGCACTGCATTATCTGAGGAACAGATCAATATCAGTGGAAAGACGGTCGAAGAGGTTGGTTTCGAGAAGATACGACAACAACAAGCCACTCTACAGGAGCTTCGAATCGTTATTCTGGACGGTCTGTGCATTGCTAGCGTTGAAAGACAAGACGAAGCGAGAATGTTAGATGAGTCACTCGAGATTAGGGCCCAAGGCCTAAGAATTGTCGAGTTAGACTTAAGCGGGAATCTGCTTGAAGAATGGACTCACGTCGTATGTATCTGCAGCGCTGTAGGGAAAACATTGAGAGTTCTGAAATTAGAGTAAGTCTGCTACAAACATATTAATCCACTATTAGTTGACCGTTTCGTCAAAGCGGTAACATTTTCCGGGATCTCGCCCAGCCAACATTACCTGAATGGATAGACCCGTTTCACAGTATTAAAGATTTAAGCCTCCGTGAATCGCATTTTTCATGGCATGATGTGAGTACCCAGAGCCAGACTGCAGTCGAGTTGTGACTAATTTCTTATGTAGATCTTGAATTTGCTCCCATCATTCCCATCATTAGAAACCCTGCGCTTGTCATGCAACGGACTCGGGAGAATACCTGGACCCCTACCTGCTCCGAAGTTGAAGGAACTGGATCTCTCGTCCAACAAAATTACCTCACTTAGGGAATTGGGCTCTTTGGCCAGCCTTCCCGCCCTCGTCAATCTCTCCCTGCGAGATAATCCCATCAAGACTCTCGAAACAGACACAGCATTCCCAGCGACCACATTTCTTGACCTGAAATCAACCCTCCCAACCAACTTGTCTTCTCTCGACCCAATACCAACGACATTCCCCTCTCTAACCCGTCTTCTAACAGCAAACACACCCCTCACCACCATCCCATCAGCCAAACTCCTAACCATAGCCCGCCTACCAACCCTCACAGAGCTGAACTGGGCACCCATCACCGCCGCCGAGCGCCAGAATGCTGAGCTATACTACCTCAGCACCATCGTCAAAGAGCTCACTGCAGCGACTAATACCCCGGAGGAGAAGCAGATCCTTAGTGAACATCCCCGCTGGGATAGTTTGTGCAAGATCCACGGTGTCCCAGATCTCCCAAAGAAACCCAGTATCGCCGAGGATGAAGCTACTGCCGGCACACTGGCAGCGCGAGTGACGAAGTTCACATTCTACATGACAGTCGCAGACCTGAGAACTGCTCACAAACGAGTCCCACTCTGCAACAGCAGCGCCCAAGCAGACGATCTGTCATACCCAACTGCAGACAAAAACTCCAATCTCATCGAGAAAAGCAAACTCATCCCCCGCACAGTGGATGTATATCGTCTCAAAGGCATCGTCGGCCGGCTCTTCTCCATCCAGCCAATGTCTTGCAAACTCATTTGGGAGACCGGGGAGTGGGATCCGGTGGGTGGGAGGGAAGAGGATGAGGGGTGGAGTGTTAGCGAGGATGATGAGAGTGAGAGGGGTGAGGAGAGAGGGGCAACTATGCAGGCGCCCAGGGGGAGGGACCGAAGTCGATGGGAGCGTAGAGAGATGGAGTTGGTGGATGGGACGAGGGAGGTGGGATT
>JAABUI010002288.1_pt1 | contig 10647 bp, 11 predicted proteins | sample 5559111 | NCBI WGS metagenome assembly JAABUI01 (sample SAMN10711870, study PRJNA513365) | rock metagenome | isolation source: Antarctica rocks | place: Antarctica: Victoria Land, Buttleship Promontory
GCGAAATAATAATGGTAAGGGCTGACTTAGACCCATATTACTAGGCATCTGAGGAGCAATGCTCCATGTGTGACACACTATGTATTCTATACTTCTTATTCTATATCCCAAAAGCAGAAAACGACATCTAAAGCTTCGACTTCTCAGCAATCATAGCATAGCCCTTAGGATATGATTCTAAGAACATCCCACTCGTCAGCAACAAATCACAAGCAATAGCCAGTCAAGGCAACAAATAGATAGAAAAGAACTCACCCAGCACACTCCGATCAATCTGCCCCACATTCTGAAACCCACCCACATTCATCAAGATATCGAAATCCGCCAGTAAACTCTTCATCACATGTCTCACCCCCGCTTCCCCCATAATACTCAACCCCCACACCCACAACCGTCCCACCCACACGAACTTCGCGCCCAACGCCAGCGCCTTGACCACATCGGCGGCACCCCTGATGCCGCTGTCATACATAATGTAGGTCTTATCACCCACCGCAGCAACGATATTCTCCAGTGCGTCTAGGCTAGCGATCGCGCCATCGACCTGCCGGCCCGCATGATTGCTCACAACGATACCATCACAGCCGACCTCAACTGCTTTCTTGGCGTCTGCTACGCTCTGGATGCCCTTTAGACAGAACGGTCGGCCGCCACTGATCTTCTTCCATGTTTCGATTAACCAGGGGATTTTCTCCCAGCTCCACGCTCTGCCGTGCCAGACATTGTCGATCCACATTGCGCCGGCCTCGTTGGGTTGCCTGACGGGATCGATGCCAGCTTCTTTTAAGCGCTTCTGGAATACTGGGTCTGAGAGTCCTAGGTCTGCGCCGACGCCGTGGTAGAAGGCGTAGTTGCCTGTTGCGACGTCGTCGTGTCGCCAGGCTAGTTGCCATGTGTCGGTCGTTAAGATGCAGGCATCGAACCCCGATTGAAAAGCTCGAGTTAGTAGGGAGATTGTGAGTTCGTCGTCGTGAGGCATGTAGAGTTGGAAGAAGCGTGGGCCTTGCCCGTTCGCTTCGCCGACCTTTTCGATTGGGGTGGAACCAGCAGTTGATAGGCAGTAGGGGAGATTGAGCTCTTTGGCGACGGCTGCGACGGGGAGCTCGCCATCTTTGTTATAGATTTTGTTTATCCCGATTGGAGCGAAGCCAAATGGTGCGGAGACTGGGAATATGATCAATGCGTGATGCTTGAGACGAATGTGGATGGTGTACCTTTATGGCCAAAGATTGTGGTACTGGTATCGCGGAGATTGGTGTCGACGAGTTGTCGTGGAATGATTTTGTGACGGTAGAAGGCTTGTCCTGGAGGGTGTCAGGCTTTGTCTTTGGACCAGGTGCGTGGGAGGGCGGTATACGTACGATTGGCGAGATGGGTGTATGATTGACCAGCATTGGAGGATGCGTAGTACCTGCAGTAGTTTAAATGCTTAGCATTGGCCAATCTGTGAGAGGTTCCCAAACATACCATCCGCCCTCAGTCAGCTTTTCTTTCGCCAATTGCTCGAGTTTGCCGGGCTCTGATAGATGTTAGCGTTGCATCGTAAACAATTCCACTGGATCAGTCTTGCCAGTATTGAAAGGCGGCACTTCGCCGGTATTGGTCTTCCAGAAGTTTTCTCGCTGGTACAATGACCATTGAGGCGTGCTTCTCTTGTCGATATTTGGATTGTTTGGGTCAGACATACTTGCCGAGAATACTGAATATGGGGCTAAGGTGGTTCACGGGTTGATGGAAGGAAGAGTATCAAAGAGAGCTGTGCTCTCAGAGAGACACATATGAACGCCATTGCTGGATGTTTTGGCTTGGTGGTTGTTGACGATGACGTTTGCCCGGCAGATGTAGGTTTTGGCTGGAAGCGCTAGTGATCACTAGCCCTAGTTCTCTTTCTTCTCTGCACCTCGAGCATATCCTTCTATATTGGAAGACTGCTCTTCGAGAATCGGAGATACTGGACTGGCATGACGGGAATGGGCAGGCAAATACTAGAAGAGCACCATTTAATTTATTCATATGCTGAATCGGTGGTAAAGCACATGGCTCCCAGCATCTCCCAGTATCATTTCTTCTTGCCGATAGCCCAATTGTACTGGAAACCTCCCAAGCACCATGCAATGGATATCATGTACCAAAAAATCACCACGATTACTGCTCCTCTTACCTTGAGCGCCAATGTCCATATGCAATGCGTAATGCAACAAGCGAAGCCATAAGACATGAATTTTTCAAGAGCCCTCTCAGGGCTCTACTGCAGCTTGCTTAGCAGCTTCGTCATACCATTTCCCGTGAGCCTCCCTGTCCACATCGGCGACCCTACTGAGCTCCTGAACGATTTCTCCTATCCTGCCCACAAATTCTGGCATTCCGCTCGACCCCAAGACCTCGCTCGCCGTGGTACTCGTCCGGATACGCTCTTCTGAACTTGCAGCAGCAAGTCGGGCAAAAACATGTGCGTGTATCTTCTTCAGAAGTACTTTCATCACTGGATGGTTTACTTGACCTTCCCGAGCATCGGAGAGGAGTCGCGTTATGGTGCCAATTAGCTGCGTCTTTGTAGTAGGTGGAAGAGCGTAGCGCGATTCAACAATGGAGACGAAGGCCGTAGGTGGAGACGTAAAAGAAAGCTCCCACATCCGCTGGCATTCGTTTTTCCACAAAGATCGAACATCACGTCTAAGCAGATTCTTGGCGGTTAGGAGTATGGAAGCTGTGGTGATCATTCTTAGAGTATCTGAGCGAATACGATTCAGGCGTGGGTGATCAAGCTCTAAGGTTTCTGGTATCTCGCCATCCGGAAGACTGGTCGTTGCGATAGCGAGGTCAACGAGCCCATGCATATAGATTCTGTCAGGCGTTATCCGGGCTGCTGCTCCAGACGTGCTCCCAGTGACTCGTCTTGATGGCTCATCTTTTGCCTTTGCCACTGCAGCCTTCCACCATTGCAACGTCTTTGCGGGGGAGTGTCCACCGAGCCGGGTCGTAAAATCCTTCTGTTCCCAACCAACTGATCCCTCGATAAGTGAGGGCGCAGAGCTTAGCAGAATGAAATTCATGTGGTCGAGCATAAGCAAGTCCATGACATAGAAGATTCGAGCAAGCTGCTGAATAGGGTCGTCACTCGGCTTTTCCTTAAGATCCTTGACTTCTGAGTCACGGACGGGAGCACAAAGTTTGGGCAGAATTGTATTCATAAATGAGAAGAATTTCTCGTAAGAGAAAGCTCCGTTTCTCACCTGGGTCGAGACCATCTGGAAGTCTAAAGCTTCGGATATCAAGACATGAAGCGAATTACCGGGTGTCAATAAGCGTAGGAGTCTGTCTTGTGTCATTTCCGCGATGGCAGGTATCATAGCGCCTGCTTTGGCTTGATCTAGACATCGTTGCATGCAAATCCTTATATTCTCGACGACAATTTCGCGCTTAGCTGTATGAGGATCGATATCAATCCTGTACTCTTTGTTGATGGCGAGTTCGTGCATTAGAGTCCGATTATCAGGTAAGAGGCTGAAACACTTAAGCTCTTGTCCGTGAGGGGGCTCCTCCGAGATCGTCCACGAGGGCTTTGCTGATGGAGATCCTGCCCCAACGGGCGGCAGGTCTGATGGAACAGGGGTCTGCTTCTGATCGACGGGCGTCACTCGAGGTTTGCTGTCCATGGCAGGCTTCTTCTTTGATTTCGATTTGCGACTTGCTCTAATAGCATCCTTGATCATTTTCATTGCTTTCTCCGGTCCGGTAAGCCTCTTTAGCCTGACCAGTACCAGCGTCTGGTTTTGCTGAATACCTTCTTTGTAGTCTTCGGCTACTGCACCATCCTTGTCATTTTTGACAGTCTGCCAAATAGCATCTAGCTCCACAAATTGAGCAAGCATGGTTGAGATGAGGTGCGATGAGTCTTGGGCTTTCCAGCCCGCGAACGCTCTTTGATATGATTTATAGGCTTCCGAGAGATCCGAGAGATGTGTCGACCTAGATGAACATGTAGAACGACCTTCATCTAAACTGCGATTGAAACGTAGTAATAATTCTCTTGCTCTGTCAATGAGGTCCTGTTCCTGTTCGCCCTCTTTACTCAACACTTGAGCTGGATGGCCAAGGATCAAGGAAGTGGTCAAAAACGTTCGGACTGCAGCCTTCTCTGCAACTTCATCTTCGCTTATGTCGTTGAGACCGCAGATTCTCAACATCTTCGTCGCGCAATTCAATACGTTCTCTTGAGCTAAAAGCGCTCCTATTTCTTCAAAGCTCGTCTGTTGTACCGATTCCACCGTGAGTCCAAGTCCCAGGAATTCCTGTATAATAGTCCTTCTTCGCCAATTCTGCCAAGCTCGTTGTATGATACTTGCTGCTTCAGCATGATTCCTTGGCTTCCATATGTACGTCGTGGCTTTCTTCTCTTCTACAGTTGGAAGACTAGTCGTCCTGCCAAGTCGCTGTTTATGGTCCAGCAAAGCTCTCCTTCTTTCAGCTTCTGCATGTCGTTCCTCCATGTCCTCCTTCAACTTGAGGTGCTCGGCAGCTCGTTTTTCTCGCTGTTCCTCCGCCACCCTCTTTGATCGCTTGACCTCCTCAGCGCAGTTGGCTTTGACCTGGGCCAGGTATCTCTCTCTCGCTTGCTGAGCCGCGATTGCACGCTCTTCCCTATTTATGCTAACCCTCGGCGTAGCTTTCGCCATTGCCGCCCGCAGTCTAACTTTCTCAGCATGAGCATTTCTATCCGCTGCCTTATCCTTGCGACTCTGTATGATTGAGGCACGTCGTAGATGTTGGGCGATATGAGTGCTCTGTGGTCCGCCATGCGCAGATCGCGCAGATCGACTCGACTGATGAGATGACATTGAGTTACGCCGAGACGATGCCGCTGATGATTTGCGCCGGTTCATGTTGCTTCGGTAGATTCGCGCTGCGATGTGGGGGGGTGGATTGTATGATCCAGGCGCTTCCCCGTCGGAAGACATGATGAGGTCTTGGGCCTCTTCTGAAATGGTTGGATGCACTGGTTCAGAAGACCCATTTCCCGAGTTCGGGGAGTATTTAGGATCGTGCATGTGGAACGCTTTTCAGGCGACGATCAGGATGTTGTTGGTCTGCTATCGAGCCAGATATAAGTGTTCTAGTCTATTTGAGTCTTCGAGGGAGTAGTCAAAGGCTGAGATGTATTCAATATGGCAACCGCTGCTATGCTTCGCCCGTTTGCGGGAAGGCACGAGACGTCTTAAACGGCAGTAGAGAAAGGATAACGCGATAGTGAGTGTCAGCACAGGTCGACAGCCTGATCGTTCAAAAAGATTGCCACCGGCAACACGAGATACACGCTTGGTAAGAGTAAAGTAATCCGGGGGACTGGTGACTCTAAGGTGACGAAAGTCGAGACGGAACTCCCCGCGCTAGCGCGACGGACATCGTTTGGCTTAGGTAAGGTGACAGAGCTCAGCCAGTACGCTAGCGGGAATACCCGGTAGATCATCGCTTCCATGGCATGCACAGCACACAGGCTCGACAGGCAATAATATGGCCAGAGTTCATGTACTGTACTGTACATGTATATACTTGATCAATAAGCAACCACATCACATTGCTATGCATTTCTCATGTTAATTCTTGACGCTCTGCTCTTCTGCTTTTTTACTATCGACTCCCTTCGTCCTCATTCATACGACTCTATCTTAGCAAACCTTACCCAGCGGTAGCAGGTACAATGAAAACAATCAGGGTACCAGCCACTTCGGCGAATCTTGGATCTGGTTTTGACGTTCTCGGTCTTGCCCTCAGGTCCGCACCCTCAGCTTCTCAAAGATTTAGCAACTTACTTGAGCTACGAATAGAGGAGTTGTGTCAAGGAAGCTCGAGCTCGGCTCCATGGAATTGCGAGATCACATGCGAAGGCGAGGGTTCAGAATTACTTAGCTCTTTGGTCCATGAGAATTTGGTCACTCAAGTTGCGCTCTATGTATTACGTTGCCACGGAAAAGAAGCCTTTCCTTCCGCAATTAGAGTAAGAATAATCACAGGAATCCCACTCTCGCGAGGTCTTGGATCTTCAGCTGCTGCAATAGTTGCTGGTGTAATGCTAGGCAATGAAGTAGGCGATCTGGGTCTATCTAAGGAAAGGATGTTTGACTACTGCCTAATGGTTGAGCGTCATCCCGATAACGTCGCCCCTGCTCTCTTCGGCGGTCTCATCGGAGCATTTGTGGATACCGCCCGTATAGAGGTATCGCTGAACGAGGTCTTACCTAAGCTTTCCGGAGGTACAGACACCGGCCTCTTACCAATTCACAAGCCGCCTCTAGCCATTGGATGCTGTCACCACTACCGGCTCAATCCAGACATTAAGGCTATTATAGTCGTTCCTGCTTTTCATTTGAAGACGGCGGAGGCAAGAAGCCAGCTACCACTTAGCTATACCCGCGAGGACGTTATATTCAATATCCAGCGTTGCGCTTTACTCCCCGTTCTACTTGGCGAGAAACCATTGCAAGCGGCGAAAATCTCAGAAGCAATGCGAGACCGGCTACACCAACCTTATCGGACTAATTTAGTCCCAGGGTTGGATAAGGTGCTGCTAGAGCTTCGATATAACAAGTACCCTGGGCTTCTTGGAACTTGCCTTAGTGGTGCCGGGCCATCTGTAATGGCATTGGCAACCCAGAATTTCGAGACGATAGCCCAAGCTATCATCACAACACTATCGGTAGCCCAGGACGTTCGCTACGACTGGCAGGTCCTTGAGCTAGATCTAGACGGAGCCACTTGTAATGGCACAAAGTAAAACTTCTGTCACGTCGAAGAAAGCAAAGCAAGGCTTGTTGGATGACAATGAGCTCATGACTCGACGGCTTGATGCATTGCCATCTGAATATGTCACGATTGCTGCTTTTGAAGCGTCAACGATGGACGACCCCTTCTCGACATAAGTACGAGACGCTCCAACGCAGCAGGAAGCTCTGCATTAGTCAGTGACCCTAAGATTTTCAGAGTCAATAAGAAAAAGGATGTCTAAGTAGAATTGCCTGCTCCACGAGGGCAAGAATCAAACTGTCAAGGACTGCGCATCACTCTTATCAATGAAGCGAGTCAGGTATGTAACAAAAGAGAAAAGGCACAACTCTGACGTCAATGGGCTTGCTGCGCCGAGAATTATGCTCAATCATGGAAATCGACTGGACCTATTGAGGGCAAGTGATAGCACTCGCCCAGGGTGTTATGTTGGCTGAGTGTACCTCATTTTCAGCACGCAAATCGTCTATTTAACGATATCGATCTCAACTCTTACCCGCAAGCCTGCGCTGGCCTTGAAGCACCGCTGTTGTTGAGCTTCACGTATAGCCGTACTGTCAGGTTCTCGGATTGCAGCTAAAACACCTCGAGCGCTGAGGCTAGCCGGGATTGTAAAAGGTGAGGAGGAAGGGCATATACAGTCCATAGGTAGAGGGTAGACGTAGAAGTTCGGGGTTGGCGCCAGGAAATGGTTGATAATCCTCGTCTTTTCTTTGGCGTTTCTGAAGTACTAGGCGATTCAAGCGAGGGGACGACGGAGCTGCAGAGACGAGCTGAGCGAAGGAGCCAGCGACGCTGATATTCTAGAAGTGAGAGAAATCGAGGAATGAGGAGTATCGACGTCGATAGGAGGGAAGTCCGTGGACAATTAATAGGGGTATTCAGACTATGCAATTGTGGCAATGTAGAATGCCTTAACTATTCGCCTTTCGTGATGTCGCCGCTTTTCCATCTCTAGACCTGCACCCAAATAAAGCAGCGCTCACTCTATGCCAGATAAGAGGTGAGGTCGGGACGAGATTTCCGTCACCTTGGCGTGACGGTTCCTCCATCAGTCCACAACGGCCACTCCTGAAAGCTTACCATTCCACTCTACGTCATTGAGACGTTAAGTTATTCAACGCATGGCTCCTCGTCCGGGCATCAACCTAGGCGACGGAGCTAACACCGCCAAATACAAAATGGGTTTACGGCAGGCCGAATACCACTCCGCCTGGAGGAAACTGAATGTACGGGCAGCCATCCGAAACAGTGGAAATCCACATCATTGATCTCAGAATTGCCTACAGACCTACGCGCAGAATCTCTGCCGCGAGAAATACGGCACTCCGACCTTATCCAAATCGTTCACCTTGGGAGCTTGCCTCGCGCTGAGAGAGCACTACGAAACGCGGCAGGATGTGGATAACGATCCTTTGACGCACGACGTGGTCGCTAAGGCTATCAAGACGGAAGGTGCGGTCGGTTGGCTCATACATCGTGCTATCAAGAGTAATTATGCAAAGCATCGGGCGGCTTTGATAGCTGCGGAGAATGATGCTGCGAAATCTGTTCCCGGTGCGGGCGGTGATGTGGGAACCGGGCAAGGGGAACCTCGAGTGGACGCGCCGGTGGAGGGGAACGTTTCCAAAACAGTCATGTGGGATCCCGTCAGAGATGTTTGAGTGGGGACGAGCATTTGAAATGAATGATTGGATTCTACCTACGAGTTCAATGCCCAGGCCTCGAAAGGTGAGTACCTGTGGCTGTGTCAAGACTCAAACAGCAGTGGTAAATTGACATCCGCACGAGGACTCTCGGGACACCCCTCATGCTTAGCCTTGCAAAGGCTAGAAGAAGATAAGGAATGTAATGTACAAGAAGGTAACCCCTATTTTGGGTCGATGCTTTCCCCCTTAGGTCAAAAACGAGATTTTCGAATCATCGTGACGATGCGCGCAGCACAACATAAGTGGACTTCTCGTTTAATGGCGGTAGGCGTGAGCGGTAGCCGTGGCAGGGACGGGGAGGATACCAGTGCCTGTAGGATGGAGGGTGAAGCTGACGGAGGGCTTCGTGATGAAACCGGTTGACTTGCACTTGGTCCTTGTCTTTGAGATTGGTTGAGTGCCGTTGTTGAAGGGACCGCTGCTGAGAGTTGGTGCTGCGCTTGGTACAGCGGAGGAACCGGCTTCACCAGCTGCGGATGACTCTGGCGATGAACCTGGGGCAGAGCTGGGGCTGGAGCCAGAGCCGGCAGTCTAGCATCTACATTAGCAACCAAGCGATTGGACATGGATCAGTATCAGAACTCACCACAGTGACCGTTTGCTCAGCGGCTGTGACAGTCACGGTTACTTGAGCTCCGCAGCTGCCCCCAGTCCCAGCAGCACCGGCCTCGCCCGGCTTGCCAACCAGATTGGGTGCGACCACACTGTTCGTTGCGGAAGCCGAAGATACGTAAATGGTGCTCTGGATAGTCTTGTACAGAGTCTGGTGAGCCGTAAGAGCGCCCTCCGCACTTTTATCCGATATGGAGCCGGCGCTCTGTTAAGGTAAGCTGAGCTCATATCTGTAATCGAAAGTGATAAAACTTACGGAGGATGCGGTCTGATAGATAGTGTGGTGGATGGTTGTGGTTATGACAGTGGTTGAGGATCCCGTACCGATGGTGTAAGTAAGGGTGGTATCACCAGATTCACCAACGCTGCTAGGGCTAGAGCCGGATCCGCTGGCGCCAGTGCTGAGGGGAGCGCCTGTGCTAAGAGGAGGTACAACACCAGTGCTTAGGGGAGCTGCGCTGCCAGTTCCTGTAGGGAACGGAGCCCCAGAAGATGCTGTGCCGAAAGGTGCTAATCCTCCAGGGAGGAGTCCTGAGCCGCTAAGGGTTGGAAACGACTCTCGTTTGTGGTGCAAATGATCATGGCCATGATAGTTGTTGGCAGCTTGCGCGATGGCGGCCAATGCCGAGACGAGAGCGAGAGAAGCCTTGCTGTACATTTTGTTTGATGTGCTGATAGAGAAGATAATGTATTGACACGGTCAAACAGATTGATTTCCTTAAGACGTGAGATTCTTGACTGCGTATGTTTGGGGTATCTGGTGTTTGATGAGAGTAAATGATATTCTTTGACACTTCTTGTGATGCAGGTCGTAAGGGCTAATGAGCGTGGTGCGAAATCTATTCGCAAAAGAGTGACTGAATTCTGACAAGGAACGACAAGGACAAGCAATGCAAGAGAGTGCGGTAAAGAGAGAAGAGAGTGCGTCGGCCAGGAGAAGTTGATGAATTAGGGAGATTAGTATGCTAAGGATACCAAGGAGCTAAAATCGGAGAGACAGGGGCAACAAATTGGATCTTCAAAACACGGGATTGCTTCAGGACAGCTGCATTAGCCTCACCTCTTGCAGCAGCACGATTCGATCATTTTGACTAAAGCCCGCGGTCCGGCTCGATCTGATCTTCGTGAAGTGCTGGCCTCTCAGCGCCCAGGAAACATCATGGATTGCTGTAAGCGCTTCCAAGGACGAAAGGATGGGCGCTTATTTTGAATTGCTGAGCGCATGAGAGGCTTTGCACTTTGAATGGTAGCAGATCTTGTGGCATATCTTAACAAATGGTCGACTGATGCGCTGAAAGCTTTGCCTCCGTAAACCCTATGAATGTAGAGTATTGAAAAGGCCACTCCCAATATCCAGTCGGGATGGCAATCACTTGACAGGGGGCGAGATAGCGGACGATATTTGAGGGTCATTAGCCCTGTATCGGATTTATTCCATCTGTGTCTTGGACTTGGTGGTGTGTAGACTTATCGCCTCACTCGAAGTCTGCAGGTAGCTGTCAATGTCATCGCGCAGCAGGCGCAGGACCTCAAGACCGAAGTCTGC
>JAABUI010002290.1_pt1 | contig 10640 bp, 13 predicted proteins | sample 5559111 | NCBI WGS metagenome assembly JAABUI01 (sample SAMN10711870, study PRJNA513365) | rock metagenome | isolation source: Antarctica rocks | place: Antarctica: Victoria Land, Buttleship Promontory
TGATAGCCAGAGTCTGGGTTTTAGGCCCTAAAAAATCCCTAAACCTTCTTTGTCATGGTAGCCATGAGGAAGCCAGAGCGGCGGGGAAATTCAAAGCTAGTGGATGAGGATGGAGCACATTGTCTGCTGATGTCGATCATCAGTTATAGTTTGTGTCTGCCTAAACTGTATCAACTTAAGAGTCATAGTCCTTCATGGAAGCGCAAAGATGCACTGTGGTTGGCAAGACCCAGTGTAAGTACAGACAAAATAGTATAACATAAACATGGCGGCATAAGCATATTCGGGGTCACAGCCCTGCAATATGCAGTGGGGTCAAGCAGTGGCTTTACCCACCAGTTAGCAAGATTTAGTATGTGATGCATAGTTACAGGCAAGACCATAACAAAACATTACATACATAGTCTGAGCAACCAGCTTGCAGCTGCACCAGTAACACCATGCAAGAGCAGATTAGAGGCCAGTGCTTGCTACTGCATGTCAACAATTTGACTGGCTCACAAACTACAGACAACACTCTGAACAGTCAAGCCGTAAGTCCCCAAAAGCAAGAGCAGGCCCTTCAATTCTCACCTGTGCCTCTTGACACCGTCAGCGATACATCCCTCAAAGACAATGCTGCCGTTTCAGGACAAAGGGCTGGATGCCTGTGCTTGGCTTGCAGCCAGCTGTGCATCTTTGGCATTGCAAAGCCTTGTCTCATACACCATGGGCATATAGTGTAAGCAATGCAAAAAAGATGCATGCCAAGACATGCGTACATAATTGATGCATGTTGCCAATCATTCTTATGTGTACAGTCAGCATACACCCATCCAATTCAATGCAATGCAAAGCAATGCAATAAACATATGGTGCAAATTTGGGTTTGAGTGTCGTGAAGCAACCCTGAAGCATGAATTTTGCGCTGAAGCTGAGCATGGTGTTGCACTTACCTGATGCGCCTCTTGGACTTCTTCCCATATATAATACAGCTCCAACATGAAGTTGCTAAACAATTCTGCGACACAGGATCCTAAAAGCCATGAAAAAGTGCTGCCCATGGAATGGCATGCTTGCAATCCTGCGGGCCCCTCCTGCCCCAAGGACACATTTGCCAATCTGTGACAGTCAACTCTGATAAATCCTTGCTTCCATGCTCTGTTTCATGCAAACAGCAGCCAGAACCCTGGAACAGTCATATGGAGGATTTGGCTCATCTGAAGGATTTGGTTGTGGCTCATCCACAACCTTGACCAACACTACCACCTGCAATAGACGATGACTGTAGTAACATGTGTCATACATGTGTGGCTGACACCGCAACAGATAAAACAATGCTGCCACATTCTGCATGACTGTATTGCATCACAGTACAAGAGCCTTGTGGGCGCTGTCGCCAGCCAAAATTGTACCACCAGACAAAAGTCCTGAGATACAGCTAGACACAGATGCAAAGGGAGCCAAAGGCAGCCTCGGGGGCACAGCAAGCATCTGAGATACATTACTCTATCGTATATATAGTGACATAGTATTATACATATGGTAATCATGTGTTACATAATATTTGCTCAAGATACTTGCGTTGTTGGCTTGTCAAGCCATCCACTCCCCTCTTGCCACAACTTCTCCTCTGTCTCAAGAAACACACTATCCTCTAGCACTACTGTAACCACTCCATTCAGGCGTCTGGCCTTTTGGTGCCCTTCTGAGTGAGCATAGTGACGCGCAGCAAAGGGGCAGCATGGTAGCCCAGCGGTGTCATCATCTGCAAAGTATTCTAATGTTATACTAATATTATATCTCATATTTCACAGGATACGTGTGTACACACAACACAATGCAAATATATTATAAATTGATATTCTTTCGTGCATTTTGACTATATATCGTAATATATTGTGTAGGATCTTCAAAGTTGGCTTCAAATGTGTCCCTACCGCACAAAGGGAGCACAATGCTCACCCGCAAATCTGCACAACTGAGTTGTGGCCTCTTTACCAAGGGCTCCAGACACCACCTTGTGCTGATCTCGGCATAGAAGACAGCTTCACCCCTCTCCTGAGGGAGGCCACATATACGAGATCACGTTTTCCCTATTTGCACACAGCATTTGAAAGCTCTTCACTGTCTTGTACCTGCGAGCTACTGACAAGGCTAGTCTTCGTTGTGTGTGATGCTTGCTCCGTAGCTGCGAGCTTGGTCAAGCAGGCGCTGTGAAGTTTTTAGCGTCCAGCCTCGCGAATTCAGGCACTGAGGCGGCTTGTACCATTGCGTGGGTGCAAGATTTGTCGCGTAAGTGTATGCACATGAACGGGTGGTGTTTGCATCTAACTGTGCGAGTTGTGCCACCCCAGCTAGGTTGGAGGGATGGTTTGAGGTCAATAGGAAAAGAGGGCTTTCACATCTTCAGACAGGACTGGTCTTCTGTCTGGACCTCTGCAGTTGTGACGCTAGCGCACGTGCGGAAGCACGTGGATGTGATGTTGTGGCCCACGACAGTGTCGAAGACGAAGTAGTAAGCTCATCGCGACCAGGCTTGCGTAACCTGGCCTTGTCACACGCCGCTGTATGTGATTGTTTTGATTTGAACGTGCGCCCGTTGCTGCAGATAAAGCCCTCGCAGACTCGAGACTTGGTATTACGCAGATCAGAGTGCATGCCGAGCTGTTAGGGCACGCCAGTCGTAGCTGCGCGTAGCCTCCTTAAGGGCTCGATGCCAGACACTGCATCGAGTTCAGAGCGGAAGAGCGACACTTCAGGCTTGATAAAAGAGCTATGGCAGTCCGGAGTGTGGAAGCTGTTTCCACTACTACTTCTGTACATTACAGGTCAGTGCTGACGATAGCATGGTCCTACGTGCACCCGTCCGGCGTTACAGGTCACCGTCCACAGCTGTCACCGTCCACAGCTGAAGTTAGCCCAGAGACCAAGGCATTTGTCTGTAACACAGGATATGGAGTCATTGTCCCTGTGACCCCAACACTTATGACAGATTTCTTTGCCTCTCGCCGCTCAGACGTGTACATACACTGCGAAGACTACACCTCACAAAAGGCCCCTCCTTCATGTCGGGACGCTCATTCAGATGCTGTCAACTGGTCATCTGCTAGCTCGTTCATCTCAAATTCTGTTCTCAGCTTTGCTTTGGTGAGACTTGCGTTGCCTTACCTTATTGAGACACCCTTGAATCATCAACAGGGCATGCATGCCTGATCAACAGCGAGCATGACTAGCATTGTTACCAGTGCATGCAATATGCACATGTCTTACATGCAACATGTATATGCAATGCATGCTGTGTTCAGGTGTTGCTTTCAGCACAGCATGCACATCACACCTGCATGCAAGCTGCATGCTCATCAATAACAGTATTTCTGTATCATCGCTTGCTAGCATCTGCAGCAGAGTGCGGCATGGCCCTGATCCGTTTCAGATGCGTTCATGAGCAATAAGACTGCTACACAAACACATGCATGCTGTTGCATTGAGTCTGTTGTTTCCTGCATCAACCATCTGTCATGTATAGGCACCTATGATCGGCAGCTGGAGTGACAAGTATGGGCGCAAACCATTCCTGATCATTGCCTTCTCCACAGCTTCTCTGCCACTACTAGTCATCTTGCTACACCTCCAGTTTGGTCTTTCCATGCTGTTTTATTTTCCTGCTCAGGTAAGAACCACTAATATCTGTCATGCATGTTGCTACAACAACCGTGCTCTAAACCCTTCACCATGCCTTCCCAGCCAGCTAATGTCTTTAACTTGCAACAGGCAGATGCACAACAGAGTTTCTTCAGTTTCAGTAATCTGGCCTAGGAAGCAGCCTAGTTTGTTTCTAGTCCACAATGCATTGCAACTAGCATCATTTTAAAAGTGCAGAGCAAGGTACAGTCAATAGACAATGACAGAATTTTCTCCCATCTTTGTATCCCGTCCACATGTGCTTGACAACCATGCGTATGTGTGCTCTGCTGCAGGCGGTGAATACATCTGAACCATCAACGTCCATTGATATGTAGCTGCATCCATATATCACCTTTCTTATAGTCTTCTCTTTGTTGTAAGAAAAAAGAATAACAGAAAGCAAAATTTTTTTACCCCCCCCCCCCCATGCCCCCACTACCGTTCCCCCTTCCCCTTTGAGACAGGGACGCACTTTGATCATGCGTGTTTGGCGACTGAGCACATATCCGCCTACCTGCAGGTCCTGAGTGGACCCTGTTACATCTGTCTCCATCAAAAATGTAGCTGCGAGATCTCCCCCCCCCCCCCGCCCCTTTGTCCCTCTCTGCAGGGGTCACATGCTAGTTCAATCATACATGCTTAGCAACTGAGCGCATGTGTGTCTGTCTGTAGGCACTGAAAGAGTCCATTGCATCATTGTCCCTGACTATGTAGCTGCTTGACCCCCCCTCACCCCCTGCTCACCCCTATGGGTCACATGCCAGTTCAATCATACGTGCATAGCAACTGAGCGCATGTGTGTCTGGCTGTAGGCACTGAATGGCTCCATTTCATCTGTCTCCATTTGCCTAGCCTATGTGGCTGACAAGTTGCCACCTGGTCACAGAGCAGCCTGTTTTGGCCTCATTCTAGCATCCTTCTCAATGGGGATCCTGATTGGTCCTCCAATCGGCGGCCTCTTGCAACCAATTGTTGCATCATATACTGCCATGAGCTGCGTCGGAGGGGCCTTGTTGTATGTCATTTTCATCCTAGATGAAAGCCTATCTGAGCGGTCTAAAGCTGAGGTGAACCTTTCCCTTTCATGTGGGCCCTTAGTGTATGTCATTCCCTTCTAAACAAAGCCTCTCTGGGAGATCAGCCTCTCTGAGAGATCACAACGTCATGAGTGGGACTATGGACTCGTACATGTATCGCACTCATACACGTATCTAGCGTTGTCAACCGTCAAGTATGCATATTTGATATGGGAATACTTGGATATGCATACTTTGAGGGCAGCTATGGTGCTTTGGATCCAAGGCTGAGGTAGCTTTTGCCCTTCAGAAATGTTGCTTGCTTTGACTGAATGATGCATCCAGCTGCCACAGGCACCCTTGCATTTGCAAAAGGGGTGTTTGCAAACCTTGAGAGTTGGCTTTTTGCATGATACATGTGTTTATGTCCATGCCTAATATGCTTCACCATGTGATCTTACGCTGTCAAGTAATAAACTCCCCAAGAAGACTGTCTAACATTGTCTGCACAATGAGAAAAATACTATCTGCTATTTCTTTATAGGTAAACAAACAAAAATACACGACCCCAAAAAAAAACAAAAAAAAGAGAGGGAAACACAGTATTTGCACTGATTTGCAGGCGAGGGAAAAGCATGTTGATGGGACCCAGAGCCTGTTCACTCAGTGGAAGACAATCAAGATATTGTTGCGCAGTCAGCTGTTCAAACGCCTCACGCTTTGCATCATGCTGACCGGCATCATCCAGGAAGGCCTGCAGGATCTCATGATCCAGTACCTTCAGTTGAAGCTTGATTTTGGCATCAAGGATCAGGTGACAAGCACTGTCTATCTGCCTCTGTTTGTCTGTCCGCCTGCCTGCCCGCCTGCCCGCCTGCCCGCCTGCCCGCCTGCCCGCCTGCCCGCCTGCCCGCCTGCCCGCCTGCCCGTCTGCCCGTCTGTCCGTCTGTCCGTCTGTCCGTCTGTCCATCTGTCCGTCTGTCTGTCTGCATGTATGTTCATCTGTACATGCCTGGGTGTATGTGTTGGTGCTTTGTGTCTGTGTGCGTGTCTGTCTGTGAATCTACGTCTGTTTGTATGTATGTTTGTCTATTTGTCTACGAATAGAACTGAAGAGTATCCACTGAAGACGTTGACATCTCATCCTCTCTGCCTGTGCTCTGTGAGACTGTCTGTGAGTGTTTGTGGGATTGACAGCTACCTCAATGCACTGCATGTGCTACATTTGGCCGTCGGCTCATCCTGTCTGTCTGTTTTGCCCCCTTCTGAGTGCACATTGTTGCAGCTTGTTTTGCCACTAATGTTGAAAATGCTTGCGACCATGGATGTATCTATACCTAAACCCTAAACCCTAAAGCTATTTTTAAATCATAAATCTGGGTGCAGGCTAGATTGTTCATTATTTTTGGGGTGTGCGGGCTGATTGTGCAAACACTGCTGCTCAGGGTGCTGCTCAGCTGGTTCAACGAGAGCAGAGTCTTAGTAATTGGTGAGTCATCTCAGCTGCCCATGTGTATCCTATGCCAATAAAGGCACACTTCTCAATGCTGTTGTGTTGTTGCTGGGAGATGAATTGGCTATCAGACCTAGGTGCCTCTGGACTGTAATTCGTGTATGCAAGTTTATGCGCATTGCTGTGGCGGCTTTGTGAACCCTCAACTAGAAAGTTGGCATCTTCAGCTTTTTTTCCCCAGCTTTGCACACCAACCGTCAGGACTTGGTCATCACATTGTGTTTTGCTTTTAGGATAACACTATCTTGCCTCACGTGCATTGCTCCTGGTGCCTTGTCATCTGACATGCGGAGTCATGCGGAGTGTTGTATAGACATGCAGAGTATTGTACAGACCCTGAACCCAATTTAAACCCTACAACCAGATTCCAGGCAAGCTGTTCCTTTTGGCAAAGTAATCCACAGCTTGTTGGATTTAAATTATGTGTCAGCCACAAGCAAGGGATTGTGCCCTCTACCTGGCAGTGCATCTGGCCACCATCCAGGCTTCCAGCTGCTGATGAAACGTTAACAGTGAGAAATACAGGCTTCTGTTTGCTGGTCTGCATGCCAACCAAAAGCACAAAACAGAAATTGTTGGCCATGAATGCACAACACATCACCTTAGTGTGCACCATGCTAGCACTGAAATAACCTAGTGTGAAGGACCCCAATGTGACTTGAGCTAGTGTGAAATTACATAGTGCAACACACCCTAGTGTGAGGTATAGGCTTTTGTTCTGCAGGGCTGTGCGCCAAAGCTACAAATTCGGGGACAAATTTGGCCACAGAACTTAACAAAACCCTAGTATGAACTACAAGCCGTGCTCTGCAGGGCTGTGCGCCAGCATGACAAACTGAAGAACGATTATGACAATACCCTAGCGAACCCTAATCTGAAACACAAAGTTTGGTAGTGCTTTAGCGTAAACCCTGATCTGAAGTACAAGTTTATTCTGCAGGGCTGTGTGCCAGCCTGATCAATGAAGTAGCCCTTGCGCTGGCTCCCACCAAAGGGTGGGCTTTTGCCGCCATTGGCATCGGCAGCATTGGCTCTGTTGCCTTTCCCGCCATCAGCAGCATCAAGGCCAACAATGTCCGGGATTCTGAACAGGTCAGCTGTCCTATCTTGGCTCATTTTTCCACTTGGCCCTTGCAGACCGGTGCATGCTGCTGCGCACCTGTTTACGCCTTTGCACAAAGAAGCCCTTGTCTTCTTTGCGCAAAGACAGAGGACCATTCTTGAAGAGACTCATTTTTGAAAGAACGAAAAGTATGCATTGAAAAAAAGCTAGAAATGCACCACAGTGCTGTGTGACACTAAAGGACTTTTGATACCAGGTACGCTTTGGCTCAGTCACGCAGACAAATCTACTTAGTCTCTGCTGCACACCAAACCTGCTTGGGGCTTGTTTTCTGCTTGCCACCCATGCCGTGCTGCTGCTCTGACAATGACATAGACATTTTGGGTACTGACTTGCTCTGTGTCAAGAAATATGTCAAGACCACCATACCAATCACAGGTGACGATGGCGTGTCCTCATACAGTGTTAATATGCATCACCGCCAACTCTAACCCAACAGGTGACTCAGCACTGGCTGTGTGTGCTTGTTGGTGGTGGGCCATGTGCGCTGCTCCCACCAGGAACCATACATCCGATTCTGGCATCTACAGCCTGGCTGCCGTTTTACTGTTGTCACAATCAGTTTGACTGGCAACTATCTTCCAGTGCATTTGCAACAACAGGATGTTCTTGTCACTGCCGTGCAAGAAGACCAGTCCATCTGTCAAGACCAACCCCTCTCTCTGTGTCATGCATGTCCCATCAATATAAGAAAGAATTTATCCGTAATTTATGGGTAATATCAATGGTTTATATTTTACAATCTATCAGCAACAGTTGATGGTACCTTTCTTGGTGCATTGGCCTCCACATCAATGCATGGTTTGTGTAATAAGGATGTGAGCAGTTAATGTTTTTGGTGTAGGGCACAATCCAAGGCGCACTTTATGGCGCCAGGGCTTTAGCGCAGGGGACCGGCCCCATCATCTTTGCCGCCATATTTGCGGCCTTTACCCGGGAAGAGTCACCATTCCCCAAGTTTGCAGGTCAGCGGCTGTGACTGTGACCACTTCAAACTATGTAGTTCTGCACTGTGCTGTGCTGCGCTGCGCTGCGCTGTGCTGTGCTGTGCTGAGCTGAGATGCACTCAACCAAGACTTAGCTAGGGGTTATTAAGGTCAGTAAACAAGGCAGAACTCACGGCCCTCAGGGTCTGCATGCAAGAGTGCATTGTGTTACCAGAATCGAAGTAGTATTCAATGCCAATTGTCAGTGGGTTTCACAAGACCCCTTCAGCAATTTGCTTTGACCAATCCTCTGGGCATCTTGCTTGGGATCCTGTTGCTGGCATTTGTCACACAGCCACAAAAACCGTGCACGATGATTGCCTGATTGAAGGTGCAAGCTTGTAGCTGTGCCTGATGATTGTCTGATGGAAGGTGCGAGGTTGTTGCAGGCGCACCCTTTGTCTTTGGCGCTGTGCTGATGCTGATCGCAATTGGCATTGCCTCCACCATTGATGGAACATCAGGACAGGGGCTGCTGCACGAGCACCGGCAGCAGAATCCCCATACAGAGGAGGAAACAGTCACGCCCATGTCTGAGTTTGATGAAGAAGCAGGTCGGTTATGCCCCTTGGCTGTGCTGTTGTGCAGGCAAAGTATCTTGCTCTGCCCTGCCCTGCCCTGCCCTGCCCTGCCCTGCCCTGCCCTGCCATTGCTCATGTTGGGTAACAGAAATTGTGGTGGAGACTTGCATTACTCATTCCCATCCTGCTGTTTCTGCCTTGCCTCCTTGCCCTGCCCTTGGGCAAGGAGGCAAGGCAGTGAAGCCCTATTCACAGCCCTTTTTTAATTCTCATGGCCAAAACTTGCCTGGTCTTTTGTTTGGGTGTTGTTCATGGCACAGTTCAGGTGGTGATGTATCGTCACTCCTTTGTAGGCTTGACACCGGGCAGTTCTGAAGACGCTGAAGTCACACAAGAAAACGAGCGATCTTCGCTGCTCGCTCGCAAACCTTCAATACAGTCCAGAGGGCGCATCAGTGGTGCTTTCAGCCGCGCACATTCGACTCAGTCTGACTTTGCCAGGCAGAAGTCTGGGTCACCACTTCGCTCTGCAAGAACAGGAAGTGCAGCTCTTGCAAGTGATATTGCGTGACATGCATTCGTCCTGCAGGCAGTGTCCCATGCAGCAATTGCTATTTCATGCTGCGCGGTGGTGAACAAAGCTACTTTGTTTTTAAGTTGATTGGTTAGACAAGATTTTATTATGTACCATACATATTTACCTGACTGACCACTGAACCTGGTGTCAGAATCCAGGGTTTTGCAGTGTTTTGTCATGGTTTGGGCAGGTTTCCCAAAGAATTGTCTGACGAGGTTTCGCCATCGGTGAGTATATAAATCAATTATTCAGCGTGGTATAACCTCGGATAATTCGTGAAGACCGTGCACATTTTGAACGAGAGTTGCATGCCAAATGTTGCGCATGATGACGTGTCGACTGTAATCCGTGATTTGCGTTGCTCTGATGCAAATCCGCGTTCTCGCCAAAATTGCTTATTGGGGAGAAGGACATCGTAGGTGACGCTCAAATGTTGGCCAGCAGCCACAGCCACAGCCATGTCAGGGAAACTTGAAATCGACCAATTGGTGACACAAGCGCAGGAACTAGCGGGCAGAGGGGTACGTGCGACGAACGCTGACAAAGCTTGTTGCAGCTAGCTGTGCGTGACGCAACGCGACCATTGTGCAGGCAGGGGAATGGGATCTGACTCTCAGCTGACAACAGCATGCACACACAGTCTGTTTGGCCCCACTCTGCATGGGCTGCAGCAGGGCTTTGATGGTTTCTAGCTGATAGGCTTGAAAAGATTGCTTCCTTCATGTCATTTCTCACACTTTCTCTCTCATCGCCGCACGCATAGCCTTGTGAAGCTGTTGATGAGAGCTTCCTGGCAATGTGCTAATCATGTGCATGCACGGTGTGCATGGGCTGCAACAAGGCTTTGATGACATTCTTCATATTATGATATACTTCTGCAGCTATAGTTGCCTGCTGCTTGCTTTGCAGGGTGGCGATATACACAGGTGCTGCTCACACAGGTGCACCTCCTGCAGTGTTTGCCTGCATGGTGGGCTGTGATGCTCGGGCAATTCCTGAGGGCTGTGACACCTTGTGAAAGCTGATACAATATGGTGGAACAGGCTCAACAGCATACTACGGCCATACCATCCAGACAATACCCCTTCTCCTCCGATCAAGGAAGTCAAGTTGGACAGGGCTCAACTAGTCCTCGGCTGAGTGATCGCTCGGGAACCTTGAGTGCTGTAGTGTTGATGCACAAGCCACACAATGGGGCCTGCCCATTCTTTTGTTGCCCACTCTTTTGCTGCTCTCAC
>JAABUI010002292.1_pt1 | contig 10637 bp, 6 predicted proteins | sample 5559111 | NCBI WGS metagenome assembly JAABUI01 (sample SAMN10711870, study PRJNA513365) | rock metagenome | isolation source: Antarctica rocks | place: Antarctica: Victoria Land, Buttleship Promontory
AACGAGTATATAAATGCTAAGGAAGGAAAGTATCTAGAAGGGAAGAGCCGGCTATCTATATGACTCAGGAGAACATAAGCTAACCCTGAATAGGGTTGGCCTCGGAACAACCCTATAGCCTAGCGGTGAGCGGCCGGCGATAGTCATCAACATAGCCACCAACATAGCTACCAACATAGGTGCGTAGCTAGGATCGTAACAGAATGAAATGACATCAATCATATCATTGAATTAACTGAAGAAAAAACTCTTAATCATTTATCACGACTTTCTGAATGTTTTTGATAGAGAAAAAACAACTCATTTGTCTTTACATTGATCATATGATCACAAGATTGAATTAAAAGATGAAAATCAACTTTTTAAAAGTCAATTGTACTTTATGTTGAGTCACAAGCTGTAGAAGATCAAAGAGTATTTAGAAGAGAATTTGAAGAAGAAGTTCATTACATTCAGCAAAGCTTCTTTTGCTTTGTTAATACTATTTCTTGAAAAGAAAGATGATAGTCTTTGCTTTTGCATGAACTATTGAAAACTGAATGCTCTGATTAAAAGAGATCATTATTTAATACTTTTGATAAATGAAGTACTAGCTTAAATTCAAGACAGTAAGTATCTAATTTAATTCAACATTATCATCATGTTCAATAAACTGCGCATGAGTTCAGAAAGTGAAAGTTTAACTACTTTTGTTACTTTCTTCAATGATTATAAATATAAAGTAATGCTTTTTAAATTAATCAATAAACTCACATTCTTTCAACATTATATCAATGATGTATTGTTTAACTATCTGCACAAGTTTTGTCAAACATACTTGAATGATATTCTTATTTATAGTAAAATCTTGAAAGAACATAAAACTCATGTGAAAGAAGTGTTAAACAAGCTTCATGAAGCTGATTTGCAAATAAACATTGACAAGTATCAATTCAAGATTCAGAAAATCTCGTTTCTTGAATTACTAATGTTTATTAATAATTTGCAAATGAATTCTTGATAAGTATATGTGATTCAAGACTGAGAAGTGTCTTGATCATTAACTCATGTGCAAATTTTCATTGACTTCTGCAATTTCTATCAATGATTCATAAAGAACTTCTCAAAGATTGTTCAACTTATGATGAAGTTAACTTAGAAAGATCACTTCTTTGAATGAATTGAGATTTGTCAGAAGATTTTTGATGATTTGAAGTAATAAATGATGATTTGAAGTAATAAATGATGACAGCTCTTGTTTTGAAACATTTCAACTTAACTAAAAAAGTTATTCTAGAAATAAACTTCTTGAACTATGTGAATGATGAAGTATTATCTTAATATGATGATGAAAACATTTTACATTCAGTGATCTTTTATAATAAGAACATGATTTTCGCAGAATGTATCATGATGAATTGACACATAGAGATTAAATCAGAGACTAAAGTTGAAAATTAAGTTGAAAATCAGATCTGAGTTAACTCTGAAATTCTGTGACTTTGTCAAGACATCATTTAAATCACGTCATATTTTCAACTTAATATATCATGAATTATGTCATGTTCAACTTAACAATGCTTGACAAACTCTTTATAGTTAATCGATTTTCTCAAGTTATCAAAAGCTTCTTAATAATTAACTTTATCATAATATATATTCATTCTGTGTCTACTTAGAATATCACATTGTCATATCACTCTTATAAATCTTATTTATTCATTTAGTAAATATGATCATCACAATTCTAATTATTTCAAACTTTTCTTAAAGATAATGATTCAATATTCAAGCATGACAACAGTAACATGATTGCAACAAAATTACAACAATGATATCTTGATTTTGCAAGACATTATATTAGAAAATAAATGTTGCATAATGAAATCGAAAAGTGAAGAAGTAAAAAATGAACTCTCTCTTGATATCAATGAATAACTGACACAAGCAATGCTTCAACATGATGAACTGTGAAAGAAACAGAAGTTAACAGTTATTCAATCAAAGATTGAGATTCTGCAAATTGTTGAAATGATGAAAAAAAGTTATTAAACTTTCACTTAAGTTCTCATAAAGAACTTGAATGATTTATGCATCATCTTCATAGTGTCGATGATGATGAAACGAAGTCATCACAAGATCGTTTTGCAAAAGCGAAGACTTTTAATGTCTTTGAAGAAGTATCATGACAAAATTATAAGAAAACATAGAAAGTGAATTCGCGACATTGAAATCTTATTTTGAAATATCTCTTGATATTTTGAAAGTGATGAGAAAAAGATTTTGTACTGCATAATTTATCTGAAAAGTGAATCAAAGAAACTTTGATTCAATCACAAAGAGATTATGTTTGCAGCTCAGCAAATATGATTTAATTTTATTGACTTTCTTCTGAATTTAATTGAAAACTCAATGAATCGAGACATAGACGTGACTTAGCAATACATGAATGCATTGCAATGTTCAAATCAGATGATATGAACATTTGCAGCTCATTTGAGCACTTTGAAACATCAACTTTCGTTGTATAATGATGAGCATAAATAAACTCATTTATTCATCAAGTTGAGATCTGAGCTGCATGTGATCATTACTAATGTGCAGTTGATTTCTATCACATGAAATGCATTAATCGATCTTGTCACTTGATTGAAAACAAATCTGCGAAAAGAACACATCTTGTCATTGAAATAATTTCAAGATGAGAACTTGCATGATCAAGACAGAGTTAATAAAAAGATTCATTTAAAGCAAAAGAAATTTCATTAATCAACTAGACTCAATTCTTCATCAAAGACAAGCTCATACACTTCGTCATGTTATAGCAAGAATTGGTTTAACATAATGTGCTATACATGCAATCAAAAGAGTCATTACTTTACTAATTGTAAAGATGAAAAGATCAAGAATAGATCAAAAAAATCTGATGTAAATCAAGTATTCATTGATTTGATATTGCATATGAGTCATTTCAAGACTTTGAGAAAAGACAAGCTTTCAACGAATCCTTCAAATCATTAAGAAAAAAACAAGAAGTTTTCTTTATAAAGACTTTTATATATAAAAAGCATGTAATTCAGAGAAATCAAAAGACAGAAATGAAGATTTATATAAATATCAATGTTAAGATGAATGTGATTAGTCAACGTTTCATCATCAAGCAGAGTATGTCATTGCTGAACATTGATCTTTCAAGATTTATCTGAATGAATGATCAGAATGTCTATTGCTATGATACTTATGAGATGTGTTATCAACTTATAGACAGCTGAAACATAAAAAGAAAAGATATGAGTATCTTCTATGCTATTGACAAGAAAGAATCTTTCTTGATCTTGAGCATGTTGAGTATGCAATTCAAATGTATTCAAATAAATATGATTGTAAAAACATGATGTTTCAATATGAATGAATATGCATTCAAGTTATTCATCGCAGAAGATTTTGCAAAAGCTTTACAAGATGAGTTTACTATGTATGCTTTTGTCATGATCAACATTGTCAAAGAGTTGATCATTGAACATCAAGTGAAAGTAATGAATAACATGATGAATTGTATCACAAACGCGTTTGAAACGCAAACTTTATTCATTGAATTGAAAGAATATGAAAATGTATTTTCAACAGAAAGTGTTGACAAATTGTTCTTGCATGAAAATTATGATCATGCAATCAAAATCATTGCAAAGTCATCATATGAATTGTTGTATAATTTGTTGAACACAGAGTTAGTGACTTTGAAAGTCAAAACGTGATTTAGATCAAGAATGTATTAAGAAATACAAGTTTTTCTGAGATTCATCAATTTCTATCAACGTTTTATACATCACTACTTTCAGATAGCAGAATCTTTAACAGAATTGCTGAAAGATAGTGTAAAAGATGTGAAAATGAGTTCATTCATATGATCAAGCGAAGTGAAACAAGCTTTTAATCAGCTTCGCGACGTCTTTATGAAAGTGTCTATACTAAGACACTTTGACTCAAAGCAACATATACACATCGAGATCAACACATTCAATTATGCAGTTGCAAGTATTTTGTCTCAGTCAAATGATGAAAATCAATGACATTTGATTGCATTCTGATTCAGAATAATGATAAATGTTGAAAGAAATTATGAGACATATGATTAGAAGCTTCTAGTCATAGTAGCGATGTTTAAACATTGATGACACTATGTGAAAGACAATTATCATACTGTTGAAGTTCTAACTGATCATAATAATCTGAAGAGTTTTATGAATGTTCAAGAGCTAAACGAAAGACAAGTCAAATGAATCATGAGATTGTTGATCTGCAACTTTGAAATAGCACATAGATCAGAAAAGACAAACTTGATTGATGTATCATCAAAACGATCTGATTATAAGAATGAGAACATTTTTGCAAATCATTTGCTGCTCACTCTGCAGCGAAAACTTACTAGAATAGAAAGCTTAAATAACTTTATATTCATAGTGATCAGAGAACTATACTGTATACAAGTGATTAACGATGTTGAGAAGATGTTCATTCACAGTATAAGTATGAACAAATATTCAGCAGAACATGTCAAAGGCAAACTGCAAGAGGAAATTCATTGATGAACATGAATGATTAACGATGTTGAGAAGACATTTGTTCACAGTGTCAATGAACAAAGATATTCAGTGAAACATGTTGAAAGCAGATCGCAAGATGAAATCTACTGTATATGAGTGATTAACGCAGTTGAGAAGATGTCTGTTCACAATGTCAGTGAAAACATGAATACATGTTCAGCAATGCATGTCAGAAGTATGCTGCTGAGAGTCATGATTTTAACAGTGCAAGAAATGCATTTAGATGAAGTACATTTCTTAAAAAATAGAATCTTTCAATTTGAATCAACAACTTTGAAAAGCACAGACGTTGAAATGTCAACTCATAAAAATCATAACGTAGCTGAGAAACAGCTTAATTCTGTTGCTGAAACTGTTGATTGCAAACAACTCATTTCACATGCATTTGTCAGAGTATTGATAATTCATGAAATAATATACAACTTTGATAGTAAATTCATAGTTGAACTTATCAAGATCTTACAGCAAGAAGATGAATTTACTGTAGAGTTAAGAACAGACGAGATGATGAGTATATAAAAGAATGACATCAAAGCTTGAACATTGAATAGTCAAGAAATGATAAAGTGCAATGAATCATTGTATGTTTCAGAAGATCTTTCTGTCAGAGAAGAATTATTGAAATGTCATCATGATGATTCATTAGCAAGACATTTTGATGCTGACAAGATCAGTGAGCTATTAAATCACAAATATTACTGAAAAAGTATGATCAAGAATGTCAAAGAATATATAGATACTTGTGATATTTATCAAAGAGTAAAGATGAAACATCATTTATTATATGATGAGTTGAAATCATTATCTCGACTCACAAATCTTTGAAAAAAAATCACTATGAATTTCATAACAGATTTGTCATCTAGTAAATGAAAAGAAGTCATATATGACTCGATTCTTGTGATAGTCAATTACTACACAAAGATGATGCATTATGTATCTATAAAGAAAACTCTGACTATCATAAAGTTAGCAAAGTTGTTTTTTGAGAAGATTGCTTTAAGATATGAGATCTCAAGTGATATAATCATCAATAGAAACAGTTTATTTATCAATGCATTCTGATCAGAAATCTGTTTTCACATGAAGATGAAATGATGACTAAGCATCATCTTTCATTCACAAACAGATGATCAGACAGAATGACAGAATCAAACACTGAAATATTATCTACAAGTATATTGTTCAGAAAAGCAAGATGATTGAGCTACGCTTCTACTCATAGTTGAGTTCATGTATCATCAGATTAAGCACTCTTCGTTGAACTGTAGTTTCTTTAAAGTCATGTATGATTATGAGTTAATCTTTGACATATGCATTAAGAATGATGCTATGAAAGAAGAAGTGTCAGCAGCAAAAAAACGCGTTGAAATGCTGCAAGATGTGCAAAACACGTTGATGTAATGATGATAAAATGCAGTTGAAGCTCAAACAAAGTATTATAATTGAAAACATAAGTTTAAGTTCTTTAATGTTGATGATTTAATCATGTTATCAGCAAAAAATCTGAAGCAGAAGAAGTTGAGCAAAAAGTTATCAAATAAGATGTTAAAGTTCTTTCATATACAAGAATTTATAAACAAGCAGATGTATCATCTGAGTTTTTCAATCATTTATAGAATTCATTTTATCTTTCATGTATTTCTTTTAAAGTCATATAATCATAGATTAAATAATGATTCTATACTTAAGTATTTTGCTTTCAAGTTTATTGATGATGAGTAAGAATGAAAAGTAGAAAAGATTTTACAGAAGCGAAAAAGAAAGAAAATCTTATATTATAAGATATAATGAAAAGAATATTTCATGAAATATAATTAATAAATATTAAGCAAAGATATGAAAGAAGTCTTGAAGCTTAAAGAAGCTTTTGAAACGAGATTGAAACGTAAGCGAAAAGTATAATCATTCACTTTCAAGCATAAATTCATGATTAGAAAGAAAGAGAATCACTGTATTATGATGATTCTTGCTCTTTAATGAGATGATCACATAAAAATATTAACATTCAAACAAAAGAAAAAACACAGACAGAAGAAAAAAGCGCAGAGATGCAAAATGCGCTCGACATGAAAGCATAATTTCAGCATAATCACATCAACTTCATCAGTTATCTTTCACAGAAGATGCAATCACAATCTTCTTTTTTTCACTCATCTTAAGATTTACATTAAGACATAAGATGAGTGAATTAAGAGTAAGCAGATTCATTTATAAATATATCATGTCAGTTATAAAACTGTGATCAAATAATATTGAAACGTAATAAAACATACAGAATAGCAAAACGTATCAAGCGCATTGCAAGCAATGTCATTAGCTGTTATTACTTCTTTCAACTGCAGCTTCTGTACATTAAATGACTCAAACTTGTATATGTCATCTAAATAATCTTTCATACGCGTTGCAATCTGCAATCATAAACTTCTTTCTCAGTTTCATCTAATTGATTGTAAAGATCATAATAGTGATCACATCATTATCTTCTGATGCAATCTTGAATACTGTCTTGAGTTGAAAAAACTCATTTAATGTTCAAACGCATACGTTCAAAATCTAAGAATTCAAACATAAGCATTTAATGAATGCATCAAGTAAGTTTACTTATTGCAATGCATGAAACATCTTTCTTTGCACATCAGACGCAGCATCAATACATCACTTTTTCATGAAACTCGACATTGCAGCTTTGCGCTGTCTCTTCATCATGAAATCTACATGCACATTTAATGCACATTACTTTGTTCAATATTTCAGAAGCATCAGCACTTCTTTTGCTAATTCTCACGACTGAAAGCTGAAAAGAATCAATAATGACATTTAAACATTAAGTACTTAACTTATCATTCTTCTATTGCTAGAAGTTCAAGATGAATTGAGTAAAAACTTTGATGCTGAGAAAGCATCAGAACTCATTTCGTCGCTCATTTCTTCATCAGAGACGTTCAGATCATCTTCAGAATCAACAGATGTAATGAGTTTTAAAACAGAAGATGACATCATATGATTGCAAAGATGTCAAGAAGTAAACTTATTTGTGACAGTCTATGATTGTTAAATTGCAGTCTCAATCAAAGAAATTCAGAATAAGCATTGCATATCTTGCTTATGTCATCAGCTTTGTCATCAGCTTTGTTGATCTTTCGCAACTTTAAAATCATCATAAATTAAGCGCACGTCATTTCAATACTTGAAACAAAGTTTTTTCAAGTAAATACTAATATAATTATCTGTATAAGCAATTCTTTATCAAAGTTGTAAAAAAGAACTTTGATATAAAATGAAGATGAAATGAAAAGAAGATGAAGATTAAGAGAAATTGAAAGAGTGATAAATAAAACAATGATTATTATTCACTCTTGTTTATGCTTTATCATTTCAACAACACAATTTAATCAAAAGACAAGCAATGTTTATGCATCATTCACATATGATTGATGCTGTCATTTACATCAACTACACATCACATATACTATTTATAATGTCATTTACATGCATTATAATTAAAGATGAATCATCATTCAATCAAAAGTTTCTTTTTTTCTTGTTTTCTCATGAAGATTTGAAGATTTTTATTGAGAGTTTCTAGAGCGAAATCATGAATATGCATCATCATTTATCAAGATAAATCAAGACATTGATTATTGAAATTAAGAATGAACTCACTTAGAAAAGAAGACAATTGTCATGATGAATTGACACATAAAAATTAGATCAAAGATTAAAGTCAAAGACTGAATCAAAGATCAAATTTGAGTTAGCTCTGAAACTCTGTGACTTTGTCAAGACATTGTTTAAATCACGTCATATCTTTGATTTAATATATCATGAGTTATGTCGTGTTCAACTTGACAATGCTTGACAAACTTTTTATAGTTGATCGATTCTCTTGAGTTATCGAGAGCTTCTTAATAATTAGCTCTATCATAATATATATTCATTCTGTGCCTGCTTAAAATATCACATTGTCATATCACTCTTATAGATCTCGTCTATTCATTTAGTAAATGTGATCATCACAAAATGCAACTACAAGATCTACAACAAAGAACTGCTGATCATTATTTGCTGCTTGAAGCATTGACATTTTAAATTAAATGTACTGATATTTTGATAAAAATCTTCATTAATCATCTGAATTTAAAGTACTTCATGATCATCAAAGAACTGATCAAATGACAAGTCAGATGAACTGAGAAGTTATTTAAATATAACTTCAAGATCATATATCAATCAGAAAAACAGAATTTGAAAGTTGATGCACTGATCAGAATGTCAAATGTCAAGTCAGTTGAAGCAAATGATGATTGAAAGTTATATCAGCATCAGATGCTATTGTTAAAAAGTAAGTTTAAACTGCAATTAATAAAAGTTAATTAAGAATCTGATCAAGATCTGACTCAAATCTTGCTCATATTTGACTCAGATTCAAAACAAGAATTGAAAGTTAATGAAGATTTAATTAAAAAGATGATTTCTATTCAGAATCAGATTATAGTTGAAAATCAAATGAATCAACTGTGTATTAACATTCAAATAATCATGAAACAGAACAGAAGAACTTGTCAAGATATTAGTTTAAACAATTGTCAAGTACTTGATGAAGTACTTTAAAAAAATGATAAATTATGAGTTTCTCAGTTAATAATTACTTGATTAATAAGAAAAGCATATGATTTTTCAATCAATAATCATTCTGACATGAATTGAACATTAAACTTGCTGAGATGATCATATTGCTGATTGAAGATGAGAATGATGATCAAGTGCTACATTCAAAACTGTTATGTTTATTGTAGATTAAAAACATCAAAAGATTGAATCAATGAATTACTGAAGTCATTGCTCATATCAAAACAATGATGAAAGAATATATTATTAAACTTCATTATCAATCTATCAGAAAGTAACGAAAGCAACGTGATTCTGACAGTCATAAATCAATTGTTCAAGAAACAACATTATATATCATGTTGATCAGATGATGAAGAAATCTTCGCAGAATAAACAGTCAAGCTGCTGTTGATATAAATCTTCAAAACTCATGAATTATTAAGATCAATAGTATTTAATCGTAATTCTCAGTTCATATTGATTGTTTGAAAGTTTCTATGTCTGAGACTTGATATCAAGATGAAACTATTTATCGACTATCATTTGCAGATCAATGATCAGACAGAAAGAGCGAATCAGAATGTAGAATAATATTTACGAAGTTACTGCTCATATATGCAAGATGATTGATTCATCTGATTATTTATGACTGAATTTATCAATAACAATGCTATTTCATCATCAATTGAACAGTCAACATTCTTTCTGAATAAGAGCTTTCGCTCTTGTATGAGCTTCAATTTGAATTCAACTCAATATGAAATCACTCAAGTTAGAATCGAAGCAATCAAAGCAAATAATATATTTAAACATATAAAATGATTATTAGCATTAATTAAGCAAGCATTAGTAAGAGTCAGAATTACAATGAAGAAACAGATTAATAAATATTGAAAGAAAATAATTTACAAGATAAATGATATAATGTTTCTGAATTCTAGAAACATCATGATCTCAAGATCATCAAAGAAACTAAATGATAAAATGCTAAAATCTTTCAAGATTTTGATTAAGATTGAACATGCATATTGACTGAAACTATCATTGACAATGAAGATTCATTTGAAGTTTGTCTTGAATCTGCTGCAACTGAATTCAAAAAACTCTTTAAAAGAATAATGAAATGAGTTGTTTAATTTTATAGTAATTGAAGATGAAAATAAATGAAAAGTGAAGAATATATTAAACTTCAGACACTATGAACAAGATAAATGATTACAATATCATTATATCGTGTCAATTGAAAAGAATATGACGTCAATCTACATTGATACAACGTTGATGAAAGTGAATTCAAAGAATGCTTAAAGATCATAAATGTTACGATCCTAGCTACGCACCTATGTTGGTAGCTATGTTGGTGGCTATGTTGATGACTATCGCCGGCCGCTCGCCGCTAGGCTATAGGGTTGTTCCGAGGCCAACCCTATTCAGGGTTAG
>JAABUI010002293.1_pt1 | contig 10631 bp, 11 predicted proteins | sample 5559111 | NCBI WGS metagenome assembly JAABUI01 (sample SAMN10711870, study PRJNA513365) | rock metagenome | isolation source: Antarctica rocks | place: Antarctica: Victoria Land, Buttleship Promontory
ATAGAGAGAATATACTATAAATTAATAAAAAACTACTAATTATAACCTATAATTATATAATTAATTAAATAATAAAATACTCTATAAAACTCGAGTATACTCGAGTTTAAACTCGAGTATAAAAATCTATATTTAATAATCGAGTTTAAACTCGAGTACTTATAATCGAACTCAAAAATCGAGTATACTCGAGTTAAACTCGATTTTTGAGTTTTTTTTTGACTACAGAGGCTATATACTCGATTTTGCCTATAGGCCAATTTTTCGTGGTCGCGCAAATTTTTTCCCCACTAGCGTCTCGCGCCAATGTTTTTTAAAACAACTGTATTTGCGAGTATGTTTTCCATCGTCACGGGTGTGGGGCCCTCCACTATGACAGATGTTGACCCCATGTCTTCACCGCTATTGCGTCTCCCAAGCGAGCTTCGCTTGGCGATCTATCGCAGTCTGCTCGTAGAATCGCCTGGTCCAGTGCTGGTGGAACTTGCGATACTGCACGGATATCGCTATCTTACCAGTCGAGATCTCAGGGTTCTAGAGACAAACCGCCAAATTCGAAAGGAGGCCCTTGATGTGTTCTATCACGAAAGCTTGTTTGTCGTTCAACTACACATTGTTATGGCCCAGACTCGGGTTTTGCATGATTTTGTTCCTATCGATATGACCCGTGTTCGCAAATGTCACATGTTGTATCCTAGATCGCACCCCAGGTTATGGTTCGACCTCAATCAATTATCCAGGACACAATGGCAGTTCAAGATCTTAGCAAGAAGACTGAACTCAGCTCCGACCCACCAGATGCAGTACCTGCTTGTCGGGTGTGCCTATTTTGAGATATGTACACTGAACGGCAAGAGAAGGACTAGAACGATACGTTCCGTGACCGAGCCACTAGAGGCCGTACGTGGCGTCAAGCTAGTCCATATTCGCGCTCTGAGTCAAGGGATTTGGCCATACATGAGATGTCTAGAAAATTTGATGATGAGCAGCAAGTCGATGACATGGACTTTGGAAGAAGGATCCTGTTTTACTCGAGGACTCCTGCCAGATACATGCAACGCTACTGGAGACTCAGAATCGCAACTTGAAAATTCAAGGGCATTAGGAGGGAGTCCGGAACAGATGTTCAGCCTACTCGGTGTGAAGCCAGTATATGAGGATTTGAGTTTCAGAGATGCCTTCCTTATAGCTAGGGAAACCGCCGATCACAAACTTTAGGCTCAACCGTGTGACCAGAACATGGCTTTGTATGGACTTCCTCGACGTGATTTTGCCAAGTCCCACGGTTCATACACACCGTGGCTGAACCAATCCAAAGTCCTCGGACCGCGAAGAAACAGGGCGCAAGGTAGCTAGCTAGAGACTTTCTTTTCGAGGCTCGCAAGTCCCCTTCTCATCTCTGACTTTACAACCTGATATTATCGGTCTATCTCGAGACGTTACGGACACTTCAAGAAATCGTGCGTCACTGTCACACAGCTCCACAGACGGGCATTCCTGCAGCCCTCGAGGTAATACTCGGTAATCGCGGTGTCTCAGAGCCGAAGGAGCTGATCGGCAGTGAAAGGTATGTCTTATTAGTCTGTGCGTGATAACCTGCCTAATGACATAGTGAGTAGTCAACGAGGCGCTACCAGCATAGTTCTATAGGCTAGTTCTCTGCTGCCCACAATCGTTTCTGCATGATGCATTGTCACTCCAACAGGGCGCGGCCTAGCTTCTGAACATGCTGGCCTACTGCTGCATAACGTGAAGGTGCTGGCCTAGACTCGGTACATGGTTGTCGCCCATTGGATTGATGACTCGTCTATGTAAGCTTGGAAAATCTGCAACGTAAGTGAAATGACCAGAAGCACTCACGTTGACAATTAGTATCAAAAATGGGGGCGGTGGTAGGCATGCCGACTACCCCAACTCTACCCACTTTGGATGTCAAGAAAACATCCTGATCGACCAACTATGCAAAACTATCGATTACCGAGACACGCTCTATCACCAACAGCATAGCTAGAGAGTATGTGCGCATATAGCACGCCACAGTTGATGTACTGTATCTCCCGAAAGCTGCAATAACTTTCGGTGCGCTGGGGAGTGCGGAAACCAATTATGGAGTGAATAAATCATCCATTATTGACTGGGTCTTTCAGTGGCCTCTTGCTTCCATTATCGCTCTTTCACTGGAGCAAGAAAGCTCAAGAAAGAAGTTTTCGGGGGGAAATGCGGGTGCGGCGCTCTCGCGCTGTCAAAGCTGCAATGGAAGCCTCCGCTCTCAGCTGGCCGCTAGTGATGTGGCCTGCAGCGCTAAGATGACTGAAGAATACGGCAGACTGCCTATTGCTGCAGCTATAGCGTTCTTCAAGGACACTCAGCCAGCCATTGCCTGTATGCAGCATCTTTCCACTTCAATCTTGGTAAAGGTGGAGCACATACCTTTTGACTACTAAACATCTGGCGCTTCCATCCCAATCATCAAGCCATCTTGTGCATTGTGATCCTGCTAGTCTATGCAGTACATCACATGTTTTTGGTCTGATGAGTTCGACTCACCGACACCGAAGTAAGCCGTTGCGATATTGTCAGATTGTCGGAGGTTGAGACAGGTCTGGAGTGTCGCCACATACCGCTATTGGCTCATAGCATCAGCTGAAGGATACGTCCTAAAGTTGGCGGTAGGATGCGTGCACCCTCGGCATGAAACCAGCCCCGAGTCTTCGTGAGATATAAGAAGACGTCTCAACCGACGTGCTCAGCTTTTTAAGCACGACAAGTCTGACAAAAGACATCTCTGGACAAGCCTTATCAGAACACCTGAGAACCTTTCAAACAGAGAATCCTCATCTTATTCAATATGCCTGAGATCAATGATTATTCGGACTATGATGAATTCAAGAAACCTGGATTGTTCACGATCATCAATAAGAACACCGGAACAGTCCTAGACCTTTGGGAGTCAAAGCCTGAGGGAGGTACTGCTATTACTGGACAGTATGTTTTCCAGTACCCTTCCACAACAAAACCCACTCACGTCACTGTAGTGAGTCCCATGGCGGAGATAATCAGAAATGGCAGATTGCGGACGTTGGAGATAGCAAGTACGTGATTGTTTGCCGAAAGACTGGCTCGTACGTTTGGGCCACAGGTATGTGTCTTTGAACCCTGGCAGGCTAGCATCTACTGACGCGAACGAGATGATGGTGCGGCTGTGGTATCTAGTGTTGGCTTCCCCGACAAAAGCAAGGCGCACTGGAAAATCCAGAAGCCGGATGCCGCAAATCCACAGATCACACAGTATGTTCAATTCCTACTGATTGTCAACATTCTCATCGCTGATTGAAGGCTAGGTTTCTGAGTGTGCCAATCCAAGGTGCCGTTCTCGAGCTTAAGGATGGCTCAGACAAGAATGGAACGAAGGTCCAGGCTTGGACACAGAATGATAAGCGCAATGGGCAGAGGTGGCTTCTAAAGAGACTCAACTAAGCAGCTCGCTACTCGCAATTCGAGTGGGTAAGGTACAATCTGAAGTCTACTCGGCTTTGGCAAATCGCTGTCTTTTACTTTTTCTGGTTTTGAATTGATCGTCAACTGTCACTCCTTTGCTGCGGCCGCAGATAGCAGTCAATTGATTATCTTATTTGAAATGATCGTTTTAGTACAGGCATTTTCGAGCCGGGATTTTGCATTAGCCATGATGTCCTCGTCCGCGTCTTGACCTCATGTTAACGCAAGTCGCCTACATACGTTATCGTGATAGCCCCATGATTCCACTAGATGATTTTAATCACCCATCAGCTTCCAGGACTACCATGGGGTCCAAAAGAGTGGAATGACTTGACAATCGAGAATTTTATGTATGGAAATTGAATCAAGATGGCGCGAATGGAAATTATTTAGGAATGCCAAGACCCTAGCTGCTCTTGGCATGTCGGAAAATCAAAACCAAAAGTAGGACGAGCTGCCTCTTTGCTTACTTCGATGTCGTAAGGCGATCGAAGCATGGAATCATCAACACCGAAGCTGTTTTCCACAGGCCCTACCACGACGATCGTAGAAGAGTGTTCTCCGACTGCCATGCAAAATTGCTCTCGGCGAGCCTCGGCGAGAACAATGGTGCAGAACTTTTACGCGGCCTACGGGTATGCAGGCTTCGCAGGAATTATTTGGGCAATTGTCATTGCATGTGCGCGCTAGGAATCCCCATCATCGCCATTGGCTCAGTAGCCATTCATATATTTGTGTTCCTCAATCTCCTGACGTACTCGAGCAACTCCCCAATTCGTTAGCTAATCTGCTTGAGGCAATCATCACAGGCCCGAGATCCTGCGAGCGCTGCCCCATGGTAAGGAAGACTAATAAGCGAACGAGAGGGAGCGATGTGGTGGGTCACGGAATTCCCGACCCAACCGATGACTAGGATGAGCTTGTAGGAGCGAGCCAATTTTGCTTAGTTGTCATTCAGCCGAGTCAACTTGGCCTCGAATGGCAATGCAACGGCTTCAGGTCACATTCATGACCCGGTTCGTTCCTGCTGACCTTCTGTAAGGCCATGTGCCAACATCATACCAAGCTAAAGCGGGAAGGCGATCCGACATAGAGTTGAGGGGTAGCTTGTTGGTCGCGGATGCGCGATGCGAGATGTTGGTAAGCTGACATGGATGAGCAATTTAAAGATCTCGCGTCCCATCTTCTCCAGACTCGTGCAAGGTCAAATTAACAGACGAAGATTGAGAACACCAACCCTTGAGAAACAGTGATGTCTGTCCAGTCCTTTCAATGGCTTTTCGCCCTCTCTCTTGCTTCATTAGCAGCATCCCTGCCTTCTCCTGCGATTGATACGTCCGCTTACAGATCCGGTTCGATCATTAAGCGTGACGTTTGCATCATTGGCGGCGGCGCGTCAGGCACATACGCCGCCATTGGTCTACGCGACAAAGGCAAGAGCGTAGCTGTCGTGGAAGCGCAAGGCGTATTGGGTGGACATACAAATACGTATACGGACCCTGCAACGAAAGCAACGTACGACTACGGAGTCATAGAATTCGACAATACAACTACCGTAACATCTTACTTTGCGCGCTTCAATGTCCCTCTCACTACGGTATCGAACACTGCTAGCTCCGCTCTGAAAAACTACTACGTGGACTTTCGCACTGGCAAGAATGTCACCGGCTACACTCCTACTGACCCTACAGCAGCCTTTGGCTCGTACGCTGCACAGTTGGCCAAATATCCCTTTCTCAACACACCCGGCTGGGATCTGCCTGATCCCGTGCCCGCAGATCTACTGATTCCTTTCGGGGACTTCATAAAGAAATACAATCTCGCTGGGGCTGCGTACACCCTCAATGAATATGCGCAGGGGTTTGGAGACCTCTTAACCATACCTTCGCTGTATGTTCTGAAGTACTTTGGCCTGTCAGTCTTGGAAGGGGCACAGACTGGATTCCTCACCACTGCAAGACATGACAACGGTGAGCTATACGAGAAGGCGCGAGCAGAGCTAGGAGGTAAGTGATCAATTTTGAGCATCAGCATGCGATTGGAGTAAACCTGACCTGGTCAATTTGTTTGAATGAATTTGCTCTTTAATCACACTCTCTTAGTTGTCTGACACCTTCTCCAAGCATATTCCTAGCCTTGAAAGATCAAAGCTAATCTTATAAATACCTTAGATGATGCACTCGTGAACAGCAAAGTGATTGGCACAGACCGAAATGGTGCCGGGGTGAAAGTTCTTGTCAAAACCCCTCAAGGAATTAAACTCATCTTGGCGAAGAAATTGGTTATTTCTATTCCGCCACTACTATCCAATCTCCGAGGCTTTGACCTGAGCCCGACCGAGCGGAAGCTCTTTGGCCAGTTTCTGAATGGCGCCTATTATACTGGGATCTTAAACAACACCGGAATACCTGATGACATTAGCATCAATGGTGCCGGTGCCGATACGCCGTACAATCTCCCACCAGGTACTCACTTCTTTCTTTCCGCTCCCACCACCATTAGTCATGACACTCTGTATCCTTGAAAATCTGGACAAGGGAGGCAGCAGCTGACATGACTTCGGTAAACAGTACCTGGTCTCTATGGAATCACGCCTACCGGCATCTCAGGCCTCAAAGACATCAAGTTTGGCGCCATGACAGCTTTGGCATCCGACTCCGCTGTGAAATCTGCTGTCATATCAGAGGTCCAGAAAGTCGGGGCTGCCGGCACGATTCCAGCTGCTGCGAGCTCTATGCCTGAATTTGTTGCCTACAACAGTCACACGCCTTACGAGCTGCGTGTCTCGGCAGATGCAGTCGCCGCGGGATTTTACAAGAATCTGACGGCTTTGCAAGGGCAGAAGAACACCTGGTACACCGGTGCTGCGTTCAACAAGCATGATTCTGGCGACATGTGGGCTTTCACTGCAGGTTTGTTGCCGCAAATTGCGGCTTAGTAGCACAGATTCACGATGGAGGAGAAGTGGAAGTCAAAATAACATTAATATTGTAGCATAAGAGGGGTTGTTATCGCATAGTGGGTACTTTTCGGTATCGGTGTCCAGCTCTACTTTACTTTAGCGATATGAGACATAAGGCATTTTACATAATCGAAGCTCATTTGACCCAGTCAGGCCAGTGGTCGGTTCCGGCTACGCTTTTTGCCATTTTCAAGACATGTCTTTGATTGCTTAAAGGTTGCCGTGAGCTTGAACGATACGGCCGTTGGGGAAGGATATAGGAGAGGGACAAGAGGTACGTAATCATCAGATCTCTAACAAAGAATCGCGTAGCTTAAAGCAAACAATCTCGGTGTTCCATGAGACGAATTGATTTCGAGGTCCACAGATACAGTAAGTCAGATTCAGGGAAGAGAAAGTGGCAGTGCATTTCTTGACTCCCTTCAAGATTGATTAGGCCAAGGAGACGAGAGTGGCACTGGTACGGATTTGGGGGCCAGTCTGATGAGAAGCTAAAAAGAAAAGAAGGGGACATAATAGCTAGTCGAAGACCTAAGACATTCCCTCAGAATACTTGCCAGAAAGACAGCGGCGCAAGGGTGTCAATGGATTTGGAGGTGACTTCTGGAAAATTGCAACAATCATTGGCAGAGAGAGGAGCCTACTAAGAAGATTCAGCAATGGCATCATAGCGCCAATTTCTTCCCCGGACACCGTTGCGGCTCAGAGTCCGAACACGGTCTCTGGCTTTTGACGGCTTTTAGCCATTGACGAAATGATCGAACTGTCACCGGACAACTTGAAGCTTCCAAATCCCATCAGACATAAGACAGCGATGTTCCAAACCGTAAAATGTGCATTCAAGTTTCTTCCCCAATCTACCCATCATGGCAAAGTGAAGAGAACAAAAGCACCCCAGCGTCATGGCTCCGCTCAAAATTGCGATTGCTGGAACTGGTATAGGAGGACCAGCAGCTGCGATTGGTCTCGCTCGCAATGGCCACTCAGTCACCATCTACGAACGATTGACCTCAATGAGTGAAGTGGGCTTCGCCTTCCGGATCACGCCTAATTCAGATCGATGTCTCAAGCACCTGGGTATCGACACAGTCGCCGGTGGAGCTGTGGCTGCTAATTCAGCGCGCATGTTCAACGCCGAGGGGGAGATGCAGCTATGATGAAGTACATGCAGTTTCTCTCTTCGCACGATGCGATCAAATACACCGAAGAGGCATTGCACATGCAGAGGGAGACGATATCATGATAGTCTCGCGCCACGAAACCGATTGTCTCGAGATAGGGCACAAGTATCCATGCTCTGAAGTACATCTGTCCTCGAGTGTTGATACCTAGCCATTCATCCATCACCAAAGTAAGCAAATTCTTCAGCTATCTCACAAGGAGACCCTTTACTGTCGGTAATGCGGTCCAAGTGAATATCGCCCCTCGCATCTTTCAGTCTACAGATCGCAAGGATTAAGGGTGAGGTAGCATACAACTGTGTAAGCTTCTATCTATGCACTGTGACTGGAAATGCCTTTGGGGCTACCATGTCTATACAGACAAGAATTCAGGGGCAGTGATTTACCATAAGGATTCTTTACTGAAAAGGAATGCAACTTGATGCCCGAAAGAAGCTCCTATTGACGATTCTGAACCGTTTCAAGATTTACTGCCTCTAATGCTGTGTTCAACTGTTCAGAGACCCAAAGCTGAACGTATTTTAATCTACAGCATCAGCTGTCATGTTGAGATTCTGATTCTTGGCATGACTAGTGGGGAAAAAGCCATATGGATCTACAACCTCCCTCATGTCACCTATAGCCAAGAGTGGAATGCTTTATTTACCCAAAGAGATTTGGCTGAGCCAGCTGTGCTACTTATGGGTAAGAAAGACTAGCACCAAGATCCTAGTAGACGTACGTTGACGAGTCCTCCTCTGGCATATACCTGAAAAAGTGTCAAGACATGGTCACAAAATTTCTGTTGTGCTTTCTTGAATGTTTTCAGGCAATGTTGTTGGAGAAACTACACGGGATCACACATAGTGAGCTGCACTCCTGCTTCGGCATGACCCCATTTCCTGCTGGTCCCCAATCTCAAGAAGGTTATCTTCAGCGATTCAAACTCAAGCGCAGCGGGTGAAGCTCTGGAAACTTTGCCTTCTCCTTTTTTGAGTATCCAGCTCGGATGACAGCTGTATGAATATTGATCTGAGCCTCATGAATATGATTCTCTCAGTCAGGATACAGAGCCTTTGGGACAATGGCTACAACATCCCCCCGTACAAGTCCATCAAGCCAGTCTACTTTCTCTGTCTCTTCAGCTCTCTTGGCATCCTCGGGCCATGAGATTACATGGGTTTTTGGCTGTCGACTGGCCAATTCGTTTCTCGTGATAAGTGGGTAGGAGATGACTGTGTTGGACCATTTGGCGAACGATTTTTGCGTACCCACTTCGCGAGGGATTGACTGGTCGATCCGCGGATCTTCGACGCGCTCTTTAATGACTCTACGAGCTTCGAACCAGCTCCAGATTCCGCTCGCGCCCTTGCTATCATCATACCCTTGATCGTGGCTACCTATTTTGAATGTTATACGTTGTACGGGTCTATTGAGGCGTCCAATGATCGGAGTGCTTTTCACGTACGGTAGTAGAGGGCTTCGTTGGACGACAACCAGATAGTCGTCACGATATGCTGTTGTCTCCAGCCAGTAATGTGCCAAGTCAAAGATTCGAGAGACTATTGGCAGGGGGAGTGTGCGTGGTGAGCACTTTCTCAAGATAAAGCCGACAAGAAATTGATTATAGTCGCTCGAGTGGGTCCTCGCGGTGTCTTGTGAATACCGATCATCTGCAAGCGATAGTAGGGAGATGGAATGACCTAGCTCCTGCGAAAGTCTAGATCTTCGAGCTCCTAGTTTAATAAGGATACGCGCTGAGTCGTCGCTCTTGGAAAGGACCGCAATCATAAGGGGCGTTCTTCCTTTGTCGTTCTCTGCTTCGAGGTCTCCGCCAGCCTCAAAGAGCACGACTATCTCATTCACACGGTTCCCTCTCGCCGCAAAATGGAGTGGTCGGTCGTTATTGATATCAGTAACATTAGGATCAGCCTTATGAGCCAACAGATCAGGCACAAGCTCTGGCATCACCTGGACCACAGTGTGCAGCGCCGTCCACTGCATTTGGGTGGCCTTTGTGTGGATGTCTGCTCCAGCTTCGATGAACAACCTTGCCATTTCGCAGTTCTGAATGCAAGCGATCTGTAAAACTGTCAATTGCGCTGGGGTTTTTCGATTCAGGACTTCGAGGAAAACACTCGGATCAAGGATAGATTTCGTGGACTCGAGCATCGCACGCGTGATTCTACTTTTACCCCTGGCCATAGACCAATAAAGAGGACCTTCTCCTCTCCAATCCACCTCAGTGAATCCGTTTGACTTGCTGCCGCCACTTCTCACGAGATCGGCAGTCAAAGAGGCCTGCTCCTTATCATCTCTCGGCCCGAAGAGAAGCGCATGTAGGATATTTCGACCAGGGGCAAAGCGAAGATTGACGTCGCTTCCTATATTCAAGAGGAACCGTGCAGCATCAAATGTGCCGGTTTTGTTCCATAAATAGTCATCCTCATGGACTGCTTGGTACAAAGCGGTAATCCGAGAGTTGTTTGCTTGGTCATTTATAGTCGCCCCATTCTCAATCAAATATTCCATGGTATGAACAGAGTCTGTGCGGGCTGCCCATAGAAGCACTGTCTGACCAGAGAAATCGCGCGTGTTAACGTCGGCTCCTCTCTCGACCTCGTCCTTGACTATCTGGAGGAAATTGAAATGAGCAGCGACGATTATAGGTGGGAGAATATGGGATGCCAAACGGTGAGCAACCCTTAGCCGCTGAAAGCGAATGAAACGACCGGACTGAGCCCATTCATTGTGTTGTCTAAATATGGCGCAGCCTCTGTGACGGAATAGGGAAGCAAGGTCACTCTCCGCGCTAAGCTCCGTTGGAAAAAAGCCACCAAGAACCATGATGCTTGAATCATGGGCTCCTGTACGGTTACTACCATCTAAGAAAAAGAAAGTTTGGAGCCACTTCAGCAATAGGGTTTCGGAAGAAGCGAAGTGGTAGAGAGCGTTTTCGTAGCTATGATTCTTCTCCGTTGAATCTGTAGAGATAGAGATAACATGATGAA
>JAABUI010002295.1_pt1 | contig 10626 bp, 11 predicted proteins | sample 5559111 | NCBI WGS metagenome assembly JAABUI01 (sample SAMN10711870, study PRJNA513365) | rock metagenome | isolation source: Antarctica rocks | place: Antarctica: Victoria Land, Buttleship Promontory
GTGGCCTTGGTTGACCAGTGCCTGATACGGGCAGCGAGATAGGTTACCAACATCCAACTATGCATGGTCAATGCAGTCGCCAGCAAATGTTCAGCAGGACAGATTGCAGCTATAATTTCTACCTTGTGTTTGAATTGGGAAGCTCGGAGCTCCCTGGCCGCCTTGCATGGCCCAGAACGCGCTCAGGTTTGTGACCGTGGTGTGTGATCAGTCACTTGCTGAGGTTCACTGCGCGAGCTGCTAAGTTGTATGCTCGACCTGACCCTGACAGTCGGGAGCGCCGCTACGTCCCTTCAAGAGCTAGTTGTGTGCGCCAGGGGTTGCGCGTCAAGCTTTGTCGCGCAGGGGAAGCGTGCGCAGCACGCTTAGAGCACGCTTCGCGTGCTGAGGTGTTTCCCCCCCTAGCTGCTAGGGGGCCCGGGGCCACGCCTTTCATTGGGAAGTCTACTACCCAATTCGATCAGAAACGTGTGAGCAGAAAATCTGCTTGGTCGAGGGTAGGACCCACGACCTGCGGACCTGCAGGCTTCTGTACTAGACAAGTGCACCCCCATTTTGGCTGGCAGAAGCTTGTAAAATCCGGGTCCAGCTGGGGGGTGTCTGGAGCAGTCTGGAGACCGTAAGCTTACGGTGGCAATGACCGTAATTACGATTGTGACCTTACCCCAATGTCATGTGTTGCCTCGCTGTGACAAGATGCCTTTGCAACGTAGTTGTGAGTGTGCATGAATGCAGCAAATGCACCCAAGACAGCTACAGCAATGTGTGCTTTAAAGTATCTGAGTTGCCCTTAACCACACCACCTGCAATCCCTACAGCTAAAGTGTTCGTGACATCAGGTGTGTCATGTACACGTTCATGTCGCCCTCGAAAGCACACACAACAAATCACTTCTTGCAGGATTGTCACAGTCCAGCAAGAGCCTTTGACGCTGCCGCAGATGCCTCTCTGCTTCTTATGGTGCTGACACTGGAGCTCCTAACTTACCGACCTTTCACTTGTAGCTGTATTGCCCTTAGCCATGCTTGTTGCTGACTTGCAAGCCAAACTACCAGAAGACGGTATGGAAGGGGCATCTGCAGGGACTTTTGCCAGAGGGACCACAGAGGCAGCAAGCCAATTGAGGGTCATCTCCCGGGCATCAAATTCTGACATGCGATCAGGCTGTAGCAGCTTAAGATCAGCGTTGTCAAGTAACAATTCGCCTGCCTTAGCACGCTCGAGATGCAGTTGAGCACTCACAAGGCAGCATCGAGTGGATGGTCGCATGCTGCTAGGAAATGTCAACTTGACACCCTGCAGTTGACCATATGTGATGTCACCTAGCTGAGCCTTGTAGCATGCCAAGTCATTCCTCTCCTGTGCCAGCACACGTATGCCTCAGCAAACGACAAAGCTATGCCAGCATCAACAACCAACAGTTTGCTTGGCTGCAAAAGTGTAAACACATAAAGTATGCAAATCAAATATACCATACTGCAAAAGTGGTGTTGGTGTCACCTGCTCAGACGTTGGGGCGCCCTTGGGGCATCCGAAATCTTTCAGCTGCATGCATTCCCACTTTTTGTCCAGAAGCACAAAAAAGTATTCATTTCTGTCATTCATACCCAGCCCAAATGCTCCACTGGTGTAAGCTATTTCCAAAGCTGCGCACCAAATGATGCCATTTCTAGTGTAGTTAATGCCGGGCAGATGTAGAAGGTCCTTCAAAATTGCTGCCTGCAAGGTGCATGCAAGTTATTGCCTGAAAGGTGACATGAGACCCAACAGCGACTTGAAATGCACCACATGCCGACATGCAAACATCAACCTACAACTATACTGGCCCTGTGAAATCAACATCACGCGTGCATCAGACTGTAACACATGTCAACAGACTGTTGCTTAGGTGACTGCATTTTTGACTATACCTGTGAAACAGGAATAATATGGCCCCCACATATAAAGTGCCGTGGTAGCTGCTTGTTGAGGACCATGCACACATCCTCAGGCGCACCCATTGCCTCAGCAACGTTGTGCTTGAATTCACTGTCACGAAGCGCTGCCAGACTTGCCGAGCCGACACTCTTCTTTGGCTTTGAAAATGGAGCCCACAATGCAGCATGAGAAAAATGGTTCTGGAGTCCTACCAGTGCTTTAGTGGCTGTCACAATGTCCAAAATATTGTCCATCTTATCTTGAGGCTTCCCTGTAATGCCAGGGAAACGTGAAGATGCAGATGTCTCGCACCAACATGATTGCTGTGACTGTGGGATGCATGCAGTCTGAACGTGAAACGAATTTAACGATCCCAAACCCAAAAAGGCTGGTGCAAGCAGGCTTGACACAGGATGTCAGCTGTCAGGCCCTCAAGACTAACAGGTATGCAAGACAGTGCATGGAAAATGAGCCTGCATGTTCAAGGTGTTTGCTAGAAAATGGTTGTACAAGGGAGCACTGGTATTGTACTCATCTTGGTCACCTGCTGCAACAAAAGCTGACTGTCAACCTGATGCTTGACAAAAAACATTCCTGCTGCAATAATAAGCACCAATATCCGCGTGAGGCAGCGGATTAGTCTGGGTGTTTGTAGGACTTGGAGAGCAAATTGGAGTTACTTGACTATAGAGCGCGACGACAACAACTCCCAAAAAGGCGGCTGCTGAGCAATAGTGAGGGGGTGGGAAGTGGGTGCTTGGGCTCGCGAAAGGATTGACCTGTGCTTTCAAAGTGCGGCCTGTCTCCTCCAGCAGGGTTATTCACGGCAAGGGGACAGCACAGTGTGGGAAATTAGCCCTCACATGATGTGCACAAACAGGTGTATGCGGTTTTAGCCAGTTTTGACATGGCGAGCAGTGCTGACCTGGTGCTTGGGCTCGCAGGAGAATGGTCTGCTGCTCACGCAGACTGCTCACTTCTTTGCGCAGGAAGTCTACTTTAGCTTCATCCCCTGCCTGCTCTGCTGCAGCCAGCTCCTGCTTGGTTGCTTGTATCTCTGCCTTCACACTGTCTATTTCCTGCTGCACTGCCTGCATTTGACTGTGACCCTGCAACAGAACATTGTGTAACCCATACAACATATGGGGGCGCAGGCAGCAGAAAATTCAGAAGAGCAGCAAAACGAGGGTTCTTTGAAGCTGGAGTGAAAAGTCCAGTTGTAGAAGGGATGTAGCAGGCTGCAGCAGCTAGAGGCTGAAATCAATACCTGAGAGTCCTAGCTTGGCAGCTTTCAGGGTGCGTAAAGGGGAGCGATCGGGGCCTCAGCACTTGACCACAACCTCGCCTGCGTCAGTTGCTCAAACTCTTTTCTAGTTCACGATTGATTGCACTAGTCTCACACAAAAAGGACCACGTTTGGGATCTTGCCCAGCTTGGGATCATGAGGTGCGTGCTTGCAACACGTGAGATTCCACATGAGAAGCTACACAAAACCGACAAGATACTGGTGGACTGAGCGGCTGACTAGCCTGCCTATTGATGTTAGAAGGCATAAATAGCTTCATACAAGGCTTGCTATACATGTTTGTTGCTCCAGGGGTTTAGCATGCGCCTAGGTTCGTAATCATCATTAAACACTGTATTGGGCTGCATTACAATTCAGCATGCTCCAAGTTGAGCCCAGAGGGTGACAAAAGCAGGGACCACATACTGGCCCATTGTTTGCTGGACACAGTAGCAAAGGGCTCACAACAGTGCTGCAAACAGGCTGGACAATATTGATACTTGAAATAAGTCAACCAGCAAGGCAATGGAAAGCTGGTAAGTTCCTTGACATGCAACACAAACTTTTGGTGACAGAACAGACCTGAGGGTGAAGTTTACCTGAGTGGGTGCCAGCAGAGTGTTGAGGCAGCAGCTGGCAGCTTCAAGCCCAGAACACATTGCTGAGTTGAATTCACAAAGCAGCTCTTGCAATACTATTTATCTTGCAGCATTAGCCTGTGAATCCAGAATTGATTGAGACGCACGAGAAAACAAGCACTTGCATGACCAGTGAATGGAAGCTGCAGTATGCACAACATGCTGAAGCAGACACCCTAGGTGGCAAGGCATGTGAATCACTGCATGGGGCGACTTGTGAATCACTGCATCGCCCCTGAGATAATGCTTATACACGCCCTGAAATTAGAAGCTCACAGCAGTGGCACACACGCTACATTGTTTTCAACAGCAGCCTATTGCAACTGCTTGAGTAAACTACATAAACAAAGGCTGTCAGGCAGCAGCTCACCAGAAGTCAGGTGAAGGTTGAGCCTTGTCGGATGGGAGGAGCCTTGTCTGTTGGGAGGCGCTTATGCTTGGAGATACCTGCACAGGCAGAGTATATCTTGCTCACTCAGGGTTGCTATTGCCTCTGCAAGCTGACAACCAGACAAAGCAGGTTTGCCATAAAAGCATGTGGCTCTTGCGTAGCCTACAACTTGCCGCTGGGAGAAGCAACGCCTGGAAACCTTGTATTGCGCTCTGCCGTCCGAGCTCTGCAATCTTCAGCACGGCTAAACAGGCGACTAGTGAAAGGATCCTTCACCGCCTGCAAGAAGACAGGCGCTCATGAACATAGCCGCAAGTCGCCACCACACTCGAGTCCAGTGTTATTTTGATTGCGCAACAGGCCTTCGAAGTGCAAGCAGTGGTCGAGGAAGCCCCACAAGATACCTATCTAAGGTTATTCGGCGGTTTGCAGGCACTGCCACTGACGCCAAGTCAGTAAAGTCTGGTAGCTCAGCGTTTGTTTATTGCTTTCGATCGTGTATAATTTTACTGTCAGGTGCGACCCGCTTCAGTAGCTAATTTGCCTAACTGACCACTGACCATAGCCTTTATTCTGTGATTTGTCATAGTTTGTATCGTGCAGAATGTTGAGAAAAAATGGGGAAGGGTTCAGGACCGGTCGAGGAAGAGACCTAGGACGGTCAATGGACTGAAATGTGATTGTCTCAGGTCACATATCGGTTGGAAACCATGTTGATTCACCGTTGGTCCTTGGTGTGTTGCAAGTAGGACCAGAGAATGTCGTGCTGCGGTCATGCTCAGCTGTCGGTGCTGGTACAGTCGTGGTGCGGTCATGGTGTTGTTCCAGGTGCGTCCCTTGTTGCTGCAGTAACTGGATAGTAACAGGTCGGTCACGTGAATCACGGGCAGTGATCATGGCGTGCACGCCTGGTCAGTCGGAAGATCGTCAGCGGTCGGTCATCGGCAGGTCTACAATTGTCGGTATTCCATTCGAATGCAGCTGGCTCGCTCAACCCGGCAAGGCCGGGACAGCGCAACAGCCAGGCATGCCATGCAGCATGCCAGCAGGTCCAAGTCAGCATGGACGCCACTCAGGGAGTACACCAGCCTGTACGTGGGCGGGGCAGGCCGAGACGAGAGATTGATTTGGAGAAGGTGCAAAGTCTCCTGAACGCTCGATCTAACTACAGCCAGATCGGCGAGATCTTTCAGGTCGGACTGCAGCTTACTCCTACAGAAGCAGGTGATCAGCAGAGAAAATCGCGTGCTGACATTGTACCTCACTGCAGTGCTCATCCCGGACTATATCTAGCCGGGTCAGGGAGGCAGGAGACACATTTCGGCATCACCTTCCAGCAGATCAGCTGCTCAAAGTGATAGATGAGACCAGTCATTTGGAAGAAACAGGCAGAGCAGACGGCTACAGAGTCATCCAGGCTGCCTTGTTTGCCAGGGCTGGTGTGCGAGCAACAGCACCAGATGTGCGTAATGTGTTGCGGCTTCATGATCCCCAGGCCAATGAGGCAAGACGCGAGAGGGTCATCCATCGCAGAACATACAACATCACTGAAGGGATGCGGCTGTGGCACATGGACAGTGAGCTGACATATGCATCGCTGCTGCTGCTGTCTGCTGCGTTGCTGCGCTGCTCATGTCATTGCTGAACACAATTGCTGCTGGGCTCACAGCATGTGTTCATTGCAGGCTATGAAAAATTGAAGATGTATGGCTTTACTGTGCATGGCTGTATGGATGGTGGCAGCAACTTCTGTGTATATGCAACCCTTGCGCTTGACAAGCGTGGGGAGACTCTGCGTGCAGCTTTTGACAAATCTGTTGACGCATATGGATACCCTTTGTGCCTCAGAGCAGACATGGCTTTTGAGGCGACCTTTGTGGGACAGAGGATGTTGGATGAGCGAGGGCCTGGATCCTTTATCACTGGCCCGTCAACAGCCAACCAGGCAAGCATATGTCAGGCAGCATACTTTGCTGTACATGGCAAGGGCATACTGAACATCACCAGTTGCAGATTGGCTGAACTGCTGAGTTGCTCACAAAGTTACAGCAGATTGTCTAATTGAGTCTGCCCTGTCTTGCATCACTCCATCTATGCTTCTAACGACTCTGACATCGTGTGTACGGCATTGCAGCGCATTGAGAACTTCTGGAACTTCATATGGCAGCACTTTGCATCATACTACAAAGGTCTTTTCCAGCGAATGGAGCAAGCTGGTCTATTAGACAGGTCAGTGCCAGATGCAGCAAGCCCAATAACTCAATGTACTTGTGCTGACTTGCGCTGTCAGCTGTTTATGTACCAGTCTGTCTGAATGTGCATTTTTGCAGGCACTGTCCAGCAGACCTCTTTTCTCTTGTGACAGCTTTCAGTGCAGGTTTGCAGACAAGATTGCATGAGAAGTGTGTGGACTGGTGAGTTCCAACAAGTTGCTTCTCACGTGGCTTGTCATTTTTTATGTGTCTGCTTTTCCTACACAGGGTTCATGTATGATGCAAGTGTAGGAACAATCACCCAGTGCGACCACAAAAGGCACGTGGTATTCGCACATACTTTCCCATCAGGAGGTTTATGCCAGCAGTACACCACCTGCAAAGGTAGGTACTCATAGAACTGTTAGCATCACACTGTGGCGGTCTCAGCAATAATAGCAAGTTGTACTGCTGCAGTCTATCAGCACAGGACATCAGGAGTCTGCAGAAAGTCATTCCTGGTGGACAGTATATTGAGGGCAGCAACCTGGGCAGGGCAGCCAATGATCAGCCTGAACGTGCCCAACATGCTCCCGCAGTTGTCAGCCCTTTGACTGCTGCTGAGCAGGTTGTAGGTGATGCAGTGTATGGGTAAGTACGACTCAGTCACCGCAGGTTCTATCCCTCACTGTGGGTTTTTGTCACTGACTTTGCAGACTGTTCTTGCAGAGAGCTGGCTGAAGGCAAGCGCGAGCTGGAGAAGTATTTGGTACACAGAGAGGTCAGTGTGTGTTGCATGTTGCTCTTTTGTGTCTTATTGTCTTCTGTTGTAGCGCACAGCCCATGTCGGTGTACTGGTCACAGGTGACACAGCAGATGCTAGATGCCAGGCCCCTGTTTGGCAGCACACACATGCAGTGGGCGCAATATGTCACAAGTGTAGATGGATTACCTAGGCAGATCAGGATGTTGATACTGGCTAGACTGGTACCTCACTCATGATGTTTAAATGGAAAAGCAGCTGTCTACCCCTGGTTTTCTCTAATGTAGCTTGAGCTTGCATTTGAGCAGCTTTGCCACACCCACTTGTTCACTGACATGTGTACATGTGAAATTTTCAATGATTCCCTTGAAGGCCATGCTGGCCATGCTGTAACCAGTCTGAGACAGTAGTGTATATAGTCCATGCAAGCTGTGACATGCCTTCCTTGATAGATTGGACCTCAGATACAGAATACACTGATTTGCAGAGCTTGGTGAAATGCCTGAAACATATATGTATAGACATAGTGTGTCAGATACAGTATGCAGTCAAGCAAGGTTGTGTTGGACTGTGATATGCCTTCTCTGGATGACAAGACTGCTTTCAGCACCCTGCATTGCTATACCGCAAAACAGTACGATCAAAGCCGTTTTGTGCAGTGCTGATGTGGCAATGGTGGAGCATCTTGTGTCTGTGATATTGTGTATGCACATACTCAGTGACATAAGCGAGATGCGTTTGTAAGAACAAATCTTGCCCACGTCACGCATACATATGTGACAAGTGCACCTTGCCCATACGGCAACATGCATATTACCTGTGAGTGCAATCAAAATTCTGCTCTGCTTAATTGTGTGCAGTTTGTATATTGGTTGCCCATCCACCACCGCAGAATACAGTTCTCTCAGTATGCAGTATATCTTCTTTTGATCATGGGACTTTGTCTTAAGAGCGTCAGCTGAGTATGAGAGTATCAGAGTTGCCAATTTGACAGTCATACTTATAACACTCACAATATGTACATCATTTCTGTTAAGCTTCCTTCTCCCTGCTGCAGATGTATGAACTCAGTGAGACTGGGACACTCTATTTTGTGAGTTTGTGGCGCTGCATGGCCTCAGTGCTGCGGTTTTTTTGAACTGGACGTCTTCCATGCATGCACATGTATTTGATAATATACATGAACCCAACGAGTGTCCCAAAGCACTGCCTTTACAGGATTCTGTCTTTGCAACATTTTTGTAGCTCAGTGTCGTAAGTGTCAATGCTAGCCTTGACAAGCAGCTTGCAATTGGCCACAATGCAGCTGGTCTACAGAATACAGTGCTGGGCATGTTGACGGTGTGCCTCTCAGGCAACCCTTTCAGGTGAGACCGCTCACAGTCATATACTGTAAGGATCTGTTTGAAGTAGCCCCTGATTGGTGGCTGCCTCCGTCATGCAGCTTTGTACTGCTGGTGATTATGCTACCATAGTTGCATTGATTGACAAAAGCTGCATGTGTCTGTTGTGGAAGCTCTCCAGCAGTCCTTGCCTATTGACTTCTGGGCAGACATTGCTCATCAATTTTCCTTTCAGCAGCAGTGTAACAGAGCTGCCCCTGGATGTGCTGTGGGCTGTTTGTCTGAATCTCAGGTAGGACTGCTGACACCCATATGCTGACAGGAAAACTGCTGGTATTGTGCATGCGGCCAGCCCCTGTGTGTGTAGCTGCAACTTGTGCAACTTCACATGTGCTGCAGCATGATTGGGCCAATTGGTAGTAGCTTGTTTGACTGTCCGGCATGAGGTGCTGCCGCACATGATTTGTTGAGGTAACACCAAGTTGCATTTGCAACTTGGTGTCATCTTGTTGCTGTTGCTTTGCTGTCATCCTGTATTGGTATCATAGCTGTGAGGCATGCCTAAGCTGAATGACGGAACCGCATAGTAGGTTAGCCTGCTGTAGCGAGCTGCTGTTGTGAGATTTAGTCTTGCCGATCTACTTTGTGCTATTGCAAGCTATTAGACATTCTGTTTCGTCCACGGGCGGTGGATAATGTTGCTGCTGCTTCAGCACGACACAAGTGTTATGCAGCTTTGTTGCTTGCAGTAGCACGGTTGACGAATGATCTCATCCAAGTGTATCATGCTTGTGCATACACGGGCATTGTAAAAACCATTCTAACCACAAATGTACATATCTGGCATTGGGTTTCCGAATGAAGTCTGCGTGCTTTGAGACAGGACAACAATGCAAGCTGTCAGTTGTTGTGCTGACAAGACAAGAGAAACGCTTCATCTTTTGTACAATACAAGCGACAAGGTTCTACAAGGCTCTGATATATTCAATGACTAACTATACAAGTCCATTTAGGTGACGCACAAGCATACACAATGACTGTTGGTGCACCATGGCCCTGTATCATGCTGTACTTAACACTCTCTGGCAGCCCATCTTCCACCTTTACCCTGAAGGTCTCATATGATGGTACTTGGGGATGCGGAAGATGCCCGAGCAGGCTGAGGCATCAGGCCAATGATTGTCAGCAGAGTTGGCTCGCAACTCTACAATGATGCTCATGGTCGTCCCTTCAGCAGGAGGCGCTGCATGACAACGTGCTCACAATTAGAGCAAGCTAAGAACGCCACAAGGATGGATTGGCATAATGCATCATGTAGGCAAAAATTGATCAGCTCTGAGTGTGGTAAGCATTGCCTTTGCCTGCACTGGCCCGCTAATTAAGTGAGCACGCACTACAGTGCTCAGCTGACATAAAATGCAATAGTCACTTGGCAGCAATGTGTTAAGCACGGGTGTGACTTGCTATGCAGCACCAAGATGAGCTCACTTGGACGAGCTGCTGCCCAGTGGGCCAGTTGAGAAAGCTGCGTCGCAGTTGCTGAGTCTAGCCAGCGCGACAAATGCTGCATCTGCTGTTGCAGCTCCTCTGCTGTCTCTCTGCCATGCGGCTTACCGCCCTTCAGCACTATCTGGGAGCGGCTGTAATGCATTTGCCCATTGAACGCATCTGCAATTGCTATGTGCCCCCCAGACTCCCACATGCCCCGCAATACTGGCTCCCCATCAAACAGTTGCTGAAAACCTTGATGCAGGTGATCCAGTTGGGGTTTCAAGGGCTGCCCCATGACGTTCCTGCCCAAGGGTTCAATCAATCAGTGGTAACAAGACTTTGATACAAACTGCACCTATGTTGTCAAGATCACATGCATGACAGCGTTCCGCTGCTGGGTCAATGGTGGCAGTGGCTGCTGCTGCTGCTGGGTCAATGGCGGAAGCTGCTGCCGTTGCTGCTGTTGCCACTGCTGCTGCTGCCACTGCTGCAGCTGCCACGGCTGCTGCTGCTGCAGTGGGTGAAGATCATTAGTACCACCACCTGCACAGACAGTTCATTCATTCATTCGCTCATTCAATCATTTGATCATTCAATCACACATTC
>JAABUI010002296.1_pt1 | contig 10622 bp, 16 predicted proteins | sample 5559111 | NCBI WGS metagenome assembly JAABUI01 (sample SAMN10711870, study PRJNA513365) | rock metagenome | isolation source: Antarctica rocks | place: Antarctica: Victoria Land, Buttleship Promontory
CGGGGAGTGCTCGACGTAGCGCATCGTCAGAGCGTCCTCACGGCTCATCCGGAACTGCCCCCGGTCCAAGTAGTTGGTGGCGTGCGGACGGTGCGGCAGGAACACATCCAGCGCCCACTGCCCGTCATTCATCAGCACTTGATCCGGGTACCCCATGCCGTGCACCCTGCACCGCCCTCACCGATTCTTGTGGTAGGACACGCCAAGCCATATCAGGTATCCCGGTGAGGCACCCCTTAAAACCGCCTAAATCGGGCACTGATTTCAGCTGCCACGACCGTTGCCGGGTGCTGGTCGCCGCATGATCTTCTGCGACACAACGAATCAGCCACGTCGCGCTAGGTGCGTACCGAGTTTCTGCTGAATGCCGCGTCAGGGAGGAACGGCTGCCCCTACTTCCGGAGGTCTGGGTCTGACCCGGTGTTGTGTGCCCAGTCGGCGTACCGCGGCGGGGACCGCGAAGTACAGCACGAGGGTGGTGAGGCCCACCAACGTCACCCGGTCTCCGGTGGGCCGGCCGAGCAGTAGCACCGCTTCGTGGCCACCGGGCTGCGTGGTGAACAGCATGGCCACCGACACCACGACCACCAGCTGGGCCTCGCGTCGGCCCGCGGTGGCCGCGAAGAGCAGGACTGGCCACAGCAGATACCACCCCCAGACCACCGGGCTGAAGACGACGAGAGTCAACATCACCCACGCCGTCACCCGGACCAGACCCCAGCTCGGCAACCGGGTCACCAGACCCACGATCACCCCGGCGCACACCACGCTGCCGAGGAGCAGCACGGTGGTTGTCGGTGGGGTGCGGGCGTTTAGCGCGAACGCGATCGCGGTCAGCGGCGTCAACGGCTCGCTGGCCTGCCCGGGGATGGACAAGGTGTGCAGCCAACCCCACCCGCGGCCGGACAGCTGCACGAAGGCCACGAAGGCGCCGACGGCGAGCAGGCCGGACACCGCCAGCGCGCGGGCCCGAGCCGCCCAGCCACGTTGGCGCAGGGCGTAGTCCACGCCAATCACCGCAGCACCGGCAAGGGCCACCACCTTGATGTCGGCGGCGACGGCGCACACCACGATGCCCAGCAGAGGGTGCCCGCGCACCGCGAGAAACAGTCCCGCGACCAGCAACACCATCATGAGGGTGTCGTTGTGATTGGCCGAGACAGCGCTGAGCAGAACCAGCGGGTTGAACACGCCCAACCACAGGGCGCGGACCACTCCGCGGCCATGCAGCCGAGCCAGCCGCGTCAGCAACATCGCCAGCACCCCCACCGCGGCGAGCGTCAGCAGCCGCAGCGCCACTAATACCTGCAGCATGTGCTCACCCAACAAGCGGGACAACCCACCCATCAGGTCCAAGAACAGCGGGCCGTAGGGCGATGGTGTGTTCAGCCAGAACGGTTCCACGCCGCGGACCGCAGAGAGGGGGCCGGCCGCACCAGGCCCGAACTGGTAGAGGTCGACACCATGGTTCAGGGCCGCACCCAACGCGGCGTAGGTGTAGGCATCAGGGCTGAACAGCGGCGGAGCGATCACCAGGGGTATCGACCACACCGCGCCCACCACCAGCAGTACGCGCGCCGATACCCCTGCCCGCCGCACCACCAAGCCCACCAACAGCCACGCCCCCGCGAACATGCCGAGGGCAATGTTGTTCAACGCGACCGCACTCCATCGGCCGAGGCTCAGCGGTGGCGCGGTGGAACTGCCGTAGAACCACAGGTGGCCTGCCCTCAGGTGGATGCCCAAGTTCGGCCCCGCCACCGCAAGGTAGGCGGTGGCCAGAAACCCCAACACCGCGGCCACCACGAGCATCCCCACCTCGAGGCGACGCCCACCGACAGGCCGCCGCACCAGCACAGCAGAACCCGGTCGGAGCCGTACAGCGCTCAGCGCCAACACCCACTCCCCACACCCGCGACACGGCACCGTAGTCGGATTGAGTGGACTTCGGCGACAACTAGGTGGTTAGTCTGCAGCACAAATCTCCCACCTCTGCGTCGCTGAACAGCACTTGATCCGGGTACCCCATGCCGTGCACCCTGCACCGCCCTCACCGATTCTTGTGGTAGGACACGCCAAGCCATATCAGGTATCCCGGTGATCCCCGCCCGATTGGGTGGGTTTGCCCGGTTCCTTGTTCACCCTGTCGTGGTGTGTCACAAACGTTCGTATTCGAGACAGTTCAGCACCTCGCTGGAACACGGCGAGAAAGGTGTCTCAGAACTTGCGTCCGATACTATGTAGCGCTCTACGGGGTCAGCGACGAGTAGTGAGACGTGGTGTCACCTGTTCCTGCGCTGCCACCATCTCGGCCGAGCCGCCGGGAACACGCTGGGGATGGGTTCGGAGTTAGGTGCCACCACTGATACGGGCGGAACTGGTCCGGGCCGAGTAGGGCCGGCCTCCAGCATCCGCAGCGCTTGCCGCAGGTCCTCTACCCGTGCGGACCGCTCGGCGGCGAGCTGCTCGGCCACCTCGGCTCGGTGCCGATACTCGGTGACCTGGGCCTCCAGTTCGGCCACGCGCAGCCTCGTAACGGTGTCCTGCTGTCCCAGTGCCGACACTGGGGTCGATGGGACAGTGTCCGGTGCTGCTGGTCTGCCGGGGGTCAACCCGGCGTGCAGGAGGGCCGCCACTGGGATAGCCCACTGTCCAGCCCTGTCCTTGTACGCACCGCCCTCTTTGAGCTGCTCATAGCGTCGGGTGATGGTCTTGCGGGACACCTGACACACGTCGGCGGCCTGGGACACGGTGAACGTCTGAACGGGGTGGGACACGGTGACAGTGTCCTACGGATGGGTCGCCCAACCTGGTAGGACACGTGGACACGTCCTAGGTCACTGGGATAGGACACGTGCCAGATGGCCTTCGGCGGTCATGTCTTAGAGAGATAGGGCGCTGGGGGATCCGTATCCTGGAGAGGTGAACATCACCAAAAAAGTATGGTTGATGGTTGGCGTGGCGGTGCTCGTTGTGGTCGTCATCGCATTTTTCGTCCTGTATGGCGGGGGCGGCTCTGGCGGAAAGGGAGGCGGAGGCGGAGGGGGGTATTGAGCGCAAACGCCCGCTTCTCGGGTGGGTGCGTCGGCACATCGAGAAGCACGCCCGGTAGAGGCGGTCTGAACGCCCGCTGAGAGCGCCGTACAGCCACGTTCGGCCCTGCCCTGGTGTTATCGGGGGTGGGCCGTGCTGTGTCTGTCCCCTACGGGCGGCTTGTCGATGATCTCCCGCACGAGGAGATCAGTCCGGTCCCTGCGCGTGCGGATTCAGAGCCTGTCCGCGGACCGTTTGAGGTCACGCTTCTTTTCGGGCGGCGGCCAGTACGGTCGGCCGGTGGGGACGAGCGCCTTGGCCTGCAGCCAGGTGCGGCCCGTCTGCTCGGCCCAGGCATGGACGGCGTTGCTGTGATTGCGCCAGGCGCTGAACATCACGGCCCAACCCTCGGGACTGTTGACCGGGGCGCCTCCTAAACGGGCCAGGGCGGCGGCGTCGGCCCACACGTCGACCCTCGGACCCATAGCCAGCTCGGGCGGCACTTCTGTTGTGGTGGGCTCGACGGGGCGGCGCCTCACGACACAGCCCCTCGGATGCCGTACACCCCGCGGGCACCACCGCGACGTTGCGGACGGGCCAGCTCCCCACCAGCCTCACCAGCAGGCAGACGCAACGCGGCGAGCAGGCGGGCGAAGGTGATGCTCTGTTGCCTGCTCTCGGTCAACGCCGGGTGCGGAACCTGATCCCCTTTCGCATTCACGACGGTTACGGGGTTGCTTTCGGCCTCCACAGCCAGCCGGTCGAGGCGATCAGCGCACCGGCACGCCTGCAGCAGCAGCAGTTCTTCATGCATCTCGAACTCGTAGTCGGCCAACGCATCCCGCCACAGCCGCCGACCAGCAGCGTTGAGGCCAGGGGGCGTCTTCGGTGCGGTCATGGGGTGGTCTCCTTAGGAACGTTTCGGGTTGCTCAGACCGCGATCACCAGTACGGTTCGGTGACGGTTGGCACGGGGGGTAGGGGTGGGTGGCGTGCCCTGCAATCTGTAGCCCAGCGGCCACCCGTGCGCTGGCCTGACCGTCTGTGCTCCCGCCGGGCCGCGGTCGTGGCTGCGCTGTGCGGGTGGCCGCCGGGATCATGGGGTGATGCCGACCGCAACGACGTTGATCGGGTCGACCTGATGGACGACGCCACCTGTTGCGGCGATGCGCAGCAAGGTGACGTTGGCGTAACCGGCGGAGTCACCGGGTGAGGTGATCAGGGTGAGGGTGCCCGTGATCTGCGTGCCGCCGTGCAGGGTCACCGTGATCGGTGCGCCGACTTTCGGTGTGATGTAGTCGAGAATGTGGCGAAGTTGAATGGTGTTGTTCACGATGCTCCTTAGCGGTGTGAGTTGGCGAGGCTTTCGTTAGCGGTGTGAGTTGGCGAGCTTTCGGGCGGTGATGAAGTTCTGGTTCTGCTGGTGTTGGTGTTGGTGGCGGGCGTCGGCTTGGGGTCCGGCTTGGCCGTTGGTGGTGGCGCGGGCGACTTCGGCCTCGGCCTTGGCTTGCTGGGCGGTGTCGTCGGCGCCTTGGAGGTCCGCGGTGCTCGGTACCCACGCTATGACGTCGGTTCGGGCCATCCATCGCACATGCTCGGTGCCCGAGGGGTACGCGGGTTCGGACGGGGCGACGTCGGTGCCGTCCGCGAGGTAGGCCTTCAAGGGCTGGTGCTCGTGGCGGTTCGCGTACCGGTTGCGTTCCACGAGTCCGGTGGCGGTGTGACGGTCGCCCAGTGCGTCGGCGGTGACGTTGATCTGTAGGCCTCGGCACCGCTGGTAGCGGCCGGTGAGGTGGGTGAGCGCCTGCCACGCTGTGACAGCGTCACCACCGACGTGTACGGCGTCGTCCGCCGAGGCCACGTTGCGCAGTGCCGGTTCGAGTGCCCTGACCTCGCCGAGCACCTGGTGCAGCTCGGCGTCGAGCACGGCCAGGGCGGTGTCCGCTCCGGCGGCGCGGGCGGCGGACAGTTCCGTGCCGAGGTCGGTGACCAGGTTTTGCAGGACGTTCAGTTCGCGGGCGTGGTACTCCGCTGTCAGCGATTCCTCGTGCAGGCGCCGGCCGAGGTCCTCGGGTAGCGGTTCACCGGCGACGAGAGCGTGCAGCAGACGGCGGCGGGCGAGGTGGGGTGCCTCGGGTTCGCGGGTCATGCACAGGGTGATCCGGTGTCTGACGGATTGCAGGGCGGCAGCGAGTTGGGTCAGCTCGGGCACGTCGGCCCAGATGCGGGTTCCGAGGTCCTCGGCGCTCATCGGGGTTGCTGCCCGGATCGGGCGGCCTGATGGTCGGCGAACGCTTGGCGCCCCTCGGCCACGGTCCGCTGCCTCGGGCGGGTTGTCGTGGTGCTGGGCTTGGCCGCGGGCGGTGTGGGGCTCTCGTCCGGTGGGCGGACCCGGCCTCTCAGAGCGTCGAACTCGTCGGGGTTCAGGCTCGCGAGGTGATCTTCGACGGCGGAGCCGAGTCGGGCGGTGGGATCGGCGGAGCCGGTGGGGTTGGTCATGTGGTTCTCCTTTTTTCTCAGGCAGCGGGGTTGTTGCGGTGGGCGTCGCGGTGGTGGGCGTAGGACTGGACGGCGAGCCGGTCGAAGCACCAGCACCCACCGATGAAGCGGCCGTCGAGATCGGCAGCGAGGCGCTGCACTTGTCGGTGGCTGCACCGCAGAATGTCCGCGGCCTCGGCGGTGCCGATGGTGTCCTCACGTGTTGAGTGTGGCTGTGGCGCAACGGGTGCGCCGTCGTCTTGTCCAGTTGCCGCCGCACGCACTTCGGCGGCTGCTGCCGCAAGCTCGGCCTGTAGTTGTAGGAACCGGCTCGGCACCGCGGCACCACCTCGGCGGGTGTCGCGCAGACCAACAGATAGCAGGTAATAGGCGTCTGTCGCCGCCACTCCCTGCACCATGACCATGGCGCCGAACCGTTGCAGCGGGGGCCCGGTCATCGCGTCGCCTCACGATGTAACGGGCACCGCTGAGACGGGTCACGCGTCAGGAATGGGCAGCGAGGTTCGGTGCACTGGCGCAGCGGTGGACGGTGCTTGCGGTGGACGGTCACGACGCGATCACCACCTCGCCGAGTCGAACGAGCGGCCCGCCCCACACGCCGTGCCGGGCGCGTCGTGGTCAGGCATGGCCGTCCCTTTGGATGCTGCGGTAGGTGGGACACGTGTCGTCGTGTCTGACCTCCAGGACGTGCACGCCAGGGCTGGACTGGACCAGCTCGGTGTCGGCGCAGCAGTCGGGACATGCAGAGAGGCGACCGATCAGGGCCAACGTGGCGGGGTCGAGGTCGGTCCGGGCAGCGGCTCGGCGCTGGGCTCGATTCATCACTCGTCCCCTTCCCAGGGAGTGCGGGAAGTGGTGAAAGTGCGGGAAGTGGTGTCGTCATCTTCGGTTTCCCGCACTTCCCGCACTGGTACGTAGATACCGCGGGTGCGTTTGTCGATGCGCCCGGCCTCGTGCAGGCGCAGCAGGTAGTTGCCCGCCAGCTTGTTGTCGATGCCCAGGTGCTTGGCGAGGTCAGCCGGACGAGTGCCCAGTGGACGGCTGGCGACGAACGCGGCGGCCTCGGCACTCCGGTCGCCCAGGTTCTCGGTGTTCTTGCGCGTCTTCACTGCCTCGGCAGCGGAAGCGAGGTCGGGACCGTCCAGACTCCACAGTCCGCCCTCGGTGGTCAGCGCGTACTCGTTCTCGGGTACGTCGCGGCCGGTAACTGACAGCACTGCTTCCGCTGCCTGCCGTTTGCGCCGTAGGACGAGAATGAAGTCGGCCGAGCCCGCGATGCCCTGTGTCCCGGATACCGCGTCCACGAAGTCGTCACTCTCGGCTTTGCGGGTGTGATGGACGACGAGCAACGTGGCACCGGGCACGGCGTCGATGAGGTCCTTCAGCTTCCCACCGATGGCGTAGTCGGCGGCGTAGGAATCTTCACCGGCACGCTTCGGTGGTTTCACCTTCCCGAGCGTGTCCAAGATGACCAGCGGCTTGTCGTCGGGGTGCAGCGCCAGCCACTCCTCGATCATCAAGGGCACATCGTGGGATTGCGCCTTGGTGATGACCTGCATCCCCGCCGGGATCGGCTGGCCCTCCATGATCGTCCGGAACCGAGACTGCAGTCGCCGGTGGCCGTCCTCCAGGGCCAAGTACAGGACAGGTCGCTTGCTGACGGCGATCTTCCCGAGCGCGTATCCGCCTGCCGCGCATGCCAGGCCGAGCCCGGCGACCATCCAGCTCTTGCCGGCCTTCGGTGGGGCCACGAGCAGGCCGAAGCCCTCCGGGACGATGCCTGCGACCGACCACTCCAGGGGCGGGAAGTCTTGAGCATCAAGCCACGCGCCGTCGACCATCCCGTCGAGCAGGCCGGGTTCGATCACGTCAGGTTCTCCGGTGTACATCAGCCCACCACCGCCCGACGACGGGTCAGTTCCGCGTAACTCGGCCTCTTGCTGGCAGCGGTCCAGTCCACCGCCGCAGAGACCGCCAGGGAGGCCTCTCTCTGTGCCAGGAGACGATCCCGGCGGTGCTCCTCTGCGATACAGAACGCGGCGGACTCGGCACGGTCAAAGTGCCTGAGCGCGAACACCTCGACGGCCTCACGGCTCGCATGAGGTAGCCACGCGACCACACAGTCGCGGCGCTTCGTCCACTCCGACAGCTCCAGCGGTGCAGTAGAATCGAGATTGGATGCAGTGCCTTGGTCGGGGCTGGAATCTACGGACGGGGCCTCGGTGGCGGGGTCCCGTCCCCACGTTCCGGGGCTCATCACCGCCGCCCTTGGAGGACGTTGTTGACGGCCCGCTCACCAACGGGGTCGACATAGGCCGTAACGCGGCGCAGTTCGTCGGCGGCGACGCGCCGCTGGTGCTCGCTCATCACGACTTGGTTGGCGATGAACTCGCCGAAGTCGAAGCCGTACCGCTGCGCCCGGCGCTCATAGTTCTGCACCATGCGCCGAACCTTGGTGAAGCTCAGTTCGACTCCGCAGTTGGACAGGACGGCGTGCGCAGCAGTAATAAGCCTGTCCCGCTCTGGGCCACCGTTCCAACTACCGGTGGATGATGCGACAACCGCGGTGGCCTTCATGCTGCAGGCCGTGGGTCGGCGCGGGCGTCGAGCCATGCTTCGAGGTCGGGGCGGCGGACCCGGATGTGACGGCCGACTCGAATGCCGATGGGCATTTCTCCGTGGTGTCGCCACGTGTAGATCGTCTGGAGCGGCACGCCGAGGTGTTCGGCAACTTCGCTGAGGGTGAGCAGCTGATCAGGCACTGTCGCTCCTTGTGTCTCGTAGACACGTGTCTGTGTCTCTGAGGATAAGGGTACGACAGACATTGACGTGCGTCCACTAAGCATGGAATAATGTCTGTGTGACACACGCAGTGAAGTTCTCGTCCCCCACGACGACCGTGGCCGAGCGAGTGAAGGACCTTCGCCAGCGTCGAGGGTGGACCGCTGCCGAGCTGGCGCTGCGATGCGCGGACAAGGGGCTCGACGGTTTCAACCGCTCAGTGTTGGCGAACATCGAAAGCGGGAGACGCAAGTACGTCACGGTGGACGAGCTGGTTGCTCTCGCCTACGTCCTCGACGTAGCCCCGATTCATCTGCTCGTGCCTGTGGAGGTCGACCAGACTGTGGACGAGCATTTCTATCGGGTGTGCCCGGACGTCTTTCTGCCGGTGCCAGAGGCACGGGCTTGGGTGCGCGGCTCTCACGCACCGTTCGCCGTAGACCCGCGGGTCTACTACTCCGAGGTGCCCTTGGACGAGTGGAAACCACCTCAGCTAACTAGCGAGCAGGTGGTGGAGCGCGGCGAAGAGCTGGACGAATACCGCGAAATTGTCGACCAGGCGAGCCCACCTGGACACCAGGCGAAAGCTAGGCAATTCCTCGCCGAGGGCGCTCTGAAGAACAACCAGAGGGGCACCGATGTGTAACGCCGAGGACACCGCGAGCTGTAACGCGATAGAGCGGTGCTGCGTCGAGTGTCGCTGCGATCTTGACGAGTCGACCCGCAGTGATTCCACCTACTGCTCGTCAGCCTGTCGGCAGAGGGCTTACCGCGATCGTCGTCGTACAGAGCGAGTAGAGCATGAGTTTTGGGCGGCACTCGCGGGCTTGGCTCGTCTCATTGGAGATAGCCGTAACGCGGAGGTCTACGAGAGCCGTAACGCGAGCGCGTCGTAGCGCCACGTTCGGCCCTGCCCCAGTGTCATGGGGTGGGGCCGTTTTTGTGTCGGCGGAGCCCCTGCCGTTGTGGTCACCGAACCACGCCTGGAATACGGAGCAAGATGTTAAAACAGCCGTCTCATGGACCGGCAGGCCGCCAGCCGAAGCGGAGCAGTGAGCCGAATCTCCCCGGCGCGAGGGAGGCGCGGCTATAGGTCACACGGGGTGTGAACGCTGCGCTGAGCGGAAAGAAGAGCTGGCTGTTCGTCGGGGCTGGCTGGTCGGGGAATTGCTCACGAGGGTGGGTGAGGTGCTGCCGCGCCACCGCTACGCGCTGGCTTGCCCCTGCTTGGTGGCGGCGTGTTTGCGGGCGTCGTACAGGAGCTTGCCGACGCTGCCAATGGAGAGACCCATCGTGGTGGCGATCTCGGAGTAGGTGTGTCCTTGCTCGCGCAGCTCGACCGCTATCTTCCGCTTGGCGGCGGCACGGGACAGGAACTCGTCGCGGGGTTCCGCCACGAGTCGGCGTGCCGTGCGTTCGGACGAACCGAGACGAGCTGCTAGCTCACGGGCGGTGACCTGTCGCCTCTGCTGGGCGCGTGCACTCACCGCGCCGCCATCGCCAGAGCTGTGGTCAAGTCGAACTTCGTGGCGCGGACCCGGTTCGCCTCGCGCTTCTTCTCGCTCATCACCGTGCCGCCGAGGTGGCCGCGGTGGGTCTGGCGTGCTCGGTAGTCGGCCTCGGTGAAGTTGCGCCAGATCCACCGGGAGATGGACTGTGCGGTCGCCCAGACCTCGATGAAGGGCAGCGGGACGGCGAACTCGGTGTTGATGGCGTGGCAGCGTTGCAGCACCAGCTGCTCCCACGCGCCGGCACTGCCGTGGCGGTGGTGCCACCACTGGGGGTAGGCCCAGGTGCGGGCGGTGTCGAACATGGTGACGTTGCGGCCCAGGCCCGCGGCCCGCTCGGGCAGGCGCGGCATCTGGCGGGGGGTGTGGATCGTGGCGAGGTCGCGCAGCTCGTACGCCTGCGCGGGGCCGTAGAGGGTCTCCCAGCTTGCGTGGATCGGGTTTTTGGTGAGTTGCCCGCCGTAGGCGAAATCACCGCCCACCGACGTTCTCAGGCCCGCCTCGATGCGTTGAGCGAACCGCAGCGGCTGTAACCGGGCCGAGTCGGTGCGACAGACCGGGGCCGCCAGCCACCACCCCAAGTGAGCACGCCCGGAGGGAGACTGAGCCACCCAGTTCGGTGCCGGGTGATCAGAGGGCTTCTCGAACGCCCGCATCGCAGCGTCCGGGTGGTCACAGTCCACGACGATGGACCCGAGCAGGGCATGCGGGGAGTGCTCGACGTAGCGCATCGTCAGAGCGTCCTCACGGCTCATCCGGAACTGCCCCCGGTCCAAGTAGTTGGTGGCGTGCGGACGGTGCG
>JAABUI010002298.1_pt1 | contig 10616 bp, 10 predicted proteins | sample 5559111 | NCBI WGS metagenome assembly JAABUI01 (sample SAMN10711870, study PRJNA513365) | rock metagenome | isolation source: Antarctica rocks | place: Antarctica: Victoria Land, Buttleship Promontory
GAGGAACCCCGGCCGACCCGGCCACGCCGTACCACGGCAGCGCTAGCCCGCCTCTCGGAAGCAGAAAACCTTGACCGGAAGGCGTTGTCCAGATGTTCGGCCAGCGACCGTTTCCGATCGCCCGAACACGGTCCACTACCGGAGATCAACAGCTGATCAATCAACACCAACCAGCCAGGAGACAAGCTCATGAGCAGCCCCACCATCGGTATCTCGTCCGCGCCCGACACTGCCTTGGCACGGGTCGCCGCGCACCTAGAAGCCGCGTTCTGGCACGCGCACGCCAGCGCTGGCGACGACCTGCTCTCACCGTGGGCTGACACCGCCCAGACGATCGACATCGCGGCCGGCGCCGTCCACCTGCACCTCTCTGGACCGGTCGAACCGACCAGGCACCCGGACTGCCTGACGGCGCTACTTGCCGCCGAGCAGGAGCTCATCCAGCTGCCGCCCACGCAGTCCTCGCCGCTTGTGCACTTCGTGCTTGCCCGGACCCACCTGACCGCGGCACTGCGCGAGACCCGGGCCTTGCCGTCGTGACCGGCCCGGTGTCGGCCCAGGAGCTGCTCACTCTCGCTGAGGGCCAGCTACGGCAACTCGCCGTCAACACCCAGGCTCGACCCGAGCAGCTCGCCGCTGCCTGGCCAGCATTCTTACGCGCCGGCCAGCACCTGCTGGCCCGGACCGCGGCGCAACCAGGCGAGCGCAGCGCACACCCAGCCGCGTCCGGTGACGAGCACGAACAGCCAACCGCAGCCGCCGACCCGCAGCTCGCACGGGCCGCCACGTTGCTGGCGGCCGCAGGTGACCTGATCGCGGGCCGGGACCGCAGTGAACTGTCAGCCCAGCAGCGCGCCCTCGACGCCGCGCACGCCACCGTGCCCTTGCTCGCCGGCGCCGGCCTGGTCGCAGCCGCGACCCTCCCGCATCCGGAACTGCACGCCATAACCGCCTCGGCGGCCACCGCAGCCCACACCTGGTCAAGCAGGGGCATCGACGCGGGCAGTCCGGAGCCAACCGCCGCTGACCCGTCCGATGTCCGCGCTGCCGTCACTGCCGGTGCTGCCGTCACTGCCCCTGTCACGTTGGACGACGCCAGCACGGTGCTGTCTCGACCGACCTCCTCGCCGCCTGGTGACGTGGCGGGCGTGGTGACCGCTGCCGTGCACGGCTGGCAACGCGCCGCCGAACAGGCCGCGCAACTCCCCGCCCCCAGCAGCCATGACCTACGCCGCGCCGCGCTGGCCGCTGGCCGGCTGCTCGCGTTGACCCAGGTCTTGATCCGCGCGCACCCCCCGACCGGCGGGACTCTCGCCGGAGTGGATGCATGTATCCAGCAGATCCGACTGGCCGGCAGGAGCTGGAACGAAGCCGCGGCCGCATGGCGGACCTTCACGACAGGCACCGCTCCCAGCGAGCAGCTGCTGCAGGCCACAGCGGTGCTGGACGACACAGTCAGCGCGCTGGCCCGCACCGCCGGCGGCTGGGCCAGCCCGGAGCAGGTCCGCGACCGGATCAGCCCCGACGCCGCCCACCAGCTCGCCCGGGGGGCCTTGGCCGCCATCGCGCACGTCGCCGACCAGCACAGTGCTCAGGTCAGCCGGCTCGCGCAGACCGGCGCGATTTACGCCCCGGCCCGCCAGCTCACCGCGACCGCAGAGCGCATCCCCGCGGTCCTGCGCGGCCGCTGGCTACCCTCCAGCGCGGCCGAATGCCGGCCGATCACCACCGCCTATCAGCACCTGCCCGAACGCACCGCCGCCGCCCGCTTCGCCCACACAGCGCTCAGCGGGGACACCCACCGGGCGCCCACCGCTGCGCCCACAGCGGCCGCTCTGTTGGCGCCGACCGCGGCCGGGCACACCCTCACGCGGGCGACGACGGTCGCCGAGCAACGCTGGCAACAGACCTGCTCCGCCGTCGACCCGCGCTTGCCGACCGATCCGCACTATCGGGTCCTCGCCGCCGCACTGGACCGGGTAGCGCTCAGCGGAACCGACGCGTCGGCGGCACTCACGCAGGCAGCCGACCAAGGACCACTCCCGCCGCAGCACACCGCCCGTACCTTGCACCACCGGCTGCTCGACAGCTGCCCCGCAGCAACAATCCGGTGGGTCTGGGCCCCGCCGGTAGCGCTCCCACCCAGCCGACCCACACCACCACCGTCGCTCGCACCCGCCCGCAAGCATCCGGCGCCCAGCACGCCACGCCGCTGACACCACCACCCGTGGTGGGTGGGGACGGACGAGGCGGCCATCAGCGCGGTGCGACTCGCGCTCTGCGACCTTGCTGTCAGGTGGATAGCGACAGGGATGTTGAATCTGCAGTGTTCTCCCGCCCGGCCTGACCCGAATAGCGACCGGCGCGAACCTGCTGCCTTGTAAGCGATCCGTCGACCGGGCGGGAGACACCTTTGGCTCGGCCGCTGGCGGAAGTGACCTAGTAGGAGCCTGCTGTCACAGGCCCATCCCTGTCCTGTCCGACCCTCAGCACAAGCCGTGCCCGCCCTTTCCCTCAACAAGAAGGACGAGCATGACCACCATCGCACTCACCGACCTGGTCGTCACGGGCGGCGTGGACACCCACCAGGACCTGCACGTCGCCGCGGCTCTCGACCAGCTCGGGCGGGTCCTGGGCACCCAGTCGTTCCCCACCACCCTGGCCGGCTACCGGCAGCTGCACCGATGGCTGGCTTCGTTCGGGCAGCTCGACAAGGTCGGGGTCGAAGGAACAGGCAGCTACGGCTCCGCCCTCGCCCGCCACCTCACCCGCGAGGGCATGGAAGTCATCGAGGTCGCCCGCCCCAACCGGCAGGTCCGTCGCAGATACGGCAAGACCGACGTCATCGACGCCATCGCCGCCGCCCGCACAGTCCAATCCGGTGAGGCCACCGGCAAGCCCAAGAGCCACGACGGCCCAGTGGAGGCACTGCGAGCCCTCAAAGCCGTGCAGCGCAGCGCAACAAGTCCCGGACCCAAGCGCTGAACCAGATCCACAACTTGCTCATCACTGCCCCCGAAGAACTCCGTGCCCGCCTGACGCCGCTGCCTCGACGTGAGCGGCTCGCGACTTGCGCAGCGTTCCGGATCCGCGCGGACGACGACAGCCTGCCGGCGGTGATGTGACTGGCCCTACGAGAGCTCGCCCAACGTGTGCTGAACCTCGACCAGCAGCTCAAGGACGTCACCACCCGACTGCGGCGCGTCACCGAAGCCGTCGCGCCCGAGCTCGTATCTCTCAAAGCCGTCGGCCCGGACAGCGCGTCGACCCTGCTCGTGGCCGCTGGCGACAACCCCGACCGGCTCCACACCGAGAGCGCGTTCGCAGCCCTGTGCGGAAGCAACCCCATCCCGGCCAGCAGCGGCAAGACCAGCCGTCATCGCCTGAACCGAGGCGGCAACCGGCAAGCCAACGCCGCGCTGTGGCGGATCGTGTTCGTCCGCCTTGGCTGCGACCAACGGACCCGCGAGTACATCGCCAAGCGCACCGCCGAAGGCAAGTCCAAGGCAGAGATCATGCGCTGCCTCAAGCGCTACGTCGCACGAGAGGTCTACGCGGCACTACCCCGGGAAACCCTCGGTTGACAGTAGGAGCATCGCTTCTCCTGCTCCCGGCTCGTCTTGTCTGAGCCGTGGCTAAGCGTTGATCGAGGCCGCGATCACGTATAGCCATTCAGGTCAGTGCATGATCCGCGCGCTGCCCCGACCGGCACCCGACCCGCCTCCTATTATCGGAAGTGCTTCCTGGCCGCTAGCCTACCTCGGGGAGCGGGTTATCAGTAGCCCGACCCGCCGTCTGCTGCGGGTAATGCTAGTCAGGGTTATCCATCTGACCGGACTACGATTGCGGTGTGGACAGGCATCAGCCGCTAGCGGGCCAGCACTACCCGGGGTCCAACGGCGAGTTCCAGTCCTGGTTTGGTACCGACGAGGACTGCTTGGACTACCTGGACTGGGTGCGTTGGCCGAATGGCTTCGTCTGCCCGCAGTGCGGGCATCCGGGTGGGTGGGCGGTTGCCGAGGGCGGGTACAAGTGCGCGGCGTGTGGCCGTAAAACCGCGGTGACGGCCGGGACGTTGTTCGATCGCCGGCGTTCGCCGTTGACGGTGTGGTTCACGGCCTGCTGGATGTTCGCGTCACAGAAGGACGGGGTGTCCGCGTTGAGCCTGCAGCGGGCCCTGGACATCGGCTCGTACCAGACGGCGTGGGCGATGTTGCATCGGCTGCGTTCGGTGCTGGTACGGCCCGGCCGGGACCGGCTGACCGGCACGGTCGAGGTGGACGAGACCTACATTGGCGGTGAGGAGCCAGGGCTGCGCGGGGGGCGCGCGAAAGGCAAGAAAGCCCTGGTAGGCGTGGCGATCGAGGTCAAAGAGCCGCGCGGCTACGGTCGGTGCCGGATGGTGATCCTGCGGGACGGGTCGGCCGCATCGCTGCACCCGTTCGTCACCGATCACGTCGAGCCCGGCACGCGGGTCATCACCGACGGCTGGCAGGGATATGCCGGCATCGACAAGCTCGGCTACACCCGCGAACCGCGCAGTCAGCGAGCCGCCAGAGCCCGCGGCGAGGATCCTGGGGAGCTGCTGCCGGGGGTGCACAGGGTCGCGTCCCTGGCTCAGCGCTGGATCCTCGGCACGCATCAAGGCAGGGTCGACGACGCGCACCTACAGAGCTACCTCAACGAGTTCGTGTTCCGGTTCAACCGGCGAGGGTCACCCAGCAGAGGCATGGTCTTCTACCGCTTGCTTGAACTCGCCGTCACTCACGACCCGGTGCGCTATCGCAGCCTCGTCGCCAACCCGCAGCCGAAGCGCACTCCGCCCGCCCCGCCCGGCAAACGAGGGCACCCACCGAGCCTCGACCGCCCCCCTGCAGCCCGGCCATGGCGAGCCCCCTGACCTGCAAGAGTCCGGTCAGATGGATAACCCTGCTGGGGGTTATGGACCCGGAGGTGAGGGCGTTCTACGTCCATGGCTTTCGCGAGGACGAGCGGTTGCGACTGAGGGCGCAGGGCGTGCTGGAGCGGGTCCGTACGCAGGAGCTGCTCACGCGGTTCCTGCGCCGCCGCCGGCGGCGGTGCTGGTCATCGGCGGCGGGACCGGCGTCCACGCCGAGTGGCTGGCCGGGCGCGGGTTCGACGTGCACTTGATCGACCCGGTCGAGGAGCACGTCGCTGCCGCCGCCAAGCTTCCCGGCGTCGCGTCCGCCGTGGGTGATGCGAGCCTGCTGTCGCAAAGGGATGACAGTCAGGACGCCGTCTTGCTGCTCGGCCCGCTCTACCACCTGCCCCAGCGAGCGGATCGCCTTCAGGCGCTACGCGAGGCGCGCCGCGTCGCGCGCCCCGGAGCGCCGGTCATCGCCGCCGGTATCAGCCGGTACGCCACGCTGATGGACATAGGCAGCGATGGGCGCCTCACCGAAACGGTCGAGCCATTCCTGCACCACCTGCACGCAACCGGCCAGTTCCGCGGCGACGTCGTCGGCTTCACCACCGCCTACTTCCACCTGCCCGACGAGCTCGCCCTGGACCTCGCTGACGCAGGCCTGAGCGACGTCGAGGTCTTAGGGATCGAGGGCCCTGCGGGCCCCACCCTGCGCGCACTCGGACTCGACTGCCTCGACCAGCGCCTCGAGGCGGCGGTACGGGCGGCCCGGATGGTCGAGCGCGAGCCGGCGCTCATCGCCGCAAGCGGCCACCTGCTCGCGGTCGGCCGCGCGTAGACAGCGAACCACCGCCTCACCGCAGGCTCAGCAGCACACCGACGTCGGCGGTCCCGTAAAGCGCCATCCCCTACCGGCACAGTTCGGCGCCCGCCGGCAGGTGGACCTTCCCCGGGAGGTGGCCCGGCCGCTCGCAGCGCTTGATAGCCCTCGCGATACTGAAGCAGTGCTCGGCGGTCCTGCTGTCGGTGCGAGGTTGGCCGCTGCCGGCGTGCCACCGGGAACGGTTCCGATCGAGGCTTGGCGTCGTCTGCGGAAGCTCGAGGGGCCGCGGGCCACGATCATTGATCTGTACGAGCTGGTGGCTCAAGAGCGCGGTCTCGCGCCGCACCAGCTGCCATTGGAGGAGCGTGTAGCGCTTGCCCGCTTGGCGATGCCGCACGTCTGGCCCGACTTTGAAATCACCGGGGGCAGCGAACGCCACAGCGAGCTCATTCGCATCGTTGACTACGACCCGCAGTGGCCAAGGCGGTTCCGGAACTGGCGAACCATGCTGCGGGCCTACCTCGGGGACACCGCTCGTCGGATTGAACATGTCGGATCAACCTCAGTGCCCGGCCTCCCGGCGAAACCAATCGTCGACATCCAGGTCAGCGTGCTCGACCTGGAGGACGAGTCCTACGTGCCGCCGCTGGAACGTGCAGGTGTGCAACTCCGCAGCCGCGACGCCCTGCACCGCTACTTCCGACCGTTCCCGCAACGGCTCCGCGACGTGCACATACACGTCTGCCTCCAGGGCTCGGCGTGGGAACGTGAGCACCTGCTGTTCCGTGACTACCTACGCACCCATCCCCACGCCCGCGAGGCCTACGCCGACGCGAAACGCCGAGCGGCCAGCACCTGGGCCGACGACGGCTTCGCCTACACCGACGCCAAGAGCGAGGTCATCCTTGCGCTCCTTGCCGCTGCAGAAGACTGGTCTCGGCAAGCGCACCACCACTGACTCCCTGCCCCGCCAGCGCACGCGCCCACCCGCTCGCGGTGTCCCGTAAACTGAGTTAACCGGTACCGGACAGTTGCAGGAGCATGGTCAGAGAGCCGCCCACCTGGTCGACCTGCCTAAAGCCCGCGCGCTCGTAGAGGCGCCGTGCGCCGTTGTCCGGCTCTACGCTCAGGCTTAGCGAGGCCAGCCCTTGCTTACGGGCGTTCGCGATCAGCACGTTCAGCAGGCGCGTTCCCACCCCCCGTCCCCGCCATGCCTGCACAACGGCCAGGGACATCTCGGGGATGGTGGGGTCCACGAAGCCGTAGCCGGGGTCGCTCTCCGGCAGCATCCGGGCCCAAGCGGCTCCTACGGGCCGCTGACCGCTTAGGGCGATGACCCCGAGGTCCCCCGGACGCGGCCAACCCGCCACGTAGTGGGCGAGCTGCGGGTGGCTGAGGACGTCTGTAACGCGACCGCTCGGGCCGTCGGTGCGCCAGAAGGCAGCTGCAACGAGCATCTCGGCGAGGAAGCTGGCGTCGCGGGCTTCAGCCGGGCGGAAGTTCAGGGTCACGAGTCAACTGTGACCGGTGGACGAACCTCCATCGGGACGTGGCTATCGGAACGGCCGGCGCGGCCTGCCCCTCGAGGTTCGGTCGCGCTTGGGGCCGCCTGCTTCAGCGCTAGCGGTGTTGGAGGTGACTTGTGTGTTGGCGAGCGCAAGCAGCGTGGTGGCCGGGAGTAAGGCTGCTGCTCCGCAGAGCAGGGCGGCGCGCAGGGTTGCGAGGGTGCCGACCAGGCCGATGAGCGGGCCGCCGAGGATCTGTCCGCCGCTGTCGAACAGGTCACGGGTCGACAGCGCCGTTGCCCGGTGTGCGGGCTCAACCCGTTCGACGATCCACAGCGTGAGCAGGGGCCGGTAGACCGGACGCAGAGCGCTCACGGCCAGGTAGGCCGTTACGGCGACCAGGACGGTCGAGGCGGTTGCGAACACCACGACGCCCGCCGCGACCAGCCCGAGGGTGACGAGTAGTGTCACAAGGACCGAGGTGGAGCCGAGTCGCTCGGTGCGGCGGCGGGCGATTTCGGTGGCGCCCAGGGCGAGCAGCGCTGCCGCCGCGGCGAGCAGACCGAACAGCAGCCCCTCGCCGAAGCGGCCACCACTGGGCAACCCGACGTCGCGGAGCAAGAACGCCCCCCACAGTCGGTCGAAGCTCTCGCTCCACCCGCCGACGAAGAACACCGCGGCCAGGACGAGCAGCAACCCGGTTACCTGTCGGACCGCGCGGCTGGTCGCCCCGACCTGGTCCGTCGCCTCGGCCAGTAGCCGGGTGATGATCGTGCGACCGGCTGGTGGCGCCATCTGCGCCGGCTGGAAATGCCGCTCCGGCATGACGACGGTCAGCAGAACCGCGAACGCGACGAGCAGGCTGCCGGCGGCGAGCAGCGGCACCCGGTTGCCAACCGTGAGCAGCAGCGCGCTGGCCAGGCTGCCGGCGACCGTGGCCAGCAGGTCCACCTGTGTCCCACGGGTGTAGACCCGACCGAGGTCACGGTCCTGGATCTCATCGGCGATCCACGCCTCCAGGGCGCCGTCGACCAGCGCCGCCCCGAGCGCGTACACCACCTGCGCAGCCAGGATCACGCTCAGCGCGGCGACCGACCCCTGCAGCACCAGACCGGCTCCCAGGCCCAGGAAGCCGAGCACGACCGCGCGTCGCCGGCCCGCCCGGTCGGCCAGGACTCCCGTCGGGACCTGGAACAGGAAATACGCCGCCTCCAGCACCGTCCCCAGCAGCACCAGCTCGAACGGGTCCAGGTGAGCCGACCGGACCAGATACACGATCAGCGTCGCCTGGCTGATGGCCAACGCGAAACCCAACACGGCCTGGGTCACCAGGTACACCCGAAACGGGCCGACCCACAGTCCGAGTTGCCGCACCCGCACCCGCCCTCCAACATCACCTGGCGGTGGCACGCCCGGTGCGCCCGACGTACAGCATCACCCAGCCCGGGCCGGGCGGCCCGGGGATCCCGCAACAGGAAGGGCTACCGGCACACGGTGGCTGCTCGCGCTGCCCCCGACGGCGTCCCCTCGGCGATCGTCTAGCCGGGCGGCGAGTCGAGTGGAAGGCGTCGGACGTGGCGGGTGGCTTCCGGGCTGAGCGTATCTAGGAGCGTGTGTCCGAAATGCCTAACGACGACTTGGCGTCGCAACATGATGTGTGACCGGGTGGCCTCGGAGCCCGGATCTTGTGTCTACTCCAGCCCAGTTCTCAATACCGACACGCGCTCCTAGGTATCGGGACTTGTGGCTTGGAGACCGGCTGCCAGATCTGTGAGGGCGGCGAGGGCGTGCTGGTGGGGCGCGGGGCCATGGGACAACCGGGCGACACCGAGCCGGAGCAATTGCTCCGGGGGTGGCAGGCCTGGGACGGCGAGCAGGCTGAATCGCCCCGCACCGAACCGGTCGGCGAGGGTGGCGATCGCCTCGGGATCAGTGCAGCCGGGCACGAAGACGCAGTCGGCTCCAGCGTTGATGAACGCGTGGCCGCGCTGGAGGGTCTCATCAAGCAGCGCTCCTGATGGTTGGCCCTGCGGGTGCAGGTACCGGTCGGTGCGGGCGTTGAGAACCAGGGGCACACCTTCGGCGCCGGCCGCGTCTACCGCCTGTTCGACCATGCGGACGGCGCTGGGGAGGGGGCGCAGGGCGTCCTCGAGGTTGGCGCCGGCGACCCCGAGCTGCACCGCCCGCCGGATGGTGGTGGCGACGTCGCCGTACCCGGACTCGAGGTCCGCGGTGGTCGGCAGGTCGACGGCGGCGGCGATCCGCCCGACTGCGGCGAGCATGAGGTCAAGCGGGATGCGCTCGCCGTCGGGGTAGCCGTGCGCGGCGGCGATGGCCGCGCTGGCCGTGGCCACGGCCTGGCAGCCCGGTGCTGCGGCGACAGCCCGAGCGGAGGCCACGTCCCAGACGTTTACCAGGACTAGCAGCCCCGGGTCGGTGTGCAGCCGGCGCAGGACCTCGGCGCGCTCTCGTGCTCGGCCCGAGGCCGCCCGATCAGGCATGGTCGGTCTCCAGACCGGTGGCTAGTGCGGCCAGGGCGGCGCCGAGCGCGGCGGTCTGGCTGGCCGCAAGTCCGGCCAGCAGGCGGCGTTCGTTGTCCAGGTGCACCTCGATGAGTCCGTCCACCAGTGCCAGGCCGGCTGCGGTGAGCGTGATCCGCCGTACCCGCGCGTCGTCGGTCCCGACGTCCCGGCTGACCAGGCCCTTGCCGACAAGCCGGTCCACCTGCTTGGTCACGGCTCCGCTGGTGACCAAGAGCGCCTCGCGCAGCTGCCCGGCGTTACGGGCGTACGGCGGTCCCACTCGGCGCAGCGCCGCGAGGACGTCGAACTCACCCGATCCGAGCCCGACGGCCGCGAAGGTCGGCCCCAGCGCCGCGTCGGTCAGTTGCGCCAGCCGATGGATCCGACCGATCACCAGCATCGGGCTCGCGTCGAGGTCGGGTCGTTGTTCGCACCACTGCTCGACGATCCGGGCCACTGCGTCCTGCACCCCTTGACAGTACCTTCCACAGAAGGCAGTTTGTCTTCCCTGGAAGATGAACAGGACGAGCAGCGCGTCGTCACCGACCTCCCGACCGCCGCGGCAGACGACCCAGCCGTGCTGGCCGCTCGGTATGCCGCCGGCTGGCAGGCCCAGGACTGGTCCGCGCTGCGGGCGCTGCTCGCCGACGACGTGACCTTCCGCGGGCCGCTCGGCACCGCCGACGACGCCGACGGCTGAATCGCCGGCCTGCAGCGCATGGCGCAGGTCCTGGACCACCTCGAGGTCCACGCGCGGGCAAGCCACGGCAGAGACGCCCTGACCTGGTTCGACCTGCACAGCACCGTCGCCCCTGCGACCCCCACCGCCAACTGGACCCGCGTCGAGAACGGCCGGATCACTGAGATCCGGGTGGCGTTCG
>JAABUI010002300.1_pt1 | contig 10611 bp, 14 predicted proteins | sample 5559111 | NCBI WGS metagenome assembly JAABUI01 (sample SAMN10711870, study PRJNA513365) | rock metagenome | isolation source: Antarctica rocks | place: Antarctica: Victoria Land, Buttleship Promontory
TCGTCTTTCCTCTAAATCGGATACCCTCTTCTGAGTCGAGAACAGACCCTTCCCAGACAAGGGATTTGATACCACGAGCTCCACCGTAGACCTGATCAAGAGTGACCTCGCCAACGACCTTTGAACCATAGCCTTTTCGTAGTGTCTTGATCTTCTCGATCTCACGAGGCAGGTTGTCGGCGAAGGTGTCTTTCAGCGACTAGGATAAATGTCAGGAATTGGGCCAAAGTACAAGAGCAGCACAAGCTTGCCTTGGATTTTACCGAGGAGTAGCATCGTAATCCATTGAAAGCGATTGATGGAGTTGGGGTGCGGATCGATGATAGAGCTGGTCGCCATGTAGCATTACTCATACGCAATGCTGAAGACATTGTTGGCTGTGAAATATCGAGTTGATTTCGTGATATGCAGCTTGGATGGGAAGCTTCAAAGAAGACATAACCGGGGATCTACCTACCTAGGTTCTAAAATGGCTCCACGCTAAAAGCTCCTCTAAGCCGAGATGTGCCGATTTCGCTCGGGGAATTTCGATTTTTGCAAGAGGACCTATAATTTGCACCGCTTTCCATCGGTGACTGTCGTAACACCTTCCCGTGTTCCTTCCATCAAGTCATCGCCCTCAAGTCACAGAAGGTAGAAGTGAGGCGCCTTATCTCGGAGAAGTGTCAATGTCAATGTGACTACTAGCCTCAGAGCCGGATCCGCTCTAGCGTGCCAAGCGAAATCTCAGTCCTCAACCCACTCATCTTCCCACTGCTTCTCCTCTACTCAATATCTTGTCTTCCAACACAACTCATCAAAGCCATCACCCAGGCGTCGAGATCTCATCGGGCCTATGGCCTAGGAAAGGAGGAAGTGTAGATCTCACCTCAGCAGTAGAGCTGCAAGTAGCTCTAGGAGTGGTGTCCTGTCAATAGTTCGGTTTGCGACGACTGCCTGAATCTTCGAACAAACTCAACACCGACCCGTTCATATCCGTTCACACAGCTCGACATCTTCTACCTTCAATAACATACCATACATGTCTTTCCTTTTGTCAGCTTTGATAGAGAATTCATCCAGGCAAATCGTATAAAGTACCAATCTTAGTCGTACTACGGCTGTGAAAGCCTCGCTGACTGAAGCTTTCAACTGGACCATCCGAAGTAATTCATATCTAGACTAAAGCTTCAAATATGTCGTCTTGCGTAGCGGAGCTCGATGGCATCCTGCAGTCTATGCTTGCTCTCAAAGCCCCTGGAGTCACGCAAGGTAAAATCACCAGCATCACAGCTCTATGCAATGCGAACATCCAAGTAAGTTTTCAAACATGCGATCTGCTCTCAATCATCCTGCTCATCTAAGAACAAGAACCTGCTAACTTTCAACGTTGCCTTGCAGTCTGAAACGGTCTTGATTCAACGCATCTACACCCACTTCAAGAAAGCTCCTGCAACACACAAGCTAGGGGTTCTATATGTCGTAGATTCTGTAACACGTGGATGGGTAGAGCAGGCACGAAGGGCTGGGCAGACATTTGGACCGTCGGCTACGGATGGTACCTTTGCTGCCGGAGTTAATCGTGTCACTGAATTGCTGCCTTCTTTCATGTCTGACATTATCACAAATGCCCCTGAAGAACAAAAGGTACGCTTATTAGAGACACTGCCCACTGCCTCTGAATATATGGGTGGCGTGTGGGCGCAGGGCCTCGGCAAGATTCACATAAATATCACCATCCTCTCCGTATTGCTGTATGACCCCAACTCACGTATCCTTCTGTGTAACAGGCTAGAATTCTAAAGCTCATTGACATCTGGGAGCGTGGAACAACATTTCCAGCCCCTATGCTCTCCGGTTTCAAGCAGAAGCTGAATACTGCAGTCTCGAATGGTAAGACTCCGATTTTTGTTGCATTTGCGACAGAGAAAAGAAAAATGGTTGTTGTAATCAAGCTTCTGATACTTTTTTATTTACTGTAGATGCTCGATCCACGACTCCTACTGGGTCCCCACCAAAAGACTTTATTCCGCTGAACCAAACCGGTGGGAATGCGGCGGCTGCTGGAGCTTCCGCTCCGGATACATCGCAGATACTCAAGGCTTTAGCAGAGATGGCTAAGACGAACACTACAGCAACTGGAATCCCCTCCCAGGCTAGTTCAAGCAATGTACCAAACTTCCAGAATGCATTTCAGAACATGCCTTCTTCTGTAAATCCAGCTTCATCTGTACCGCCCGCCGCTCAGGCTGTAAACGTACCTGGGGCTACAAATGGCACGAACCCCTTGACTGGATTGATGAGTAGTCAAAACTTCGGTCAGAGTATGCAGAGTATGCCGAATGCGCAGTCAAATATGCAAGCGAACCCTGTGATGCCTCAGCAAAATACTTCACCCCAAGGCATTCAGCAGCAAGTGCAGCTTCTTCAGATGCTCCAAGCTCAAGGCGTGCCCCAAGATCAGTGGGCGCCTTTGTTGCAAGTCCTCATGGCTGCTGGCACTACTGGTGGTATGGCCGGAGGGGCGGCCCAGCCTAGTTGGCAGCAAAATGGAGGTTATGGGAGGGATGATCCGTCACGTGACCGTAATGGGTATAATGATTCGTACAATGGGCGCTCTCCCTCAGGCCGATATAGAGATCATCGATCACGCTCTCGCTCTCCAGGTGGTTACAATAGACGTCGTGATCCTTCCCCCCCTCGTCGTCGCGATAGTCCTGTGTATGGAGACTACGGCCGCGGCGGTTCGAGACGTCAAGGCGGAGGAGGTAGAGGCAGCGAGTATCGTCAACGAAGCCCCCAGGACCGCTACCGTAGGAGTGATAGTCCAATCGGCCAAGATCAGAATTTGCCACCCCCAGGACCAAAGAATGTTGACTACGATCGTGCTCTGCCACCAAACCATATCAAGGGTAAGTTTGCATGTAAGCCCACGAAACAATTTCTCCACGTACTCACCTCGAACTAGTCCTAAGTCGAACCCTCTTTGTCGGCGGAGTCACGTAAGTTGTGAATGCCCTGATCCTATTGCATTTGGTGCTTACGATCTTGAAGTTCTTCGGAAGAGGTCCTGCGCGGCATCTTCGCTCAATTCGGCATAGTCCAAACTTGCATCGTCAATGTAGACAAGCGCCACGCTTTCGTCAAGATGCTTACACGGAAGGATGCTATGATCGCTAAGGAGGGAATGGAGCGTTATAGATCTACTGACATGCAGCTTCGGGTATGTTTTCGTGTATTTCCTTCGGATGCTTCTTCTAAAATTACTTGTTCTTGATCACACTAACGCTTTTCTTGCAGACTCGCTGGGGTGTCGGCTTTGGGCCTCGCGATTGCAGCGACTACCAAACAGGCATCAGTATCATTCCCATCGATCGTCTAACAGATGCAGATCGTAAATGGATGCTGACAGCCGAGTACGGTGGCACCGGTGGTAAGGATATGGAGCCGGGAATGGTTGCCGAAGAGCCCGACATTGAAATCGGTGCTGGTGTGTCATCAAAAGGTGAGCCTACTTCTCTAATGGCTTGCTTTGTTGTCTGCTGACATCCATGATAGCTATTAGCAGACGTATGCAAACCGACAAAGGTGGGCACCAAGGCCCACGTTCATCCCGCGACGGTCAAAGCACTCAGGCTCCGCCACAACAACGCTACCGCCAACCTGAGCATGACAACCGTGATGCCAACAACATCGGTGTCGCCCCTGCCGTGCCGGCTTTTGGTGGTTTTCAATTTCCCAATGGTTTCCAGTTTCCAGCTGGATTTACCATGCCCGGTTCTATTCCTAATCAGCCTCCTCCGCCTGGAGCTTGATGATCTGGTCAACTAGTTCAGCTTATTGTTGAGCTCAAAATCACAGGCGTTTTCAGCGGCATGGCAATGACGGCGTTCAGATTAGACGGACGATACCCATTAGCGAAGAGAGCTCTACTAAGTCGGGTTCACTTTTCACTTCTTTAGCCTTCAACTTTGCTGGAACTACGGGGCTTCCAAGGCGTATAGTGCGAGAAGCCCATTGATACACCATAGGATGAGCAAATGGTTTTCTCATTTTTTATGATGGCGATCTCAGTCAGAGGTTGAGGTAATGTTTCACTCCGAATAGACTGGAGGAGCGAGGATATTTGCTCAACAGAGCGAGATCGAGGATTAGCTGTCACCCAAGCTGGTAACGAACTAGCTTGTGCATGTATTCTAGAGGGAGCTTGCTAGCGAATTGCAGATGATTCCAATCCAAAAAGTCCAACGAATGGATTCGATTGCAGTAAATACATGATGTGATACCAACGTATTCTGCCACGCCCTACTCCCAGACACCATGCGCAAAACCCCAAATCTTAGCCACCTTTCTTGGTTCAGCCTACCATTACCTCATGCTTAGAAATACCGTAACAAGCACAAGTGCCAACATTGTCACAGCCATAGATGGCACGACTGTGCCTGCTGCGTTAGGGCAGTCGTAACCATCAGTGTTGACGCATAGGTGAGCTAATGCGCGATTGTTCTCTTGGCTTTGTGCGAGGATGCTGCTGAGCATGTCGGCGAGCTGATGAAGGATAGTTGTCTGGAAGAATGATTAAGCGGATTTCTCATTTATGGAAAGTCTATCACCGTTACCGTGTTTGTGGAGTCGGGAGAAGACATCGTAGTGTGGTTTGGAGGTCGGGCTCTGGCGAGTATTTCCTATTATTGAAAAGAAATGATGGTTTGGAGATATGAGAGGAAATGAAGATCAGGAAGTGTGAGAGAAATAGATATTGTGATTAATCTCTAGCCGAGAGACGTTGAGAAAGCTTCTTGGAACCCCGTGACGATGTGGTCATGACCTTTGGCATGGGGAAGTATTGCAAAGCTGTGGCAACCGGTACGATCAATGTTGAGAATAACCATGCTTTGAATGTTGGTGATTATTGTTGGAGAGTGGATCTTTGTCGATGAAAGCGATAACACGAAGACATCCGACACCTTTGACTTGCAAGAAGTCGAATACTCAGTCCCTTTTGCAATCAAAATACACGCAGAATGGACCTTAAAATATTCCTCTCATATGTAGAATGCAGTCTATTGAAAGAAGTGAAAGCGCGACCCAGACACCCATAGCTCCTTCCTTCTCTCAATTTATTTCATTTGCAGCAAGAGCAGCCACCAAACAAGCCCCATCTCAACCATGCCTGCCTCGTTCTTCCTACCATTTAATCTTGCAGTTCTTCTTGCATTCTCCCACCAGCATTTACAGTGTATTGTGCTTTGCATCTTGATTTTGCATTGCTTCGTATTCATTGCAAGTACATGTCTAGAGGCACAAACAGTTCAGCGCCACAGATTCCTCCGATCCGCTTCTCAGATGAGAATCAGAGAACCACATTTCTAGACACTATGAATACAGAGAAATTGAAAGTCACACAGCCAGCTAGCCCAAGTCTACCTGATACTTATGATGGCGCTACCGATCGCTCGCCCGAGGTTGACAGTCTAGACGGTCTGATCGCAGAGCTAGACGCTGGCGATGAACATGAGCAATTGGCCGAAGAAGACCCAATCGTTGCTGTCGGAGCTCCGAGGCTGATACCAAACGAGCACTTGCAGACGGACATTTCGACTGGCCTAAGCGACAGCGAAGTCTCACAGCGACGAAAAAAGTACGGTTGGAATCAAATGAGCGAGGAGAAACAAAGCCATGTTAAGGAATTCTTGTTTTTCTTTGTTGGACCAATACAATTCGTTATGGAGGTGACAATTAGCACAGCATGTCATTGGACTTGTGAGGGGTGACTGATTTTCTATCAGGCTGCGTGCATTCTCGCTGGCGTCTTGAGAGATTGGGTAGATCTGGGCGTCATCATTGGCCTTTTGCTACTGAATGCCGTTGTTGGTTTCGCTCAGGACTACAAGGCTGGAAACATTGTCAAAGTCAGTCAGTCATGCCTTAGTGCTCAACTGACTTGTTTCTACATTTACCTTAAGTGCTAGCCTGACATTCGGCTTAGGATCTGCAAAAAGGTCTCGCTCTTAAGTGCATGGTCCAGCGAGACAACTCATTGTACAGCATCAAGGCCACAGATCTTGTGCCTGGCGATATCATGCATGTAGAGGAAGTAAGTCGGGAGCAAGCGCAGCATCTCCGTTCCTCACCTTCCAAAATCGTCTGATACTAGATACAGGGCACCATCGTGGCTGCAGACGGTCGGATTGTTAGTAAGGATGCCTACCTGCAAGTCGATCAATCTGCGATCACTGGTGAATCCCTCGCTGTGGATAAGCGTCCAGGAGACATCATATATCAATCCTCCACCATTAAGCGAGGCGAGTCCTTCATATTGGTCACTGACACTGGGGATAATACATTCGTCGGCCGCTCTGCAGCTCTGGTTAACGCCGCTTCCACGAGCAAAGGACATTTCACTGAAGTACTTGGCGGTATCGGAAGAAGGCTATTAGCCCTTGTCGTCGCAACATTGATGGTCGTGTGGGTGTCATGTTTCTACCGCGCAGTGAATTCTAAGGAGATATTGGCCTTTACCCTCGCCATCACCATGATTGGTGTTCCAGTCGGGCTTCCTGCGGTTGTGACTACAACTATGGCTGTTGGAGCTGCATATCTGGCCAAGAAAAAGGCCATCGTCCAGAAGTTGTCCGCGATTGAATCACTTGCTGGCGTTGAGATACTGTGTAGCGACAAGTAAGTGATATGTGCCACGTCGACTTTTTGATACGTATACATTTGGTGTACAGTTGATGAGCACTGTGAGCAAGAGTCCTCACGAAACTTACAGACTAGCAAAGTGGAGTTACAACGCTGACGCACCATCTTAGGACTGGCACACTCACCAAGAATAGACTCACTCTCGCTGAACCCTATACTGTCCCCGGTATACAGCCAGATGAGTTGATGCTTGTAGCCTGTCTAGCTGCATCACGCAAAAGGAAAGGTCTTGACGCTATTGACAAAGCTTTCTTGCAGGCACTGAAACGTTACCCGAGAGCTAAAGACATCCTATCAAGCTTCAAAGTCCTCGAGTTTACTCCCTTTGATCCTGTCTCAAAAAAGGTGACGTCAATCGTCCAGTCACCGAGAGGCGAACGAATGATATGTGTCAAAGGAGCACCAGCAACGATCATCCAGATGGTATCAAAGGCTGGCGCGGTTCAGGAAGATATTGCCAATGACTACAATGACATGGTGGCAGAGTTTGCAAGACGGGGTTTTCGATCGTTGGGGGTCGCTCGAAAGCGAGGAGAAGATCCATGGGAACTCTTGGGGATCATGCCTTGTTCGGACCCACCGCGTCACGATACGGCAAAGACTATTACAGAAGCCATCAGCCTTGGCTTGAAGGTCAAGATATTGACGGGTGACGCCGTTGGCATTGCCAAGGAGACGTAGGTACTCCCTGAATCTTCTTTCCCCCCTTGTTTGTAAAGACGTGGTGTTCATGAAATATTGAAGGACCAAGGGATTTACAGTTTCACTCACTACTTGTAGACGAGACATTGCAGGGCATGGCTGACCCTGAAGTTTCGTCTAGATCTCGTCAGCTCGGTCTCGGCGATAACATATACAATTCCGAAAAACTGGGGCTTGGAGGAGGAGGAGAATTACAAGGACACAAGTTCTATGACTTCGTTGAGGCGGCGGACGGGTTTGCAGAGGTCTTCCCTCAGCACAAATACAACGTGGTCGACATTCTGCAAAAGAGAGGTTATCTAGTCGCAATGACTGGTGACGGTGTCAACGACGCGCCATCCCTTAAAAAAGCAGATACCGGCATTGCTGTGGAAGGTGCGTCGGATGCTGCACGCTCTGCGGCTGACATCGTTTTCCTCGCCCCTGGCCTGTCTGCGATTATCGACGCGATCAAGACTTCACGTCAAATATTCCACAGAATGTACGCTTACGTGGTGTATCGTATTGCCCTATCGCTACATATGGAGATCTTCCTGGGCCTTTGGATCGCTACCCGAAATCATAGCCTTCGGGTGCAACTCGTGGTATTCATTGCCATCTTCGCAGACATCGCTACGCTGGCTATCGCCTATGACAGGGCCCCTTTTTCAAGGACCCCCGTCAAGTGGAATCTGCCCAAGATGTGGGGGATATCGGTCATTCTGGGCTTGATCCTCGCTGCTGGCAGCTGGATATGCCTTACGTCGATGAGTGGTATCATCGAGGGCAAAAGCATCAACCAGTCAGTCTTGTTTTTGGAAATCGCGCTCACGGAGAATTGGTTAATCTTCATTACTCGCGCTGGCGGCCAGCCATTCTGGGCGTCGCGACCCTCCTGGCAGCTTGTCTCTGCCATCTTCTTGGTTGACGCGCTTGCCACTGTCTTCTGTCTCTTCGGTTGGTTCGCCGACACTGGTATGACAGGCGTGATGGCATCGCCCGCAACGATTGGCCGGGTGTGGGTATTTTCTTTCGGGATATTTTGCGCGATGGCTGGGATCTACTATCTCCTGGCAGATGCGCCGGGATTCGACCGATTGATGCATTGTCAGTGGCCATGCTGTTCAAGGAAGAAAGAGAGAACCAACTCTTTCGAAATTGAGGATTTTCGTGAGTTGGCCCAAATTGCTCCCTCTCCCCGCGCTTCCTGCGATTTATGGGGCCCTCGACGCTAATTTGTGGCCTAGTTGCCGCTCTGCAGCGCACGTCGAACCGGCATGAAAGGGTTGTTTAGGGCAAAGCTTGGGGTTGTCTGCGCCGAGCTAGGGGGCCCTTGTTTAGGGGACGCCACTCGGCTGACTATTGGCCATCACTATTTCGCTAACTTTTTCCAGAGTTCTATTCCTTTTGTAGGATACTCAACAATCATAGCAGTCATCCATCACTGTCCTTTCTGGATTTCAGACTGCCTGGTGAAGACAGGTTCAGACGGTTTTCAATTCGAATAGTATCTTGTTGAACTTGAGGGACGGTCCCTAACCGCCGATAACGAGCCGTTTCGAGGTATTCAACCGCGATTAATCTCTTGTTAATTGATGCCGCGTAACATGGTCTTTGGATGCTTCAAACGTTCTTGACATCTCTTGACCTCCAAATCCCTGTCTCAAAAGACACATAGCTTGCAATGCGCATCAAGAGCTGCTTTCTGCAAGATTTAATGGCGGCTTAAGCGGGAACCAGAATGATTTTTTTCCACAAAAGAGCCACACTTTGTTCCTTACTTCTTGAAACTCTTACCCAATCAATTTGAATTTCTTTCAACCTTCTCTACTTTGTCAAAAGCTCCTGCATATATCAAATGTCGCCGAGAAACATCCCTGGCTTCTACTACGATGAGGCCAAAGGAAAATATTTCAAGATCCAGCCGAGTCACATCGCACCGAATGGCTCACCATACTCGAACGATGTTGTTCGAAAAGAAGCCAGAGGGCAGATCGTCCGGAAATGCCAAAAGCTTTTCGAGGAGAAGACGCTCAAGCAGAGGACGCAGCGATCGAAGATTCTAGGTAATGCTCTTCTTGGCTGTTCAGGATTGGAAAGGGAGGGTGGAAGCAGTCTCGACCGTCGATCTGTGATCGACAAGGCGTGGGCTCTGGGGCTGGAGAAGACTGCGGTTCTCGAGACGTGGGGCCCGGGGGCGCTTTTCGCGCGTGATGAGGCCACTGGGGCCGGTGTGGTTGGTGATACTGCGGATCGGGATGTTGCGAATCCGAGGGGTTGTACTCGGTCAGCGTTCCCGATGATCTGTTGAAGCATTGTGATAAAGCAAAGGAGCTACTGCTGTTGACATTGGCTATTTTGGACTGATGAGCTGGCAGGTTCTTCGTTCCAGGAGCTGCGGACGGGGCTGGGAGATCGTATATCGAGCTTTCGCCTGTGCTGCATGAATCTCAGGTATGTGGTTGGATCTTCTCTACTAGAATCGATAGATTGAAGGCTGATGGAACTCTGTGTGCAGATTAGCTCGCTTGCTATCTCTCCATCCCGGGTACTGATGTAAGTTCTTTGGTCATTTCTCTTCTGCCAGGTATATCTTTGCTATCAACCCGGTCACAGAAGTAGTGACGCACACTCGCTGCTTTGTATCAACATCACTCGCTTCCACGTGAATCAGTATATCCCTAATGGCATTTTCACAGCGTTACGTGACTAACATTCCACACCAGGACCACAACGATGGGCGGTTCCCAACCCGCCTGCGTCCAGCTGAACCGCCTCCGCCCACCCGATCTGATCGACACCCTTTCTCTCTCCCGGTTCCCTTTTATCCATTTCCCCCCCGGAACCTTCACCAGCGACATCTCCATCCTCATCCGCCACACCATCCTGCACTCCACCTTCTGGGCCTCCTCCCCCCGCCCCCTCACCTCCCGCAGCGACTTCGCCCTCGGCACCTCCCAAGGCACCATCCTCGTAGCCGAAGACCAAGCCAGCTGGTCCTTTGAGCGGCGGATGGGGTTCCTCGACGGCGGACACGATCAGCGAGCTAAGGAGGTCATGGCTGTGGATTGGCTGGATGGGAATGTTGTGCTGAATGGATGTCGGGATGGGAGCGTCCGGTTTTGGGACGTGAGGAGTCGGAGTGTGGCGGGGACGAGTGTGCCGATTGTGCATGGGAGTGCGGTCAATCATGTGAGGCGGCTGGGTGGGAATAACGTTGTGGTGGCGGGGATTGAGGATCGGATG
>JAABUI010002305.1_pt1 | contig 10603 bp, 14 predicted proteins | sample 5559111 | NCBI WGS metagenome assembly JAABUI01 (sample SAMN10711870, study PRJNA513365) | rock metagenome | isolation source: Antarctica rocks | place: Antarctica: Victoria Land, Buttleship Promontory
AAAGCCGAGCACGCGGACTGTACCACGGAACCCATCAGATCCCTCCTCGACAACGTGAAAGACGAGTCTGTCCGGATTTGGGCGCCCTACGAGATTCCCGAGCTGCCAACATGGCATCTCGGTCGAATATGTCTCATCGGGGATGCAGCTCACGCCTTACCCCTCAACGGACAAGGCTCAGCCCAAGCCTTGGGGACGCAGCACTCAGGACTCGCCTACACAATTCAAGATCAAGCAGTTGCACAGGGCTACGAGAAGCTATTTGCCCATCTCGAGAGAGTCCGGAGGGTCCGGATCCAGCGCGTCTGGCAGCTTTCGAAGAAAGGTGGACAGATCAAATCTTCCAGCACGGGACCGTGGGCGTGGTGGGTCAAGAAATGGTTGTTTCGGGCGTTCTTTGCTTGGAATAGATTTATCATTAGGGCTACTCGGATCATCTCATACGATGTCACGGCCGAGAGCATCGAGGTCAAAGTGATGCTAAACTCGTCAATGGAGGCGTTCTCGCAGGAATTATTGCTCACCGCGACATGGAGACTGCCCGGTCAAGTCTCAAATCCCTGTGCTCCCAACTCGACCTGAAAGATCGGGTACGTCTGAGAGTTGTCATAGCGATATTGGTCTCGATGAGAACCTTCTGAATTCAAGGATTGGCGATGTACGACGGACGACACATCTACGTTGGATTAGTCAGCTGAAAGTCTCTTGACGGCGTATTTAGACTTCAAAGCCTGGGTGACTGCGTTTGCAAGCAGATGATGAACGCATGACTCATGAGACCAAAAGTGGTGCATCAAATCATCAAAATGTGCATGGGAAGAACTGTGTTTCCCTTGTGGTGACGCGGTGCCGTTTGTTGAAGGGCCAAGCAAGGTATTGCTTACTCAACAACGAGGCTTACGCATACAGTGTCCCAGATGGACCCTTTGACAACCCTTTGATGTCTTAGAACAACGTGGAAAGTTCCACCTCTGTGGGAACCTTTATCCATGCCGTCTTCTACAACCAGGCCTTCAGGCAGCGTAAATCGGGAACTCCTGTCCTTTTTCCCATCCACTAATCGTTCTCCAATTCATGTTATCTCATCCACCACGTATATGAGCAGAAACTTGGAACTCTGCAGCATGTCACAAGACGGTCATGCGTCATTCTGTCAAGAGATTACTGAGTATCTGCCACTCAGTTGTCCTGTCACCATCGGCTACTATGATCAGCAGTCCACGATCTTTACCTATTGGATGGAAGTTGGTGCCAGCAGATTCACATCTGCTAGTTACACACACGAGGGAGAGACTGGGATTCAGAAGCAAGATGTCATGTCGGGGACTTGTGTCGTGTACGGAAAGGCGTAGTTGGTCACACTAACCGCAAAGCTAACAAGCATCAATAGGAAGTCCCGATCCCGGGATATTCCTCCAACTATATAGGAGTCAAGTCCCCGACATGACACTGAAGCTGGAAAGTCCGCAGATGAAGATTGAGTGCAAATCAGTACCACAAAATCGGTTGCCCATCGTAAAGGAACGCATCACTACCGTCATGGACCACGCCACACCACAAATCGCCACTCGACGAGATCAACGAGATTCGCCGAAATGCCGCCGGCTCGCTATGGTAAGTTACTTAAGGTAACTCGTTGACGCATCTTCCCCTTAACCGCTATTATATAGTCTCGCCATGACTTGTATACAGCTTTAGCTCTGTCAGACCACCTGCCACCTGTCCCCCGTGACAACAGTCCAGGCTCAAGCTCTTGATTGCTGATGAACCCGGAGAATTTGGAAGCAACCGGTTCGTTTGATCTACCAACCCGCATGACAAGGGATGAGTTTACAAGCAGATACTTTGCAGGAAAGGATAACTGGTTGGGCGAACTTCTGCTTCAGGCCAAGGACGAAAAGCGCAAGGCGCCAGCACCAAGAAGCAATGAATTCCTGGATAGAGAGATATCGCAGGCCACCAAGCCCTGACAATCCTCATTTTCACAACTGGTATGGCCCCGAAGACCACCGAAAGGCTTGGGATATGTTCGGGGGTACACCCTGCGAGAGACCCCCCACTCCAAGCTCAATACCACCTCGTCAAACCTCCGTTGAATGGAGCTTACACGCCAAACCTCCTCCGCCCTTCAGCCGTCGCCGGCTTCCGTCCACGCAGACTCAGCCGGTCGCGGACCGAGCGCCGTCGTGGCGAGACATAGCGCCGTGATAGCGAGGGTGCACTTGTGGGTTCGAAGTATCATTGATGTGGGAGCAGAGATGTATGCATCGTGTACCATGTTGACGGGTTCTCGTTCTCTGTCAGCACACAACAGTGCCATCGAGGCGGAGTCACCTATCCGTTGGGATCGTGAGTACTGCATTGGGAGGGCATTGGGACCCCTCAGTACTATCACCCACTCCCGTCCCGGCATGGCATTGCCTGAGATGATCCGGTGATCAGCGTAGGGGAGAGTTCGAAGTGCCGCCAGTCTACAATATCGCCTTTCCGAGGATTTCAGGGGATCTATTCTTTTGATATCGTCCCCTTGCTTGGTCATTGTCGAGAGAGAAACTACCGGGACCGCAGGCTGGAGTCTCTCACAGGATAGAGCTTTCGTCTGCCTTCCTTCAGCTCCCTGCCTTCGCCTATCAGAAGGGAAGTATGCCCATGGCGCAGACACCGATTGCCTTCAAGCCCCAGGCCTTCTTTGATACCAAGAGACAGATGACTCGACTTGAGGGAAGGCGGTATCGAAGGTATATGAACGCGAACTGCTTCTTCGGCGCCAAAAATCAACTAATCATCATATTCAGTTGCTCAGCAATCAAAGTCATGCCCACAGTACCCAGCAGAGAGGGCGCCAACCTCAGTAGTGGAATCCGCAGTCGTAGTCCTACGGATAAGATAGCAAACGAAGAGCAAAGGCAGAAGGAGCAAGAGGAATATGACAAGCAAATCCACCAAAACAGGGGGACCTACAGGCTGATGATGAGCCTCGGGACGGAGACGGGGACCATGACAAAATCCATGACCTCAGAACAAGGCGCATGCGGGGGACAGCCGAGAACGTCAGTAGCGGATAGCAAGGATAGCACAAAGGACGCGAAGGCATCGAGCTTGCACGGCAATGAAGCGAACAAGAAGTGAGTGTGAGGGAACGAGCGACTAAGATGATCATGTTCCGAGCTCGATCCGGCGAGAGGAAGTATTGAAGCGATCTGAGGGGCTCAAGGTGGATGTATACGATGATAGAGGTGTATGAATTGCCTGACATGTGTCATGCGACGTGTCACCATTTGATTGATCAGGGTGGAAGAAGGGTCGGTCGGAGTGGTACGAGTCTTCGGTGTCCCTTTCGGCGGGATTCGTCCTTCCGGGATGACATTTTCAAGCTGATCGAAGCCGCTTGTCCGGTGCTTCGCCACCTAGAGACACGCGAAGGACACGAGAACTCCGCTAAATGAATCTGAAGCGAAGCCGTATTCACTGGGACATTTCATTGTTAAGTTAGCTTGATTATGTATATGGTACCCTACTTTAAGACCAAATCAAGACGTCTTTGTTCAGTCGCGAACACAGCCGACTTGCAAGATGATAGTGCCGGGGTTAAAGCAAGAATGAAGGAAAAGTCGGGATAAGGACAAATAAACGAAATATAATCGCAGTGGATACAAAGCATATTCGTAGTGTATTGTAAGAAATAAGATAATAAGTGAAATGACAGATTCTCTCTCTGCCTTACCTCATAGCTACTCAAGTATGCCACCTAGACGCGTCATTCCAGCATCCCCGGCAACCCCTCGTATCACCCTACATCTGGTACCATGCATCCCCCGCAACTCCCCAATTTGACGTCACCGCTGGCTCCGGTAACCACGCCTGTTTGCGCGTTTACTTGTCTGACTTGTATGTCAGACACGCCATATAACGATGCCGCTCAGTCCTAGTCCATCATCCAAAACCGTCAGCCAAGCCCGCAAGATCCCGTCACCACCCCCAGCCGCAATGCGCGCTCCACATTGGCATACAGATGGCCATTCGTCATTGCTCGATCTTCTCTGTCAATGGTTGGCGGCGGGGAACCACTGGAAGCGCTACAAGGGTGGTGGTGGCGTGAAAAAGCTTGAGCAGGTAGCCCCAGAGGTAGCAAAGTGGATGATGGAGCATGGTTGCCCTACAAGGCGAGACGGCGAGTCAATCTAGAAGAAAGTAAGTACCCTCACCTCCCTTTGGTCCGCCGTCTTCAACATCTTGTAGGTTCGCGATCTTGAAGCTTCATGGCGGAAGGCTCGAGACTGGCGTAACCAGACAGGCAACGGCGTCGACGGTACACCTGACGGCGCAACTATCATTTGGGCAACCGAGAACGAGGGCAGCAAACTATCCATGCTGAACGCCGAAGCTGATTTGGAGGGTACGTCTTTCATGCTGCATCTCTAGACTAAAGCGTGCTTCTAGAGGTACCCGCAGGCTAGGCAAGCAGTGGGACCTTGTCGATCTAATATCCAGCGAGAGGGATGGCGGGGATCCTTCGCTCAGGACATCTTTGAGCACAGGTATCATTGATGTGACTCTGGCGGCTTTGATGGATGAGAACAACGTCAGCAGCGAGGAGGGTGATGATAAGGACAACACAGACGGTACCCACGGTGTCTCCCTTGGTCCCCGCATGTCCGATAGCCAAGCTTTTAGCCTCCCAAGCCTCACTTCCGCTGTTCGCGGCGAATCATATCTCCCATCCGCCCAAGCCTCGGAAATGCCCTCTGTCCGCGGATCTGAGGTTATGAGCTGCCAGGCACGGGTGTAGACGCCCCTGGGAAGGTATAGGCTGATGGCGTCCTTTAGAACAAAGGAGGGGAGGGACACGAGGGAGTGGGTCGCTGGGTGGGATGGATGGCTTCGAGGGCATGTCTGAAGGGTGGGAGCTGGCGGAGCAAGAGTAAAAGCTTGAGCAGAGGGACTATATGAGGTGTCAGGTCGACCTCCAAGCGCAAGCTATGAGGGACGCTTGACAAGAAGCTCAAGACAGACGGAGGAAGGAGAAAATGGAGATCTTACTTGCCTGGAGAAAGGAGATCCGAGAAGAGGCTAGAGAGCGCTTGAAGTATGATCCGAGCTTGACCTATGACGAAGCCATCAGGGAGGCCAAGCGATGCAAAGCAGCAGCGAGAGTAGTTATCGCCATGTATGAGACGTACCTATGACTTCCAAGTTGTCCAGGTCCCATTTGTCTGTGTCCAATTCAAGCATCTCATTGATCAATGCCTCCCGCCAAGGCTGGATGACTGCCTGGGGGTCTGCAGTTGCTTCCTCAGCAGCTGTTGTGAAGGGTCGCATGTCCCTGAGGTCGATTTGGGGGGGGTGCGGACTGAGAAAGAGGTTATGGAGCACGACAGCGGCAACGACAAATGCGTGTGCTCGGGCCTGATTGCGGCGGCTGCGGAGGCGTTCACTGAGCGAGCGGAGGGCGGGGAAGCGGCTCTTGAGTATACCAAATGTCTGCTCCACCTTGACACGCATGGGCGCAGCCTTCATGTTGAACTAAGCTGCTCGACCGCAGAGAACACTCTGTCGGGCTGGTTTGGTGAACACCGGGACGCATAGGTTGGTAGCGGTGAACCCAGAGTCGGCGAGGACGTCCTCGGTGGGCTGAAGTAGTCGGGATGCTCTTTAAAGATGTTCATAGAGAGTTGAACTCAATGATCGCTTGACGATGCTGGGTAGCCATACTGGATGTGGTCAACAATGGCCACAAACAGCAGACCGGACTTGTTCTTCCAACTGTGAAACGCCCCACCGTCTTCCTTGGCGGGTTAGGCTTTGAGGTTGACATGACAGCCATCCATGAGACTGATGCAGTTGGGGATCCCGTAGTTGTGCTCGAAGGCCTCTTTGATGAAGGCTCGCTGGATGGCCGTTGGCCAGGGGAGCAACGCTGGGGCCCTGCGGAGGATGGTTCTGAGGGCTCGGTCTGTCCACAGGTGTACACCACCAACTACAAGCCCTATAAGCTTGGACAGAGGCCTCGGATGTAAGACATACTTGTGACGCAAAAAAGAAAGACAGCTGCCTAATGTCCATCTGATGGGCTGGCCGATAGAGTAGTAGACCCAGCTGCTAGAGGGCGGAGCCTGACGCCGCTTCCCACGATGTATGAAGACTTGATCATTCGCAAAGATACGAACAAAGTCTCGCAATTCGTCTGGGTACAAGCAAAAGGAATGATAGTGCTCCAAGCCTTCGAGATTGAGGAGAGAAATATCAATACGACGATTGAAGATTGCCCTCCGTGTGTGTCCGGGGTAGCGTTCGAAGTAGCGATGGCGTCTGATTAAGGAGCGGTAGCGGAAGAGCTTTCGGATGCAGCTGCGGACAGACCATCAAGCGGTAATATGGGGCAAGGGCAATGATCCCGCGGTCAATGCTTCTAAGTCACCTCTTCCTGAGGATACCAAGCGGCATTGCACGAAGTATGAGAGTGATCCAATGAATGAATGATGAGATATGAAGATTTTAAGTAAAGGATGATGGAGGAAGACGAGGTTGCTAAACTGACGACTTCAAGCTAAACTATTCGTCTTCAAAACTGAACTCCCCCACTCTAGTCGAAATAGCGATATATGAACCGTGATTGCGCCTTCGATGAGTGCTCCCCGAAAGGAGTGAGGTGAGGTCTTCTCGCCTGCCTACCTCCGTGAATTCAGCTCTCCACCTTCGTAGGTCAGATCGGCGATTACGATGTTGAAAGGGAAGGGCTTCGTGAACACAAGTATTTCGACTTCAGTCTCAGCTAGATTGTTCTTTACTGCCTTCTCATCCGCTCCTGCTGAGCATCGAAAGCGTATGAAGAGTGCACTAAATCATGAATGCCCCTCCATCGCCAAAATTTTCATTTCACTCACATACACTGACCTCTATTCGTTTCAACTGACACTGATACAGTCGAAGACATGTCACTCTCGAGAACCACAAGCAGCGGCTCTCTCGTGAAGACCGCTGATCACACCACTCCTCAAGGGAAAGACCGAGAGAGGAACTATGCCAAGACCTCCGACGCAAGCAGAATGAGGGATTTGAATCGCCATTCCGCGCAGCAGTGCTCGACCGCGATGAGCAAGAGCAGCAGCAACCGCAGCTCCTCCAACTTGACGGCGGATGCGAAGACGAAGAGGACCTTGTCAGGAACCAGCTTGGCTCCGGAGCAGGCGGGTACGCCAAGGTCATCCAACGACGGGTTCGGGCCGGGGGTTTACAGGCAGTCGGACCACCCCGACGAATATCTGTGTATGAAGGACGGAAAGAAATGAGGCAGTAGTCCATCTGTGGTGTCGCTCCACCTTACGGGGAAGATGTGTTTGAAAAGCTGACCTGTAGTTGCTGAAAGAAGGATTCCTGGTGAGTGGTTGCTATATGGTCGAGGGGATATATGCATTGCTGTGACAGTGCCGGATCATGTGAACGGATTCTCGATCTCTTAAAATCCCACATCAGCATTCACTCACCTTTGTTGGGAGTCGTGAAGAAGGAGCCGACGTACCCGCCGACCCATCCGTCGGGCTGATGAGGACGATATTCGGACCCCTCAAAACCACCAACCCCAATCCTCTCGACGGCATCGCGTTGTCTTTCCTCTCATCAGCTCTTGCCTAAGCCCGCCCTCCATTCACACGAGAAGACTCACTCTCGTATTCCTCAACCACATCGTCCATCACGAGGTTCATCAGCTGGTCGAACCCCTTCAACGTCCCTGTAACTACTATCGTTAGCTCTTCTCAGCGGCCCGGGCAGGGGCGAGCAGGGATGGAGGGGGATGGGAGAGGGGACGACTGACCCTCACGACCACCCATAAATTTCACCTTGACGCTCGTATCGACGTATAACGCGAGGTTGAGGATACTCTCCCGTTTCTTCTTTTCGCCAGGCGGTCCTCGGTCGGAAGGTCCGCCGCCTCGTCCGCGCGGTGCACCGCCGCCTCTTCCTCCCTGCGAGAAGCGTCAGATGACGTGATGGAGCGATTGAGTGGGGTTTATAGAAGAGCTTACGCGGGAAGCCATGTTGAGATATGGTGAGGATCGAGGAACAGGACGTACGAAGTAGAGTTGAGCAAAATTCGCCACGTGGCGTTACCGCGTCCTTCGGGTGCTTAGTGCAGTGGTTAGCACGCCTATAGGAATTCAGGTCCAATCCCCGGGATATCCAGCGTTTGATATCCCAACAGTATGTTCTGAAGCTCTGAAGTATGAGACTTGCATTCATACCTCAATCTAGCTGTGCCCGAAGCACTCGAGTCACACGGTACGAAGGAGACATCGAGCTCGCTGGAGATACGGAGAGAAGTGCAGGTGTGCACACATTCATGGCGTATGGACGATCATGCAGTAGATATTTATATACCTGACGATCCGCTTAGGATCCCTTCACAATCTCGAACAGCCCTCTTCTCGATGCTGACCACTCCGAAGGTGGCATGAATATTGCTCCTCAAGTACAGCGATATGAGACAGCGCGTGGCCACTTTTGTAGGCTTGGACCTCATAGCCGAGTTCGTAAGGTGGTATGCCGGATGATCGTGTCTTTCAATCACGTCGGGTGGTATGCCTGAGCCCATTGAGCTCCGTAAGGTGACGACTGAGGCTCGTAGTACTGATGGTATCCTTCGAGCGTATTGTATGCCGGCCAGGCAATGTGTGCTGGAGCGTTTCCAGTTGGATTGCCGCCGTTCGGGTAATTGTGGAAAGACCGGGGCGTTTGCTGTGATGCTGAAGGCGGCATATTCGCTGCTGTCATCGAGACGTCCGCAGGGGCTGAACCCGTCGCCGGATCGTCCCAAAGGCTCTTGAAGTTTGCGAGGTTCCCCGCAGATCCCCGGGGGGCGCGCTTGGTACCCATTTCCGATTCCTCCCTCGTCATCGTCCAGATGCTCGCTCCGCCAAGCTCTCCGCCAAAGAGGAGACCGCTGCGGGGTGAGGGTTGACCGGGTACAATAGCACGAAGTGCAGGAGATGCCGGACTGGTGTCGACCATGAGGTTCTGGAGCAGATCATAGGCTGTTGGCGCGTTTGCGGGGCTTGCTGTCCCACCATGAACATTGACAGGGGTATGAGAGCTGTCCAAGCGATCAGATTGAGGTCATCTTCTCAAAATGAAGGCTCACCCCTTGTCCCAAACAATGACCTCGTCTTCATCATCAACTCTCCCTTGCTCTTCCTGATCGGTACTGCTCCCACCCAGCGTCGCTCTCATCGCGAGGTTTACCGGATCGTCCTCCGTCTCGGTGCTGACGGAAGCGATGTCCCCATCATCCGCGTCTCGCCTCGTCATGAAAGAGGATGGCGAAGTCAGCGGACTCGTGACGATAGCACTAGCGTTGCCGTTCATAGCTCTCAGTCCAGCCTATCACGCAATCAGTCTGGCCTTGGAATTCACGGAGACACGCTCACCTCAGACTGTATGAGCAGCTGTGCGTCAACCTGCAGATCGGCAATCCGCATCAACTGCTCCTCATTGGGATGTGCCGCTTCGCGATGACCGTTTGCTTCCTTGTCGTAGCTGTCTGGCGCTGACATGCCTCGGCTCAGAGGAACGAAGCCACGCATGTCAATGTCTTCTTCGAGCTTATCAGTGAGTGTCGGAAGTTGCGCGATAGGGAACAGGCGGGCGAAGATGGAGGTCAATCGCTTATATCGTGTCCAGAAGGACTGGATCTGGGTGACCAAGGATTCGTTGCTTGTCGACAAATAGCGCGAGATGTACTCCAGGTGTAGCTTGATCCACTTCGACGCGATTCGTAAAGCTGGTAGGAGGCGACGGAGGACGGCGCTGATGTGCTGATGCAAGTCGAGATCGCCGAGAGGATTCGAGAGTGAGATCTCGTCGAGCTCCTCTACGGCGGTCTGGATGAGCATTCCGAAGAAGGCTAAGACGAAGTCAAGAGCGATATCCTCGGTATCGTGTCGTCGTTTAGCTCGTTTTGCGTCCGATTCAGACGGGGCGATCGAGGCATTCTGACGGGCGTGCCAGTGACAGCCAATGGAGATAGCGGTGAGCTTGACGATGGTCTCGGAGGGGAGAGCGCGGGTTCGCAGTAGATCGGCGAAGCGGTCGAGAGTCTTTGGCTTCAACATGGCCATTTGAGACGTTCTGAAATTGTCAGTCGACAGGGTCCCATTGAGCACGAGGAGGCGACTTACCCTGTGCGACGATACAGAATCGCAATGATGACCAAGAAGTCCCTCCTAAGCTCCTCCAGGCCTGTCTCCCCGTCCCTGTCCTCGTCGTCATCCCCCTGAGCAGTATGCCATCGCTCATACACCTTCGTCAAGAATTTCTCGAGTATATCCTCGATGTTCTTGAATGCCTGTCGTACCGCCATCGCTCGGAAGTAGTAATACACGCAGAGTAGATCATCGTTCACATATGTCGAGATCACAGCGAGCTGATTGAATGCCGATCCTGCTACCCATCAAACTTAATCGAAGAAAGCCAGTGCTGGACTCACCGTCATCCGGCTGCAAACCCCTAGCCACCTCATAATACATCTTTGCCGTCCCAAATCTCTCCTCCCCTCTCCCCTCCCTCTCCCGTCCACCCTTCCGTTCCCGCCTCCCCCTATCGCTATACT
>JAABUI010002307.1_pt1 | contig 10595 bp, 16 predicted proteins | sample 5559111 | NCBI WGS metagenome assembly JAABUI01 (sample SAMN10711870, study PRJNA513365) | rock metagenome | isolation source: Antarctica rocks | place: Antarctica: Victoria Land, Buttleship Promontory
TTCGACGCAAACTGTCCAACGCACCTTTCTACGCCAATTCATCCCCACCATGATCAAACAATCTCATGATGTCTTGGACCCAATGTTCCGGTCGGCGACCGATCCGATCAAGACGGCGAGGTGGATCGTCCGAGAATGTGAAAGTGGGGGACGGGGTGGACTGGTTTGGTTCGGCATTTCGTCCTGGTTGATCCGCTATGTTTACTACTTCGTGCCGAAATGGCTGGCCGATCTGATCCTCATCTCTACAGCGCCGGTCGATCATGTCACACCTCCCAGCAAGCCGAGGATCGAATGACCAAGCGTTCGGTTACCTCGGGTACGACAACGGCTCTCTTCTGGCGCCAATGGCGTTGGTCATCAAGCCAGAGTCGCGTTGCATCATAGGAGATGAATGGTATTTTCATGTGCAAGGTATCAGTCCAGTGCAGGGTATGGAGAAGGGATGGGAGCTAGTCTCGTAAATATTGTGCCCTGCAACAAGCATCAGCACTCGTGCTGGAATCGCAAGGAGGTCCCACCAATCATGTATCCGGTCGAAAACGACAGTCAAGTACGAAGTATCGTTGAGAAGCGCCTCAAATTGCTTGATCGCGTCTTCTTCCGAGAGGTCGAGCATGAACTTCTCCTGCACCTATAGAAGCCTTAATCAGCCCTTGACCCGGGCAATCCACGCATCGTACCTTCCAAACCGCCTTGTCCGGCTCAAGCTGGATATCCTGAATGCCGGCATTGACCATGAGCGCCACGAGATTCAGAATCAGGTTCGCATTCTTCCTCAACCCGATGAAGGCGGTGTAGCAGAGGCTCTGGAAGCGAGCATAGTGTGACGACGTGGTCCCGCCCATTGCGTCGACCATCTCTTTGCAGACTTTGACGGGAGGTGGGTAAGGCTTTGGGTCGCGACCGAGGATGTAGCCAAAGTCGACTGACACAATCAGCTGGGGTAACCGGAATTCTTGTGAGCATACCGTGGAAGAAGTGGCCTGTATGCGATGATCAGCATGAATGACTCAAAGCATGATGCCACGCCACGGACCATCTGGGGCAAGCATAAGATTGTCGAGGTGGCGGTCACCGATACCGAGCACATACGTCAAGACAGAGTAACCGGCTAAGCCATCGATGAGAAAGTTCTGCATCAAACTTGTCGCACTCACCACAGCTGCGCACAAAGGTGTCCATAACGCCCGCCTCAATGCCATATGATCCCAAGGCCCCGTCATCTGCATGATCCTGCCTCAAATAGTTCTGCAGATTCCCATACTCCGCCATGATCGCCGCCAGGCTCTTGCTTGGGACGAACTGGATCATTCCCTCATTGATCGAAGTCGCAAGTACGTTGTACGGGCTCAGCTTCAAATCGAGATTTTCCTTCCGTAATAATCGATCCATGAGTGTGAAAAGCTGGATGACCAGCTGGTCCTGCCGGAGATCATCGCCGTGCTTGAAGATGATTGGGTAGTCCGGATGGATGACGGCCAAGTCGTCTTCCGGTGGTCGGGTCGCTTCGATCGTCTCGAACCACAACAGCAGGGGAAATAGGTTGGATTTGAAGACGGAAGATTTGTCGGCTGCAATGGACGTGACTAAGACTCTAGCGTTGAGAGGCAGCGGAAGTGGAGCCGAAAGGGGGGAAAGACCGTGCTTGGGATCGGCGATGTATGAACGTAGTTTCTCGATCTTCTTCGACCGTTGATCTTTGGACGACCGGATGTCCTTGGCGCGAGCTGATAGCGTTTCCACCAGTTCGCCCTGACATTTCAGGATTTCCCGCTGGGCAATACCTTCTGCCGTCTGTCTTGTCAGTTGTACTCGCAGACTATAGGTCTCACTTTCGCCAGTCCTTGCATGAAGCGGAATTCGACTCTCGCGTACATCTTCCCTTCGGCCAGCCGATTGTCGCATTCGATTATCAGATACCAATGAAAGGCCGTGCCAAGGATATGGTTGGCGACACTTCGATCGATGAGGAAAGTAGAGAGCCCGCTGTTCTGCTCATCTTGACTTGGGGCTTCATGTTGCCGGTGTGATGATCGTCCTGCTCGCACCGACTCCGTAGCAGGTGCCAACGTCTCGAATTTTAGCGCTTGCACTAGCTGCAATAGATACAACAGCAGTTCCTCCATGGTGCGTCAGTCAGAATCTGCACGACACGCTCACTTCGTCATCAGCCCTCTCTAGCCGTCGGACAGCGAATGCCCGAACCCTCCTATCAGTGAAGCCCGGCCCCAGTAGCTCAAGCGCATCATCCATGCCCACATCCTGCCCCCAGAGCGGTAATAGTTTCTCGACCGCTTGCTTCCCTTCGACGGGATCTGACCAGGTGACGCATTTCAAGAACTTGGTCAAGGAGCGAGGTGACCGGAAGAGGGAGAAGCGGAACTTCCATAGAAGGTCCTTGTCGAGATGGGAAAGGGACGCAGTTGGTGGGAACCGAAAGATTTCCTGCAAGACACCGTAAATAATCGCTCAAATCGGTAAACTCACGTTAAGGCGGTCTCGATCAGCCGGACCGGGCTTTATGTCTCTGCCCTCATCTCCTAGTCGCTGACTCCTCAGAAGCTTCCGATGTTTGATCTCCACCGGATTCTCTCTCCATGCATCAGGATCGTATGTCCGCCAGAGATGCGGGTCGGAAGACAGCAATTTCGGTGGAAGCGCTGACACGTTCTGGGTGACCTGAGATGGAGGAGGGAGCAACGGTGCAGGGGGAAGGGTGATCGGGCTCTCCTGTATGTTCATCAGTGAAGTCTTGTAGCACGTAATCCTGTGAGAAGGGACTGACCTGTTCGGAAAAAACTACCGGGAAATCGAATTTCGGCAAGTCGACGTAGAGGTAGACCTTGTCTGATTTGCTGGCTTCAGCCTAATGGACTGCATATCAGCTGAGGATGATGTTTGGCCACGAGATACTTGCCGCATGAACCGTCTCGATCTGACGAAAAGCCATCCTGTCGAGCCAGTCTATCTTCGGCACGTCCCCTCTCTCGTATTCCTTGACTAGCTGGACGTCGCGTCAATGATAGAGAGGAGTGTCGAGACGTCAGATTTACCCGCTCCAACCGCCCCATCTCATCCAGCTTTTCAGCAGGAAGCTCACTCAGTGTGGTCGAGTCCGGCTTCGGGTCTGCCTCGACACCACGATGCACGTAAAGTCGCTGCTGTCCTCGCTTCAAGGTTCTACGCCACGTTCAGCCCAAGTTTGGCAAGGGACCGGCTCGGCGCACCGCTTAGATGTAAAGAGGGCCAATGTCGTTCCTCCGATGGGAACCGCTTTGCCGGGGCCTTGGACATCCCATATTGTGAAAACAATTTGCGATGTGAGGAGTAGAGAGGGGTATTTGATGGGTAGTATGATGGTTTGGTTCCATCTGCTCGGTGTCACATTCGCCATCACTGGCTCATGGAGATGGGGACTCACGTGTAAGCTCGAGCAAAATCCTTGCAAGCCGTCCGGAAGGGTAGCGTAGATTCCTTGCCATCCGCCCAAAGCTGACAGCTGACGTATAAGTCGGATAAGCCTCTACATGAGTTTCAGCAAAGTTGAAGAGCATGGAACCCCAGAGCACATACTCGCTCTGGACGCCTGCGTGCCGGAATTCGGGATGTCGAAGAACGTCGGTATACGATCGCTTCGGTATTTTCCCCTCCAAAGACGTGCTATGGACGATGTCAGTCATATGGCTGCCGGGGCCGCTCTTACATCTTGAGCGTCACATGGGATTTCAGGTCACACAATTTCGCGAAAGAGTAATCCTTATCACGGGATGGATCGACCTGCATCCTTGACGCCGAAGGGGATTCGCTGAAACGGAAGGGTCACCTCATCATAGCCCTCATCATAGCGGGTAGAGGGATATGGTATACCGTCAAGGGAGCCAGCCAGCTTCCGTCGGAGTGAGTTCAGTAAATAATGGCTGGCAGCATGACGTGTGAATTATTTCCCGGAGGCAAAAAGTTGTTCCCTGGCTCGGTGGAAAGCTGCAGTCAAGTGAACTTTCCACACCTTTCTGATTCGGATTATCATTCAAGTGTACCGGCGAGATGCCAGCCTCTCAGCTTTCTCAGCTGAAGGCTGCGCTTACTACTGCCGGACTTGATCGCAGATCCCCATCCAAGAAGGACAAAAGAGCGTTCAAAAAGGGCGGTGCGAGAGAAACGGACCGAGCGAAGACATTACAGAGGCTCGAGGATATTCGGCGAGGGCTCAACAAATTTGATGAGCGGGAGACAAAGGTGTGCACTGAATCCAGCCGCGAGAATGAGCTGAGCGAGCTGCAGCTCAAGCACGATGTCGGAGGACGGATTCTCAAGGGGGTCAAAGGGCGACCAAGCGCGAGCAAGCAAGCTGGTCTCGAGCAGGTCAGTAAACCCATGCATCAGGTCACAGCCTTCTGACCTGGCATGTCAGCGTAAGAAGTCCCTCCTTCCCGAGCATCAACTCCGCCGTCACGCCGGTACCTTCAAGGACCGTCGTTTTGGCGAATCGGATCCCTCTCTCTCCCTCGAAGACCGGATGCTCGAACGGTATACCCGGGAACGTCAACGCGGTCAGGGGAAGAAGGGTCTTTTCAACCTGGAGGACGAGGATGAAGGACTGGACGGATTCGAGGAGGGCACTGCTCTAGGAGGGTTGACACATGGTGGCAGGAGCGTTGTGTATCTGCCGGGGGATGATTTCGAGACGCAGGGTCTTGGAGAGGACGATGAGGAAGACAAGGGAGGGATCCACCGGAGGCTCGTGAGCCGGTGTCATATCGGTGGATTGTATGGAGATCAGCAGGATGAGGAACGGGAAGATCAGGTGCGTTTCCTCCGCTTCCTATAGGACAGCCGAAAACTGACCGTATCGGAGCAGCCTGAAAGGACCAAGTCAAAAGCTGAAGTCATGTCTGAAATCATGGCCAAGAGCAAGGAGCACAAGGTTGGCATTGCCCATGCTCGTCCGAATAAGAGACTGAAGCCCAATTCTAGTACGAGCGACAGCAGCAGAAGGAGGTCGATACTGATCTTCGAGATGAGCTCGACGAGGGGCTCGACGATATCCGTGCCCTTCTACACGACACTGAAGGTGCAGGTCCATCCCGACTACCTGTACGCCAGCCAGAAGAAACAGATGCCGATTACGATCAAGTCGTTCGGACGCTTGCGTTTGAAGGTCGCGCGAAGCCAAAGAATCGGACAAAGACAGAGGAAGAGCTTGCAATAGAGGAAAAGGAACGGCTCGAAGAGGCTGAAGCGAAGCGATTGCGACGGATGCGAGGTGAACTTAGCGATGATGAAGGCGAAGCAGGCGCGAGAAAGAGGCGGAGAACGGACGGGAGAAAGCCGGACGCTGACGATCTGGATGATGATTTCCTTGATGACGAAGAAGATCTTCTGGGTCCGGGACTGACGAGGGAAGCACTGGAGAGTTTGAAGCTGCCTGTCCAGGAGAACGATGAGGACGGGTCTGGGAATGACGACGAGGACGAGGGTGAAGAAGGCAGCGATCAGGAGGATGATCCCTCGGATGAGGGGGAAGAAGACGGCATCCCACCAGCAATGGATGACCTGGACGAGGAAACGGCGCCTGAGCTCGAGGTAGAAGACGACGAGGCAGAGGGACCGATTGCACCGAGTAGCACGACAAAAATTCGACCTGTTCCCAACGCCTCCAAGAAGGAAATCCCTTACACCTTTCCGTGCCCGTCAAGCATCGAAGAGTTCGAGGACATCCTGGAAGGCCTCGAGGATTCAGCTTTGCCGACCGTCGTCCAGCGTATTCGCTCATTGCATCATCCAAGTCTTGCACAGGGCAACAAGGAGAAACTCCAGGTACGTACCCGCCAAGTCTGCTATACAATGTCTGACAAAGAGCAGGGCTTCCTGGGCGTCCTTCTTGACTACATCCTCATTGTTGCCGGTCGAGCAATCCCAGCTTTCAACCTCATCTCCGTCCTCACACCTCACATAATCGCCTCAGTCAAGCTCAACCCTCTCACCGCTGCGACCCACTTCATCGCCAAGCTCAGCCTGATGCAGAAGAATCTCGCGCGGGGTCATGCACGAGGGGCTTCAAGGGAAGATTCAAAGACTTTCCCGGGATGTCCCGAGATCGTCATTCTACGGCTTGTCGGGGTGGTGTGGTCGACAAGCGACTTTTCTCATCCGGTAGTTGCCCCGGCCGTGCTGCTCATGTGCCAGTACCTGGGACAGAGCCGAATACGGAGCGTTTCCGACCTGGCTTCAGGTCTTTTCTTGTGCTCCCTATTGGCTCAGGTAAGGATGTCTAGACACGTCTAAGGTCTTTGCTGATGATCATGATAGTACGAAACGCATTCAAAACGCCTATTTCCCGAAGCCGTCAATTTCATTGCATCCGCGATACTTGCGCTGCTACCCCGGCGCAAAGGCATCGATGCATCCTCGGCGTACCCCGATCTACTTGCTCTCGACTCGAAATTATCGATATCTTCGAGCGCTCCTTTACAGCCACAAGAGCCGGTCGATTTGCCAGCGATGCTCAGCGCGCAGCTCTCGGTAGATGACGAAATCGAGCAACGAAAACCCGACCTGCTCGCCCTTGCTTTGGTTCTCGTGGACACCTTTGCAGCCCTATACTCATCCTCTGAAGCCTTCATCGAGATTTTTGCGCCCCTCGAAACCGTGCTAAAGGGATCGCGAATAGCCAAACTTTGTCAAGCGCTCAAAGATCGCCATACGTCCACCTCGTCCGCTCTTGCTCGTATGCTCACGCACGCCCGTGCATCCCGCCGTCCACTCGCGATGCAAGCCCATAAACCCATCCCCATTGCCTCTTTCGCTCCCAAATTTGAGGACGACTTTGCTCCAGGGCGACACTACGATCCTGATACGGAGCGCAACAGCTCGGCGAAGGTGCGAGCACTGTACAAGAAGGAACGACAGGGGGCTATCCGGGAGTTGAGAAAGGACAATCGGTTCTTGGCGGGTGAGAAGGCGATGGAGCATCAGGTCAAGGATTCGGCGTATACTTCGAGGATGAGGAGGGTTGAGGGGGAGATCAACATGGAGCGGGCGGAGGAGAAGGCGATGCAGCGGTGAGTAGTGCTACTCCCATATTCCTAGCTTCTCTGACGATGCGTTCTAGCGAGAAAGCCAGAGAAAAGAGGCGGGCCGGAAGAAAGTAACCTACATTCCTCAAGTACAGTATCTTTGCATTGTCACAGCATCGCATCATCGCATCTATGGATCCCCGCTTGTCATTCCCACTCATACAGACTGCCAGACCCAAAGACACCCCTGCGCCCGCCGTCTTTACCCTAGCTCGATCCCTCACGCTCCCTCCACCTTCCTCTTCGCTCGTCTGCGCGCATGCCCACCGCATGTACAGCCGCAAGCACCACACGCTACATCGCCCACTTTCCCACTTCCTCGCACATCGAGCTCATCTTTGAGCTCTCGGATCTGCGCTTCAAGCTCAAACAGCTGTATCTGCCATGCTTTTCGGGCGTTCGTGATCTGCCCGCCAAACATCTCGGCGAGGTCGGCTTCCTATCTGTCACCCAGTGCTCTTGATCCCACCAGCGCCGCTGAGACTGCATCCGGTAGGGACAGCCTTCCGCGTCGTCCTTCCCGCTGAGGTAGTCGGACGGGACATTGAAACCCCAGCTGTGATTTCGCAATCTCACCCTGCCTCGTCATGCCGTGTGTGGGCCTCGATCCATCCGGTCCTGCGGACCAGACACTCGCAGCGCGGGAGCAATTGCTATCCTGGCTATTCCCTCGTTGGAGCTGGGCGCGAGGTAGCGGGAGTGGGGAAGGCATGCTCGGGCGGCCTGGGACGAGATGATGACGCTTTGTTCCATAATTCCATCAGGCCTGATTTCTTTCCCTTGACCCGATGCGTGACTTGCGGTGAGCTCGCGTCGGACGGTGTCGCGTATGAGGGAGTTCGAGCCAATCTCGGTTCGTCGAACGATGCCGGTGAGATGCGCCGAGGATGTTTGTGGGATTCGAACGCGGGAATCGGAGCGTGGGCGGGCTCGGTATGGTATCGTGCGTGCACTTTCGCTTGTTGCCGATTGACCGCCTTCATCCGCTCTCGTTCTTGAGCCACCTCCAGACTGATGAGGCCGAACCCCTGGGGACCCGGAGCTGAGGAGCGGTCGATCACTGTACGACGGCCCAAGCTTCATCTCATCACCCATAGATCTCCTCGACGCGAGAGGTGTGAGCCCATCGTCTTCGAGTCGTGTAGGTGAGGGGATGTAGACCCCCAATGGATGCATCCGTAGCGGTGCTCGTCTACCCGGACGGGCTAACCGTTCGCAACCGCGTAGCCGAACGCATCATCCTCCTCGCTTGCCGGTCCACCTGTATTCTCTTGTCCCCACGTATCATCGTCCCAAGGATTCTCCGCGTACTTGCGAACCTTCGGACCGGAGAGTATCGACAGGCGGGAAGCATTGCCATGATCGCCCACGCTCGGCTCTTCGTTATCCAGAATCGTCACTGAAGGCACGTAGTCGCGAGACCGTGCCAATCGTCTGGTGGCCATGACCTGGGTGACTGGGCGGAGCGGAGTAGAGGGATCGAGAGGAAGTCGCCGGAGGTAGCTCGTACATCGGTTTAGGGAGGGGTATGCGCCGGAATGCAGGTGGTGCGGGTGTATGGTCGGTGAGTCGATGGAGTAGGTGGTCGTCATCGGGTCGCCTAGGAATCACGGGCTTGAGTTGGTTGTGGTACCCACGGTCTGAAAGAATGTGAGTACGGACACTGGAGAGAGCAGACGTGAGGAGAACGGAGCGAAGCAGAAGAAGGGGAGATCAACATCCTAATCCCGCGCATAACCCGAATCGAAGCTCATCTAGCCTTGTATCTAGTCAAGACTGGAATCCGTTATCCAGCCACATTTCCGCCTTCCGGCTCTGGTTGAATTTATGCATGCTAAACATCCGCTCACCTGGGTATCGATGATATTACTATGCGACAAGGTACTCATTGCGACGTAATCTAATTCTCGGGCTGCAGGCATTCGTTAGCATCAATGGTCGGAGTCGCTGGCGCACGAACCTTCCGCAAGATCCACAAGGCCATCGGACTGCGAATTTCAGCAGACAAGCCATGGTAAATCGGGAGACCTACGTGAACAGCTTCTGCCTTCCCCCCTTCACCAACGCGTCCGCCGCCCCTTTCAAGCTCTCCCCGACATCGTACGTCCCCTTTGGCACGAAGCCCAGCTTCTCCAATCCCCACACCGCGTTCTGGGTGATGGCTTTGCCAAGCGTCGTCATCCGGAAGACGGTGAGCACTGCAGCATCATAAGCGACGTGCATGAAAGGGAGAGCATATTGCTCACTATCCCACAATGTTTGGGCTTTCAGGATCTCGCCCTCGAGCGGGTAGTACCAAGGAATCACGTCGGGGCCTGGGGCACGTAAGCGGGAAGGAGGTATCGGATGGATGAGCTCACGGTCAGCGAGGTCCTCTTCGTGCATGATCTCGAATCCGACAGCCTTCAGCGCCTTTCGAGCTTCGTGCAATGTCCGCATCTCAGGAATGCCGTCACCAGCCTGGTAAGGGGTGGAATCAGATTCGCTTGAACCACAGCGACCACCTTCGAGTCCAGCGAAGCGGCTTAGCACGAGACTCACCTCGATCCCGTGAGCGATAGCCTTGTGCTCCGGATTAGATGGGTCCCACTTGTCAGTCATGCACCATTCGTAAACGCCGAACTGCGCTCACGTCAAGGAGAACGATGACGGCGTATGGATGCTCACAATACCACCGGGCTTTAAGCACTTGTAGATCTCGCCATAGATGCCCTCGAAACTCGGGGCATGGCAAGTGGCCTCGATAGCATATACTGGAGATGGTATGAGCCACAGTCGACACAGCTCAGGCCCGCAGCAGCTGCTCGAGGAAATCATTATCACTCACTGGCATCGAAGCTGTCCTCCCCAAATTGCCGGCTGAGGTTCATAAAATCCCCCTTTGCGAATGTCAATTTGTCGCTCAACCCGGCCTTGCGGGTTTTCAGATTGGCCCGGTGCAATTGGAAGTCGTTGTTGTTGACACCAATGATATTGGCGTCTGAAAATCGGCAAATCTCGCGAGCGGGACCGCCGACTCCGCAACCGACGTCGAGTACACGAGCATTAGGCTGAAGTCGCATCATCGAAGCGAGGTAGTGCTCATGTCGAGCGAGCTGAACACGGTTAGAGGGAATGTCGGCGAGTAAGCTTGACGGACGTACAGCTTGGAGGAATGCTTCGCCCTTGAAGAAACGACAGAAATGAAAGGACTCGGCTGACGGCATCTCTCAGCCAGGGCGCTGTCTACAATCGGAGGTGGCTTACACCAGCCAAACTCGTACAGCTCGGTAGCACCATCATAATAACCTGTCGGACAGATGTAGCGACTGCAAGGGGAGTTCTGAACAGATGTACTCACCATTCACCAAGTCTGTGTATTTATCGAACCGGATGGCACGATGATCCTCATTGTCCTTTGCCGAATCCTTCTGCCAGAATTGGGTGTAATTCGTCACTCGCTCATCTGAGCGAACTTCGATGGGCATGACAGAGGAAAGGCTCGGATGGAGGTCGAAGGGAGCAATCAAGAGACGA
>JAABUI010002309.1_pt1 | contig 10592 bp, 9 predicted proteins | sample 5559111 | NCBI WGS metagenome assembly JAABUI01 (sample SAMN10711870, study PRJNA513365) | rock metagenome | isolation source: Antarctica rocks | place: Antarctica: Victoria Land, Buttleship Promontory
CCTAGCCCTACCGGTAGCAGTGATCGTGCCGAGCACCGTGCTCGGGCTGAGCGCCATCGTGGTTGCCGGTTTGGCTGGGTCTGCCGTCGGCCTGGCGCTGTTCGGCAGGCCGGCGGTGCGCGACATCGTCGGCCTGCTACGTGGCAGCCGACCCGCTCGCCAGCGGGGGGCAGTCAGCGGCTGACTGGACTGGCCCTCCTGCGGCTCGGGACGTCGGCCACGGCCCTGAGGTGTCGGGACCGGCCCGGCAGCCGTCCCAGTGCCCACCGCGCTGACCGCGGTGTCGCGCGGAGCAGCCGCACCCGTCGGTCGGCCCGGCTGCCGCTCGCGAACCTCAGCTTGAAGGCGTGGTCACCACGCAGCAGGTCGAACTCCCGGAGCCCTTCCTGCGCGGCGGCCAGCAATGTCTGACCGAGCAGGGTGAGACCGGGGCTGCGCCCGACGTCGGGGCGGAGCCCCATGGAGTAGTAGTACAACCGCTCGTCTGAGCGGAATGCGTAGAGCAGCGCCGCCTCCCGCCCCTCGGTCTCCAACCAGTAGACCCGGGCCATGCCCCGCTCCGCGAGCAGAGCGGCGGCCTCCAGGTGGAAGCGTCGCCGAGCCGGTGAGGCGAACACCTGGGACTCGCTGCCGAAGCGCTCGTTGTGCAGCTGCATGAGGACCGGCAGGAGACGTCGTACCTCGGCCGGCGAGGTCGCCATCCGCAGGCCGCCCCCCGTCTGCTCGCAGGCCCGCAACCCCCGCGCCACCTGCTGCCGCAGGTTGCGGCTGGGCAGCAGGACCCCCGGCTCCCGCGACTCCAGGCGTACGTATGGGGCAAGGACCGTCTGACCTGGCAGCCGCACGAAGGTCGGTCGCCGTAGCCCGTCCAGCGCTGCCCGCAGGGCCCCGTCAGCGGCGAGCCCCTCGAAGTCGAGCAGATCCCACGCCGCCGTAGCCAGGTGCCGGGTCACGGCAGCGGCCACCTGCTCACGGTGCTCAGCGGCGGCGAGCACGTCAACGTGGTCCGGTGCCAGCCAGTGCCCACCTGCCGGGCCAAGGACGTGCAGGCCGTCGCTACTGCGCCGGCGCTCGACCGGGAGCACGCCTAGGACGTCGCCGCCACTCTCGGCGAGGAGCACCCGCACGTCGGCCGACACCTCGGGGACTGCCGCGAGTGCCCGGAACCACGTCCAGGTCAGGAACGGCGAGACAGAGCGCGTACGTCCCTGCAGCCGGCGCCAGATCTCGGGCAGTCGGGGGTCGCTCAGCGTGAGCTCCGACACGGAGGTCGCCATGGGACCTCCCTGCGCGATCGACGGCACGTTGAAGGCGCAACGAGACATCGATTGGCACGCGTCAACGCGTCAACGCCAGCGCTGCCGCCCGCTACCTGGACGCCTCGACGTAGCGTAGCGGGACGGACCTCGCCCGAGGCCGCCGACGTGGGGGCGTACCGATGCCGGCCGTGCGGGACGGCACTGCGCCCTCGATCAGCGTGGTGGTCCTCAGCCACAACTACCAGGAGTTCCTCACCTCCGCGATCGACAGCGCACTCGCGCAGACCTACCCGGTCGAGGTGCTCGTCATCGACGACGGCTCCACCGACGGCTCACGCGACGTCCTCACGACCTACCGGGACCGCGTGCGGACGTTGCTGAAGGACAACGGCGGCAACTCCTCGGCGGTGAACGCGGCCGTCCCCGCGACCCGCGGCGACATCGTCATGTTCCTCGACGCGGACGACGTCCTGTACCCGGAGGCCGCCGCAGAGGTGGCCCGGGCATGGGCGCCTGGCTGTGCCAAGGCGCAGTTCCGGCTCTCCCTGATCGACGCGGCAGGAACGCGAACGGGCATTGACCCGGCACCGGGGACGGCGATGCCCACCGGGGACGTCGTGCCCCAGATCCTGGCGACCGGCGGTTACGTCACTCCAGTGATGACGGGAAACGCCTTCCGCCGGACCGTGCTGGAGCAGCTGCTCCCTATCCCCGTCGTCGACTTCCGCAACACCAACGACGGCTACCTCAACACCCTATGCCCGTTCTACGGCAGCGTGGTGTCGATCGACAAAGAGCTGGGGGCCTACCGTCTGCACGGCCGCAACCTGTGGGCCTTCTCCCGCACCATCGACCTCCCCGACGTTCGGCAGCGCCTGCAGTACGACCTGGTGCGGCAGCGCTACCTCAGCGCTGCCGCGACCGATCGCGACCTCGAGCTCCGACCGGACCTGCTGCTGTCCGACCCGGAGCACGTCCTGCTGCGGCTGGTGTCGCTGCGCCACGACCCTGCCGGCCATCCGGCCGTCGAGGACCGGGTACCTGCTCTGGTGAGGCACGGCATGCAGGCACTCATCCACGACTCCCGGACCGGACCGCTGCGCCGGGTGCTGACGTGCTGCGCGCTGCTGGCGGTCGGTCTGCTCCCGCGGCGGGCCGCACTGGGCATCTGTGACCTCGTCCTGACCAGCCGGCCACGCCCCGCCTGGGTCCGGCGGCTGGCACGGGCCCTGCCCGGAGCGCGGCGTCCGTGACCCACATAACCGCTGCGCCAGAGCGTCGCTACGCTCGCGAGCATGTCGCACTGGCGAACTACGGCTGCCCCCTCGTGGAGTGCGCTCACAGGCCTGCTGGGGGCAGTCTTGGTGCTGGCGTGCCAACCGGTCGGGGCTGTGCAGTCAGCGCAGATCTCGCCATCGAGCCAGCGACTGTTCGCCGACACCAGTGCTTGGAATGTTCCGGTGGATCGGGCGCCCGTGCTGGACCGCAACAGCGACGCGATCGTCGCGTCGTTGACGCCGAAGAACGCCGCGTACGCCGACCTGTACGAGTTCGGTTCACCGATCTTCAACTCTGACGCTCACACCCCGCAGCAGGCGGTCACCTGCACCATGCCGTGGGGGACTTGCGATCTGCAGAAGCAACCGATCCGAATCCCGTCGAATGCGACGCCCGGACTTGGCTCGGACGGCGCGATGATCGTCATCGACTGGGCATCCCGGTTGTCGTGTGACTTCTGGCAGGCGCAGAAGACCGTGCAGGGGTGGCGGGCGAGCTGGGGGACTTGCGCAAGTCTGGACGGCGACGGCAGCGGTCCCTCCGGCGGCGGCACTGGTGCGGGGGTGAACGGCTTGGCTGGGACGGTGCGTACCTATGAGATCGCGCAGGGCCGGATTGACCATGCGTTGAACTTCGCGACCAACAACTCCTGCCAGCAGGTCTACCGGTTCCCGGCGACCAAGACCGACGGGGTGTCCTCGCGCGGCGACTGCATCCCAGAGGGCTCTCGAGTCCAACTCGATCCGTCGGTCGACGTCGACGCGCTGCCGGGCATTACCCCGGGGGAGCGGACCGTGGCGCACGCGCTGCAGACGTACGGCGCGTACAACCGGGACAACGCCGGAGCTCCTATTGCCTTCGGGTTCGAGAAGCCAACGACCGGCGTAGACCCCTATCCCGCCGCCGGCTTCGCCTGGGACTACTACGGCATGCCGCACATCCCGTGGAACAAGCTCAGGGTGCTCCGCCAGTGGGACGGCCAGTAGCCCCACCGCATCGCAAGGAGCACGGCCGCAGCGCACGGCCCAGCGCCACTGTGGTGCTCCAGGTCCGGCCGGCCCGACCAGCGGGCCGGCCGGCCCGAGCCCTCCCAGGCCCGCGGGTCACGATCGTCGCTGCTCCTGATAGCTGAGGTTCATCACCTACGGCCCGAGCTCGGCCAGCAGGAGTCTCCTAGCCCGCTCCTAGCCCTACTCCTAGCCCAGCTGTTGCAGTAGTGAGCTGATCTTGCGGCCCTGACACGGGGTTTAGATGCGCGAAAGTGCCCGCCCTGCCCGGCATTCTGGTCTTGCTGAGCGACCGTGATCGCCAAACAGGAGGGCACTTCGCGGGTGCAAGCCCAAGATCACAGTGATGGCGACGGGCAGGGCGTGACGTCGTACGCCGGTCGCGCCTGCTGGCGGACCTGTCGGACCGGACCGGGCTGACCGAGGCGCTGGCCGCCACCCGGCAGCGGAGCTCGGTGCACGCCTCGCGTTCGGCGCCGAGCCGGCCGGGCCGCTACACGTGCTGTCGACACCGAGCGCCGCCGGCTCCGCTGAGCCGGGACGGGTGATCGGCACGCCGCTTGGCCTCGACTTGACATTGGTGTCGTCGTCAGCCAGGGCGTCCGCGGCCCACACCACCGCTTGGCGGGTCGCATCTCCCGCGGTGCCGCGAGCGGGTGTGACTCGCTGAACGTCACCACTGGACAGGCCAGGTCCGGGCAGCGCCGGACCCGCTTGCGCCAGCGAACCCGGACCCGGCGGCGCCCGAACGGCGCGTCGTGGAGCACGTGCTCACGCCGGTCGTGCGGCACCGCGACGACGCCGCACCGCCGGCAGCCCTCGAGCTCCTGGTCGGTCTCGACCGTCAGGTTCAGGCCGAGCGGGTCGCGCTCGGCCGTCAGGACACGCACCCTGGGGACACCGAACATCACTGCTGCCGTCGGGCAGCCCTCACTACAGTCCATCTGGTCGCGGCCTTCGAGATCAGGTGCCTGGTCGCTTCTGATCTTCAAGGGCCTCGGTCTGTTCCCCTCTCAGCCAGCCCACCGGCGCGCCGTCACCACCACGCTCAGGTCCGAAGAGCCGTGAGAGCCCCGGGCTAGCAGCAGAACCAGCTTGGCGGAGGTCGGGTTCGAGTGGGATCATCGCTGTGCACCCGGGCAGCGAGCACACCCGCAGCTTGTCTTCGCCGAGCAGTTGCAGCGCGATCTCGACTGCGGTAACCGATGCGCCTGTGCCGGCCGTGCACCTCGGGCCGCGGGACGCGGTCTTACGCTCCCGGGGTGACCGACACCCGAGCCCGGCTGCTGCGGGCCGTGCGCCGCGATGGTGTGCACGGAGTGCTTGAACGGGCAGCGGCGGCAGCCCTGTCGCGGCTGTACGGGCGGGAGAGCCACGTATGGATCGCGCTGCGGTTAGACGAGGAGCGGCCGAGGCCGAGTCTGCCGGAGGGGTATGTGATGTCGCGCGGCGGCGTCGCTGACTTGCCTGCCCTCGTCGGGCTCGGCGTGGACGTCCAGCAGGCCGCTCAGCGTCTCGCCGACGGAACGGAGCTGTGGCTGATCTGGCACAGCCGGGACGTCGTCTACTCCGGCTGGGTCTTTCACGGCTCGGCACCGACGATCGCCGGGCCGCACGGGCGGGTCCGCCTCCCGCCGGGCTCGGTTAATCCCGAGGACATGGTCACTTTGCCTGCACATCAAGGCCGCGGCCTGGCATCGGCCGCCTACCGCTTGATCTTCGACGATCTGCAGCGCACCGGCCGAGCTGACCAGGTGCTGGGCAAGGTGCCGCTCGACAACACTGCCAACCGCCGAGCGGTGCAGAAGGCCGGCTGGCTGGAGTTCGCCGTCGTCCGCTTCACCCGGCTCGGACCCTGGAGCCGGACGACGGTGCGGGCGCTGCCCGCCGAGCACGGCCCGCTGCCGCCGGGCGCAGCGGAGCTTACGTCCTGGTTGACCGCGGCCATGCGGGCCTGATTTTCTCTACCCGGGCCGGCGGCGGAGCCGGCAACGCGCCGAGCCCAGCAGTGCCCAAGGCAGCGCACCGAACCGTGCGGCCTTGTCAGGGACTGCCGTCATGCCGCGCAGTCTCTGCAACCAGCTCGGGTCCTCCGGCAAGGGACGGTCACCAAAGCTCGGCCGCCTCTCAACGGCGAAGCTCGCTGCTGAGCCAGGCGCCCGTGGAGCCGATCGGCTGCACGGCGGTGCGTGACCAGGGGCCCAAGCGCTGGTAGTTCACCAGGGCTATTTCCCGGAAGCCGGCCTTGGTGACAGCGCGGCGCGACGCTGCGTTGCTCACGTCGACCTTGGTCAGCATCGAATGTACGTGTTGCTCCAGAAGCAGCAGGGCTATGGCCGACCAGGCAAGCGGTGCGATGCCACGTCCCCGCACCGCTGCGGCGGTGACGGAGTCCTCCAGGACGACCGTGCCGGGCGGCAAGGGCAACCGGTGTCCCGGGGCTGCCTGCACCGGAGCCGATCCGTGGAAGATCCAGCAGGAGAAGGCCGGTAGGCCGTCCTGTTCGACCAACCACCATTGCGTCCCGTCCGCCAGCCTGCGCCAGGCCTCGGCGTCGCCCACCGTGTCCAAAAGCTCCAAGGTCTGCCACGTCGCTGGCCCTCCCGGTACCAGCGCCAGGCCGGGAGGCCAAACGACAGGATCGGCCGCCGCCAGTGACCGCTCATACCAGACATGCGACTCGTAGCGGAACAGCCGCGGGACCAGTTCGGCGAAGGCGCGCCGGGCGGTGAGCAGCAGCCCGTGCGCTCGCAGGTAAGACAAGGCCCGCATGGCTGTTCCGGGCACAGACCGGTTTACCTCAGCAGTCACGCTCTCCTGTCTCCCACCCACAGCCTCCAAAAGCAACTGCGCACACCCAGCAGAGCTAAGAGGCACGGTTGCGCTGAACGACCAGGGCGGCGAGGCCGAGCACACCCCAGCCGATGAACACCAGACCACCGAGCCGTAGAAGGTTGACCCCCTCGAGCCGGTGGGCCGACGAGGAGGACGCCACCGGGGTGAGTCGGTAGAGCTTCGTCAGCGCGTTGACCCGGCTGATCGTGGCGTCCCGTGCCCCGACTGCCGCGCGGCCCGCCAGGCCCTCGTCCGCGCTCGTGGCCGTGAGGGCGATGATCGTAGAGGGCGGCGAGATGGCGACGTCGATGCGGGCCCTACCGCGTCGAATACCTTCCATAGCAGGTGTGCTGTCCAGGCCGTAGGTGTGCTCCTGCGCGGCGAGAGTCGCGAAGGTGCGCAGCAGGGAGTCGCGACTGAGCGTGTCCAGTTCATACGCGCTCGGTCCACTGGGCAGGTCCTCGTTCAGGATCAGCTGCGCGCTGGCACTGGCGCGCCACGAGGTCGTGGAGACGAACGAGCTCCGCGCCAGCAGGAACAGCGACACCAAGGCGGCTGCTGCGCACGCCAGCACCAGGACGGACCGGCCACGGACTGATGGGGAGGCAGAGCCTGCCACTCGGTCCAGCGCAAGCTCCGGCTTCGCGCGGTCCCATTCGGGCTCGGCGGCTGCCTGCGCGGAGTGCGCTCGGAGGTCCAAGGCGGCCCCCAGCGCGAGGATCAGCACGAGGCTGCGGAAGGTGGCCAGGTGAAGGAAAGCGCTGGCCACCAGCCAACCGACCAGGGCCGCAACAACTCCGACCGCGAGCCCGCGGATCGCATCGGGCGGGCTCCGCCCGTGCCCGGCACGGCTGAGCGCCCTGGCGCGCAGGGCGACAAACACACCCATTCCGAGGAACAGCAGCAGGCTGGACGCACCAATGACGCCGCCTTCCGCCGCCGCTTCCAGATACTCATTGTGTGGGGCGAGGACGATCGTGCTCAAGCCCAGCTGCCGCAGGTACTCGGGCTCTACCTCCTGGAAGTTCGCGGGACCGACCCCGAGCAGCGGGTGCTCGCGGACGATGCGCAGCGCGACGCGCTGCGCGGCGAGTCGACCTTCCAGCGAAGGGTCACGGACCGTGACCGAGGACGTCTTAAGCGTGGACAACGTTTGCAGCCGACTTCCGACACCCGGCACGACGAGTGCGACGGCGATGAGCAGGGGAGCCGCCAGCAGCAGACGCCTCGCACGCTTGCCTGACAGCAGCGCCCAGGCGACGACGGCCGCCAGCACGGCCAGGAGCGCGCCGCGCGACTGGGTGAGGTAGATGCCCGCGAGCAGTGCCAGTCCTGCCGCGAGCCAGGCGCACCTGCGCAACCGGTCCGTCAGAACCGCCAGCGACATCGACAGCGGGACCGCCAGCACGAGAACGCGGCCCCAGAAGTTGACGTCCTGCTGCGGGCCGGCGTGTCGCGCCGTGATACTGCCGAGCTCGGTGGTGAGCGGGACGTTGGCGAAGCCCCAGAAGTCCGAGCTGTTGTGCAGCGCGAACTCCTGCACCACGGTCAGCAGACTCAGCGCGGACAGGGTGAGGACGAAGGCCGCTGCCAGCAGCCGAGGCCGCTGACTGTCGTCGGCAAGGACGGTGGTCACGAGGACCAGCAGGACCAGCCCGCGTCCAGTCTCCAGGACCAGCGCCAGACTGGCGGCCGGGTCCTGCCCGGCCACTGCGGCGACGGCCTGCGCGCTGATCAAGACGAGCCCGGCGAAGAAGACCGGTGACCAGCGTAGCCGCAGGGTCCCTCGCGCGACTGCCAGGGCGACGGAAGCAGTGCCTAGACCGATCAGCACGAGGTGGACGGCTGGCACGCCGTGCGTGCCGGCCACGCCACTGAGGTTGGCAGTCTCCGCGACGGTAAGCGCGACCGCGCTGGCCGTGGGCTGCAGTAGCAGCAGGGGCACCAGCAGCAGCGCCAGCAGCAGCAAAAGCACGCCCAGGGCCTGCCCGGCGAGCAAACCGACCGTCACGACGGAGACACCCGCGACCGCGCCACCCAGCGCGATTAGGTAGGCGCGCCAGTCAACGGCCTCGACCACCGGTGACGGCGACGAGAAGCTGGTCACCTGAATGTTGCCTGTGGGGCGGCCTCCGGCGCCACCAGCGTCGTGGGGGCGGCCTCCGGCGCCACCAGCGTCGTGGGTGCGGCCTCCGGCGCCACCAGCGTCGTGGGGGCGGCCTCCGGCGCCACCCGCGTCGTGGGTGCGGCCTCCGGCGCCACCAGCGTCGTGGGTGCGGCCTCCGGCGCCACCAGCGTCGCCGGCATCTGAGCGGCTCGCCCGGTCCCAGCACCTCCCGGTCGGTCGGCGTCACTCTGCTCGGCGCGACGGACGGCGGTTCGTCGCCGAGCCGCGGCATTCAGGGCACGCGCCGCCTGCTGGATCGCGAGACCGGCGACGAGTGCGACAAGGGCGACAACGGCGAGCACGGGCGCCCGACCGAGGCCGACCCGGTGAGCGGTCCCCTGTGCGGAGCGGACGAGCGCAATGCGGTACGGCGCGTAGGCCTGGTTGACGAACAACGCCGTCGAGGGCAACACGTTCTGGGCGGCGTCGACTGCGCCTGCCGGCGTTCTTGCCGACCCAGTGATTTGGATGACCGCGGTGTTCGGCACCACCTGCACGCTCACCTTGACTGAGGACCCGGCCTTGGCGGGCAGGTCCGACCCTGCCGCGCGCACGCGCAGGACCTCGGCGAAGGTGTTGACGACCTGACCCTGACTCAGGGTGTCGTAGTAGCCGGCCACCAGCCCCGGCGACAGGGACGAGTCCGGCATCACGATGAGGGAGGTGGACGCCTCGTACGTCACAGGCAGTCGCACCAGCAGAACAACACCGGCCGCCAGCACGACCAGACCTACCACCAGCCCGAGCAGGACCTCGCGTAAGAAGGTGGACCGTAGACCGGCGCAGTCGACCGCGTTCTGCCTGCCTGGCTGCATGTCAGGACTATAGAAGACCAGCAGCCGGCCGCGTAGCAAGCCGACCCCCGCCAGGCTCTTTGGGTGGGCCGGTCGCCCGGACTTAGGACTCGCGCGAGAATAAGCTAGGGTTCGGCGAGATATGATCTTAGAGCGCGCTCTAAGCCCACCGCCCTGCTCGTGATCGGGGCCGCGCGTGCCTGACGGCCAAACGTGCAAATGCAGTGCGAGCAGGGCATGAGTTGAGCCTGCGGTGGCGCCGGTTGGTTGTGGGCATGTACTTGCGGACGACGCAGCGCCGGAACGGTGACGGCTCGGCGGGGCGGACAGAGACCCCCTTTCGCACGAACCGTGAGGTGTTACGACAGCCGCTCCGCGGGAGCTCACCCCGTCGCCCTGTTCGGGCCGCTGTTCCGCGGCGGCGTTGCCGCGGGCTACCGGGGCTCCACAGCATCAATGACGCTGAGCAGGCGATCTACGTAGTGGTCGGGGCTGAAGCGCTCGAGGGCGGCTCGGTGAGCCCGCCAGCCCATCGCGCGGCAAGCCGCTGCGTTGCGGGGATCTGTCGCCCAGGCCAAGGCCGCCGCGAGGGCACCGGGGTCTGCGGGTGGAACGATCAAACCGGTCACGTCGGCGTCGATGTGGTCTCGAACGCCAGGGGCGTCGGTGGCAATACAAACCTTGCCCAGAGCCATCGCATTAAGGTAAGTTTGCTGTCCCGCGCTTCGAACCAGTCCGGCGCGGAGGGGAACGACGACAACTGAACTGTCGCGGATAAGTTGCAAGAAGCGGACGGGAGATTCTGGGGACACCATGACGTTGTCCGGCATGGTATCGGGGGGACGCCAGGTCGTGGCGATCCTCATCCGTGCGCGCACTTGACGAGCTGCTGCCAGCAACGTGTCGTAATCACGCAGCGAGTCGCCGCCCGCGAAGACACCCTGTCCGTTGCAGTCCGGAGCGGCCGGTGTGGCCGACAAGGTCCAGTAGAAGGGGGTACAAGAGACGCGACTGCGTGCGACTCCCCAGTGCTCCGGAAAACTCTGCAGTTCTGCCGTGGAGAGGACACAGTAGGTCGTGCGGTCGCTGTCAAACAATCGAAGCGCTGCCCGCCGTGCTGACGTGGGTGCCCAGGTACTGTCTGTTATTACAATCCGGGGCCCGTGGCGGCGGCGAGCTAGCCCAGCGGCGACCACCCTGTCCAAATAGCCCCCGCGTCGCCCGATCGCTCCGTCCAGAACCACGACGTCAT
>JAABUI010002310.1_pt1 | contig 10591 bp, 10 predicted proteins | sample 5559111 | NCBI WGS metagenome assembly JAABUI01 (sample SAMN10711870, study PRJNA513365) | rock metagenome | isolation source: Antarctica rocks | place: Antarctica: Victoria Land, Buttleship Promontory
TCTCAAATCATGCTGTGACTTGCTTTCCTTGTGTCTAGGCAGGTCATACCACATCCTCGTCAGCTTCCCAGTCTTCCTGCAGAATCACAACACAGTCGAAGTTGCAACTCTGCTTAGCTGGCAGTACGTGGAAAGCAATGGCTTTGACCTGCTGTCCAGAGTCATCATCTTTGTCACACAATATGCAACATGAGTCGAGGCCATCAGCCAATTTCAGGCCCCAAGCAATATCACACCCCAAGCATAACAACCAGCTTGTTCATTAGGAGGTTACCTCATTGTCTGACATACTTTCAAGCTGGTCGGGATCCAGCCCAGCATCTGCCGCCAACTTCTCATCTTGCTGAAGTCGCTGTCTGGCAAAAGCTCGCATCAGGTTGGCCTGCCACACATCTAGCACCATGACATCTGAAACTTGACCCTCCAGTATGCCGGCTTGAACTGCGGCTCCTAGAGCAACTGCCTGCAATCATGTTGTAAACAACATGAGCAGTAGGGAGCTTGAAGCATACACAGCTGCTGTGAGCATATTGTGCTGAGTTGTCCACACCAGACTGACACCATGCTCGGGCTTTTGGTTCAGGGCTTTGTTAAAAAAGTCTATCAAATACCTTGAAGAGTGGCTCAAAGTTTTTTGCCTTTAGGCTCTTGTTCAGGAGCCTAATTCAGCTGGCTTGCATCTGTAAATATCTCTCTACATGACATGAGTGCTGTTTCAGCGACAAGAGCGTCATTAATCTGTCAGTACAGACTTAGATAGTGCCACCTGTAGCACCCATGCCCTTGGTTCCTGCCGAGGCCTCTTGGAGCTGTGACTGCTTGCATGGTTGAGTCAGCATTGTGTGCAGCATACAGCATCCAAACATCATGTCAAGCGCTGCCTGTTAGTGTAGGTGATCAAGTGCCTCACATGCAGAGCACGGCAAGGAACTATGCTCAAGTCGATGTGTCCACCTCATCTGGCTGTACAAGGGTAGCAGGCTCCAAGCCAGTCATGTTGAGTACAAAACGGCGCATGGCCGGCATGCGAGTGCTGCCCCCCACCAGCAGCACCTGACTGATGGGGGCTCGCCGCTTGGGCCGCAGCTGGGCTTTGGGCAAGGCCTGCTTCTTGCTTTTGCCTTGCCTCTTCTTCTCGTTCTCCTGGTCAGCTCTGACAGAGCCAAGATCCACACCTGCCTGCATTAGCAGCCACGACAGCAGCAAGGTCAGCCCCTCACCACCTCCACTATAGGCATTGTCACCTGCCGAGATGCACAACATCTGACCCAGTCCCTCATCTGGCAATTGCCCCGGGGCCATAAGGTGCACAACATGTGATTTATTGCAAGCTGATGCATGCGTGTCATGATTTGTATATGTGCAGTAGCATGAGGTGACAAATAAGTGTCAGAGGCTTCAGATGCTGATCCTCTTATGATGGCAAGCGTGATTGCACATGCCTTCTTGCTTGTCATGCAATTCAAGCATCTTCTCACCCTAGAGCAGCTTGTATTTACACAAGCTGCAAGACTTCTACATTCCCATGCGCAATGCCAAGACGCATCGGCAGGAAACTTGTTAGCATCAGCGGTGTGTCAGAGAAGAGATGACAACTGTTATGTTCAGCATGAAAGCTGCCTTTGAGGCAGACTCAGGCACGCCCAGGTTTCTCATCACTCACACCACTGCTGCAACTTTGCAGGTTCATAGAATGAGCCCACACTTGCTGAAACACCATCAGTGTACCATCTCAAGCCATTGTGCCAAACAGAATGCCCCAACAGGATCTCCCCAAAACTGTACAAAACCCAACTGCTCCTTCATTGAGTACTTGCATAAGCTATGCTGTGTACACTCGGTTGTGCGCCCGTGCACTAAGATGCCTTCAGACCACTGAGCATATGTCCAACCAACCTGTCCTATGATCTTGCAGGCAGGCAGAATGCCTTCACACAGCCAAGCTCTGACAGCATTGCATAGCATGGCGTGAGTTGCAGACCTGCCAGCAAGCTTGGTCCAGAGGCAGGCGCGCACGCCTGAACAGGTCTGCAGATAATTGCTCAAACTCCTGCTGACTCAACACCGCTTCAACACGCTGCCCATCACGCCCCTTCAAAGGCATTTTGATGGCCACAGAACTGGTCTCTGATAGCCTGATCTGCATGCAGCTGCCACTTGGCATGGTCTAGCACACGGTCAGGTATGCATTCAAATGACATGCCGTGGGCACCCCATTCCTGCTTGCATACAGCCCAGGACACAGATGCACAGCTGATGCGCATGCAAGCAAGCAGTGCACACGTGGTGATAGTGTGATGTAACTGGTGGTGTGACATTGAGTACCAGCAGAAGCACAAGCTGAAAGAGCAAGCAGCGCTGATGCACATCATGCGCATCAAGCTCAGATCGATAACAGTTCGTACCTTTGCAGCTTCAGCAATAGCCTTGAGCTGTGACAGGACTGCAGGTTGCCGCCACTGGATGCCCTGCAACCAGCAAGCTGTATGTTGGCACATGCACTATGCCAGCATCTCTGTGCTGGTGTTTAGCAGTACTGTCCCTCACATTGTGTGATGCAACACTCAACTGTCTTGTACTAAGCTTGACCTTTGCACATCAAGAGGGCACAGGCAAGGGAAATTATGCATGAGGCATGATGCACTGCATGTCATTTAAGGCTGAAGGCATGATGCACAGCGTGCCATGTCATGCTGCTTTGGGAACATGACATTGGAGCATGCCTGGAGAACTCACTGCAGGTCTGAGGTGCTCCTTGATCAGCCAATCCACTATGACATTGTCGAAATCATCACCTCCTGCAAGGCATCCATGGAATGCTTCAAAAGCCTTGGGCGCAAGTCTTGCGTGATGTCACAACTGGCCTGGAACACATTTCCAAATTTTGCACCTGTGCACAATGCTATGACAGCAGGCCTTGTTGATGACAGGCGGGCAGGTGAAAGCCACAGCAGCACCATCAGCATGAGGTGAAGTCTGAGCAGCAAGGAAGCTGACCTAGTTGGGTGTCACCACCAGTGGCCAGGACCTCGACAACCCCTTGACCAACCTCCAGAATGCTCACGTCATAAGTGCCACCTCCAAGGTCCAACACCAGCACCGTCTGATCCTTTTTCAGGTTCACACCATATGCCAGTGCTGCCGCTACAGGTTCTCTGCAAAACAGATCACCTGTTGTCAAGGCTGACTTGTGACAGGAATCCTTGCATCCATGCTGCACCAACATCCCCTCATGCAACACTGTGGGGACGCCAAGCAAGACAGCAAGCTTAGCATAAGTCTGTCCAAGACATAGCATGAACAGCAGCAGGAAATGGAGCAAGTATCAGACGCAACAAGCATGTCAAGTTGAGCATTGCCTGATGAGTCTGACAGTCTGCAGACCTGCTATCTTGCCAGCTGTGATGGTTGCATGCTTTTGATCCTCATCAAAATATGCTGGTACCTGCATAGAAGGCATATTCAATTGCCTTGTGCATGCTCAAGACAGACCATTGGGGTCTGGGCTCCAACACAGTCCTTTCTTTCTGTCGTTTGGCATGACTTCAGGCAAACATACTAGAGAAGCTGCATACCGATATGACAGCTTTGCTGATGGAAGCTTGCATTGACTGCTCAGCATGAGCCAGCATGTGAGCAAGGATCTGGCCTGACACCTCCTCTGGGTACAGCTGTCCTCCCTCCACATTGTTGCACTTCAGCGTAACATCTCCATCTTGGTCACTATCCACCAAGTAGGGCACCTGCGTAGCAGTACATACTGGCTGAGACATTGGCTGAGGTCTTGGCTGTCTAGACATCAACGGATACAAGCAGGCATAGGTGTTGATGATGCCAGGCAGGACGCAGGTCATACATGATGGCCTTGGGGAACTGCAAGCTGCGCCGCCAAAAACGGAGCAGAGCCTTACTTGCTGAATTGCACCTTTAGGCAGGTCATCAAAACGACGCCCAATGAATCGCTTGACGGAATAAAAGGTATTGAGTGCATCAGCTGCCGCTTGCCTTCACAACAGTTCCCACTGTTAGACATGACTCGGATGACTATGACACAGAGCTGCAGGAAGGCTCCTGGTGTGTAAACAAGAAACAACTGCATGTGGACAGTCTCACCTTTGAGCTTCTTGACCTATCAAAATCTGGCCATCAGGCAGATACCCAACCACAGAAGGTAAGGTGCTCGCGCCACCTTCCTGCTTTATAATTACAGGTCTTCGACCGGCAAATCTCTGCAAGCACGAGGAGTTCGTGAAACGGATTTCAATGCACCACGTTTTGTGCTTGCCAGACAAACGTGCCAAGTGACGGCAGTTGAAACGGCAACTCACAGCAACAGCTGAGTTTGTGCTGCCGAGATCAATTCCCACCACAAGCTCTGAGCGTACTTCCTACACGACCCAACACAAAGTCAGTCTGACAATGGATGCAGCGCGGCAGGCCGCAACATAATGGGGCCTATACAGACGCAGACCTCTTTTTGTTCTTGGCACGCGGTAACTGCTCTTCTTTTGCTCGGCAGATAACTGTGTGGGCTTTCAACGAGTATACAAAGCTTCTGTCGGCAAGAGATAGGTGTGAAGCGCCGCCAGCTACTGCTCATAGTCGTGACGAGACCCCGCTTAGAAAGTGCCACACTTGATTGAGCCCAGGAAGATCAAACGACCCTGGAGCACTTGCATCTCTGAGATGCCATTTCATGGTTCCATGTACCGGTAATTTATATGCAAGCGTTTTACGGGATTCGCCTGATGGTATGTCTGCATGACCATTAGGCGTTCGCCTGCTAGCAGAAACGGCTACACACAGAGCAACACGCCCATGTTGAACAGGATGGAAGGTGAGGAAAGTGTTCAAAGTCCAAGAGCAGTGAATCTGATGGACCAACATTCTTCAAGCCTTTGTATAGAGCATCACCTATGCAAGATACGCCAAGGAATAGTCTGCACAGTGATGAGACAAAGTTGAGGGTACATAGATACCAAAAGCTGCGAATTCCACGAACATGCATGCATGTATCTGCGCAGATACTGGATCAATTTCTTAGACTGGTCTTCAGGTACAGGCCCAGCATCCTACCACTATTTACGGCCCTTTTTCTGACTTGGCGAGTGCCGCCTAGACTTGTGCTTTTTCAGGCCCCCATTTGGCAGCAAAGATGGTGGCATGTTTCTTTGCTGTTCAATCACATGAAAAGCACGCAGCAAGTCTTCCATACGATGCTCAGCACTGCTGTCATCATCGCTGTTCTCTTCATCGCTGCCACTGCTGCCCATGCTGACTTCTGACAAGGCACTATCTGCAGAATAGGTGCTGGTGTTCAGGAAGCGCTGTATGCTGTCCACCTTACTCCTGTTGTGTTTCTGCTGCACGTCTAGCAGCTTCTGCAGCAACCTGTTTTGCAGCTCAAACCTGTCGCATGTTTGCTGCAGGTCTGCAAGCTCTGAGCGGACTTCACAAGCATCAGCAGCAGCTTTGCTCCTCTCGCCCTCCAAAGCCAACACCTGAGTTACAAACATCTGCCGTAACAGGGTGGATCAGACAACAAACAGAGACATGCAGGGTCTAATCAGCGGACTTCTGCTTGAGGTTCAATGTTCAGAGTTGTGTTCTGATGAGACCTTGTATAGGCCGCAACCAACAAACATGTTTGTCACTAGATAGACTCTCTCACTGTCTTTGCAGCAGAGCAGAAGTGAGGGTCAAACATGGGTCTGTTGCTGTCAACTGCTCAGTGTGTGCATTGAATGGCACAAAATCAAGATTTTGCCAGCAGTAGTGTGCTTACTTTGTCCTTCAGGGATGCTTCTTTGCTGCCATGCTGAACATTTGCAGCTTCCAGATGACTGACCCTGTGACTGGCTGCATCCAGCAGCTCAGACAGTTCTTGCCGTTCACCTGCACATGAATGTAATGATGCCCAAATTGCAGGGTTGCATTCAGGGGTGGGGGGGGGCGGGAGGGGGGAGAAGTTTCGAAGTGCTTAAAGATGCAAGTCCATATCAGCTGCACAATGCAGATTGTGCAAGCAGTATATGCATGCCAGAGGTCAGGCAATGACATGCTGAGAGTGGGGCTAAAGGAGATAACAAACATATTGCCACAGAAATGGCTTGGATGGAATTTAATTGTCTTTTGCATGACATGATTCAAGAAAGCATTCTGCACATGGACTGCACTGCTCTATACATGAGCTCACCTCTGAGAGTAGCAATGACATCTGCCAAGGACTGTTTGTCATTGGCATCAGCCTCCTGTAGGCCTTGCAATTGTCTCTGTGCTGTTGCCAGCTGACCGTCCCTTGATTTTAGGGCTGTCATCATGGCTTTCAGCTCAGAAGACTGATGCCGGTGTGCTGTCTGCATGCGCCAATTGTTTAGCGTACTGCAATGTCAAAGTCTGTCACATGTAGTGCTGTTGTCAATGTCACACATGGCGTATGCTGAGAACGCGCATGCCAACTGTGCAGAAAGTGCACAGGCCTCAGGAGGGTATCAGGTGCTATACCTGCAATTTCTCATACTCAAAATGCAGCGTGTTTGCCTTCTTTTTCTGCACCTCAGCTTCGTGCCTGTACTGCGCTTTTTCTTGATTCCATGCTGCCTCCGCTGTCTTGAATCTGTGCCATGAAATCTCAGGCATTGGCGTGTGGCATTTTGCTTTGCAGACATAACAACAGCAGCGACGCAGGCCATTGTGAGTCCAAGCAACAGACCGTAAACACTTGCCTGTCAAGCATGGCAGCAACGGGAGAATATGCCAACAATGCTCCTTTGTCAAAATTTGTTGAGGCCACTCGAGCTGGCACAAAGTGTAAGTGACTAGAGTTGCCTTTTTTGGACAGCATTTTGACAAGCTGCAGGAGATTTGCAGCTTCAGTTGTATCTGACTGTCAAGCGTTACCAACAGGTGTCACTGCTTCGGTGGGACAGGTTGGCGTTTACACAGTAGGCTGAAGATGCCGAGCCCTTGTAGCAGCTGACCTGCCGGCCATGGTTGGCACAGATTGTTCAAGTGGTGCACCGTTGCAAGCAAGATTCACCTGAACCTTTTTGAGCTCACAAATGCGCTGGTAAGGCATGCGACGCGAAAGGGATCCTTAGAAATGCGATGCAAACTTTGCAGGTCAAACCCATGAGTAATCAGTAACGGAAACTACGGTATCGTACATCATGTCATAAACTAGATTCCTTGCACAATGCAAATGCCACCCGATGCTCGGTTGCTTGCGCGTGCGGTCACCCAAGAGCCTGTATTCGAGGTCCCACAAGTCTGCCGCTGTAGATACTTGCTGTAGCTATGAGTGTTTTCAAGTTCTTGGAAGCCGTAATGACTGTGCATGCGACGTTTGCTCTGTTTGTCGTTCACAGCCGCTTCGGAACTGCATCAGGCCAACTTTACATCAGCTCCATATCTGGTGATGCGCCTTCAAAATTCGAACAGTCGGTTGCGTTGTTGAGTAAGCTCTGCTTTCACAGCCCAGTTATCTTCAGGCTGATCAATATGGCATTTTTGCTTCCGTGTCACAGACAGCACTCTTGATTTCGGCAGTGTGGCATAACAAGTTTGGCGACTGGACGTGCGTTTGGCTGATTCACCTGAACGGTAATGTACCATTTCCTGCTGATGCAGACAGTGCTGTCCAGCATAACTCACAGATGGCCGCCAAACAATCGCGTTGCAGACCTCAGCTAGTCTGGTGCACTACCTTGAGCATCCTGACGCTGGCATCAGTAGGTACACGCATTAACAATCTGCAATTCCTGTTAGCCTGTCTAAGACCATGGTGTACATCCATCAAACTGTTGATTGTTTGCTAAACTGCTTCTGTAAAGGCAGAATGCAGGCTATCAAGTTACATCTTGTGAGAGCATGCCTGATTGGAACTGACATGGTGCACCTGCATTTTTTACCACCTGGTCAGACACGATTTGTCTGATTGCAGCGACATCACAACAACTTTGACTGCGCACTCCTGACACAAAAAATGGTTTTGCAGTGTTAGCAATTTGGCTCAAATGGCGTCAATCAAGAAGCAAGCCTGTCAGCAGCAAATTCACAAGTATTCCTGCCAGCCTAAGACGCGAGAGCAACGACCATGCAGATATCTCTACCACGTGTATCTTCAAGTATCGCGCTTATGCTCAGCTCCACGCGAAAGCATATCCAGATGCCCTGTCTACACACAAATCTCCTCATACTGTCACTGTACATGGAATAAGCAGGGTAGCATCTCAAGACTCACCGGATTGTCAAGCTGACAGCATTGCCTCTGACATCTACCCCTCAAGTGGTATAGAGGCAACAACCAAGGGTTCAACAAGGCTCTGGCCCCCAGAGCTAGAGTGTATGGCTCAGGTAAAGACATTGCTATGGCAACACTCCACAGCTGCAGCAGACAAAGCAGCTGCATCCTTCACCTTGATCTACATCGGCCTTGTTGTTGAGGTTTCTTTCTCTCAGATGCTGGCGGTTGTGTGAGCATTCTGTGCGTACGTCAAACTTACATATATGTGTTGGGTCACAACTTCTAAGCGCCAGCCAACATATTGATCCTGCATATATGTCTTCCATGAATATCATAATTGTGGTAGTATAGATCATGCATCGGCGTGAATTTTGCTGTCATTGCAGACGATTTTGGCCCATGCTAGGGCTGCACGAGTCTTGCATGGCCTTCCTGATATGCCTTCAAAGGCAGACTCTCCAGGTCATGCATGTGCTACACAGCAAACTGCTCATCCCTCTCAGGTACACCACCCCCTGTTCATGTATCACTATCTTGCCTATGTCATTCAACTTTGACTTGGGTAGTCACACGAAAGTTGATCTGCATGCACAACAGCCGCAAAAACATTACTGGGTGCTAGGCCCAGGTTCAAATGTTCAATATGTGATGACCTGTCAACTGAAGATGGTAAACAGCCTGGAGGAGTCTTGGCTTGACATCAGTTGCTTGTGGGATGCACACAACATACAACAGAAGCACTCACAAGATGGCTTTCGGCAGATGTGTTCTTTGCTGCAGGGGTGTACCAAGCAGGCTGTGACTGTACTTAGGTCAGTAGCTTCTACCGCTTCACCCGTCATTCTTCTAGGTGGCAATGAAAGCAGCAGCAGGCATGTGCAGCCAGTTCTGTCGGGGGATGCGCTGCCACAAGCTGCAAATGATTGGCTGAAGCAGAAGTCACAACAGCATGTAGCATCATCACATCTGCTTTCAAGCAGTACTGCAGAGTCTACAAGCACCACTGATATGGCAACAGCAGCAATGCCACCTGCTATTCAGGTATGGTTTCGCTCTGAACTTGGGTGGTGACCTGTCTATTATATCATACTACAGCGACAGCTTCCAGGTCTTGAGGCAGTCCATCGCAAGCATATCAGTCTAGCATGTATTGCAAGACTGGTGTGCTCCCCAAGTACTTACTTGCTGATGCTCTTGCCTTGCTCTATATGTAGCCATGCAGATGCTGGACCTGGTTGAGCAGAATATGCAATTGCTGCCAACAGGTCAAATGTCACTTCACTGCATCAACTCTCTTGGATTAGGCACCCAGCAGGGTATTGCAAAAAGTGTTGTGTTTGCTGTTTCTCTGAAGTGTCTCTGCTTACAGGCAGACAACTTCCACAAGGCCAGGAATGGAAGGCAAAAGGGTTGGCGCCAGCTGTATCGCAGCATCAACCACAAAGCTGGCAGGCATATGCATTTGTGACTGTTGTCTGCATAGATACTGTATTTATAACATAAGTTTTACCCTGATAAAGTACACCCATACATTCACAGATGTATCTTACCCTGCTTTAGCCACTGTGCTGGGCTTTGCTGCCTTTAACAGTGTTGCAATTTTGTCTTTCATTTTGATAAACCATGGTGACCGTGACTTGCATTTGATGCATGCATTCAGTAGCTTGCGCGAGCAGCGTGAGGTTAATGCAAAACATGGCATGGCTCCTGCTGCCATGCGCAGCTAGTCCTGTCATCATTGCATGCCTTCTTATAGCATGCAAATATGTAGTCCATCAGCATTGCAAGCGCACTTCACATATGCAAAAGCAGCAAGTGAACATGCAGCACTTCCTGCTTGAAAACGCCAACGTGTGTGTGGCCGGATTACAAATAACAGACAGCAGAAGCTGGTTCCACAGGCCGCTGCTTGCCGGTGAATGCGCAGAGTGACACACCAACATTGAATGCGCCTAATTGAAAGTTGGCTCCTTGCACTGATACAGAGTACGTCAAAAAGGAGGCACAGAGGTCTGGTCCAGAAACAACTGTCAAACAAGACAAAGGTTTTTGAGGCAAAAATATTGCGGCACTAAGCAAACACGATGCTGCTCTCAAAATTCAGCAGCTGTTCAGCCACAAATAATACAGAAAAAGTTGCAGGGACAAGTGAAGGACATCTAGCCCAGCAGGCCACCAGCTGCCTCCTGCTCCTTCTCCTCCGCAGTCTGCTTGCGCTCCTTGATCCTCTGCACCAGCTCATCAGGGATACTCTTGCCGTCAATACCAGCAAGCTCTGCACCGCTGAGGTAGGACTCAGCCAACTGCACCCTCTGGACGTTCTCCTGCTCGTCCACCACGCATCTT
>JAABUI010002316.1_pt1 | contig 10584 bp, 15 predicted proteins | sample 5559111 | NCBI WGS metagenome assembly JAABUI01 (sample SAMN10711870, study PRJNA513365) | rock metagenome | isolation source: Antarctica rocks | place: Antarctica: Victoria Land, Buttleship Promontory
TGAGGGCACATGCTGTCTGAGTGTACTGTGCAGGTGCCGAGCGGTCTGAAGCTGTGGTCAGCTCTGCAGCAGAGGAAGCTCTGAAAGCAGCTGTGTACGATGGGGCAGCCTCCAGCAGCCACCAGGGCGGCCCAGCCCATGTCCTGCTGGCCTACCTGGAACAGCCCTTCACCGATCTACGCATTGCTGCCTACAGGTGACGTCCCTGCATGAAGCTGTGTCAATGTTGCAAACCCACCAGTGTCTTGTGTGTCTCTGAGCTGCATGCTGATGCTCAAGACAGAACCATGAACACTCAGTGCAGGGTCTTGCACAACCTCACCCACCTGTGCCATTCGCTCGCCTGTGTGCCATTCAAATACAAGTCTGCAAACTCAAGTACTGCTGTTCACTGAAACGTCACACAAGTCAAATCAACCTGACTGTCTGGGTTCATGGAATAGCCATGCATGACCGAGGTGCTGCATGGTGTTGCTTGTGTGTAAGTTGCTGAGTGTTGACAAGCCTGTCATGCCTGGCAACATACACATGCCACCAATTTGCCTGTGTAGAACTCTTGTCTTGGGACACGTAGTGGCCTGCCTGCCTGCTCTCTGACAGGCATGCATGCAATAATGAGGTAAGAGCAATAGCCTGCAGGTTAGCAGAAGGCATGCGTTATACCAGCTGCCAACAAGTCGGCCAAAGACATGCAACTTATTGCACGCACCAGTTGCAACCCCTGAGCTGATCACATGAGTGCCAGGTCACTACAGCTCCTGCCAACAACACCATGTTTGCTTTGAATCAGCGCATATGGCCCCTGTCAAAACACGCGGTGGCTGCCAATCCACAGCCAAAGATCCATATCAATTGCACTCATGCACTGTTGTTGCTGCAGGCTTGCAACTGCTCTGGGCTTAAGGGCGTGGGGTGCAGGGGAGATATGTCTCCATCCAGGCTTGCTGCATCACCTGTGCAACCCCAAGACTGAAACCTCACGCCAGGGCTGTGAGTTCAGATACGCTTGCCTACAGGTGTTGTTTTTTATGCCCCTGGGTCGATTAGAGTTCTTCTTTCCTTTCATTTCTCTTTTTCTTTCTTTCTTTCCTTTTCGTTCTGCTGCTGGTGCTACTGGATAATGCGTGTTTCAGTGGCTGTCTATACACCCAGGGCTAATGCATTTAGCACTGCACATTCCTGCTGTAGGTGTGCTGTATCAAGGCTGAACATGTTTCAGCAGATGCACAATTGTCAGGCCTGATGAACATGATGCCATGATGTGCGCATTGTCTACTTGCTCGCATTGTCTACTTGCTTATGCGCAAATCACTCCAAGGCAATTTGCACAACTCTGGTTTCTCTCCATGGCGCCGCGCTGAAGGCTATTGCATTACCATGCTGCACAAGTTTTCTTTGTTGTTGTTCTTTGTTGCAAAAAGGCTCAATTTAAGAGAGCATAACCCTCATGGCGGTGTTGCTGAGGGAATGTGTGCACAAACATCTGCATGCAATGACGTGCAGAACTTGACAAATTTTCTGAAGCATACCTGGTACATTCAAGCTTGATTGTATGATCACACATTATTGCGTTGCAGGCTCTGGCAGCCACCACCAGATCTGTATTGTCAGCATCTGAGACAGCCAGGGATGCTACAGCGAGGGAGATACTGACAGCATCAGCTCCCACAATACAACTGGGTGTGTCACAAGGGGTGTATGGGAGTGGACAGGGCAGAGCAGCCATCATGGAGCATCAAGTAGCCACTATGCAGTCATAACACATTGTGTACTGTTCAGTAAGCAGGGTCAAGATGGTGGCATCAAAACTGTTCAGGACATCATCAAGTGATATTGTTGCTTGCTGTGCAGTTGTCAGTCAAGTAGTGTGCAGGGTCATAATTGCAGTGTAGCGACTGTCATCAGCACTGCACAAGCTGCAATATACTTTTAGTGCATAGTAGTCTCATACGTTATTTGTTTCTGTTCAATAGTCACAACCTGCAGATGTGCAGAGAAGCCATCAACAACTGGCGCACTGCGTGCCAGGCTTTGAGTGAAGGTGACACTTTTGTCACAGATCTGAGATTTGATGCACGCATGATTAGCTACAGCTCATAACGATTTCTTGCTGGATGGGCGATTTGCAAGAATAAAGGGGCATGAAGCCAGAATTGTGTCAAGTATGATTACGGTACCATCGGAGGCAGGACTTTTGAATTGGGCATCGAAGATGAAGACTGCTTGTTGCCTCTCGAGATTTTGCATGTCCAAGCTGTGCATGTAAATACTTTTTATGTGGAACAGCTGCCCGCAGTTGCTCAGTTTACACACTGCAATAGCTTTTAACAGCGCTCTTCAGATCGCTTTCAGGTCATCAAGCTGCTGGCCTGCCAAGTGCTAGTCAGTCATGCAAGACCGCTGGCAACCGGCCAGCGCTCAAGTTCGGCCGCATCAGAGAGGTCCAGCAGGTCGACAAGGGCGTGGTCGCATCAACAGACAGCACCAAGGTGTTCCCAATGTCGAACAGTGTAGAGAAGGATCACAAGAGCAACCAACAACGTCCGGTCGTGGCGTTACGCAAGCTGACTCGCAACCGCAGCAACCATTCATACCGCAAAGGATGATTGTTTTGATGGGTTTGCCTGGATCCGGTACATTACTTTGAGTTCATACGCGGTCACTTGCTGACGACGCGCAGTCTTGGATGTTGCAATCCTTGGCCAACGTTCAAAGAATCGAAAACACTGCAGGAAAGACCACTCTCGCAATGCGTTTACGGCAACTGGGTTGGGTGTGGATCAATCAGGTGAGCTGCATGCCACGCTTGCAACGTTATGCTTCCAAATACTATGACCCAGGACTGAAGTGTACAGAGATGAAAAGTCAATGTCAATAAGTAACTAGTCAGTTGCAGGACATCATGGGTGACAGACAGAGATGTGAGTTTGAGTGCACGCAAGCTCTGCTCGCTGGCAAGGAGGTTGTTATCGACAGGTATGCTTGTACCGACCACATACTTGTAACTGCATGAGCAAGCACATGCAGCAGAGCCATGCACAGCAATGCAAGCAGCAACACTTTTGCTGCATGACGCTTCAGGTGTAACTTTGATGAGCAGCAACGAGCAACATGGGTGCGTATAGCACGTCAAGGCTCACATAGGGGAGGCATTTTTGTGCTGGGCTTCCATTTGGATGTGCCCATGAATGAGTGTATAAGCAGAGCTGAAGGCAGGATGGATCATCCAACCCTGAATGGCAAGGATGTTGTTGAGGTCATACTAAAGTGAGCCAACCTGGTGACAAGCTGTAGATGCATGTGTTCAGCAAATGCTGACAAGCTGTCTATGTACCTGTTGTCAACAGCAGTTCTGACAGTGTGTTCTGTGCATGAGATGTCAAATTCTTTGCACTTGCTGTCACAGTCAGGACGCATGTCGTTGATTTTACTGAGGGTCACAGACAAAAAACTCAACACCGTCGCATTGTTTTAGGTTTGCTGGCATGTTTCAGCGAGTCAGCCAGCGCGAAGGTTTCAACTCCATGTATGGCGCAGCGTATCAGCAGGACATTGACAACTTTGTCAATTTTGTTGGGGAGGGTCAGAGCTACCCACCAGCTTTCACCCCAAAGCCCCTATACCAAGTATCTGTTGTGTCATCCAGTCACATGTCGGACCAGCCCCCGCCAAGTGATCTTGCTCAGCTGCAACAGCCAGCACATGTTGTGCAGCAGGTCAATCAGGCACGCAATGGCATTGCCCACTCCCAATCAGAACTTCCACAGCAATCCGGCACTCAGCAGCAAGCAAGGGCACAGCCAACGGGCTTCGCCTCTCCCTCTCGCTCCAACATCGTGCCCTTCAAGCGCAAGGGAAAAGCAGGCTCTGGGCCCCTTTTGCCTGACAACCAACCTGGGAGCATAGAGGCTCACTTTGTGGACGAGGACATCAGTGCAGACACCCGGCCTATATTGCTCTTTGATTTGAATGGGACGCTGACTTCTCACACAGCTGCCAAGCGCAGCTCAGGCAAGTCGCTGATGCGGCCTGGCATCCACCATTTGCGGCGGCTGCAGGTTCGTGGTCATACCACCGCTTTGTGTGCAGACATTAAGTAAAGCATCCCTAGCCTGGATGCCAGCGGCATGTGTGCAGTGGCAAACCAATGCCTGTGTACATTTCTACTGGCGCCTGTTCTCTAGAATCTCTGAAATCTGCAAAGTGTCTATGCATGAGCAGGATTAGGGTAACACAGTCATGGCATGAGCATGGTAGGGTTTCCAGCAGCTCACATTGGGTGAATCATCACCTTTGTGGTGCAGTGATGCCTGTGGGCATCTGTGCGTGTGTACACCCTGCGCCCGTATGCAGTAGTGTTGCATGTCTCACAAGGATTTAGATAATTGGTGGAAAGATTCATCAGCCGCTTGAGTTTAGTCAGTTGGATGCAGGAGCGTTTTAGATTGGGCATCTTCACGTCTGCCACGCAGAGAACAGTGGGGAATGTGATACCCCTGCTGGAACAGGCTGCCGGTCCTGGCACCCCTCTCTTTGCTGACCCATCCCTCATTCTGCACAGGTCTGTAGGGCATCCTGAATCTGCCCACATGTTTGCCACGCTCCTGCGCTGAACAGTCAATGTAAATCATGTACAGTTTGCGGTGTATAGAGACCACGTTGCCTCGTGTCTGTTTTGGCCAAGAGGAAGACACAATGCAGCCCATTTGAAAAGCATTGGATCCTATGAATGACACGCTCATGCACACTGTGCTAGCATGGGTACTGAAGCTTGCAGACAAGGCAGTTGCCAAGGCAGCTGCTGCAAGGATTACAATGCATGTGATAAGCACAGGACTTGGTTGGTTCAGGGCGCACCATGAGTGTCTTCAGCCATGACATTTGAGAGTCCTTGATAATCTTGCATGTCAGTACTGTGACTTGCCAATATGTGTTGATGCTGGGATTGAGGTATGTTGATTGCAGGAGCCACACAGAGAAAGTATCTGCTGATCATGTGGAGGCAGGCGGCAAGGAGTGGGACACTGTGAAACCCCTGCACAAGTGGTTCAAGCACATGCACAGGGTCCTGCTCATGGATGATGATGCCTACAAGGTGTGTACTCTATGTCAGCTTGGCTGCGATTGCATGTCTGCCTTTCTGACCTGCGCAGTATCAGCAACAGTAGACAACCACAAAGAAGGTTTCTTGAGACTTCCTGCAGCATCTGCTGCAGGGTTGCCGGCACTCTGGTTAAACCAGATACTTTTTGACAATTGCCAGCATTGCTGAATAGTGATACTGTGCAAAAAGGTCCATAAGGACTCTGTTCTGTTGTACTTTCAGCTCGTCAGCCTGAAGTGCGACTGTCTGCTGTGCAGGCTGTTCCCGGTGAGGAAACCAACATGATATTGATCCACTGCTGGGAAGAAGAAGAGCCAGAGGACATGCATCTAAAGTATGTGGTGGACATTTTGCTAGCTGCTTACACAAATCTGCCTGAGGATGTGGATGTCAGGGACCAGTCTGAAAAGGTGTCAGAAGCTCTGAAAGTGACTGTGGCAACCCATGTTGCACAGCACATTTTTGGCAGCAGCAGCCAGACCACTTTCACGCAAGTTCACGCAGCACCATAGCACACATGGCGCTGATACCATCACAGGCAACAATCAGGGGCAGAACTGAGTCCTGAAGAGCTATACACTCGTGCAGCAGAGCTTGCTTAGGCAGCTTCAATGTCTGGCTGGTACTTGTTGAGCAAAACGCTCCTCTACCTTTGCGTTTGGTCTTGACTGTACTCTGTGTGCTACAAATGAATCTGTACACCGACGCATGAGCGCAAAGATTACTGCCATATGTGTGAGTGCACAACCATGTTCAGTGCAGCACCTTCTGTTGAAGTCTCTTAAAGTTAGAGGCAGGTGCAAGCAAGGCAAATTACAATTGAGCAACTTTAATGTCGAACTCATGCTTTGCAGGCTTGCTTTGATTTCTGCATTGTGATGATGCCTGTGACTCTGATCTTACACCACATGAAATGCATGCGATATACACGGTTATGAGTTGCAGCATCGCTCCATATGTTTTGTAAGGAAACTGCATCCTACTATTTTCATCCTGTTAGCACAGCAGGCGATCAGAGAACTACAAGGATAGGTGAGCGAAGCAAATGAAGGGTAATTTATTCACTTGCAGTTGATCTGAATCTGCTGTGAAGGTACAGCACAATATCTTTGTCTGTGCAGTGGTCGTCATTCAGGTCTAAACTGGTGTTTCCATTGCATGCTGTTCACTTGCCCCTGATTGACGAGGCTCTGGCTTCTTAGAAAACCATACTGACAGCTGAAACTGACAATGCATCGTCATACAGGTAAGCGCTGTGTATCACATTGGCAGCACTCGCTGTTGGGAGTATCAAATGTGTAAAAGTATGTCTGAGCCAGTGAAACAGCACAGTGCAAACAGCAATTGCAAGTGTGTGCAGTGTGATGTGACTACCTGCAGGCTCACTGGATGGTCTTTGGTGGTGCCTGGGATGACATTGCGCAGCCTGATGAGGAGCACTGCCAGCTACATGTCTTTGACTTCAAGACTTTGTCATGGCTGAAGCCTCCACTGGAAAATGCGGGTCTGGGGTACCGTAGGAACCATATGGCCGCCTGCCACAATGAGTCCCTCATTGTATTGGGAGGTCAGCCCTTGCACAGCCTGCTGCCTGTGGTGTCTGCTGATTGTCTCTGCAAGTTGCCCTGACTTTCCCGTATTTACTACGGTGCAAGCATGCTCCTTTGTAGGCAAATCAGATAAGTCAGTCAGGCAAGTAAGCTCACATGTCTAGACATGACTATTGCCTCTGAGCATTGCCTCATCTTTGAGGCACTTACATGAAGCGTTCCAATGTGCACAACAGCCATGCTCGATGCACAAGCAGAGTGACAATGATGCTGCCCTTCAGTGACCATCATTTGCGACACTGTAATCTGTTTCTCTAAGACCTGCAACGGCAAGCTGTAGCGTGACCATAGCTTGCTGGTGCCTGTATCACTGTTGCATGCCTGACCTTGCCCGAGCAAGGCAGCATTGTGTGAATTGCTGATGCAGGCATTTGTGATGAAGAACCTGTAGAGGATGTGCTATGTGTCAGAATGCAGGCAAAGCCGTATCACTTGTGGGAGTTTGACTCACATCTGGTGAACTACGAAAAGGCTTCACATCACCGCTTGTTCGCAGATGCAACAGTCACAGTCGATGGGCACGACTTCCAGTTGCATAAGCACGTGCTGGCAACTGGTAGCCCTGTCTTTGAGCGCATGTTCTCAAGTGAGATGCAGGAAGTTGGGCGGACCTTCCTACACCTTCCAGGACCCTGTCACAACAACACATCTGTGCATGCATGTTGCAATTGTATTCATGTCACTACAGCACTCAGCGCTTGGATATGAACTGCTCTTCAAGGATTGCATTTTACGCTTCAGCTTACATCAGCATGAGCTGCACACCTGGGCTAACAGACCCTTGACAGACCCTTGCCCTTATGTGCCACCCGCTTGCTAGAAATTGTTGTTGGGCATGACCCATTGTGTTTGCTGATACAGGCAAGACAGGCAGCATAGTCATTGCTGACATGAGCGCGGCCACATTCAGCTTGATGGTCAGCTATCTGTACAGGACCAGCAACGCCTACCTACGCCTGGACCAAGCTGTGGATTTGCTGGTGGCCAGTGATAAGTATGGCATGACAGGCCTACATGCAGCATGTACTCGGCTTGTGACAAACCATATTTGTCTGCTGCATAGACACCTAAGGGAGGAGGTTGAGGAGCTGTATGAGTATGCAAGCACAATTGGAAATGAGCGAGTTGCAAGGGTAAGCTCTTGATTGCTTTGCACCATGCTTTCAGAGATCCCTCATCTATCGTGCGGATTGCAGATGGGGTTTCGTTATCATCTGAATGCTCTTGGTGCAAGAAGCCTTGATGCATACGGTTGAAACACAGCAGAGCATTGCTGTGACTATGCCTGTAGGCTGACAACGTCATCTGCAAATACTTCTGTGCACATGGCAAAAGACATTTGGGAACAGTACTGACATCATCATCACCATCACCTGCTCAATGCTGTCAATAGTATGGAAGCTCTCCAAGCGCGCTTGCCATGCTGCACTGTGGTACGCGTATTTTTTATGATGTTTGCGCTGGGGCGGTGTGAGACGAAATTTGGCTTGACATTCTGCTGTATGATAGGCTTGCAGGAAGTACCTGTTGTCGGCATCACGTCCTATATCACGCACATTGGAAGCCAAGTTGAAGCTGCCCATCAGAAGCAGCTCAGAGGCTGAGGGCACAAGCATTGCGCCACCTCCTGCAGCTGCAAAGACAGAGGAATAAGAGGAGGAGGTTGATGACATTGGTGACAAACTTGATGTTGACCAGTTAGACAGCTTCTGGATTGAGGTATGCATTTGCGATGCAGGAGTCATTGCATTTGTCAACTTGGAGGTTTGCAAACTTGGCAAAGGCTTACTGTGCTTCTGCTGAACGACCTGTTGTGGTAGACATACCTTGGTTGCAAGGCTTGTACGGTCTGCTCTATGATCCAGCTTCTGGTCTGTCCAGCTTCCAAGCGAAACCTTGTGCAGGCAGTAAACCACAAGGTTCACTGGATGTACAGGAGGCTGTCAATCCCCAATACCCAGGGGATGGTCTCAGCAGTGACGGCGGTAGCCTCAGCAGTCACGACGGTAGCCTCAGCGGTCACGACAGTAGCCTCAGCAGGCACAATAGTAGCCTCAGCAGGCAGGAAAGTAGCCTCAGCAGCAACACTGGTAGGTCTAGCAGTCAGGCCGGGGAGCTTGTAAGTGACATGAAGAGAGTTGCTGACAAGGGCTGGGCAGTCAACAGCAGTACTGACGTTCCCAACAGGACAACAGGCGGATTCGCCAGTGACAGCGCCGGTTCCACCAGGGGAGATAACAACCTGATCAGTGGTGGTGGTGCCTCAACTTCTGCAAACAGTGAGTCCGTTTGTGAAGCCAGCACCACCGCTGACAGCATCACTGGCAGCAGCAGCTTGACCAGTACAATCAGCGAAAGCATCAATGATGGCAGCAGCTACACTGATGGAGACAGTGAGCTTGATGGTGGCGCAGCCTCCTCCAACAGCAGCAGCAGCAGCACCGGATGCAGCAGTGTCAACACTGGTCTTGCTGTTGCTACTCACAGTTCTACTGGTGTACCCAGTTGGCGCACTGAAAGCATCTGCAGGGGCATGGATGCAGACAGCATCAAGGCGTCATGGCCACATTCTGCACGACAGAGTGCCATCCTTGCCAGCGAGCACTTGTCCAGCAGGTGTGTTGCCTCACTCTTGTTTTTCCAGAGGTTTTGCAAAGGTTTTCCAAAAGAAAACGTACAAAAACATAGAAAAGGTTAGAAAACTGCCCCTTTACTTCGAAAAGCTGCTCTCTGTTGGCTGCCCTGCAATGTAACTTGCAACGTGATCATCATGGTCAGCCTTATGGCCGCGTCTGCCAAGCCATGAGTCAGTGAGCGCTGTTAACGAGCAGTGTTCTGATGCTTCTTCACCCGACGGCAGCACCTTTGATGATGCAGAATGGCAGGAGGCCCGCTGCCTTCAGTCAAAGGCCACCACAAGCATGCCCAGGATGACGCCGTCGGGCTAGGCATCATCCTGAGTAAGGTGAGGCGCCAACCGTGTGTCAGTACACCTTGCTCTAGCTACATCATGCATGCAGCTCTGCCGCATATCTGCTCCAGCATTGCAAGCTGTGTGCTTGTCACGACTGCATGATGTGCCCCGCGTTGACAAGCTGGCCACCCGGAATGTGACTTGCTGAGTGTTGTGTGCGCAGCTGCATCTTGGAGCACATGTGCAGATGTGCAGGGGCCCCTGTGCTGTCATTGCAGGCGATCTGTTTCCCTGCACATTGCGTTGACAGATGTGTGATCACATGTGAGAAGACCCGTGGCTGCAGGGTCTGGTTGATATGTCTGGGATGGACAAGCAGCCAGACCGCGCTGCTGTGGACTCTTCTTCTGATAGACAGCCATGCCATGAGTGGAACTTCCTGTGTGGGCGTTCTGCAGCTGAGCCTGCCTGCCACATTCGCCCTCCCCCTTCAGACAGGTGTGTTGCTTTGCACATGGGAGTAACATGCAATTATACTTCAGCATTGACTGTCAAGCATACCAGCAAACATTGCGCCTGCTGTGCTGGCAATTGTCAAAGATGTGTTTGCATGCCCTTGACATTGTCAACCTGGGGATGTTTTTGTTGCCCTGTCCTGCTGAGGGTCAGCAACTGCAGCCCGCTGATGTTTCCAGACTCTGCATTTGGCATGTTTCTTGTGATCCTGGGATGTGTGCCTGCTCAAGACATGCACTGGAGCAAGAGCATCACATTTGGTGCAGAGTGGGCCAGCAGATCAGGCAAGGCAGGTCCTGGTTTCAGAAGGCTGTGGGGGCAGTTGGCCAGCTGCGCAGGGGCTGCGGGGCTGGTGGAGCCCTCTTCGGAAAAGGGCTGTTGAAAGCTGTCACCTGTGGCTCCTCAACATCACGTGACTGATGTTAGTGCTGCTTGCCAGA
>JAABUI010002317.1_pt1 | contig 10577 bp, 14 predicted proteins | sample 5559111 | NCBI WGS metagenome assembly JAABUI01 (sample SAMN10711870, study PRJNA513365) | rock metagenome | isolation source: Antarctica rocks | place: Antarctica: Victoria Land, Buttleship Promontory
AAAAGTGAGATTTGATGATGGGATCAATTTGATGCCTGCCTATTATACCTGCCAGCTTCATTTCCGTGACAATGTCTCATCCTGAGCGTTTGAGAGCATCGACCAATGCCAGCGACCCCAATGCCGAAACGGCCTGGCTGATGGGGTTGAAGACATTGGTAAGCTCTAGACCAAGCTCCAATTGCGTTGGCAAGGCCATCGGCTACCTGCGTTGTGCTTATCGAAAACTAAACTTGATCGTGCTGGATCGTTGATGGTCTTCGTAATTCATCGAGAAAAGCATTTGTATCATCTATAGTGGATCAGCTATATATATCCAAATATTTGTCGAGGGAAACGCTTCTGTCGGGATTATTTGTCGTATTCATCAAGTTGACATTATGTCGTTGTCTTCGTAGAGGGAAGAATAAGATCAAATATGCGCTTTTCGCGGCGGGCCTGCGCACTGACGTTCTGTTGCACATCAATTCCACAAGTCCAGAAGCGCTTACCTGGTCTCATTGGATACGTTCCATGCAATGAAAATCATCGCATTTTAGGGGTTGAGTTGATACAGCCTGCATCAGGCTTCTTGCAGCGTTTTACGTCACATCGTACTTCGTATCGAACTCGAAAATCGCGATTTCTTAGCCCCTTACAGTCCGATTTGACTACCTGCGCACTAATAACTATGTGGCATCTAGTGGAACTAGCGCTACAAAATCCTTCTCGAACACTGAAGACAGTACCTTGTGAACTTTAGCCCTGAACTCAGAGTCGAACTCGAAAGAGGGAGGACAAGGGTGAGTGGAATCAGACCTATTGGACATGAAGATTGACTCGAGGTAGTCCGCCTGCTGATCACTCGCCTCCTGACCTGGAATGATCAGGTACATCTTAATACTTCCATCCAAATATATTGATGGCCTGTGAAGGGGTTCGCCTATCCTGCAAACCTCTCCGGCATGAATCAATTTCGTCTCCTCAGGATGTACTCCAGTCAAGACACTCAGCTCAGATGCTACGAAAGCAACCAAATCCTCTTGTTTGACTTCCTCGCTGACTTTGACGGTGTGATAGATACCACCGTTAGGTGTCTTCACGCGGACAGAAATGATAGCCTCAGCCACATAGGTGGTGCCAGGGGTTGCTATTGACCTTTCATCACGCCCATTTGGTCGGAAGGAGACGCATGTGATTGTGGAAATTATGGGCTATATTGAGCTCTTCAAGGCTTCTCTCTTCCGATAATACGTGGCCTGCATAAGCCAATTCGAAACATGCATTAGGGAGGGCAGCTCGTTGGCGGATATTGTTCTTCACCTTTTCGATACGGTCCTTCGAATGGACACGGATTACCAGAGTCTTAAAGATAGCGACGTTGCTGACAAAAAGTTGTGTACAGAGTTCCGGGATGGTGGTAAGTCTAGTTTCGCTTGCCCGCTGTGTAGGTGCTGTCCAGTATTCGGATGTGGTACGGCTATGAGAAACTCCGAGTGAGCTCACCTGAATACTGGGAGTCTTTGGTGTGGTAATTTCAGTAATGACTGAGACTTCATCGTTAAGATAATGACGAAGGGCAAATCTATAATCGGTGCTGACAGCAGCTCGATCGATGGCTCTGTGTGCCATTGCCTGTGGCAATTGATTCTCCTTTACTTCTTCGAGCTGCTGTAAGATGTTCCGCAACTTCTCGCGTAGCTCTATGATTTCTGTCTCGATTCTATCAGCCGTACAAGTTGTATTGTACCTGTAGCTTACGTCAGCCACGGCATACTGATTTGATTAGAATTGACAGACAGATTTGCAACTGAGATTGTCAGATTCAATGTGATCTTATGATCTAACAACCTCTTGCGTAGATCATCGATTTCTTTTTCTTTAAAAGTCCATTTGACCCGCTGCCATGTCGATATGTCCATTGAGGTCCCCCCTGAAGCATAAGCTTTCACAATCATACTGATCCGAGAGAGCACATCCAGGCTATTCTGAAGAACATTGGTAAGATTCTCAGAAGCTGTAGATTGGAGGATACCCTGTGCAGATTCCTGGTCGTCGAGCATCGCCTGTATGGTACCAAGAACGAGATAGAGATCCTCCAGACCACACGATAGAAGGTGGAGATGCCTTGGAGCATTCTTGATCCCGCTGAGAATATAGTACAATGTCTTAGACGACTTGTAAGCCGTAGCAATGAGAGTGGTCACAGCCGAGGCTACTCCAATGGCCTCAGCCATTTCTCAGATGCTATGGTAGCACTTTACCGCACGATACGATAGAAAGAAGGCACTACCATACACAACGCCATGAAATATTGTAAGAGTCCAAAGAAAAGAATTCCAAGCTAAGAGAGCTGACATGATCGATGTTTGCTCTAAAAGCACAGCCTCGAGGGCTGTATGATCTCGGTGAATCTTCGGGCATTCGCTTGTTGTTGCCTCTATGGACTTATTGATCAGACAATATCAATCCCGTTTCATATTCAAGACCATATCCATCTAAGTAGGTAAGCCAGCAAGATCTGCCTTCAAGGGATTATAAAGCATAAAGAAGACCTACCGGGGCCTTATCTCAGATTTTTCGCCTCATTTCCACTTCTCAAAACTCTTGGCGCCCTTGCCTGTTAAGTGTTGGGCTCACCCAAGTCGGGCAGCGGCAGCGTGCTCTTATGGGAATATATTTTATGTCCTTCACTGATTATATGCCTATGGAGAAACTATCGAGCGATCCTTGATACATGTGAAAGTGCATGAGGATCGCCTAGCATGTGCCCAAGCTTCCCGTGCGATTATAGTACATTTCAATTCTCTGTATTTGCATGAGGTTGTCAGCAGTCGGAGGTCCAGCACTCCAACCAGAGTCACCATTACTGGAGATAACAAAGGATGTCAGCATGTGTTTTACTAATCTGGGATTGAATACGACTGGGGTTACTAACCTCCAATTGTTCCAGATCCATTCGCCAGCAAAAGACGGTACATTCACAGTAAGTGTCTGCTGCAGCACGCCGTCCAGATAGAACACAGTGCGATCTTTCAACCAATCCAAGCGATACTCATGGAAAGCGGTGGTTGCGTCTGATGGTAGTGGGTGAGTAGACGTGGTAGATCCTTTCCCGTCATTCTGAGTATCTTGATTCGTGTAATGTGCGCCGGTGGTAAGATCGTGGGTGAGGATCTCAATGTCCGATTCTTGGTTGTCATTCTTATAGAAGAATTGGCCTTTCGCGCATATGTGAGCTCCGAGTCATTGATTGTATGGGACAGGACGTACCTTGGCAAGTACCCGCAACATTACTAGTCTGAACCCAAGTTCTCACACTCCCATAAAGAATATCATTGTCCGTGGTGTAGACTTCCGCGCCTTGGATCGGAGATGTCCTCTGGCCTCCAGGAACCTTCAATTGCAAACTTCCACCAGCAACATTCACATTCGCAGTGGTGTACAGCTGAGAGTATGGAGCGCTGCCAGCCCCAATGGTGTCAGTACTTTTGGCAAGACCAGTACTAGGGAAAGTATTCGAAGTAAAGTCGAATATCTTTGACTGGGTAAAGCTGCCAGCGCCGGCAACTGTCCAGACGCAGCCCGATTTGATGGGTTTTGGAGACGCTGAATTCCCGCATGTGCCGAAGGCGGATTGGCATCCCGTTCCACAGTAATCGGACGTGGTCCCTGCTGGCGTTCAGATTTGTAGAAGAATGAAGCGATGGAAAGACTCACCGCAATAGCCACTTGATGAACAGCATGGTCCTCCATAGGCATTGTTTGGGTCACAAGTGTATCCGTTGTTATTCCCATTAGCAATGTTTCCGCAGGTATTGTCTGGTGTCAAGCTGCGCTTGTCTACAGGACTTTGACCAGGGTGAGCGAGGGCTGATGTTCCAAGAAGCAGTATGGTAAGGGCATTTTGGGAAAGCATCTTGGCAGAATTTCCTCGCCTGTCTTGGAGAGCGCCTACAAACATCGATACCAATGTGGACGTCCATCTTCATATATTTATATAACGAGAGATTCGAAGGATGGAGAGAGACCGTAATTCGCTTCACAATACCTGTGCCCCATGCATGATTTGGCAGCAGCGTTTCGTAAGAGAAACATTCTTATTGGACTCCTGTTATCTGCACGCGTGTGACAAGGATCGTAAGCTGAACATTCGCATGTCGGATGATTGTTGGGGGCTTTTAAGGGTGAAGAACGAAGGATCTAGTGGTTTCGGCTACATTGGCCAGAACGCCGATCTTGGGACGGCACACAAAACGCTGCGATGTACTTGTTGAGCTTGTGATCGACTTGAAACAGGAACCCATTGATGTTTGGGCGGGGAAGCATGTTAAACCAGTGAACGTGAAAGCGTCCAGTTGTATCGTTTTGTCTGGCCTTGTCAGAGTGTAGAAATGATGAAGATAGGATACGTACCCCTATTTTGAGCTAGCCTGCTCTAGCTCGCTGCCAAACGACTTTCGCGGAACGGGCCCGTTGACCTCCCACTGCAGTGATCTTTGTTGAGCTGGCCAGGGATACTTTACATAAGTGCAATATCAATTTCCCCAGAGACTTCTTTTCCACTAGACATCTCACTTCTCTGTGTCCGGAGAATGTGTTGTGAAGGCTAAGTTGAGATGGTTGAGTTGTATCACACACCATGTGACATACGCGCCAGCCTATGCGGCCCCCCGCCAAGAATTCAGGATGGTGTGCTTACGTTCCGTGCTGATGTAGGATTGATTTGATCTATTTGTATGAAGGCTAATAATTGTGCCTTGTGAGCTTAGTGTGTCAGCAGACTCATGATAGTATCAGGCGTCGCACTAGAACCGAATCGAAAAGCTAGTGTGTGCTCCTCGATCGCTGACGTATTGTGTAGCGTGGAGATGCCTTAGTAGCGAGGGTTCTCAGCTTGTTGTGATCGAAGCTTTTGGCCTTGAACCTTTGGTAGAGAATTCACAATTCATCTCCTACGTACGAAATTGAACCATTGACATCTTCCTCTTTACCAGGCTAAGCATCCCCTGTTCACCCTCAACATATCCAGTCGCACCCAGCGATTGAGTTGGCTGAGCTACCCTAGATTTTCCCGTCTAATTCTTGAGTTGGGAAGAATTGGGAACATCTCAAGATATGTGATCCATCCCTGACGCAACCTTCACAAAAGAATGTCCCCACAAAAGTGGAGAACGGACAGAATGGCGTGACGACAAGATTTTAGAGAAAGAGCTAGGAGCACGAAACTTCAGGATAATTGTGATCAGAAAACAGCCACCAGGACGACGGGTCATGACCGAGCTACACGTATGAACGCTGAGGAATGCGACTGGCTTCAACGTACCACGAAGTATTTGGAGGCTGATAATGATGAGAAGATAGGGTGATGCCTCATGGAGTTCTTGCAAACTTTGGCGACGAGAATGGCAATGCAATGCGGAGGGTCATCTATTTAACCTGGGATGCTGCAGAAATACTTCGAGTTCGAGTTTCCTCCATCTCAGATGCATCCATCCTCACCAAGATTTATTTCAATTCGGCCTTGTCTCCTCTCGTTGCAGCGACCATGTATTTCTCCTTCCTGCTCCCTCTCTCTGTCATCTTTACTCCAACCCAAGTCATATCCACCTATGTAGGTACCGAATCATGCCCTGGTATCGACTACGGACGCCCCCCCGTAGCCGCCGATAAACCCCCCCGCAACGGCTTCACGGCGATGTTCTTAACGTGACCCGCTGCTACTGCGTGACCGAAGATCACAAGCAATGTGGCTACTACCACCAAACCGATTATTCTAACTATCACGACGGCCGGACCTATCAAACGCGTTATTCTTGTGCGGACGAGTGCGGAGACTACTGGCCGTACGGTCATGAGCATGTAAACAAGGCAGAACCCCAGAAATGCTGGGCCACTGGAACAAGGAAGAAGCACAAAGAATGCGATACGGACGAGGAAGGAAACAAATTCTGCTATAAATTTTACTTCGTACCTGTTCATATCGGAGCACCCGATAACACTAAAGCGTGAGTGTTCACTCTTACGAAAGCTTAACCAATGCTGAAAACAGGTCTTGCAGAGGATTCGAGCCTTTCGACCAATATCTTTTCAACAAACAGTATCGTGAGATAGGTTCGATGCAACCTACCCTCAGCCCTGAGCCCAAAGAATGCGAGAAATACTGTACGGAAATGCAGGAGGGTATCCAACCTGTTCGAGATCCGGGCCGGTGGACAGCAGTCATGCCCCCACAGCGCGGTCATGATACAAACGTAGCCTTCATAACACTCTGCAATCGCAAGGATATCTATGAGGATACTGATGACATGTAAGATCTGGAGCAGTGACAAGTACATTTTGACTAACCTGGCCTAGGTGTTGGAACTGCAAGTGAGGAGAGTCATTGGATAAAAACGTCAAGTAGAGAACTACCAGTCGGCATTCCTGTCGTAAGTTAGGGCCGATGGACCAGAGTGAAAAGGATTAGAGTCAATGAGCAATGCCAATTTCCTGTGTACATGAGTTCACCAAAGTTTGCGACAATCGAGATCGCGTCTTCTAATCTTTCAATGTTCTGCGCGTTGGCAACTCACGTGATCGTGAAGATTCAAGAACCCAACCAAAGCCAGAAGATCAGCTAGGCAACCCCATCAAGGCTCTCATATGCCATGCTGGTATTCCACGAAATAGAGGATATACTAAAATCATACTAATCGCCGCAGGTGCATCGCTGCACTTCTCTGAACATCATCAATTGATACACTCTCCTTTCGTCAATAGCGGTCAGAATTCTTATGCTATGTATGACTCCAATATCATAATACGTCCACACAGCCTCATGCCCCTAATGGATTACCTGGCCAAGTACATGAACAAAACGTAGTAGATACATAGAATTGTTATACATGACGAGAATACAGGATAGTGAGTGCTATTGCGTGACACACATACCTTCGTGTGGTTTCGGAGTTTGCATAAGCTGCTATGCATGTTCCGACAGCTCCCTCAACCTCAGCATCGAGGAGGTCATAACGCAGTCAATGGAGGATCTAGTCTTGCCGGTAACAATGCACCATCAGATAGAGTCCGGTCATGTCGTCCTACAATGTTGTCCTCGTCTACTTCTGTCGATGCATTGTTTTGTAAGGAATTGGGGTAAGACAAGCTGCTTCCATTGATTGCAGCCTGATCATCCGGAAGGGTTGCCAATTGCTGCTCAGGGGTAGAGATCGTACGTGGGAAGGGAGCACCGTCTGGAGCTGAAAGGCCATCACCCTCCCCAGCGGGAGTGGGAATCGTACCATGATTTACATTTCCATCGTGAAGCCAAGCCAACGTGCTCGGACGCGCAGCACACCATCGTGTCCGGCGTGTGGCATCGACCTTTCGGAGGACATCAGCAACAATGGAACCGTATTGACTGGGCGTCGGTGAAGATGAGATTATAGAAGCACTGATTGAGCGCTGAGGCAACATCGGCCTGCGGGGATGCAAGGACACTGAGCTTGCATCACTCTGAGCGGTAGGTAGCCCTTGTCGGAGTCGACGGCTGATACTAGCGGAGCTACTATTTTCTCCTGAAGATCCTCGACGGGCAGAGAACATGCTACCGAGATGACTGAGAGGATGACTTTTAAGATCGGGTAATGAGAAATCGGTGTCAGTACTTAGAGTCGTTGGTCTACCGACTCCGTCTAGATACCTCCCAGGTGTCGAATCAAGACTTGAACCACGTCCGCGACGCCGAGCGACGGGTTCACCTGAAAGCCCCATGAGGTCGACACTCGATGATCTAGACGTTTCATGCCTGCAATGACAGTTTTCTGTGCAATCGCACTTTCTCTGGAGTGCCTGTTTCCTTAGAGTCTGGTCGCGACGGTGACTACGAAGCCGCTCTGCTTTGATATTCCGGTCATGATCCTGAAACCCTCGTGGAACGTCAATGGACTCAGCTTGGTCACTTTGAGGATGATTGACAGATCTTGGCGGCCATTCGTAGTTCTCGTTCAATGGCTCGGCAGACAAAGGTTCTGCCTCCAATAATCTGGGACCCAAGTGTCGGTCATTGGCGTTTGGACTGGCGCTTCCAACATTCGCCTCTGTTGCTGGTAGGTCTGGGTGTTTGTAATCCCCAGTGTATTCCAGTGTGAGTTGGAGATTGAGCCCAAACCCGGAAAATCTATAGTGGTGTGACCCGCCACATATCATTCTTGCCGATTTCTCCAGCATCCTGTAAATGTAGCCTAGGATCATAGACAGTCCTGGCTGTTCATCGTCTTGATCATGATGTTGGGATGAAATCTCCGTCACAGATGGTCTCGATGTATTTGTGTGTGATCTGGCTGGAGCTATAGAGTAATCTTTTGGTGCGGGTGGTTCCTCCTCGTGTATAGCGGTTGCCGTACTCGGTCCTGCTGGGGAAGTCTGTTCTTTGATGGCGCTCAGCTGCCCATATGGAGAAGGATGTGCCGACTCGTGCAGAGAGGTGACCAATTGCAGATTCCGGCGAGGGGAAGGTCGATTGTTGCATAGTTCAGTAGTCGGAGAATGATCAAGTCCACGATCTTCAAGGGGGAACGAGTCCTGTGACGCAAGGATGATCTGAGTATTCGTTCTTCCTAGTCCAAAGATAGGGTGTTGACAGCGTTCACAAAAGAATCTTGAAGATTTCGTGTCATCGACTGGAACATCAAAAGCAACGCGGCGGTGGAAGTGATGACATTCCGAGCAGGTGCCGTGGTAATGTAGTGTGAAGGTATTATGATCTGGGCGAACGCCGTGGTCTACCGAGTGCGATTCCAATTGATTCTCTTCTCCACCACCGCGGCTCCACTGCCTGCTTCTGGACATATCGATCGCTTGTTAGGACCAATTGAGGCCCTCGGCAGCTTCAATGTGGTTTGAAGACTTCCGATCTAAGTTGAAGATAGAGTGATTCCTTTGGGACTCGAGGGTAGTAGCTACTCGAATTAGAACGAAGAGGTTACTTGAGGAGGCGCAGGAGAGATTCCCTCAATCAGTGCACTGAGTCGAGATACATGCAGATGAGAAGCGATGTAGAGCTGGGAGGTGATGTCGTGATTGGATTCCATAGGGTGGAGCACGAAGTACCTATATTTCTATCAGTGTAGCGTAGCCCCCATCGGTGACTCAATGAGACGCGTGATGTTCTTGTCATTATGCATAGAATTCCCCGGTCACGTTCATGAGGAAGAAACGGAACGACAAGGGTCCACAGCCTCAGCCATATGATGCGCGATAGAAGATTGTGCAATGGCAGTCTCGCTTTATGCAGGATTGAGGAGACCAAGACCTAGCTGTATCAACTACAATGGTCAATGACACCATCACAGAGCGTCGGCTTTGATTCCATTGGGCCTGAATGCTTGTGAGAGTGCCAGACTTCGGGCTGGGTGTGATAGTACTTCGGGCTGGCTGCAGGCTTCTAGAGCGCATGCAGCATTGGAAAGCGGGAATTGATACGACTCGTAAACGCAATCAGATTCGACGTGTCAATACTTCCTTTCTGCGAATCGATGCTAGTAGGTAAAGCTGGACGAAGCTGAAGGATGGTGAAATGGACGCGTTTCTCGAGCTGAAGGATTCGAAAAGCTCCCGCCTGAGGCTGAATATTACCGTTTCTGGACTGGTGGTGGCTGTGCAAGGCGTTTTTCACTTTGACTCCTTCCTCAGGCATCAAAGCACAGCACTGTTACATACGCCAAGATTGTCCTCGCTAGAGCGCGGCACCCAACGCTTCACTACAATGGGTTGGCTCGAAGAATGTAATGGTTCTGCGGAAGTCGCCTCGGACTCTGGATTCCTGACGCAAGTCGTCCTCACGTTCCTAATACCTTACCCTACTCATCATCGTTCATCAAAACAAGGAGCATCCGCCAATCTACGTCCTGTTTCTAATAGGATCATTTGCATGCCTCCCTCATCATAGACTTGAGTGTCGAAAGCGTAAAGGTGACCAAGGCCCTCAGCGTATACGTCGCAAGTATGGCTGTTAGTCTCTCCAAGAAGAATGGTGCAAATATCGCCAGAATGAGTTTCCCTCATATTCGGCCAGGAAAAGACGCTGGAAACGGCGAGGTGATGCAAGCTCCATATCTAAAAGATCGAACAACTTGGGTTACTATCAGAGGCGAAAGGTCCAGGACTTGCTTTATCTGACACATGCGTAGAGGTAGGAACTGAAGACGGGCGTATTTCATTCATCAGAAGAAAGTCCCTGAATTTGCAAAATTCCTCTTGACTTAGCTTTGCAACAGAAGTGAATAAAACTAAGACTCGAATTCACGACTCTCATCACGCTAATCCTGCGTCTTCTCTTCCTCATTTGTAGTCTACACAGGGACTGCGGATGGTTCTGGTAAGTTTCAATCTTCTCAGACGGTGGAAGATATCCCACAGTTGATGTGCCGTTCGTGAAAACCCTTCACCTTCCCCTCAGATCTTGGAGAGTTCATTCGACTCTCATAATCACCCAATCGATCAAAGACATCAATTTCAGCACAAAAGTCTTTCCATCCATGAGTCCATTGATTCTGCCATCGAACCTTAACCGACCAATCGTCACCAAACCAAAGCCACTTGATCAGAGAAACCTT
>JAABUI010002318.1_pt1 | contig 10572 bp, 11 predicted proteins | sample 5559111 | NCBI WGS metagenome assembly JAABUI01 (sample SAMN10711870, study PRJNA513365) | rock metagenome | isolation source: Antarctica rocks | place: Antarctica: Victoria Land, Buttleship Promontory
AAGGCACGGTGCGACACGTAGAAAGTGCAGCTGAGTTCCGCGACAGACCAAGGCCGGGTACGCGGCCTCCCGACCAGCACCGTCACCTCGAGCCCCGGACCACTCCCCCGGTGTCGCAGAAACGATCATTTCTGCGACACCTGGGGATCCCGCGTCGCACGCACCCGCACCCGCGCCTGTTCTGACCGACCAACCCTCGACCGGTGGCCAGTCACCACGCTCCCGGAGCCCCGCCGCCATCACGGCGATCGTGAGGATGTCGAGCAGTTCACCGGCGGTGTTGACCAGCCACTTGCGGCGGACGGAGCCGAGCCGGAGCCGCAGATGAATCCGAGTAAGCGGTTGTGCATCGACTCCCGAATCGGGCAGAACGGTCAAGGTGATCGACCAGGAGACCTGCATGTGGCCGCGCTGAGACCGGTAGACCAACGCTGACGGTGGTTGCAGGATCGCCACCTGGAAGCTCTCGTTCTTCCCGCCGTAGTCGGGCACGACATCCCCGACCTCGAGATGCCGCCAGACCGCGACGGGCGGGGCATACGGGAATGCGCAGGTCCAGGACGCGCGGTGCCGACTCAGTGGCGGCTAGCGCCATATCGACGTCGTCTTGGGCCGCGGGCCGGGCGACATCGGACCATATAGACCACCACCGATGTTGGTTGACGAAGCGTTCGGAGCGCAAACCACAGCGATGAGTGCGGCGGTCAGTAGTAGTTGATCCGGTTCCGCGACGGGTGCGGGTGGGAGGACGGTTGTCCGATCCGGGGATCGTGCGCCTGCACCGTCCCGGTGATTTCGTACTTGTTACCCGGGTGGCGGACCAGCCCATCTAAGAGAGCGATCGCGATGACGATGTCATCATGGTCGATAATTTCGACCTCTCCCACCTTCTCGAACACGCGGCCGGGGTCGAGCGACCAGGCCGCACGGCCGCGCTCCCACGCCTCGTCCGGCGTGATGCCCGCGTAGGAGCCACATTCTTTGCGGCCAAGCTCGTCATCGACGTTAGCGGGGTGGCGGGGCTTGATCTTAATTTGCAGAATTTGAGACATGTTACGAAGCCTACTTTACTTTCGTACATGTATGTGTCGATGAGGTGTGGGTCGGGTGGTTGCACCGGACCGGACCCGTCGCAGGAAGAATCCTGATCGTGCATGAACGATGCTGGCCACGATGGGGCTGGCCGTGCCTCACGTCCTGTCGCTCGCGCTGCCACCGTTCGGTGCCTGCCGCTAAGGCTCCGGGCGAGCCCTTCTCGACTGGGCTGGGTCGACCGAGAGCGTTGACGTCCCTCTGTGGAAGTGCGCGAGACTCCGGTGCATGGCCACTCCGCAGCACGATTCCGACAAGTTCTCCCACCAGCTGACAACCGCCCTCGTCCTCCGCGTCGAGGAGCGCACGTGCGAGATCGTGGACGATAGTGGCGTCAGACTCGTGCGGTTCGCGTCGGCCTTTCCCTCTCCGCGGCGGGAGCGAGTTTCACCCGGTCACCTGGTTGCAGTAGCTGCCGGACCACAGGGCGGCGAGGCCGTGGTGTGGCGGTGGTACGACGCGGTCGTGCTCGGCCCCGAGGGGGACGACTCCGTCCGGCTGTGGGAGCCGACGCACGGCGAGGTGGTCGCCCAAGCGCGTACGTCCTACAAACAGCAACCCCCGGGGTCACGGGCGTACGCATCGGCAGGACTCCCGGGCGCCGAGTGGTGGGTGGCCGACAGCACCGACCACGGCCTCACCGCCGACGTCGAGCTCGACGACGTTGACTCCCTCTACACCGAGTACGGCATGTGGTCGTCCGTCTTCGACGACAACCACTAACTCGATCGACGAGCCCGCCCGGCCAGGCATCTCAACTCGTCAACGCGCCCATCCCAGCCGTGCGTGACCCCGCCAGCCGCCGCGACCGGACAAGCAGAAACTTGGCTCAGGGCGTGCCAAAACCGACCGGTTGAGACCCGGCGGCGAGCGTTGCCCTCGCCCGGCAACCGCAGCTTCGACTGGGCCGCGGTCACCGCGCGGTTGTTCCTGTAAGCCGATCCCCAACTGGTGTTGCCGGCGCTGACCGCTGCGCTCTCAGGAGGGGCGGCTGCGGACTTGCGGGCCAAGAGGTACGCCTGCGGCTCGGTCTACGGGTCCTCAGGGTCCCGCACCACGCGGGCGTAGACGGCCATGCCGACGGCGTCCAGCTGCTGCGCGAGCTGGTCGGGCTGCAGCTGACACCGTGGGCGCGTCGAGGGACTGCCGGGTGGGCCTACCTAGCCCCGCAGTCTGTCGGTGGTGTGCGAGAGGCTGTGGGGGTGAGCGGTGACGTCGATCGTCTCCTCGAGCTCGTGCTCTCCAACCCGGTCAACCGGGCGGTCCTCGACCGGGCACCCGGCCTGGGGGTCGCGGACTGGTGGCTCACCGCGGGAGCGGTGTTCCAGACCGTGTGGAACTGCCTCGACGGCCGCGATCCCCAGCAGGCATCGTGGACTAATGAGAAAACCTCAGTGAATACTCGGTCCATGACGCAGCCTCAAAAGCGAGACAAGTTCAACAATGCCGAAGCACCGGTGCTAGCAAAGCAACTCGGGTTCACCCACCCAGCAGGGAAAACCCTGTCGAAGCGATTCGCCTACTTCGAAGACGAATCCCGATTTTTGGTGGTCGCCGGGGCCCAGGAAGGAACCGATGTTCAGCGGGCCCTCGCGACCGGGGTTGCCCATCGGGGTGACCGGCAGCTCGTAATCGCATTGCCTGCCGGACACACGAATGCAACACAGCAACGGTCGGCGTGGCTGACCGACGAAGCGCGCCCGCAGCTGCACGAACACAACGCTGGCGTCGTGTCACCGCTGCAGGCAAGAACCACCGGCGACACAGTCGACGCCCTACTCCACAAGCTAGGGTCCGACAGCCCGAGCGCGGAGCTCGCGAAAGCATCAAAACCGCTCTATCTCGGCGCCCAGGGTGACTCAGTACGACATCTCGTCGACTGGGCCGCCACCCACCCCGATCTGGACTCCGCCCACCGACGAGGCGTGCGGAGCTGGCAAAGCAACGGTCAACGAGTGCTGACCATCCAACGAGCAGGGACCGACATACAGGTCACCGCAGGGATTCACTACACCTCCGCCGAGCAAGCACCCAAACCCGTCACCATCCCCACTGGCGGGACCATGGCAGATCACACACTGACCGACATCCAGGACCGGGTCACCACTGCCATCACCCACCGCCGCAGCGGCGAGTCCCCCATTCACAGACCCGACGAACACTGGCTCCAAGCCGTCATCCGCCGCTCACCTCGCCTGGTCGGCGTAGAACAACCTGCGCTGCGCGAGATACCCGCCTGGCGACCTGCAGACTCCCCCGCGAAGTGGGGCCGCGGTTTCATCGACCTCCTGGGTCGCGATGGTCACGGCAACATCCGCATCATCGAAACAAAGCTCGCCAGCAACCAAGACGAGCTACTGGTCCTCCAAGGACTGGACTACTACCTGTGGGCCACCGTGTTCCGCGAAGTCCTACAAACCCAACTCACCACCCACGACAATGCCCACCTCGAAATCCACTACGTGCTCGGGGAAGCACCAGGCAAAACCACCTCGCTGCCCCCCGTTACCCGCGCACTCGCACTCGCACTGTCACCTCAGATCCGGTGGCACTTCCACACCGTCACCGACTGGTACGACGAGAACAGCAAACCCAACGCGGTAATGAGGCCGGAACACACACTGCTATAGACCACCACGGCAGAGGCGATCTGGTGGCCGGTAGCGCCGCCGGAGCAGAACGCAGCAGACAACCCGGCCAGAGCGGGGCAAATGACGCCGAGCAGCGTCCGCGTCCGTCCCGTCCGCTCAACCAAGACGGACGGCCCGGCGCGGTCCAGGCCCGAGTGTCATCATCCCAGGCTGTTCGAACGATGTCCGGGATCTCAGGTCCACATGCGCAGCCATTCTTTGTCTTCCGGTAGGAGGAACGCCTCCAGTCGCCGCTGTTCTTGCAACTGCGCCTGCTGCTGGGCGCGGAGGACGGCTGCTACACGGTGTTTGCGCGCTGTGGTCTTGCGCGTCGAGGCCTGGCACAGCTTGACGAGGCACCAGATCAGCCCGGCGATCAGCAGCGCGGCAAGGAGGTAGGGAAGCAGCCGGATGAACAGGCCCACCCCGACCAGGATCAGGAAGCATTTGATGACGGGGTGCCCGCCACGATGCCGGGTGGGGCCGGTGTCGTGGTGGTGTGCTGCGGTCACTGCGGGTCCTCCGTTGCCTGTAGCGCGGCCTGGAACGCCTGATTCGGGTACGCGTTGGGCAACACAGCCTTGATGTCGGTGAGGGCTTGGGTGGTACTGACCCTGTTTTTCCGGGCGCCGTAGAGGGCGGCGACGGTGGGGGTGCGGCTCTGGGCTTGGACGCAGTGCAGCAACACGGTGCGGCCTTCGCTGCGGAGCTGCTCCAGGACGGTCACCGCGTCGTGCAAGACGAAACTGAGGTTGGGGTTCTCGGTGGGATTGGGCTTGTCGATGAGCCGCAGCTGCACATGGTCAAGATCGGGGTGGATGTCGTCGGCGCCGATGCGGCACAACGACACCACCGCGTCCACCCCCGGTGGCAGCGTGCGCAGGGAGTTGATGCCACCGAGCCACACCTGCTCGTCGTAGGGGTGCCGGGCGAGGGCGTCCACCCCGCTGTAATGGGTGTAGTCCCCGTCGAAAGAGGCGCGGCCTGCGGTGGTGATGGAGGTACCGAGCGCGATGAGGTCACCCACCCGGGACTGCGGCCACCAGCCGTGCAGGATGCGCCGCCACGCCGCGGGCACCGCGGACGCCCCGTAGGTGGCACCGAGCAGACCGCCGGCGATCGCGGCCACCGTGTCGGTGTCCCCGCCACCGCGGACCGCTGCTTCCAAGCACAGCTGCAGATGCTGGGCCCGGAACGTGGCGGTAACCGGGTCCTCGGCAGGCATGGGGGTGTGGCTGATGGCCGACCACGCCGCTTGCAGGGCCTGCACCACCCAACCGTTGTGCTCGAACCCTGCAGGTGGTGTGGTTTCCGCGTCGTCCAGGCGGTCCGCCCACACCGCCCGCCGCGCCGGGTCGAGCCGTCCGAGACCGACCCGCACGTCCAGCTGACCGGTGAGCACGGCGTGGCGGATCGCCAGGCACCACAGCACACAGGCCTCCCCCGCCTCCGGGTCATAGTGCGTCAGCGCGCTCAGAGCTGTTGCGGCTTCGATGAGGCCGTCCTCGTCGTGCAGGTAGGCCACAGCAACGGGGGCTGTGCGCATCAATGACCCGTTCCCACCGGATTTGCCGGCCTGTACGTGCCGGGCCTGTGCGGCGATGCGGAGGTTCTCGGCAGTGACGGTGCCGCCACCAGAGTCCTGGGTCGCCCGTTGGGCAGCGGCAAGCACGGCCCGGGTCTGGATCCCGACGTCGGGGGCGGTCAGCGCCCACTGCGCCCAGCCTGCGGCGATCTGGTCCTGCGCGGGCTGCGCTCGCAGGTCCGTGCCGGTGGCGGCGGCCTGGGCGATAACCAGGGCCATGGACGTGTCATCGGTCCATTCCCCCGACGCCCAGCCGCACGTGTTACCGCCGATCATCGCCACCGGTGTCGACACCGGCAGCGGGGGCCCGAACTCGTAACCGGCGCCCAACGCATCCCCAGCGGCGGTGGCAAGCAGCACCCCCACCGCCCGGTCCAGTTGCGCAGTACTCAGGCGGGCGGTGGTGGTCATGCCATCTCCAACAAGGGGTGGTGGGTGTTGAGCACACTCAGATGGGCGAGCTCACCGGTGGACATGGCCACCCCGCTCAGGCTGGCATGACTGGTGTCCCCGCCCAAGGCGACACCATCCCCACCGTGGGCGGAGTCAGCTCCCAGCGGCAGCCCGTCGAGGTGGGTGACCATGCGCCGCGCCCGCCGCCCCGGAACCTCCCCCACATGGCTGGGTGGCACCAAAGCCGCGTCCAGGCGTGCCGCAGCCAGCATGCTCGGCAGGTGCGCCGCCAAGGCCGTGGACGACCCGAACAACTCCAGCAGCAACGGCTGCCCACCAACACCGAGGACCACCCCCCGCTGCCCCGGCAACGCCACCACCCCGCGGTGACCGGGAGTGTCGGCGACCCTGTCAAGGTGATCGAGCAACGAACCGGTCGGCGAGGGGGCCAGCACCGCCCCGTAATCCCCGACCCGCGACCACACCGCGCCCTGGCGGACACCCTCGTCCTGGCGAAACGCGGATCGCACCCTCGCCGACGCCCGGCGGGCGCGCCGCCCATGCCCGGCCGCTCCCGACCACCGGCCCTGCTCCACGCAGGCCACACCCACCACCCGCGACGAACTTGGGGCCAACACAAGATCCTGAACCACCGCCCGGTGCTGCCACCCACCCTCCAACAACTCACCCTCCAGCAACAACGCCGGCCGGGGCCCCTCGTTGGTCAACACCAGCTCACCCACCACCGGCGACCCGGCCCGCTCCGCCGCACCGACCCGGGCCCGCACACCGGTATCAAGGCCCCGCACCCCCCGCACCGCCGTCCACACCGGAAACACCGTCACCCCACCGGCATAGACCCCACACCCGACATGAACCTGCGGAACCATCATCATCGCCACCACCTCGTCCCATTTTTTGCGCGTATCCGCGCTAATAAGGATGACGGTAGACCCCTTGACGGATTGGCGCAATACTGAGCTAATGAAGCTGACAGCGAACTCCTCTACCGAATCGCCCGCGATGTCCTACCGCGACAGCACCTCACGGCGGCTCACCGACTACCCGCACCCGGCGGTCGCCGTGGACACCGCCGTCCTTACCGTGCAACCACTCCCCGACCGCGGATCCCAGCTCGCCGTGCTGCAAGTACGCCGCTCCGGCAGTCACCGGCACGGCTCATGGGCGCTACCCGGAACCTTCCTGCACGAAGGGGAACGCCTCATCGACGCCGTCCACCGGTCACTGCGGGACAAGGCCGGCATCGACGGTGTGACCCCCACCCAACTACACGTCTTCGACGACCCCGACCGCGACGAACGCGGCTGGGCACTCTCCGTCGCCCACCTCGACACCCTCCCCCACACCCAGCTCGTCGACGCACTGCGCGTCCGCGACGACATCCGCCTCGCCCCAGCCAGTGCCCCCGGACCGCTGCCCTACGACCACACCCACATCCTCACCCGCGCCGTCACGCACCTCCAAGGGCGCTACGACGCGAACCCCGACCCCGACCACTTCCTGCCCACCACCTTCACCCTCCGCGACCTGCGCCTGACACACGAAGCGGTCGCCGGCAAACGGCTGCAACGCGACACCTTCCGACGCGCCGTGACCGACCACCTCACCCCCACCGGCAGCCCCAACACCGGTGCCCGAGGCAGACCCGCCGAACTCTTCTGCCGCCGATGACGTCCAAAACCACCGAATGCGGGATCAACAGTCGGACGCATCGCGGGGCGGTCCGCGGCTCTCCAGCGTGGCAGCACGGTCAGCTTGAACAGCCGCATCCGACGCCCGACCCGGCGCCGTTCAGGCCCCCATCCCTGGCTTGGCATAGCCAAGTTATTCGGCAAGGCTAAGCACGAGCAAGCCTTCAAGGTCGGTCGCGCTGCCGTCGACGTCGATGCGGGCGCCACCGGGCAGGGTCGTGCGTGCTTCGGTCCAAACCCTGTGCTTCAGTTCGAAGTGCAGCTCCTCGCTGGCGAGTCTGAGGATGTGTTCCTCCACCCTGCGTTGCACAGCACTGCCGCTGGCGTGAGCTGCGCCCATGTCCCCTCCTCCGGTGAAATCAGCGTCTTGCATCTCCCTAGTGCAGCACTTCGCTGGACCTGCCGCTCCCGGTGGACCGAGCGGCGCGGTCGTGGATCGATGCTCACGAGCCTCAGCTGGGTGGTGGGGTGCCGAGGATCTGCCGGTAGGCGGTGATCCAGTCGGTGGCGATCATGTACTGGGCCGCGGTGAGGGTGATGCGATGCGCGCAGAGAAGGTCGTGCAGTGCGCCTTCAAGTTTGTCCTTGGGGTTCGGGGAGGATCCCGGCTCGGGCCAGAGGTTCGCCGCGCTGTTAGGAGTGCCCCCCAACTCGAGGGGCACCAGGTGGTCGAGTTCATACGCCGAGGGCCCGTCGCTCTGCCCGTAGGCGGCCTGCGCCAGACGCTTCTCACTGTTGGTGACGCTCGTGGGTGGCCGGACGGTGGAGGTGTAGCCGCCGCGTCGGCATACCGTGCTCTCGAGCGTGGCGTCGGTGACGTGGGGGTCGACGGCCCCGGGCGTGCAAGCGGGGTCCGGTAAGACGCCGTTCGCCGCTTGCCGTGCATGGCAACTTCCCGCGGCAGGGAAAGGTTGGACCGCGTTGTGCGGTGGGTCGGTCGCCAGCAAGCCGCCCGGCAGTGAAACCGAGGTAGAGGTAGACGCCGCAGATGTCACCGACGCTCCTGTGCCTGTTGTCGTTGCTCTGGTCGTGGTCGTGTCTACCGGCGAGCCGGTTGCGCCGCAGCCGACGGCGAGCAGGGTCAGGGCCGCGAGCACGACCGTCCGACGGGTGCGTCCCCAGGTGCGGGCGCAGCCGTGGTTCATCGGTTCTCCTCGCATAACGTCCCCCTCTGCACCGACCGCCGGTTCCGCCGGGAACCCAATCCCGGGCCGGGCGGTGTCGTGTTCAGGCTTCAGGAAGGTGGTGGCGTTGTACATCCCGGATGACCTCGGCGAGCTCATCTGGGCTTGGCAACGCGGGGCGAACCTCCTCGGGCAAGGACCGGTGGGTGGTGTACGTGCTCACTGCCAGCGGCGTCTCGAAACCTCGTAGTGCGTACTCGACCACCACGTCGTCACGGTCGGCGGCCAACAGGATGCCGATCGTCGAGCCGTCACCATGCTCAGGACACCGCAGCAGGTCATCGACGGCGTTGACGTAGAAGTTCAGCGTGCCCAGGTGTCCGGGTTCGACCCGGCCGGCCTTCAGTTCGAACACGATGTAGCGGCGCAACCCGAGATGAAGAACAGCACGTCAACGCGCTGAGTTCCCGGCTCCTGGGCGTTCGCGTCTGCACGCTGGGAGCTGCCGCTGGCAACGACTCTGTTGATCCGGTCAAATCGTTCACGGTCGGGACTTGTCGGCCTCAAGGACGCGGCCCGTCAACCGGTGAGGTGTCGTCCAATATCGCGCAGGTCATCGGCGGTGGCGCGATCCCGTTCGATCGTGACGGTCGGGGCAGAAGCGCCGGGCGCGATCAGGAAAATCCTGTTGCAGTCGATCAAGGCGGCTGCAACGTTGAGCTCGCGAGCGTACCTAAGCACTTGCTGGAAGTCCGGAGACTGGCTCCAGTCGCCGGCGCGTGGTGTGCGCACACCCAACTTGACTTCGATCACGGACCGCGGTGTGTCTGATTCGAGGACAACGTAGTCGGCTATACCCGACTTGAGTCTGTATTGCTTCTGGCAGCGGACAGACCGGCGTTTGGGGAGTGAGAGCCGTAGGAGGGGTTCAACCACGTACTGCTCGACCTGGCGTTCTACTTTCAGTGGTCCGTCGGCCATCTTCTTCCAGTCTGCGAGGCGAACCTGCGCGGGATCCGGAAGATCCGCTGAACCCACTGGCTTTTGGAAAACGAGGCGTTCCGTTTTGGTCATCCGGTCTGGATCAACGGCCAGGTCCAAGATCCCACGAGCCACCGCTGGCGGAAGGTAGTGGCTGGGCTTGCCTGGAAGGTTCAGGTATCCGTCCATCAGGCCGTTTAGCTCTGCGAAGGACACCGGTGTGACCTCGATTTGAGGTGTGTACGTCACCCACCATTGATTCGGGTCAACCGGCTTCTTCGCGTTGACATCGATTTTCGAATCAAAGAGGGGGTACGACACCGCACGTGCGGCGAAGTGAATCGCCTTGCGGGGAGCAACGAAGTAGAAGAACAGGAGGTCCCCGGGTTGCGTCTGCTTGGATCCCGTCCAGATATGATCGTCCGTAAGCGGCCTGCGTCGGTTGTCTCGCAGATCGCTCGCGGTGGGAAATGAGGCCTCGTCACCGATGAGCAGCCATGCATTGGTAGGCGGGATCGCCAGGATGTCCTTCAGGCCGGCCGACATGCGTGTCAGCCTCCGCTCTCGTGTGCCGTCTTGTGCGGCGGAAGCGGATCGTCGACTCTCACATAGCCCAAAAGTGTGCCCATAAGCCAGGACTGTCTCACAACTCACCGACAAGTCCGATCGTGAGGCTGCCTGCCCGACCTGGGTGAACGATCTCCCAAGCAGGCACCACTGTGCCGCTGGACCATCGGTGGATTCTTGCGGTCAGCGCAACAGGAGGTCGCCGATGAGTTCGATCGGCTTTTTGAACGCTAGCCGTTTGCGGGGTCGATCGTTAAGTTCCTGGGCAACCCAGTCGAGATCGTCGCTGCTGTACACGCCCAGGTCGGTGCCCTTCCGGAAGTACTGGCGCAGCAGGCCGTTGAAGTTCTCGTTGGTGCCTCGCTGCCAGGGTGAGTGTGGATCGCAGAAGTAGATGTCGATGTCGGCGTCGACGGACACCTGTTTCCAGTCGCGCATCTCCGATCCCTGATCCCAGGTCAGCGACAGGCGCAGCGAGGTGGGCAGCG
>JAABUI010002319.1_pt1 | contig 10571 bp, 6 predicted proteins | sample 5559111 | NCBI WGS metagenome assembly JAABUI01 (sample SAMN10711870, study PRJNA513365) | rock metagenome | isolation source: Antarctica rocks | place: Antarctica: Victoria Land, Buttleship Promontory
AAGGGGTAGTAAGAGGGTATAGAGATTTTTAATATTTCTAGGGTTACGTAAGGTAACCTCTTAGCGATATACTATAGCTAATAAATCCACCTCTTAGCGAAAAATTATAGCTAATAGATAAGGCCTTCAGGGTCCGATATATATTCCAATACAATTGTAGATATTCTAATACAATTGTAGATATTAGTCTATAAACTATTATTAGTGGCCGGAATTAGTCTGTCGCCTGTATTAGAGGTAAATATTAATGTTCGGTTCATAGATTCAGCCCTACAGAGGCTATTCATTTGGCGGGTGTGTTCATTTGGGGTGTGATTTCTTCTACCGAATACCGTTGTCACGGATTTAGCGTGTGCAGTTCTAATAAGATCGCTTGGCGAGCTCCTCTCGCTCCGGTCTGATTAGGGGTTGAGGGGTTTGATCAATTCTGTCCGATTCTTGGTCATGGAGGCCTTTCAACCATGGAATCTCTCTGAAAATTGTACCAACTCGAGTATTTAATAATCTCACATGTGGCTCTCCTAGCGAAGTTAGAGACCCGTATCAAGCTGCCCATTCGGTTGGCATGAAAGACAGCTGAGTACTCATCACTCGGCAATGTCTACCAACCATGATGCCATAACGGAGATGATTATCAGTTACCACGAACTCAATGGCGACGTTGACGAGATGTCCGAAGAGCCAAGTGCACTTGATTTCATGAGATTCGTAGCCAAAAATCGTCCTTTCGTAGTTCGAAGAGGTTGCTCGACCTGGCCTGCTGTACGGAAATGGAACAGCAACTATCTACGAGAAGCTCTTGCTACCACCCCGGTCAAAGTAGCTGTCACACCCAAAGGGTAATGTAACTGCAGCGGGTGCGCCCATGTCGCCGACTCAGGAGCTGAGAAGTTTCAAAGCAATGCCGATTCAGTAATAAGACATCCAGATACTGGCGTAGCATACTTCGTGAAGCCTCTTGAAAAGACGGAACCCTTCAGCAGATTTCTCGGATACGTACAGGATCAAAGCATTCATCAAGATGGCTCACTGGTCAAGTACTCACAGGCTCGTACGGTCATAAGTGATGTTTGATCGTGAAAGCTTCTACTGATCTTGTTCGTGCAGAAAACGACAACCTTCGAGATGAATACGCCATTCTTTACGAAGAGGATGTTGAGAAAGATATCCGTTGGGCTTCCGTCGCTCTTGGACGGAGACCTGATGTAAGTACATAGTCTGCGTGCCTTCATTGTCTTTGGCAGCCCATGGGGCCTGTGTCCTTGTAAGGATCGCTCTATGAGCAATTTTTGTGATTCGTCGCTGAAAGTCATTCCTAGACTTTGCTTTGATGCAGACAGCATGCTGATCAGGGGGTTCTAAAGGCAATCAACCTTTGGATTGGTAACGATCGCAGCAGCACAGCCTTGCACCGGGACAATTATGAGAATATTTACTCTCAAATCACCGGATCGAAAGATTTCATTCTGCTTCCGCCAATAGCAACCGCATGTATCAATGAGCAATTCCTGCCTAGTGCAACGTATGACTCTGCTATGAACATAGTTCCGGATGAACTTCCGGCTCCCGTGCCATGTGTTCCATGCGCCGTCTGGAACCCAGATAAGCCAGACGAGAATACGACCGAGTTTTCTCGGTTGGCCAAGCCAATTCATGTGAGGCTTGATCCAGGTGACGTCTTGTACCTGCCCGCATTATGGTATCACAAGGTTTCCCAGAGTAATTCCGAAGAAGGTCTCTGCTGCAGTGTCAATTATTGTAGGTCAACGGATCGTCTCTTGGCGATCAGTAGGGGGCTTATACATCGACAGGGTACGACATGGACTTTGAAGGCGGGTTCTATCCTTCTAATGCATTCATTCGTAACATGGCCTGGGCTGTTACAGGAGCAAGGAAACTTTGATCATCTTCGACCACGCCCTGAGACCGTGATCTTATCTATGATATGAGCAAAAACCATTTCGTAGCATGTTGAAGATTCCATTTATGAGAAAAAGCTGCAAGACCACAGTAGTACCTAGCGCAGCATCCATGTAACCTCGCTATGCGTTCATGAAAGAGTATCGAGGAGAAATTGTGCTTCGTGACGCCTCAGGAACTATTCAAAGCTTCGATCTCACACCTTCCAACCGGAACTTTACATCTTTGAGTACTTTGCTCGAAGGTTTCCAGTCATCAAATTGCTCGATCAACTCGGTGATCTCACTATATAAGTCCGTCCGAACAAACTCCTCTTCTAATAGTCCTCGCATAGCAAACGGTAGGATGTATGGATTTTGGGTAGTACTGGGGGTTTTGCCGTGGGACTGTAGGGCAAGATTACCATGATTGGTTGTTTCTAACGTGTATTGGACAGCGAGGTAATACACAGCTTCGTCATCGTATATTCTCGAATGGCCTTCTCCAGTGTAGAGACTGCCTGCCAGTGGCGTGCTCAGCTCGCGAATAAGGCCATGATCTGAGATACCTAAGTTGCGGAGTTTCAGAGCGAAGCCTACTAGATGGGTAAGGAAGTCAGGGGCATGGATCCGTCCATCTACAAAGACTGCTCGATAGATGTACGGGTGGCTGATGGTCCCAAAGGTAGAGGACTAGGGATAAACGTTAGCTGGACCACACAACATCATAAGTATTTAGGCTCACCTCCAGAGACACAAGCTGATCGTCTATACTGCCAATATACACGATCTTCACACCGAACCTCAGGGCTACATCTAGCGCTGCTCCATAATCCTTAGATACCTGACTATCGGGTTGTGCAAAGTCGAACAGCTCGCCAGCTGAACCACTAATCCATCGTGATTTGTAGTCAGCAAAAGGTCCAAGATTGACTCCGGCCATCGCACAGACCCCTATCCTTGCTGAATTGACGCATCCAAATGCTATGAGCTTTGCCACGAGCATCATAGCTACGGGTACCCCTTGACTGTGGCATGCGATCATAACAAAATCGGCTCTTCGGATCTTTTCGATCCAGTTGAGCATGAGCTTCCAGAGGAGGTCAGTCCGCTCTGCAATTTTGCCTTCGCCTTCCAGGGCTACCTTCTCTACCTCGCATGAATGACCTTGGTCTTGGGCCCACTTCAAAATTGCATTGGCTGCCCCATTGGCGAATCGTATTGAAGTGCCTGTAGGTTGGCCTAGGACTGAACGGATAAGCGGAGCTGGGAAATAACCATGAATTCCAATCGCTAATGCTCTCTTGATGCGGTGCGGAGTCTGCGCTATTCCAACATGTTTGGGTTCCGGAGCCGATCCTAGCTGTAGTAGCCGACTAAGCTGCTGGATGAGACTGGGCTTACCATTGACACTATATGTACGTTTGAATGGAGGAAGCAACAAGTTTTGTGGCACCCGCTTTGCCTTGAGACTCGTTTCCGCCGCGGATTTTGTCTTCAGAGATCCCGAGGCTGAATTAATCGTACTATCCCTTTTACTGGTTTCGTCAACGCTTTTCGCCTTTTTGTTATCACCGTTCGGATCAAATGATTGCGGTCTCCGCCTTTTCTCCACCTTGTCGGGGACACCCCTTGTCTCATCCACAACCGCAGTCTCTGGTTTTGACTGTGATGCCGAACCAGCTTGAGCGAGCTCTCCAACATTGCTTCCCGCACGAGTCTTTCCGTTATCGCCATTGGACTGATCCTTTGACCAAAAGGCCCAGCCATATGATTTCCCACCCTCTGTAGACGGTGGGACAGGCTGAGGGTTGGCGATTGAGTCAGGGCCGGTAACTTCAGCTCTATATGATTGCAGCGATGGTTCCTTTGAATTAATAGATCCATTGGCAGTAACTCTAGTGGGGCTAACAGATTCGCTGTTCAGGGACTGCGTGGTGGCGTTTCCCCAAAGGCCCAGCCAAGACCGTGGAGGAGGTTCTGGCTGCGCTTCTGGGGAGATAGGACTCGGATCAGAATTCCTGCGCTGGTTGTGTGATGGAGGATGGGTATATTGAGATACTTCAGGTATGGTACTTTCATGGCGATCCTTGATAACCTCACTCACTTCCTCGTTTTCCGGCCTAGCTATTGCAGCTGGTCTAAGGTCATCCTTCAGAATTTCCACTTTAGAAAACCAATTCAACCATCCTGTAGAGTCCCTGTTGGATTTGACTCTTCCTGGGAGCTTCTCCTTCGCTTTGTCTCCCGAGTCACCATTCATTGATATGTCTTGGGGTGTTTCTTGCGCTTCAACTTTCTCGGCGGCCGAGCCTGCCTCTGCGTTTGCTTGCAATCCTTGTTCTTGAGAAGCAGTATCCGGTTTCGCGGGCTGGCCCTCTGCCGCAGCGCCGGTTTCAGGATTTGGGGCATTTGAGCTGATATTGAGTTTCGTTGTAGTAGCAGCGAGGGGTAAAGATCGACTCGAGCTACCCATGCTTCGCGATAGATACATGGTGGGAGACTTGAGAGGGGTGGTAGGAAGTTCAGATGTGTGGGAACGGGTCGATGCGACGGCATCAGATGCTGCTCCGCCGGCAGCTGATATGCTCTCCTTTGCTACCTGAGTGACAGGAGTAGCTTTCCGTGACCAGGTTCCGCCATACCAATTTTTGCCGACATGAGGCTGAATAAGGTCAGTCTGTATGCGCATATACAAGCCGTCTGAAACGCTTACAGTATTCGGTCCATCGATGCCAGCAGCGGCGGATTCTGGCAGATGAGGTTTATTTAATGGTATGGATCCTGAAGTGGTAGGTGTAGAAGGCTGTTGTGTCCCTGCTTGTGACTTGGAAGATCCTGATACTTCTACTCCCGCTTCTGCCTTGGGGTTCGGCTTGGACCGTTTTCGTGGTCCCATGGGGTAGGTTATGATATTCACCGGAGTCGAATCAGAGATGTGAGTGCTCAAGATACTTGTCTCTCAGTAGCCTCGATTAGTGACACTTGCATCTCGCGAGGGAAATAAATATCAGGAGAAGGACGGAAGTGAAGAGTAATATGACGATGCATTGAATGCGGCTCAAAGCCCCAAACCCTAATCCTTACTTAGTGCTGCCGGCCTAGGGCGGCTCGGCGGCAGATCACCCACCACGTTTCCTAGTGGGGTCGATCATTTCCTGGTGGCTGCAAAATTTCACAGTGGGAGCGTAGCGCTCGCACTATTACGCTCGGTGGCACCATGGGCATTCAAAAGAAAGTAGGTCATTGCATAACCTACGTAGAACAGTCATTAACGACCATCAGCACGGCAAAGGCCGCCTGGATAAGTGGTACAAACTTGCAAAAGAAAAGGGTTATAGGGCGCGAGCTGCGTTCAAGCTCATACAGCTCAATCGGAAGTATGGCTTCCTCGAGAAAAGCAAGGTACTGCTGGACCTTTGTGCGGCGCCAGGATCATGGTGTCAAGTCGCCGCGGAGACAATGCCTCCGAATAGCCTGATAGTTGGGGTGGACCTGGCACCGATCAAATCAATACCAAGGACGATAACCTTCCAAAGTGACATCACCACCGACAAATGTAGAGCCACAATTAGGCAGCACATTAAGACTTGGAAAGCCGATACAGTCCTGCATGATGGCGCACCTAATGTAGGAACCGCATGGGTCCAGGATGCTTTCTCACAGGCGGAGTTGGTACTTCAATCTCTAAAGCTTGCCACGGAATTCCTGATCGAGGGCGGAACGTTTGTCACAAAGGTCTTCCGTTCTAAGGACTACAACGCTTTGCTTTGGGTTTTTAATCAGCTTTTTACCAAAGTCGAAGCAACCAAACCCCCCTCTTCAAGGAATGTGTCCGCAGAAATATTCGTTGTATGTCGAGGCTTCAAAGCTCCCAAACGAATCGATCCCAAGTTTCTCGATCCGCGATCTGTCTTTGCGGAGCTTTCAGACCCCACTCCTAACAATGAAGCAAAAGTGTTCAATCCCGAGAAGAAAAAGAGGAAGCGAGAAGGGTACGAAGAGGGCGACTACATACAATTCAAAGAGACTCCTGCAAGCGAGTTCGTTCAGACTGCGGATCCCATCGCTATCCTTGGCACTTTTAATAAATTGACCTTCGAACAAGTAGGAAATGGGGATATCGCTCTTGCTGCACTGGTTAGGATGTCTGAGACCACGGAAGATATCAGGCAATGCTGCAGTGACTTAAAAGTCCTAGGGCGCAAAGAATTCCGTATGCTCTTGAGGTGGCGGCTGAAAGCCCGGGAAATCTTTGGCTTTGCATCAAAGAAGACAGCCAAAGAAGCAGATGTAGACGACGAGGTCGCAGAAATAGTACCAATGGATGAGGAGCTTCAAATCCAAGAGGATCTACAGAAGCTTCACGATAACGAAATTTCTCGAAAGAAGAGGGAGAAGAGACGTGATAATGAGAGAAAACAAAAGGAGATTGTGCGCATGCAAATGCACATGACTACCCCCACGGAGATAGGTTTGGAGCAGAGGGGTCCCAATGGCGAAGACTCGATGTTTGCGCTCGCGGCTGTTGACAAAGCCGGGGCGGTTGAGAAAATTGCGAGAGGAAAAATGGGGCTGCAGGTCCAGGTCAAGGAAGCATCAGACAATGGGGGTGCCAGTAACGGGGAGAGCGATGAAGAAGAAGACAGGCTAGATGAGGAGCTGGATGCTCTCTACTCTCGGTATCAAGAACGCAAGTCCTATGCAGATGCAAAGTTTCGAGCCAAGAAAGCACGCAAGGAACCTAACGATGGTGACTGGGAAGGAATTCAGGATCGAGAAGGAAGTAGTGATGAGGACTTTGATCAGGACCAAAGCAGCAGCGATTCATCTAGTGAAGAGGACGATACCCCTGACTCCGGAGCATTGCTTTATCCTCGGGACAGCTCCGCTCACGGTCAGCCAGGTCTTTCTCAGCGAGCCGCTAGGTTTTTTGAGCAGGACATTTTCAGCAAGATCGACGATATTGGGGTGGAGGAAGAGAACGACAGTGCGGTACATTTAGAGGACGACGATACAGAAGAAAGTAAGGATACTCATGACGGGAAGGATGTAGCTATATCGAGATTTTCTATAATATCGGATACTCCGTCTGCTGCGCAGGCTAAGCTGTCCCGTAATACAGACCAAGGGAGCTCGGAAGGAGATACGAGGAGCACAGCCCAAGAGGCCGACGACGAAGAGAAAACAAGTCAAAGTGAGGAGACTCCAGAAGACGACTTCGAGTTGGTGAAGGCAGGGACTTCTGAATGGGACGCGCAGGGCGAGCCAAGGAGAGACGGACGATTGGGTATCGACATCATAACAGCAGAAGCCATGACTTTGGCTCAGCAAGTTGCCTCAGGAGAGAAATCCACTCACGACCTCATAGACGATGGTTTCAACAAACTCGCATTCCGAGATACGGATGGCCTCCCAGAATGGTTCCTGGATGACGAAGGCAAGCACAGCAAGCCGCACCGTCCCATAACTGCAGCAGGCGCCGCAGCGATCAAGGAAAAGCTTCGCGCTCTCAACGCTCGACCGATCAAGAAAGTTCGAGAAGCTAAAGACCGCAAGAAGTTCAAAGCCGCTCAACGATTGGAGAAACTTCGGAAGAAGTCGGCTTTGGTGGCAGATGATGAGGGTATTTCAGAAAAAGACAAGGCCCAGAACATAGCGAAGCTGATGAGCAAGGCTTCAAAGAAGAAACCAAAGCAGCAGGTGAAGGTTGTTGTGGCCAGGGGCGGTAATAGGGGCATATCGGGGCGGCCGCGAGGGGTGAAGGGCAAGTACAAGATTGTAGATGCCCGGCTGAAAAAGGACGTCAGGGCTGAGAAGAGAATTGCAAAGAAAAAGCGATAGTATTCGCTTTCATACATACACTAGTATCCAATGACGACCTGTTTCCAAGGACCGCATTAAGTAGGATTCGACACAGGGGTTCTCGAACAAGATGCGTTTCCGGAAGTGTTTCTTGTCGGAATTTAGTAGATAAGTGTTGCTCCTCAGATCGGGACGTGAGATCTTGTGCCATCTCTGACGTTCGCCTATCCGAATTGTTAAGTTCATCTAAGCGCTTAATGTACATGGTGCGCGGTGCTAAGTGACCTGATGAAGCTGCCCGTTTAATAAATCGCCTCGAGTCGTCGTGAGCTTGAACGTCTCTGATGTATCGCCCAACGCCTATACTCCGTGATATGGAAGTACTCTTGTTATGCTGGCGCTCAGGCTTGAAGAAAAACCGCAATAATCCATGAAATTTCCCTCTAGCAAGCGCAGCCATCACTCTCCCTGTCTAGATGAATGTCGATGGGATCCGAGAAGTCCCCACTGAATTCTTCCGATTCTTCTTGCGCCAGTGCATTCCTCGCAATAACTAAGCAGAGATGTATTAGCGTACTTCTTGTGCACAATTGATGCGAAGAGGTGTCGTTTACCTTCGAATGCCGTCTCAACATTGACAGCCTCTTTTGCGCTGGTCTCGAAGTAGGGAATTCCGCCCTTCGACTGACAGAATGCCATGGCGCGCTTCGATGTTATGATGCGCTTATTCTCTTCCACGTCGATCTTATTACCAAGGACGACCTGACATGCTCATGAGCACCTTAGTCACAGAAGGTTGAAAGGGGAAGTCTTACAAAAGGGAAATTTTCAGGGTCTCGGGGGCTGGCTTGTATCAGAAACTCGTCTCTCCAGCTGTCCAGGGTCTCGAAGCTCTTGGAGTTGTTGACATCATATACGAGAACGCAACAGTCGGCTCCTCGGTAGAATGCCACACCTAATGACTGAAATCGCTCCTGACCAGCGGTGTCCCATAGCTTCAGGGAGCTTCAGCCGACGCTCAAGTATAGAACACAAGGTACACATACCTGCATTGTGACTAATCGATCATCGACTAAAACCTCTTTCGTAAGGAAATCCGCCCCAATTGTCGCTTTGTAGCTTGCGCTGAACTTCTTATTGACCTGTGTAGATGCGACAGGTTACCATGACAGGGTCACTATGAGTACATGTGCATGGTCTGGAAAGACCCACGTATTGGTTCATCAAGCTCGTCTTTCCCACTCCGCTGTCACCTAGGATGATCACCTTGAATTGAGGTTAACACTCTGTCGCCATGGTCAAGGGTTGGAAGTGAATGTACCTTGAGGAGTACCTTCTTTCTTGACGCCATGTTGCTTTGTGCTTTAGATCTTTCAAATTGCGATTTTGATCCGGGTTCCGGCCGCAGGGAATACTGGTGTCGCCTACTCGATCACCAGGGTTCTTAAGTATCCACTGACTCCCAGACTTGTACACTTCTTCCCTTTGTCCCAGGGCGATAGCTACCGCACAAATGCTCGACGATGCTCACAGTCGGATGTTTAGCCTGGCAATGTGCTCGAATAAAGTATCCACGACTCGGTGAGTTCGCACTGATCCTTAAGCTACCCTTTAAGGCAGGGACATTATGCTCTCAAGTCTCAATGGCCTCCGTCACTGCCAAGACCATGCCACATGCTTTGGCGGATCAGCCGCTAGCCCTATGAATTCTGCTGGTACATGTACATACATCACGACAATCTCACAACTAGCTCTTGTATGATGTATAGCGCACTGTATGACACCACTTGATGGAGCTCCGATTATGTTGACGACGAAATCCACCCCGATTCGTACCTTGGGATTGGTAGATGAGGCTTTTGACATGCTCTGTTCTTTATGATTTCTTGTGCTCCAATAGAGCATGTTTAAAAGCTGAATATGCCTTCCTGGAAGGATGAGTACCTGACTGCGTTAAAAGAGAGGGACAAGAGAGAGAAAGCAAATCAAGACTTGTATGGCAACTGTAAGTACGTGAACTGATTACTGGACCTTCCATGTCTGCTAAGGTCCGCGACAGACACGAAACTTGCCGATCGAACCGCTGCCCTTCAAGCCGCGACGTTACCAGCAGCTGTCGGTACGTCAGAAGAGCCTAGCTCTTCATCCAAACACAATGCTCGCAAAGCCAGCCGCGAACAAGGACCAATCACTACTATTACATCCGGAGACGGGATTGCAAAAGTCCGACAAGATCTCGGCGAAGCCCAGCGTAGCAGGGGTCTGATGCAGACGAGGCTACAGAGCGTTACCGAGGAATTGAACAAGCTCAAGATACAGTCCTCGCTAGATAGTAAACGTGTCAGCGAGCTCACGAAGGAGAAGGCTACCTTGGCTACGGGGATGAGGGATCGGGATGAAGAGCTGAGGGGAAAGGCGAAGTTGCTAGAGGTTGGATATTATAATCAAATGTCTTCAGGATTTAATTGCTGATGGTCACCGCAGGACGTGCACGATGAGACTGTATCCTTGACACTGCAGCTCAATATGGCTGAAGAACAGTCTCAAAAGCTGCAGCGCGAGAATAAGGATTTGGTAGATCGCTGGATGGCACGTATGGGGCAAGAAGCTGATGCACTGAACGATGAATCTAAATTCTCCTAATCAAAGCATGCCTCCGAAGACTTTTAATCACCATCATGCACTGATAACTGAGATGTCACTGTCGTTACACAAGATACGGAATTGCTAATCATTCAATGCTCTTCATTTTACTTGGATATCTTCGTCAAGATTTTAAGTATGAGCCTATGCGGGCAGAAAGTTTTCGCTCCGACATGACAGCCTCTCCACGCTATGCAACTAACTAAAGCAGAGATAATACGGAAG
>JAABUI010002321.1_pt1 | contig 10570 bp, 8 predicted proteins | sample 5559111 | NCBI WGS metagenome assembly JAABUI01 (sample SAMN10711870, study PRJNA513365) | rock metagenome | isolation source: Antarctica rocks | place: Antarctica: Victoria Land, Buttleship Promontory
CAGCTCACACAAGACCGGGACAACGCGTTCGGGCATGCATAATGATGCCAGGCAAGCGAAACAAGCACCGGCAGACCAAGAGCTTGCCTTGATGCGCTGCACAGCCTGGTTGATCACACCTCTACTGTAGCGCCGGATTCGACAGTTGAGACGTCATCACCAACCCCTCAAGTGTCAGTCAGGTGTCTGTTCAGCAGCTTCCAACTACAGCTTCCACATCCACACCGCTGGCAAAATAAGAGCGTGACATCCAGCTCTCTCCACAATCGGCACGGAGCTTCGCAAAATCCATCCCATTGTCCGATACCGCAGCTCGGTCGCATCGATATCAGCTATATGGTGAGTCCCTGCCAGTGAGCAGCTGTTGAACCATAACCTTGACCTTGCCATCGCTTACTATGCCTACCCAAAGTCCACACTAGGTGCTTGACGACGGCCGTGGCAGTGAAAACAGCTGCGGTGACAACGCAGTAACCAGTGACAACGAGCTTTACATACCTGCCTACTGTACGCCGAGTCGTGTCGCGCTCATCCAATCAAGGTTGATGCGCTTGATGTGGGCTGGTTTAGCTGCTTCTGGCTGCACCATTGAATCAAAGTCTGCAACATCGCTTGTCAACGTTGGAACTAATCCAACGACCACTTAAGACCACTGCGCACTTGTGTACTATGTGTACATGGTGACTACTCACTTCCGTATGATCTGTCCAGTTGTAGGTGGCAACCATCCTGGTCCACATCGTGGCTGTTGTGGCGCTGCTGCCGGCTGCTCGTGGCCAATCCCTAGGTATCTTACGCACGACTGTCCCGTGTCGTCTGGCTTTATCTGAGCTATCTGCCTAAGTTGCGCACTGTGACGTGTGTCTCTTTGTGCTTTGTGCAGACTCTTGCACAACAGACACCCACGCGTGTGTGGGATGTGCTGAAAAGTACATACCATTTGGATCTACTACTCCCTTCCAAGCAACAAACGCACCGGCAAGCCTCAAGGCTTGGTGGGTTTCTCAAAAATGCGACATAAGACTTTGCGACGACCTCTTTTCAATTCATAACTATGGTAAGCTCATTCATTGCCACTCATTGTTTGATCAACACCTTCAACATCTTGCTGTCCGTAGTCTGTGCAAATTGGTTGATTGTTGACATTCTTGCCTTTTCAAACTTGACCTCAAGATAATGTGTCCTAAGAGGGTTGGCAACTTACCAAACTGTGATCATTATGTTGTGCAGTGCCCCCGCCTCCACCAGCAACAGGGTCTGGGATGGTGGACGTGATCTACAAAGGCTTACCAGACAGCACATCAATTGCGCTTGCAGATAGTTGGGGTTGTGGGAATACCGCTTATGCTCGTTACATTCGCATAAGGCAGCCTGCATCTGGTATTCTGAACTTGGCGGAAATTCAATGCTGGTCATCTGCCTATAGGAACGTCAACTGGATCAATTCTGCATCAAGTGCCACGGCGTCAAGTGTTTACAGCGCTGGGGGATTGTCTTATCCCCCAAGCTTACTTGTTGATCAAAGTTTCAATACCTTTGCTAGTACTCAGGCGCAGAGCGGTGGCAACGAATTCTTTTTGGTTGATCTCGGTGCAGTGCAACCAGTTCACGAAATTAATGTCCGCAATAGGCAGGATTGCTGCCAAGAGCGTGCAAACGGTATGATAGTAGAGTTGTTAGATGGAAATCTCAATCTTGTGTTGAGTTTCCCACCTGTGTCCAACAGGTTGAGCAGCACCACTTTTAGTGATGTTGGCACCAATGGCTATGCAGAATTCAGCTTCTACCCATCATTTGCATCACCACAAAATGTTGCAATCAGCTATACAACCGGGGGATGAAAGTAAGCTTGTGTTAGTATAAGGACGGTGCAAGCAAAGCTGCTATGACATGATAAGCAATTATCGGAAACCTTCATGATATATATCTCAGCTCTGCATACTGTTATAATAGTTGTGGGAACTTGTGACAGAGCAAAGAGTTGCAAGTTGTGTAGGGTGAGCACTTGATCCTACTGTTATAGAGATTTCAGCAAACATTACTAGGGCCTCACTCGACTGGTCCAACTCATTGCCTGCATAAGTCAAGTTTCGATCGTTTGCAAACTTGCCTAACTCAACTGGTCCAACTCATTGCCTGCATGAATCAAGTTTCGATCGTTTGCAAACTTGCATCATGCAATGGCATTGGAGAATGATAGGCATCTACTGCAGGCTACATGCATGTGCAAACACCACACCACAGGCTGTATACAGCTAGTGTACGTACATAAGAACATGCCTAGCAAATATATCCAAAGGTGCGCATCCAAGCAACAGACGGCCCTAGCAGTTTGAGACGCTGAAGAGGGACACATAGACTGTTGCTCTTGCCCTGTGGGGAGTCTGAGAGGGTATAGTGCCAATGTAATGGAGATTGAGTGGTGATCTGTTGGTAAATATTGGGCGGGGATTCTGTGATGGTGATATGATGGGATTGATTGGGATACTGGGTGAGAGTGTGGATAGTTGGGTTTGTATTGGAAATGTAGTGTGTTTTTCAGAAGGTTCTGGTTTTATGTGGAGAGGGGAAAATTCTTTTTAATAGAGCTTTAAGAAGTGAACAAAAACTCCCACGCTTTCTTGATGGCTTCTGGGTTATCATAACATAGTATGTGGATATTTGCGGGTTGTAAAGAAATAAGTACCAGGCTCTGGCACACACATGCTTTGCGGGGTGCGTAATAAGTCTGAGTTGGGGTGGTGGGCATCTCGTGGTGATTCAGTGGTGATGTGGTGGGAAAATAGGAGAGGGCATTCTGTGGTGAAGTTGTGTAATCCTTGTGGGAGTTGAGTTGAGATAAGTGTGAGATGTGGGTGGGATGCTGGTATATGGATTGATGATGGTTTAGTTTGATGTCTTGTATATTGTTATGGCTGGGTTAATAAATTGCTTTATCAGAGACTTAAAAAGGTGAACAAAAGCCCCCGTGACTTTTTTGGGGATTGTGGAGTCTGTGTGTGTGGTTGGTGGACAATCTTGTGATTGTCTTGACACTGGTGTGTGATACGTGGTAGAGTGGCCCGCTCTCTTAGAAGGCCCACAGGCTTCTGAGTGGCTGTTTGGAGAATGCTGTAGTAGGTGATGGAGATTGAGTGATGATAGCATGGTGATGTGATGGGAAATAGTTGGTGGGGATTCTGTGATGATGATGTGGTGATTGGTGGGAATGCTGTAGGGATTGATTGGGATAGTGGGGGAGAGTGTGGATAGTTGGACTTTTCTGGGGAATAATTAGACTGTGAGTGGTGTTAAAAGCTGTTTATGTGTGATGTGTGGTGGGAACAACTTGTGGCGTTATGGCTGAAAATAAGTGAACAAAAACTCCCACCTCCCCTAAATTTAAAGTGGAGACAGGCTGACGCCTGTCGCTCACTTCGTTTGCTTTTCTTGATGTGTCTGTGAACGCAAACAAAGTGAGCTACTCCAACGAAGGATGGTGACATTTCGGAGGACTGTGGGAGGACTGAGTCTGTGGATCTTTCTGAACATCGTTGTGTTTTACTTGATATTCATGGTAATACATGTGCATGTATCCCACTCTGGAACAGGGATCCTTTGGAGCTTCTGTGTAGAGTCTGATGGAATGTGGTGGGGATGCAGTACTCCAACGAAGGATGGTGACATTTGGGAGGACTGTGGGAGGACTGAGTCTGTGGATCTTTCTGAACATTGTTGTGTTTTACTTGATATTCATGGTAATACATGTTCATGTATCCTACTCTGGGACAGAGATCCTTTGGAGCTTCTGTGTAGAGTCTGATGGAATGTGGTGGGGATAGAGCGGTACACTGGACATGGACGTAGGCTGTGGGTCCAGTGCACAACGATCACAAGGGCCGTAACATTGACGATTGTTTTGGTCAGTGGATCAAGCACTCAGCTGCGCATGCATTGATGTTATGCGCTTCTGACTGCTGCACTGGAAGTGGGCACATATGCTGTGAATCCAATGCGCAGCATGTTTCATCAGCAACTGATGATGTATTACAAGAGTCACATTCAGCAAGCATCAATGGCAGCATATGTCATCCTGAGCTGATGATGGTGTATTGGCGATGTTGAATGCACTGTGCCTTGGTGCCAGCAACTTGACCTTGACATGTTGAATTGAGCTGACAGCAACTGGACGAGTGGCAGTGAGCTGATAGATTACAGCTGAGCTAAAATATCACTGTTGAGCTGACATATCACAGCCAAGCTGACCGAACACAGTTGAGCTGACAGACTGCAGCCGAGTGGACAGCGTCCTGATGAGCAGACAGACTACAGCTCAGCCAACACGTTGCAGCTGAGATGACAAGTTTCATCTCAGCTAACCTTGTGCAGTTCAGCTGACAAGTTGCAGCTGACTCAGGCTGACCTGACAGCTGAATTGACAGATTAACACTGGAGCTTCGCATAGCAGCTGAGCTGAGCTGAGCTGAGCTGAGCTGACACATCGCAGCTGAGCTGCTGTTTTGCAGCTGAGACTGAGCTAACAGACTGCTGCCAAGCTGACATATCATGACTGAGCAGACCGATTGCAACTGAAATGACAGATTGCAAAGGAGCTTGCACTTCATAGCTGAGCTGCTGCCTTGCAGCCAGTCTGTCACAGCAGATGAGTTGCATGACAGAATTTGCTGGAGCAGAAAGATTGCAGCTGAGCTGACAAGATACAGCTGCTCATGAGCTGACAGACCGCAGCTGGACTGACATAATGCATGGCAAAGCTGCAAATGACGTGACACTATGTAGCAGTCCTATCCTGAACAGCGTATTCATCATTAATTGATGTTATGTTATGACCGTGTAGCGGAATCTCAAACATTTCCTTTAAATTTCCTATCTCGAAGTTGTGAATGCCTTCCTATCTCACATTTGGGAAGACATTATAGGAAGTTTCCTAAAAGTGAGTTCCTTTATGCGTCCCAACCACTTCCTATGGCCCTATATGACCCTAAATAATAAGAAGTTTTTAAGTAGTATATAAGAATATTCTGTTGTGGCAGTGATGTACACAGACATATTAATGCCTGAGATATTTTCGTGTAAGTTGCACACTTGACAGCTCCAGATTTAGGGTCCAAATCGGTATGGAAAATAAACTTTTTATGGTTCAGGACATGTATATCATATGGACATATATACAGATATGTACATAACCAACGTCTAGTTAACTAAATTAATCAGAAGATGAGGGAAAATATAGTCCTAGTACGAAAGAAGAAATGGTAGTTGCATGCCTGTGTTCACTTGCAGCTATTATACCTAAATCATGATACTGCTTGTTCACCTCATCTCTCACTGTTTTACCTGTAAATACTGTGTGGTTAACGTTATGGTGAACAGTATGTCACGCAGAAAGGTGCTGGCAATATAGCGACTGCATGGTGCCAGCATCATGACCTCTATATGTGAAATTGCAGAATGTTGCTGACATGCTTGCTTCATAACTAGCTTGTAGGGTTGCTTCACCAAGCAGTTTCATACAACAGAGATACTCCAAGTGAAGGGTCCCAGACCATCAGTGGGCCCTTCTCCGCTGATGTCGAATATGGCTGCAGTCTGTGTGTCACAGAAGTCAGGGGGGTTCTCAGGGAAAGCTGTTGTGTTAAAGGGGTAGCTGTCACCAGGTGGACACATACCACACAGGCCGCAGCTATCAGCTGTGGCACGTGATGATACATCAGATGTGTATTGATAGTCCAGAGTAGAAATGTTGAAGCTCGGAGGAGCAGTAGTCAAGTCCACAGCAAGGAAGTGACCACCGGCAAAGCCTTGAAACACCCAGAAGTTGGGATATGCCTACAGAAAAGTCAGAAGGTTGTGCAGCATTCATTTTTTGGAACCAGCATTGCCTTTCTTTGAACCCTGCAACCGGTGCAAGCTGTCACCATGAGCATTTTTGTGGGTAGTTGTGTGTGTGCTGACTCCTGCCTGTTCAACCCTTGCACTCACCAACATACACATATTGAAACCAGATCTAATGTACCAGGTCTTGCATGAGGCCAACTGCTCAACAAGGACAACCAGTACAAGATCTCTTGACCTCAGCTTTATGACACAAGCCGGGCATAGTCGCACATCAATAGGTACAGTGTGTTGCTTTAATGCAGTTCAGCACATGAGAATGAGTACATTGAATCCGTATGAATAATCATGCTTGCTATGCATCTTGACACTTCAGGCTGATCACAGACTTGCTATGCAGCTTGACACTTCTGGCTAATGACACAGCAGCCACACCAGACTCACTTTAGGATGCCATGAATGCAAGCATACCGGAGCAGGGCCGTTTGGTGGAGCAGCCAGGGTTGGGTCAGCAAGAGTTGCAGCTGTATACATCAAAGCATCGATCATTGTCTCTGCCGAAAAGTTAGGTGAATCTGTTGCAAGGCTGATTTGATTTAGCTTTCCAACTTGCGTCATGTTGCTGATGTCCCAGGCAAACTGCATATGCAAAAGACCTTCAAGCAACTTGTATTGCTCAAACTGCACATTCAGCAGGGTTAGCTATAGTTGCCCCTATCATGTCATGTGATGTTGAAAGCATAGCACTTTTGGTCTGTCTGCAGCTCTGTTGCTTATGGCTGGAATTCAGTATGACTCAAGTTGAGACCGTGATGTGCTGCAACTGGACATGTGAATTTTGAGGACAGCATGCCTCAGAGGCTAATCATTTCAATCAGGCGCTCAACAGCATGTACAGCGCTGAACGCATTGCCTTCAGTCTTGGCTGCACAGATAGTTCTTACCTCAAATTGGTCAGTCATTGCAAGTGTGGCCTTTACCCCTCCATCTGCATGCAACACATCAGTCTAATATAGAACTTGACTACACCCGGCTGATTTAGCGCTCAGACACACTTAAGCATGAGGCTAGGGTCATGGATTATGACCAGGCATCATGTTGTAAGAGCATATTGTACGCCCTAATGTCGACATACGGTGTTGAGAAGATAGTGACACCAGTTGTGAGCTTTCAGAGGCAGGCCGGGACTATTGTATCTGCAGGCTTCAGCCAGCTTTATGCCTTTTGGCTGAGTGCATGCCACAAATGGCCACTTCATGGGTGTCTGCTGCATGGTTATAAAAACACCACACATTGAAATGGCTTCATACCTCTTGTGCTATAGTTACATAAAATGCATGGGCTATGGGCTTGAGGAATTTACGCATGTACAGCTCTGCTAGAAGCAATACGGGCACCCTTCACATAAGTGCTTTGTACTCACTTGATGCTGATTGGTTGTAGGCCACCAAACCGTCCACGGCAATGACCAGCATGTCATCTTCTGGTCAGTGTGCCAGGTCCAGTAGCACACTGTAAGCCAGACTTGCATCAGTAGGATATCTGCTTTGGCTTGTGTCCTTGCTTCAGCACATCAATACAAGCCACATGCAGATGAAGGCATGGTGGTCAAATCACATATTGAGGCCTAAACTGTGCTCATTCTGCATGGTGTAGGTGGCATGCGTGGAAGTCAATGAGATTGGCACAAGCAATGACACTTCAAGCTCAGGCACCCAGTGAAACGCATGCAACCTTAGAATTTAGGGTGTACATTGATTTAGGGTTTATAATCCCACAAGCATGCCTCTTGGGTGGCAGTCAGACAGACAAGCCAAAACCTTACCTCACATGGCATGCACTGTATCCTGGTGCAATGCACAATAGCTTTGCCAGTCACAGAGTGTATAGCATAGCATAGCAGTCTGTCACTGGCAATACACAGCTATGCTGCACCAGGTTCAACAGCATTGCTGTGACCATAAATGTGTTACTCCACATGATCATCGGCTATCAAACCTAGTCATGCTGAAGTGTGGAGATGTTATGTGCTTTCCAATAGTACCGTTGATAACGTAGTAATGCGCCGACATGTTCTGACGCACCAATTGTTCGGCTGCAACCGGGTTGGCAAAGGCACCAAGATTGTCTGCTTGAAAGTAAATGTATTCGCCAATAGGCAGCACGGCCAACTGCATGGCAACGCTGTAGGCTCAGAAGGACAAACTGACAACATCAAGCCCACACAAAGTCAGAACCCAAGCTAACTACAGCTCAGACAGCTGCGTAGAAATTGATGCTGTGCTTTGCTGCTTACAACAGGCTGCACAGTCTTCCCAACATTCTGCAAGTGCTCTACCTGAATAATCTGGCAGCAGCATAAATAGAAGATGGCTGAAAGGTGACGAAGGACGTCATGTGCAGGAAAAGTAGGCTTGATTCAGCGTTGCAGTTCATATGCAAGCCTCATGCAACCAGACTAAGGATTGTCGGGTACGAGGAGCCATACCTGAAAAATATCAGAATCAACAGTGCAGTTGGCATAGGAAGGGCGATAGGCCCCAAACCAAATCCCCTCTGTGCCTTGCCCAACAATGCATGCTCCTGTGTCATTCACAAATGGGCTGTCAGTGACCTGAAGGTCAAACTGCTACTGTTTGATACATTGATGACTTTGTCAGAAGCACTGCAAATCGCTTTTCAAGCTTGTCAGGCAACTTCACAGTATTGCCTTACGTCAAGAGATTTCAGCAGCAGACTACAGGGCCACCTTGTTGCCGTCATGCAAATGTATGTGTACATCTGGACGTTCTGAGTCTGTGCAAGCACCCACTGAAACTGTGCTGAACTGCCTTGCCTGTACAATCGTGAGACGGTTCTGGGCAGCAGAAGCTAGACAAGCCACGACTGCCAGATGCATGAAAGCTCCAGGCTTACAGCATAGATGACGGGGAAGAAGTTGAAGCATCGCTCCACAACATCATTCCACGTAAAGTTAGCATTGGCTGTCTGCATCACACTGGTTGATCCTACGAAGGTTGTCACCAGTGCCAGGTCAAAGCAGTGTGCGGGTACAGGGAAACGGGTCTCTGAGTAACTTCGGCGTGCAGTGTTGGATTAGAGGCTGGACACAACATGTCGGAGCGGGAAGTGCTGCGTTGACTTCCAAACTCAAGTGCTTTCAACTCATTTCGCCATAATCTAATCTCACCCGGAGTCAGCAAAGTCTGCCCTGCGTGGGTCAAAGCACACATGTTGGCGCTTTCCATATGGCCAATGCAGACAGCAATTGAAACGCTTCGCGGATGTTGCACGCACACACCATAAGATCACAAGGATAAGAGCAGGTCACCCGTCACGTACGCGTATGTACAACACCAACGACTATGGGTATACATTAGCACTTTCAGCTGATTTTACCTCACAACGCAATCACGAAACAACAGTACGCATGCGGCAAGCGCCATGTATCGCATCGTTACGTCCAGCCGTAGGGTTCAAGAACGGCTGTTGTATACCACAAAGTAGCTTGCTGTGGCTCAGAGCGATTTTTTCCGCAATATGACAGGTGCAAGACTGCAGTTCAGCATGTCAAGCGGGGGATGGTGGTAGGTCGCAAGTCCAAATCAGGGCTCAGAGCTGACTGCAGGTAGACCTTCAGAGCAAGCTTCCGTGTCCACTTCACGTCACCTGCTAATGAAATGCGAATATGCCAAAGCATCTTTGGTCGCCCTACTCTAGGAGGCCGCCCCCCGGGGGTTCCACGTGCGCCCTAGAAACCCCGGAAACCCTGGCGAACCCTGCCGAACCCTGCCGAGTCGGACGACCCATCATGTTTGGTCGCCCTACTCCCTTCGGCCGCACCCCGGGGGTTCCACGTGCGCCCTAGAAACCCGGGAAACCCTGGCGAACCCTGCCGAACCCTGCCGAGTCGGGCGACCCATCATGTTTCCACAGTCCCCTGTAGTGGTAGACACATGCTGCATGAGTAATATGGGAAACCACAATACGGTCCTGTCAGGGGAGGAGGAGGAGGATATTACATCTTTAGCCAACCAGCTAGGTTGTACAGATGTGTCAGGGTTGTCAGTAACCTGGTCAACAACATCAGTTCTACAATTTTCTCTCTAGTCAAACCTATGACATACTCCGGAACCCCGCATAATGTTCGAAACCTTACGGGCTTGATTGCCTCGGGCTACGTTCAAGCCGTATGGTTATCACGCCTAACGGATATTCTTTCGATTTTCTTTTCGATTTTCTTTTCGATTTTGCTTTTTCTTTCCGCGGGGCGCGCCTTTTACGATCGTCATACGAACTGGTCCACCGGGATTACTCATCTGATGCCTGCAAACATCTGAGCGAGAGCAACAACATCAAACTCACAAGCGGGCGTATTTTAGTACCAGTTTCGAGATGAAAGCAATTAGTGCACCGCGCACACATCGTGCCAATCAATAAGGTGCCTGCTGTACTGAATACATCCTTCTTCGTGCGTTATCCAGAAACGGGTACCGCTTGGCATTCAGTCATGCTTTCATGAGTATCTCATCAAGCGCCAAGCATTATGAAAGGCAGGAGTCTGAGTTCGCAGCTATTCCGCAACCGGACGGAAGCCATACTGCCAAGGTTGCAATGGTCAACAGCAAGGCCAAATGACCCAGGAAAAGCTTGCGCTACCTTGCCTGATGCTGATCATGCTCTTGACGATGCTAGCAAGGGCACCTCAGCAAACGTGTGCGCAAACAGTGCATGG
>JAABUI010002323.1_pt1 | contig 10562 bp, 10 predicted proteins | sample 5559111 | NCBI WGS metagenome assembly JAABUI01 (sample SAMN10711870, study PRJNA513365) | rock metagenome | isolation source: Antarctica rocks | place: Antarctica: Victoria Land, Buttleship Promontory
AAACGTTGTACTCGTATAAGTCATAACATGTTTGAAAAGCGATCTTTCACTTGTCTTCATAAATCATTCGCAGTTTATTAAAGACTGCAATGATATCTAACTTGATGTAGTACTTAATCTTAGTCAGTCGATCTAGAGTTTCTTGAATGAGAAATAACGAGTATTGATTCTTAACTGTCATGACATTCAGATCTCGATAATTCACGCAAAATCTGAGTTCTTCGCTTGATTTTTTAACAAAGAGTATCGAAGAGATCGCGAAAGAAGAGCTGACTTGAATAAAGTCTTTGATCAAATTATTCTTCAGATATTTCTTTAGTATTCGAAGCTCATCTTGAGACATGTCATATAAAGATTCGAAGATAGAAGTTTTGCTCTTCTGCAGCTGAATTTTATGATCATAGAGACGTCGTTCAGATAGAGTGTTCATCAATTCGCGAGAGAAAACATCTAGAAAGTCGTGATATTCAAGAAGCAATAGCATGACAGAATCAACGAAAGACGTGATTTTCAGAGCTTTGTTGATATCTCTCATGAATATGATAAACAGATCATGATTCTTTTTTCTAGCGAGTCGCAGAAACGAAGCACTATTTATAGCGTAGATCTTCAGATGTTTCGAAAGCGAAGACGTCAAGAAAGCTGATACTGACACAGTCGAGATCGAGATGCTCAAGAGAGTTTCAAGTACGAGTTCTGAATTGACTTGAGATTCAAAGATGAGCTGATTATGACGCAGATCTATAATTGCTTTATGACTTTTTAATCAGAGCAGATCTAGAACAACTGAGAATTGCGAAAGTTGAGTGACATAAAAGAGAGTTTCTTCGAGCTCTTCACTTGAAACTCGAAGTTTGACAAGAGCGTAATGAGTGATTGAATTGAATACGACTGATTGATCATCAAATCTCTGAAGAATACAGATTTCAAATAAAGAAAAACAGAGCAGAGAGTGTCTTTGCGCGAAAGAGTCATCAATAAATGCATAATCAATGACGTCGATATCAATCAAAACAGAAAGATTGACATTGATTTTATTGCTTTCTAGATTATCTGAGAGCACGAGATGATCATTGTTCATCTTCTTTTCTAATCGATGAATTGAGCTAACTGAGAGTGCAGAGATTTTCAGACTGTTCGATTGTCTCTGCGAGCGACTGTACGCAGAGACTAGACTTTTTCCAAGGCGAAAGAAGTATCGAAAGCGAGATTGTCGATAGAGATTGCGAGAACGAATAATGAGACGACTCGTAGCTGAATCTTGAACTTTGAATTGCAGATCGCAGCCTGATGCTCAGACTTATCGCAGTATAGACACAGATGATTGATCATGCGATGCTGATGCTTCTCGAAAGTCAGTGAATCTCGTTTCTTCATGTTGATGATCGATAAGTTCATGAGATTCTTCAAGCTCGAGATCGTAGCTTTCGAGTCTGTCGAAAATGTCGCATATTTGACGAGATACGCGAGAACTGTAAAAGTCACAGAGACAGAGTGAATCACTGCTTTTGACTTGAAAAGATTCTGTACTGTGACGCGATATCGACTATTCAATTGCTGACATTTGATAATCAACTGCTCATAGTTCAGACTGCTGACATTCATCTGAATCAATAAAGCTTTGAGCTCGCTGAATAGTTTATTCTTTAGATTGAATTTTCGAGTTACGACGTCATATTCGATTGCATCAATGTGCTGCTGAAAATCGAACAGATATTCAATGAAGATGCAATTTCACATTCTTAGAGCTGAAATGAATCACTGAGCGATTTCTTGCTTGTCTGAATCATCAAAGACTTGTCTTAACAAGATAACTAATTGCTCAATCGTGACTAGCTTGTCATGCTGAGCAGTCATACGTGACAACGCTTGAGCGACAGCGTTCTTCGATAAGCGACTGTATTCATACAGAAGACGAGACTCGAGAGTTGAATAATGATTCGCGTTCAACTTCAGCTTGCTGATCAGTTCGAAGATGAACTGATTTAGCTTGTCTTCTTGCTCTTTGATATAAAGTTCTGAATTCGAATATTTCTCTGATTTGATATTGATTCTGCTCATGCTCTTGAGTTCTTGAATCATTTCTGACAAGGTTTCATTATTGATCTGAGACTGCTTAAGTTCAATCTGAGTTTGCTCATGTTCTTGTTGACAGACTGAGACTCAGTTGATATACTGAATGATGATGTCGTTGAACCAAGTTTGAAGTTCAATCAGAAAAGTGTATCACGCTTCGAAAGCATTGTTGACGTGGGTTCGAAACTGAGCGACAGTGATGAGTTCGTTGATCGAAACTAGAGATGTCGACGGCAGAGTGTTGCTGATATTCTCGAATTGACTCATGATGTAATGTGATGCAACGTAATGTCACGAACTGAGAGCTGAATGAAATCAGAATGAAATTCTAATAACTAGATTTTAAATACAAGACGTTGCACGAAGAAGAAAGAAAAGAAAAAGATCATTCAGAGATTCTTATACCTCATGAACGCTGAGTATCATTCGTATCGAAGAATCTTCATAACATCACTGATAATCTCACGTCTATCATCATCTATAATATTGTTCAACATCATCTAAGTGATCTAACATCTCTTTTCCCAACATCTTTCGAGTAACACATGCTAAAATCGTGACAGATAGTTCACGCATAAATGAAGACTTTCGTTTGACTTCTTTACAAACAACACAGATGCTTCTGCAGAACTACTTGATGAACGAATTCATTTCTTCTCTAGCGCGCTGTCTAGATAGTTTCGTATCACAGCGAGCTCATCTCATGTCATCTTATAAATAAACTCGATGCGAGACATTTTGTTCTTCATCAGATCAATGAAATGTTTCATCTGATCATGCATGTTCAAACTATCAGAAAGAATTTCAGAAAACACTTTCTTGAGATCTTGAATAGCAAAGAGTATCTCTAATTCTTTCGCTTGAAGCGCATTGCATCTCGCAGTCTGACAATCTGCGTTCTGTGATAAGTCATCTGTAGATAGCAGCTGATAGAGCAAAGCTACATAAGTCTCTCTTTTTCTCTTAGCTGCAAGCATTGTCAGCTCGACAAATTTCGATGTCTCGCACAGACTAATTCATATTTGCTTTGCACGCTGAGTGCTGTTTTCTCGATATGATCAGCGACGCTCGCGTTAGCAAATATTCGAATCGATCTCATCTAATCATGAATAGTCAAGAATCATATCATATTCTTGCATGTTCACAGCATGAAACTCAATGTTTCAGCTCTTGCAAACTTTCTCATGATTGATCAACTCGATATCGATCGAATGTGTATCATAGCAGAGAATTCAATGATCATCGATCATCTGAATCTGTTTCAGAGTTGCATGATTCTTTAATAACTTATGTTCTTTTATTCATGATTGCAATATAAAATTTCACCCAATCTCAAAGTCAATAAGACAGTGAGCTTCGCGCATTCTTTCAGAAACATTTGTCAGTATTGATATCATCAATGCACATGATAATCATCTTTTCATAATTATATTTAATGATTCAATGATGAACATCAGACTTTCTCTTTTCTCATCTTTTCATCATGATTATGAGTCTCTTGTCTGAATATGTAGTTAAGACACATTAAATTATCAATCTTGTGTTTCATTTTCTTGCATGATCAGCATGTAAAATTGAATGAAGCAACATCTTGCTTGAACTCATTGAACTTGAGTGTTGCATCATCTTTAAACTGCATGCTTAAAGCAAAGAACTTTAAATTCTTTGTTGCAATGACAAACTTTGTTTTTTCATGCAAGAATCAAGAACTCTTCTGAGACACTGCATTCTCACTTTGCTGCAAATGTAACTTCAACAATGCATCAATGTCTTGCAAATGCAAGTTAATATTTATAAAATGCTTTAACAGATTAACATAATTGATAAAAATGTATGAAATGTGAAGAGATTTATTCATGATGATTTCATTAATCTTCATTCGCAAGTACATCATGCAAGTCTCATCAAATATATGATAGTTCAGATTTGCATACAGTCTAATAAAATATTGCTTGAAATTCATGATGCTTTGATCAGCTCACTGCTTTGCAGTCTCAAGTCAACATTCTGTTTAAAAGTTATGAATTTCAGAATTGCTAAGTTTAGCATGCAAGTATTCAATGTAGTACTTTCAGTTAAGTATCTCATTATGATTGTGCATGCTCATCACATGATCTCGTCACTGATTGCGAGACTTCTCTGACAAGTATGATGCAGATCATCACAGCTTCTCTTCTTTCGTGATGAAATCAGATGATGTCGCGACTATGAAGTCTTTGCAGTCTCGCAGTCAGAACATCAAGAAGTCATAGTTCGTGACGCTCTGCTCTCTAGACTCGCGAGATCGATTAGCACGCTTGCGTGCATTGCTTCAATAGTGATCATCACTATGTTGACGTCGATGATCAAAGATTGATCGAGTCTCTCGCTCAAGTTTCGATACGCAAAGTTGTAAGACAAGCAATACATTCTGCGTCTTCAGATTCTTTAACTGCTTGCGTACTTCGCTTACTGATCGTCAAGAGATATGATCTGTCTGTTCATTAGATTCTTGCAACTTGAACTTCTCATCTGCATGTTTGAATGCATGATTCTCAGATCTGTTCTGATGAAACGACGAATTCTCAGTGTGAAAGAAGTTATCACTTCTTTCGATCATGCAACTTCTAGTGAGTCGCTGCGCGTTTGACATCTTTTACTGAGCAGCTTCATGCGAATGAAGCAATTAGAACTGTGAGACAACGAGATCTCTTTACATGAAACTGCGTAGTAGAAGATAATAAAATAGCACTCTATTGATGATAGAACTAATTGCTAAGAAACGAAAGCGAAAACTCGCAGAGTTTTCATCTTCTGTCAAGTCGTTATCTTTATTCACTCGTTAATCTCTTCGATCTAATCTCGCGAGCTAGTCTCGCAGACACGCATCGTTCATAGTCGATGAGATGCATTCTCACACTATTCTCAATCTCGATTATCTCTAATTGAGTCTAGTGAGCATTCAAGCTAAAGATGATGTCATTGAGTCTCTGCATCATCTGTGTAAGACGTCAATTCTTTCGAGTTTAGCGCAGAGATCAAAAACACACATATAAGCTGCAAGTTCTATTCTGTAGATACTTTTCTTTCTTAGCATTTATCTATTAGTTAAATGACACTCATATGTCTCACTTTATGTCAATCTTTAACAAATTTCAACACTTGATTTTTGATGAATATTCTTTTTGAATGACTTGAAGAATATGATTAGAAGCTTCTTGTTTCAGATGAGAAACAAGATTGAACGAAGTTTGTGTTACAAGCATATCAAGACTGATAAGACTGAATAAGACTGAAGCTTTAATCAATTTGCAGTGAACGCTAGCGAGTTCTTTGCATAATGATTAGAACTAATCAGCGAGCTAGTCAGATTTGACTCAGATTTGACTCAGATATGACTTAACTTCTTTTTTCTTTCTCAACATTCTTTTCTTTCATCAACATCTTGTTCATCTACATTACATTCTTTTCATGTCACAAACACATTTCTTTCGAGTCTAGCGCAGTCTCTGAACATTACATAAATAGAAGCTTTTGTATCAATCTTCTTCTGTATTCTTAATATTCAATTATAACTATTTCTAAAAATCAAGCACTATCAATTCTGATCTTCATTGATTGTATCATTTAGACACGATTCTGACATTATATTAAGAATTCGTTAATCACATGATACTGATCTCATTACTCATTCAACATACTCATCTAAACAGAATGAGTTTAAAGAAATTCATTTATCTGATGATCAACGATAATCAAAAGATAGAACAACACTAGAAAGTTGAATAAAATCAACGACAAGACTGTTTGAATTGCTAAACTACTTATTGCTCATTAAGTATGCAAAGTTCACTCAATTATGAGAATCACGATAAAGAATCTTCGTGAATTGCTTAAGAATCAAATTGATCAATAAATTCAACAATAAAGAATCTTCATTGTTTGCTTAAAAATTAATCAAATCTCATCTTCTTTGTTGAAGATTGAATCTCATTTCATACGTTTTTCTTCTTCAATCGTTGAGCATCATCATTCGTTCAATCTTTTTTTCAAACAAATCTCATCATGTTTAATCGTTCGTTTATTGAAGAGCGTTTCGAAGAATTTCGAAATTGTTTCTCTCAAATCTCTGATGCTGATTCAACGAAATCATTAAGTGCTGTCTCATTCATTCATGAAGATGATGAATCATTCACTGAAACAATAATACTTCTTGTGTTCTACGAAATTTGAAAGACTCAAAGTTTAGTTCTTGATGAAGAAATAAATTGACTCTACGAGTTAAATAAACAACAAGAAGACGAAATCAAAGAGTTGAAAACTAGACTTCAAGCTAAAGAAATCACTTCTTCTGATTTTATTTACTCTGAGTGTTCTAGATCTCAAAAAATATCTGATTCTTCGTTGTTTACTGATGAAAAGAATTCTACTTGAAAGAACTGATACGAAAAATTTCAGAATAAACTAGAGATCAACGTTGATCTCTTTTCTAATGAATGAGTCAAATTGAGCTATATACATTCTAGATTATTCAATGATGCAGCTGAGATCACTCAAGCTAGACGCGAACGTGACTATGTCAATCTTTATAGAATCGTCGACGATCTTTTGAAAGAGCTAGCTCAGTTGTTCAATGACTCGAATAAGAAAGTCAACTTTCGTAAAGAATACTACAACTTGATTCAAGAATTCAAGAAATTCAGTGAATTCTATACTCAGTTTCAACGTTTATCTTTCTATCTAAACTATCACAAGAAGTAACTGATCATTGATCTGAAAGATAAAATACACTCTCGTCTTCGATTCATTTGAGTAGATTAACTAGTTCAATCTGATTTTCTAAAAGAAATTTGTTTCTATCTGATTCATTTGAATAATGATTAGCGAGTCATTCAAGAGATCAAGAACAAGATCAAACGCGTCAACAATCTTTCTAAAACTATCTTTCATAAAATAACTGTTGTCACTTAATCAGTTGATCACTTGAAGTCTGATCAGCTAAAGTCGCGTGACGTGATTTTAACTAACGTCAAAGAAGCAGATATTCTAGTCGAAAGCTGTTTCATATGTCATAAATTCAATCATAGTTCTAAAGAGTGTCTTGATCGACTTACTAGAATCAATGCAGTGAACAATGAATATGATCACTTCGATTTCGATTCAAATTTCAATTCAAAAAACTAGTCATCTCTTCAAAAGTCATTGAAGAAGTAGAGATTATATCTTTGTGCAAACTAGATGAAATTTTATCGAAAGAAAATTACTTTGAAAAGTCGTTTTTAATTGACACTCATCTTATTTCTCAGAATCAATCTTTCAGTCTTTATTCTTTAATAAACAGTGATTCAATCATTTACATGATCATACATTTTAATTTAGTCAATAAAATATGCGAGAAACTGAGAATTCAATCTATATCATTGACAAAAGAGAAGTTAATAAGAGATTATGATGAAAAGATATCTAAGAAGATCATCATTGTCAGAAACTGAGCTAGACTAGAAATACTATCAATATAAAAGACTGATATTATTATTATTACTTTGATAGAATCTAGATACAAGACAATACATCAGATAATGTACAAGATGAAAGACAAAGAGTGAAAAAAAAGAACGAAAGCTCAACTTTTATATACATGAATCAAGCAGAATCAAGACTAGACAGTAGTTTTATTGACTTAAGATTGCAGAAGTTCATGCACATGATTGAGATGATTGAAATAAAATTGCTGAAACTAGATTAAAATGATGATGATTAAATTGATGACTTGATTCATTGAACTAGTTCAATGAATCAAGATTATTTAAAATATCAATGATTTATGTTTTAAATTGAGTTGATGATCTGACATCATGACAGTAGCTTTTTTCTTTAAGACTGAGCTTTTGCAAAATGATGAGAAGAAACAAGATGAGATGAGAAAGAATCAAAGACAAAGATTAAAACAAGACAAGAATTGATGTAAATGCATTTTAATGTGATGAAGCACAGATGAGACTAGAATAAATCTGAGTCACATTTGAGTTAAATCTGAGTAAGATATCTGAAGAATGAGACGAGATGAGACGCATTTTAACATGATGATGCACAGAAATTGAAACACATTTGAGTCACATTTGAGTCAGATTTAAACAAAATGTCTGAATTAAATCTAGACAAGATCTGAGTCAAATCTGAGTAAAAGAAAGATGAAATGCAGTTTAATATGATGATGCACAGATGAAACTAGAATACATTTGAGTCACATTTAAGTCAAATTTAAACAAGATGTCTGAGTTAAATTTAAACAAAATCTGAGTCAGATCTGAGCTGAATTGAGATGATGAAGATTGAACTTAAAGTTCTTGATATTGACATTGAGACATCACACATGACAGTACATGTGATTCTTTGACGACAGAATTGACGAGATGATATTTATTGAGTGTTTACTCATAATTATTCAGAAGATGAAAAGACTCTCAAGTAGAAAAGTGATCTTCTCAATTAATATAATACTTGAGCAAAGATGAATTATAGCATCTATCATGCTTGAAGTTTAGTATGCTGTTTACATATCAGAATCTTTCGTCATTTTTAATGATAATGAGTTCTTGAAGTTTCTGATGTTGATTTGAAAGAAAATCACTTGTGATATTGTTACGATCCTAGCTACGCACCTTCGTTGGTAGCTATGTTGGTGACTATGTTGATGACTATGTTGATGGCTATCCTGAGGACTATCGCCGATCGCTCGCCGCTAGGGCATAGACTTGTTCCGAAGCCAACCCTATTCAGGGTTAGCTTATGTTCTCCTGAGTCATATAGATAGCCGACCCTTCCCTTCTAGATACTTTCCTTCCTTAGCATTTATATACTCGTTACATTACACCCATATGACTCGCTCTATGCTGGCCCCTAACAGATATGACTCAGAAGAATGACATGAAAGATTGAATAAATCTTCATGAATGTTGAAAGATTTAACTCAATGATCAGAGAATTATTCTTAAAGATACGCTTGATCTTGAAGAGATCAACATTATGATCATTTAACTTGACAACGAGATGAGCGATGCTGAGATTGCAAACATTCAATCAGACTTCATCTTCAATGAAGTATCTAGAACAAGAATGACGAGAGAGATTAACATTGAATTTGTAGATGATCTGAGCTATAAGCATCTCATCACATAAATGCTCAGTTAATTTCTTTATTTTCTTGATGAACTCTTCAACATTGATTAACTTGTTTCGAGCTTAAAACGTAAGATTCTCAAGCAAAGACTCAAAAGACTTGAAGTTTAAACGTGAGTTCTGACTCAAATTGATCAAGAAGAGTGATGTTAAAGTGATTAATGATGATGTGTTATTGATGATGAATTCAACTTCAGAAAGTCACTTAACTCAGTCATTCTGCATGTAGTTGACGAAGACTTGAAGATAATGCTTCATGACAGTATTGACTTTCTCAATTTGATCATCAATCTCAAAGTGATATGTCGTTAATAACTTGACATTTATCTTCAGCATTTTACACATATGCTTTCAAACATTGAAGATGAATTGTGTGTCTTGATCAGACATGAAGAACTCAGATAAATCATGATGTTTTCAAACATGAGCATAGAAGCAGTTGATAACTTCTTCAACTTTCATAGAAGTGATGAGAACTAAATGTCTCATTTTGATAAGATTATCAACAAAGACTAGAACATATTTATATGTGATATTCATGAAGATATTGAGCGATAAAGAATTTACATAGTTCATGAAGATATCACATCAACGACGTTCAAAAACTGAAAGAGAATGCAATCATTCTTGAGTTCATTGTCTAGAAAGCTTAAAACGTGTGTACATGTGATAGTTTCATATGAAGTGTTGAACATACTTATAAATGTTTGATCATCAGTAAACTTGACTGATCAATTCATAGTTTTTTGCTCTTTCTGAGTGATCATTGATGACATTATCATGAGTGAGCTGAATGATACAAAGATGTAGTTTATCTGAGTTGAACATGTACTTTCTTTCTTGAAAGTACAGATGATTCTTGTGTTCTTCACACTCAACTAGAGAGATCTTGTTGTGATGTTGTGCTTCATTGCAAAGCACTTTGATTATCTGAACTGCGAATTTGTCATTGATTTCAACTTACTTTCACAATGTTTGAGTGAGAGTGTTAGCAAAATCTTCATTAAGATTCAGAATGTCTTAATCTAGCTGAAACTTAATGTTTTCAACATCAAATTCTTCAATTTCTAGATTCATGAAAGTTAAAATTTACGAAGATGTTGAAGTAATTGAAAACAGATGTAACTGAACTGAATCTAGAATGATGATTTGTGACTGAAGCTTCATGACTTTGATGTCGAAGATATCAAAAGTGAGATTCTCAACTGTTACGATCCTAGCTACGCACCTATGTTGGTAGCTATGTTGGTGGCTATGTTGATGACTATCGCCGGCCGCTCGCCGCTAGGCTATAGGGTTGTTCCGAGGCCAACCCTATTCAGGGTTAG